>Ga0180436_10005027_pt1 | contig 11776 bp, 7 predicted proteins | sample SS_ome_2_FD_132434 | JGI IMG/M metagenome (GOLD analysis project Ga0180436, IMG submission 132434) | Hypersaline lake sediment archaeal communities from the Salton Sea, California, USA - SS_3_S_2 metaG | ecosystem: Environmental > Aquatic > Non-marine Saline and Alkaline > Hypersaline > Sediment...
ACAACGACACATCCTGGCTCTCGCCTGACTGGACAGAGTCCAACATGGACGACCCCAAGGTCGCCGAGACGCTCCAGTTCCTGCAGGACCTGATCATCAAGCACAAGGTCTCGCCGCAGTTGGCCGGCTTTGACGAGATGGGCAACTTTCACGCGGGAAACCTAGCCATGCGTGGTTGCGGCCGCTGGTGCACGGGCCAGGCCAAGAACAACGACTTTACCGACTATAACTTTACCTACTATGCCCACAACTCGGGCCCGCTCAAGACCGTCGTCGGCGTGGGTGGCTGGTCGACCGTGACCATGTGCCAGCACAAGGACGAGGCCTGGGAAGCGATCAAGGTGTTGACCTCGTTCGAGCAGAACCTGCGCTTTATCAATACCACCGGTTCGGTGCCCGCCCGTCGCTCGGTTTCCGAGACCGATGACTTTTTGCAGGGAGAGCACCCGTCGCCCGTGGCCGACATGCGCATCTTTTACGTGTCGCTGGACGGCGCCAACGTGGTTCCTTCACCGCCCAACTTTAACATCGTAGACCCGCTGCTCCGTCGTTGGTACGCCCAGCTGTGGAACGGCGACATCACGGTGGACGAACTCGTCGCTGGTGCGCACGAAGAGCTCCAGGCCGAGATGGACAAGATCCGCGAATAGCACGACTGGCGGTAGGGGACGGATAACCGTCCCCTACCCCACTTCGCCTCAGCCTTGCTCCCAACGATAGCACCCTTTCCCAGCCCAGGAGGAATCGATGGCCACAGCAACCGGTATACTGAAACCCAAGAGACGAGAGAGCAGCATGGCGTCGATTCGCCGCGAAGAGATGATCGCGGGCTATGGGTTCATCGCTCCGGCCGTGCTGGTGCTCTTTGTGTTCATGGTGGTTCCCATCGTGGGATCGCTGGTGTTGCTGCTCACCGACTATTCCATGCTGGGCGAGCCGAGTTGGGTCGGCCTGGAGAACATCAAACGCCTGGGATCGGACAAGCGCATGTGGACCTGCTACCGCAACTCGGCGCTGATCACCTTGGGCGCCACTGCGGGAAACTCGATCATGGGGTTCAGCCTGGCGATGGCCATCAATCGCAAAATGCCCAAGGCCCTGCGCTACCTCTATCGCACGGCGCTCTTCTTCCCTGTGTTGACAACGACCTCGTCCCTGGCCCTGGTCTGGCGCTTTTTGCTGACCAAGGACCGCGGCATCGTCAACTGGGCCTTGGGCCAAGTCGGGATTGCGCCCATCTCTTTTCTAGGTGACCCCAGGTGGGCTATCCGCTCGGTCATCATCTATGATGTCTGGAAAGCTTGCGGCTATCAGATGGTGCTCTATCTGGCCGGCCTGCAGGGAATCCCCGAGTCGCTCTATGAGGCGGCGCGCATCGACGGCGCCAGCGGCTGGAAGTTGACCCGCCACATTACCTTGCCACTGATCACGCCGACGGCCTTTTTCTGCATCACCATGGCCACCATCGGCGCGTTCCAGATATTCGACAATGCCTGGGTGCTCACCGAGGGCGGACCGGGAGACGCCTCGCGTACCATCGCCATCTATATCTACGAGACCGCCTTCAAGCACCTTGAACTGGGCTATGGCTGCGCCATCGCCTTCCTACTGCTCTTGATCCTGATCTCTTTGACGCTCCTGCAGCTCTGGGGCAGCAAACGATGGGTCTACTATGACTGATCGCGAGCCAAACCTGTCGTCCGGCGTAGAGATCGGTCACTCGAGGAACCTGGGAGGCACAGCATGACCACCGCGGAGCAAACCATCACCAAGCGCAAGCGATTCAAGCACTCATTCGGCTACTATTTCTGGCACGGCCTCGTCTTTGTCTGGCTTACCATCATGGCGGCCTATGCCGTCATGCCGATCATGTGGATGTTTTCCACCTCGCTGCGGGTACCCTCCGAGTCGTTCAGGTTTCCGCCCAGTTTCTTCCCTACTTCCTGGAAGTGGTCCAACTGGTGGGAGGTGCTGACCTCGGACATTATCAAGTACCCGCTGTTCTTTATCAACAGTGTCAAGATCGCGACCTTGGTGACCACCTCGCAACTGATGCTGGGCTCGATGGCCGCCTTTTCGTTTGCGCGCCTGCGCTACCCGGGCCGCAGCGCCATCTTTTTCGTCTTTTTGGCCACTATGATGGTGCCCAGCCAGGTCACGGTTATCCCGCGATTTATCATTCTGCGCACCTTTGGCATGGTCGATACTCACTGGGCGCTGATCATCCCCGGACTGGTGGGAGCCTATGGCGTGTTCATGCTGCGGCAGTTCTTTATGACGCTACCCGGCGAGCTGGTCGAAGCCGCCCGTATCGACGGCGCCGGCTTTTTCCGCATCTATTGGCGCATCATGCTGCCGCTGATCGGTCCGGCGCTCTCGGCGCTGGGCGTCTTTACTTTTTTGGGCTCGTGGAACAACTTTTTCGGTGGGTTTCTGTTCCTTCGCTCCTTTGACAAGTTGACGCTACCGGTAGCCTTGGTGCTGCTGCAGGGCTATATGGGCGAGGGAAGCCGCGCCCACGTCTTGGCGGCCATCATGATGTCGATCGTGCCGGTCATGCTGGTCTATCTCTTTGCCCAGCGGTTCATCCTGCGCGGCATCGCCCTCACCGGACTCAAGGGCTAGCCATTCCGGAGGCACGCCATGGCAGACTGGGACACCATCCGCAAGCGCAACCTCGACACGCCGGCGGCCACATCGGCACCGCCGGTGCGCTGGAGCAACCCCGGCCAGTTCACGCCGCCGGGTCACCGCTCCATCGCCGACCGCTATGCCCACCCCGATTGGGATACGGTCGCCGAGGGATTGACGCCCCCCTCCTGGTCGGTGACCGACCACTGTTGGATACAGGCCGACGGTCTCTACCACATGTACGTCACCGCCCAGTGCCCGGGATCGGTATGCCTATGGCCGGGCCAACACAACTGCGTGATGCACGGCACCTCGCCCGACTTGGCCGATTGGACCTTTCAGCATCCCGCAATCTGGGTGCAGGCCGACAACTCTTGGGAGAACACCCATATCTGGCCACCCTTTGTGATCGCCAATCCCAGCGGCGGTTACGAGATGATCTATACCGGCATGGACCGCGACGACTGCCAGTGCCTCTGCCAGGCCCACAGCGACGACCTCTTGAGCTTTCGGCGGACGGCGAACAACCCCATCATCCCGCAGGCGGGATTCGACTGGATGTGGCATCGTGACGACGGCAAGATTCGTCACTGCCGCGATCCGCACGTCGAGCGCACCGAGCAGGGGTTTTTGCTCTACTACACCACCCTTTGCGCGGACGGCGCCACCGGCGTCGGCCTGATGGGCTCCGATGACCTGGCAACCTGGCACGACCTCGGGCCTTGCTACAAGCATACTTCTGAGCAGGGGCGCTGGCTGGCCGAATCCCCCCTGGTCATCGCGCTGGGGCACGGCTATGTGCTCTGGCCCATGGGCGGCCCGAACCATTGCCCGCCGTTCACCGGGCAGCAGCATGCCTATCTCAGCAGCGATCCGACCCGCTTCTTTGACCTGGACGCCATCCCCGTGGACGTATCCGACACCGATGGGGTCATCGCCCCCGAGGTCGTCCGCCCCTTGGGCAGCACCCGCTGGCTGATCTCGTTCTACAACGGGGGCATGCGCATCTATTTCGGGGTGCTGACACTCGACGAAAAAGGGTTTGCCGTCTCGCAGATTCGCACACGAACGGAACTCGAGAGCGTGCTCGCCGGCGCGGCTGCCGCTTTGTGATGCCCGTCGACGCTCGCGCCAAGCCCGAGGCTATCCCGGAATCCGAGCTGCCGCCGGTCGCCACGCCACGCACCTATCTGCCCTTTACCGCCCGGGCGCTGTGGGCCAACCTACCCATGGTGATCCTGGGCGGTGTGGCCTTAGCGCTGCTCTGCACCCCAGCCTACCTGCTGATCGCCTCGGGGCTCTTTGTGCCGGGCATCTTGCTGGCGCTCTTGACGCTGCTGCCCGGCTGGATGGCCGTGATGGCGCAGGCCATCGCGCTCATCCGCGAACAGCCGGCAGGCCCGGGCGTGCTGTTGCGCGCGCTGGGGCGCTTTTATACCCGTGGTCTACTCTTGGGCTTGCTCTTTTGCCTGCCCTTGGCGCCCAGCGCCGTCGCGGTACAACTACTGGGAAGCGCGGCGCCTCCCGGTTGGGTCACCCCCTCGCTGTTTGCCAACGGCTCGATTCTGGCCATCATGATCGCCGTCTCGTTCTATGCCGTCCCGCTGCTGGTGGGCCATGATCAGACGTTACGCCAGGCACTGCGAAACGGCGTCCTCCTGGCCGGCCGCTTTGCAGGCAACACCGTGGGCCTGCTGGCCATGGGAATTCTCCTGGCCCTGGCGACGCGCTACCTGTCGACCGGCCTGGTCTTTTTCCTGCCGGCCATCTGGGCCTTTTTCATCGCCAGCAACGCCCTGATGGCCGTTCGCGAAGGCTTGGCCCAGGACCGCTCTGACCAATCCGCCTAGCATACCATAGCACGCGTCTGAGGAGTAGAGATGACCCCCTGGCCGATCTTGAATCACTATGAAAACGAAACCCTCTCCGAGGTCGCTTTTCCCTTGGGTGGCATCGGCACCGGCACGATCAGCCTGGGCGGCCGCGGCGAGATCCGCGACGTCGAGCTCTGCGGCCACCCCGAAAAGGGGTTCGCGCTGCCCTGGACCTTTTTCGTGCTGCGCACCCAAGACGCCGCGGGCCAGGTAGCCACGCGCGTGCTCGAGGGCGAGTTCCAGCCACCCTATGGCGCCAGCCATGGCGTTCGCGGCGCGACCGGATCGCAGCCGCACAATCCCATGCTCCGCTCCGGAGGCGCCGGCCTGCCGCGCATGCGCTCCGTCTCACTGGACGCCGCCTACCCCTTTGCGCGCTACAGCTTTGCCGACCCCAGCGTGCCGCTCGAGGCCCATCTAGAGGCCTTTAACCCGCTGATCCCACTGGACGTCGACCGCTCCAGCCTGCCGGTCGCCGTGCTGCGCTATGTGCTGCGCAACCCCACGGACCAGCCCATTGAGGCCGCCCTGGCCGGATGTTTCTACAACTTTTTGGGGCGCGAGATTCTCCCCCATGGGGTGGCGGCCTATCTGGGCGGAAACATCAACACGCCGCGTCGGGGCGCTGCCGAGGATGGCACCCCGCTGACCGGCCTGCTGATGTCGTCGGAACGCGTGCCCACCAAGAGCAACGAGAATGGCACCATCGCGCTGCTGGCCCTGGACGCCGAGGCGACGGTCCTGCGAAACTGGGGGGCCTGCCGCTGGGGCATGAGCCTGAACCGCTTTTGGGAGGATTTCACCGCCGACGGACGCCTCATGGACGAGCCGGACGCCGAACCCAGTCTGCGCGGCGAGGGCGCAACCGGCTCGGTGGCCGTACAGCGCACCGTCCCGCCGGGCGGCGCGGTGGCCATCACCTTTATGCTGACCTGGCACATGCCACATCGCAGCGTCGCCTCCTGCGGTTGGCAGATGGCCCGCTTTGAGGCCGACGCGGACGACAGCGGCTATCTCGGCAACTATTACGCGCTCGGCTACCAGGATGCCTGGGACGTCGCCCTAAAGGTGGCGCCCCAGTTGCCGGGCTTGGAGCAGGATAGCCTCCCCTTTCCCCAGGCGATGGTGGACAGCAGCCTGCCCCAGTCGGTGAAAGAGGCCTGCCTCAACAACATCACGACCTTGCGCACCGAGGCTTGCTTCCGCACGGCCGACGGTCACTTTTTCGGGTTCGAGGGCTGCTGGGACGAGGCCGGATGCTGCCCCGGCACCTGCACCCATGTCTGGAACTATGAGCAGACCATGCCCTTTCTGTTCCCCGAGCTGGCCCGCTCGATGCGCGACGTCGAGTTGGACTATGGCACGCTCGAGAGTGGCCTCAACTGCTTCCGCGTGGCCCTGCCGCTGGGCGGTCCACAGTGGCCCCACGCCGCCGCCGATGGCCAGATGGGCGTGGTGATGAAATGCTTCCGCGAGTGGCAGCTCTCGGGCGATACAGATTGGCTATGCCGCAAATGGCCGACCATCCGCTCGCTGATCACCTTTTGCTGGCTGCCCGGCGGCTGGGACGCCGACCAGGACGGGGTCATGGAGGGGGTGCAGCACAACACCTCGGACATCGAGTTTGTCGGCCCCAACCCGCTCTCCGGCGTCTGGTATCTCGGCGCGCTGCGCGCCAGCCAAGAGATGGCCCACGCGGTCGGCGATGGCGAGCACGAGATAAAGTGCGCGCGGCTGTTCGCCCAGGGCAGTGCCTGGTTCGACGCCAACCTGTACAACGGCGAGTACTATCGCCAAGAGATCCGCACGCTCGACAGCCTGGGCGCGGTGATCCCCGAGTTGCTGCTCGGACGCGGCGGCGCCCCCGACGAGATCCCGCCCTTTCAGATGGGCAACGGCTGCCTAACCGACCAGTTGGTGGGGCAGTATATGGCCCATGTTGTGGGCCTGGGCTATTTGCTCGAGCCCGAGCACGTCGCCGAGACGATGCGCTCGATCCATCGCTTTAACTATTTGCCAGACATGCACGACTATTACAACAACCTGCGCGCCTTTGCCCTGGCCGACGAGGCCGCCCTGGTGGTGGCCAGTTGGCCGCACGACGACGCCCCCGAAAACCCCTATATGCGTTACTGCGAGGTCTGGACCGGCATCGAGTACCAGGCTGCGGCCGGCATGATCTATGAGGGTCTGGTCGACGAGGGGCTGGAGGTGGTCGACGCCATCCGTGCCCGCTTTGACGGCCATCGCCGCAACCCCTGGAACGAACTCGAGTGCGGCCACCACTATGCGCGCGCCATGGCCAGTTGGTCGGTGCTCTTGGCCCTCTCCGGGTTCTGCTATTCGGCGGTAGACGCCCGGCTGACAGTCAAGCCCGCCGTAGACGATCTGGACACCCTCTGGAGTACGCCGCAAGGTTGGGGTATCCTACATCACGCGTCAGGCTCGGAGGGCCTTTCGTTCGAGCTAACGCCACGTAGCGGCGCGATGCATCTGCGCGAGATAGCGCTCGAGGCGGATGGCTTGGATGCGGCATCCCACGTCGAGGCGCGACTGGGTGGGGAACCACTCAACATCGCCGAAACGACTAAGAGCGGCAGCCATTGGATCATCGTGCTCGAAAACGAGGCGCTGTGCACGTCGAGTGCCTCGCTCTGCGTTCAGATCAGCTAGTACAGGAGATGGATATGCCTAACGACAGCAACTCCCGACCCAACATTGTCTTTTTCATGATGGACCAGCTCTCGGCCAAGTGGCTGGAGGGCGACATGGCCGCCGCCTGCCCCACCCCCAACATCGACTGGCTGCGAGACAACGGCGTGACCTTTTCGAGCTGCCTGAGCAGCAACCCCGTCTGCTGCCCCTCTCGCGCCACCATGGCCACCGGCCTGACCACGCGCGGCCACGGCGTGCTGCAGAACGGTTATGAGCTGGACCCGGCCCTGCCCACATTTATGCAGAGCCTGCAGGGCGCCGGTTGGCAGACCGCAGCCTATGGCAAGATACACTTTCATTCGCATTTTCACGGGGTCCATCCCGACTATCGGCCCTATGGCTTTGACACCGTCCTCAACACCGAGGACCCGCGCGCCGGTGAATGGCTCGACTGGCTCGACGACTATGCCCCCGAGTACTATGACGCCGCTCTGGCCACCATATGGCCGACGGGCATCCCCGAGCTGCAGCAGTATGGCCCCGAGCAGGTCGACCTCTTGGATCGCATCGCGCGGGCCAAAGAGCGCTATGCTTCCATGACCGACCGCAGCCGACCCGATTTCGTTCCCGGCTGCTACGAGGCGCCCTTCCCGGCCGAGATCACCCAGACCGAGTGGATCACGCGCAACGCGCTGGACTATATCGCCGACGCCGACCCCGAGCGGCCGCTCTATACCCACATCAGCTATGTGCAGCCGCATGGCCCCTCCTGCCCGCCAGAGGGCTATTTGGGGCAGATCGACACCGATCTGATCACCGAGCCGCTGGCCCCCGAGTGGGTCGACGATCTCCTGGGCCCGGCCTGCTATGCCACCAGCGAGGGCGTGCTCTTTGACATACCTTCCTACTGGCGCGGACGGCGGCAGTTCTTTTTGGCCGACATGGTGCACCTCGACGAGCAGCTCGGCCAGGTGATCACGGGCCTGCGCGACGCCGGCCGCTGGGACAACACCTATCTGATCCTGATCACCGACCACGGCGAACTGCTCATGGACCACGGCTTTACCGGCAAGGGCGAGCGTCCCTATGACGCCTGCGTGCGCGTGCCGCTGATGATCGCCGGTCCCGGCCTGCAGGGCGGCACGACGCGCTCCGAAATCGTGCAGTTGGAGGACATCTGCCCCACCGTTTTGGAAATGGCCGACCTGCCGCTTTACCAACCGACGGCCATGGGCCCCTATCTCAAAGAGACCCCCGTACCGGCGCTGGCCGGTCGCTCGTTGCTCCCGCTCTGCCGGGGAGAGCAGGCCCGCGGCTGGCGCGATGCCGGCTATATCGAGAGCTATAACAACATTGGCACCTGCACGCCGCGCAACTGGGCGCGCACCGTCCGCACGGCCCGTTATCGCTACACCATGTTCCCCGGCAACCAGGGCGAGCAGCTCTTTGACCTGCGCAATGACCCCGACGAGACCGTCAACTTGGCCGGCGACGCGGCCTATGGAGGCGTCCGCCGCGAGATGCGCGACCGGCTGCTCGAAGAGGTCCTGCTGCAGGACTATCCGCACTCGCCGCGCGAGTTGTTCTCCCTCGGCGTTCACTGAGCAAGAGGTGATCCATGTCTGAGCGTCCCAACGTCGTATATTTGTTCGCCGACCAACTGCGCGCCACATCCCTCCCGATCTATGGCGAGGAGCAGATCAGCACGCCGCATCTCGATCGCTTGGCCGCCGATGGCGTCATCTTTGACAACATGGTCTCGACCTGCCCCGTCTGCACGCCCTACCGCTCGATGCTGGTGACTGGGCGTCATCCTCAGACCACCGGCCACCTGGTCAATTTCATTTGCACGCGCCACGACGAGATCAGCATCGGCGACGCCTTTCGCCATGCCGGCTATCGTACCGGCTGGATCGGCAAGTGGCACCTGCATCGGGGCTCGTTCCCGCAGGTCGAGGGACAGGATTACGTCCCCGAGGGGCGTGACCGCCTGGGATTCGATTACTGGCGCGGTTACAACTTTCACTCCCAGTACTATCAGGGTTGGGTGAACAAGGGCGACTGGCGCAACGAGCGGTGGGAGGGCTATGAGACCGATGCCCTGAACCGCTATGCGTTCGAGTTCCTGGACGAGCCCTCGGACCAGCCCTTTTTGCTGTTTGTCAGCCCGCACCAGCCGCACTTTACCACGCGCGGGCCTTTTGCGCCCGACGAATACTATGATCGGCTGCCCGACGAGCTGATCGTGCCCGAGAACGTGCCCGACGAGATTCGCGAGCAGAGCGTCGAGATGTACCGCCACTATTTGGCGATGACGCTCGCGCTGGACGACATGCTCGGCGAGCTCTACCAGCATCTCGAACAGAACGGCCAGGCCGAGAACACCATCTTTGTCTACTCTTCTGACCACGGCACTCAGGTGGGGGCGCAGGGCATAGACCCCTGGCAAAAGATGCGTCCCTATGACGAGTCATTGCGCGTTCCGATGGTGGCCCGTTGGCCCGGGCATCTCGACGGCGGACGCCGCTGCGATACGCTCACCGCGCCCGTGGACCTGTTCCCCACCCTCTGCACGCTTTGCGGCGTCCCGATTCCGCGCACCGTGGAGGGGATCGACCTGAGCCAGTCCTGGCTCGGCGAGGATGGCGCCTGCGAGCAGGATGCCGTCCTGACCATGAACTTTACCGCCACCTATGACTGGATGCTCGACGGCGCCGAGTGGCGAGGGCTGCGCACGAAACGGTCCATCTACACCCGTTGGCTCTCAGGTCTCACCGAGCTGTTCGACCTGGAGACCGACCCGCTACAGATGTTCAATCTGGCCGGCGACCCCAGGGCCAACGAGATTGAGACGCGACTGGCAGCTCGGCTCGACGAACTGATGGCCGCTCGCAACGACACGATCGAGCCCTGCCACACCTTGGCCAGCTGGTTTGATCACGAGCGCAGAGTGGTGCAGAATGCCTATGGTCCGCTGAGCGACCCCGAGTCGACGCCGGACTGGTCGCTTCTCTCGTAATCATCCCGACACAAGGAGTCACTATGGCCCGCAAACAATGGCCTGTCCTCACAAGCTACGACCAAGACCATCTCGGTCGCATCGCGCTGCCCCTGGGCGGCATCGGCACCGGCACCGTCTCGTTGGGCGGACGCGGCAACCTGACCGACTGGGAGATCATGAACCGCCCAGCCAAGGGCTATCAGGGCGGGACCGCGCTGTTCGTGCTCTCAGCCAAGAAGGGCGATGACCCCACTGTGATTCGCGGCCTGGAGGGCATCGTGCCGCCGCCCTATGAGGGCGATTTCGGCCTCAAGGTTCCCTTTCACGGCGTCCCGCGCTTTCGCGAGTGCCGATTCGACGCCGCCTATCCCCTGGGACAGGTCTCGCTCTCCGATCCGGATGTGCCCCTGGACGTACGCATCGAGGCCTTCAACCCCTTTATCCCGGCGGACGTCGACAACTCGTCATGGCCCGTCGCCGTCCTGCGCTATGTGCTGATCAACCCAACCGATCAGCCGGTCGAGGCGGCCGTCTGCGGCACCATGTCCAACTATATCGGCAAGGACGGCCTCGGCGCCCCGGGCCGGACCACACTCATCATGCACAACGGACCCGGCGACGCGACGCTCAACAACGTCAACAGCTACCGCGAGGGCGGCGGCGTCCGCGGGCTCTTTATGACCTCTGATGGGGTCGACCCCGCAGACCCCGCTTGGGGCACCATGGCGCTGACCACCACCGCCGACCAGGCCACCTACCGCCTCAATTGGCACGAGGACCGCTGGTCCAGCGGCCTGTTGCACTTGTGGGACGACATGGAGGACGGCGAACTGGAGGAGCGTCCGGCGGCGACCGTGCCCTGCCCCATGGGCTCGGTGGCCTCCAAGACCATCGTGCCGGCCGGCGGAGAGGCCAGCATTACCTTCCTACTCGCCTGGCACTTTCCCAATCGCCAGACCTGGACGCCTTGCCAGGACACCGCTTGCGATTGTGAGAGCGGTTGCGGCTCGGACCGCATCGGCAACTATTACTGCACCCAGTTCACCGACGCCTGGGACGCTGCGCAACAGGCCGCCGCTCAACTCGACACGCTGGAAGCAGACACGACCAAGTTCGTCGAGGCCTTTTGCAGCGCCGACCTCCCCGACGTGGTAAAGGAAGCCGCGCTCTACAATCTGAGCACACTTCGCTCGCAGACCTGCTTCCGCACCGAGGACGGCCGCTTTTACGGCTGGGAGGGCTGCTGCGACGGCGTCGGCTGTTGCCACGGCTCCTGCACCCACGTCTGGAACTATGAGCAGGGCACGGCGTTCACCTTTGGCGAACTGGCCTGCTCGATGCGCGAGACCGAGTTTGGCCTCACCACCGCCGACAACGGACACATGAGCTTTCGCATCAACCTGCCCATCGAGCGAGCACTCGATTTCGGCGTCGCGGCGGCCGACGGTCAGATGGGCTGCATCATGAAAATGTACCGCGACTGGCAGCTCTCGGGCGACGACGAGATACTGCGGTGCCTCTGGCCGCGAGTGCGGGCAGCGCTCGCGTTCGCCTGGATCCCCGGCGGCTGGGACGCCGACCAGGACGGCGTGATGGAGGGGTGTCAGCACAACAC
>Ga0180436_10005028_pt1 | contig 11776 bp, 9 predicted proteins | sample SS_ome_2_FD_132434 | JGI IMG/M metagenome (GOLD analysis project Ga0180436, IMG submission 132434) | Hypersaline lake sediment archaeal communities from the Salton Sea, California, USA - SS_3_S_2 metaG | ecosystem: Environmental > Aquatic > Non-marine Saline and Alkaline > Hypersaline > Sediment...
TCATCCAGAGTATAACAGCGGCCATCCAGATGATCCGCCAACTTGCGAGCCAACCCCTGGTCGAAGACCGCCTGTTCCATGTTTATGACAATGGACTTGATCTGTGACCTGGGGAACAACTCTGCAATCTGATAGGCTTCTTCCTGAGGTGGTAGATTCGTCAAGGACACATTTCCGGCGCCATCAGTCAATAGAACCATCAGGGGCATCAGATCAGGGTGCTGGCACAACTCCCGATGTATGACATCATAGGACGTCCGCAGGCCGGCTGACAGCGGGGTCTTGCCACCAATGGGTATATCAGATAGAGCCCGGCGCGCCAACTCGACGCTGTTGGTCGGCGCAAGGATCACCCGCGCCACGTTCTTCTGGAATACTACGAGGCCCACCCTGTCCCGTCGCTGATAAGCATCCCGGAGCAGTGACATTACCGCTCCCTTTGTCGCTTGCATACGCTCAGCTACAGCCATCGACCACGATGCATCAACGACAAATAGGACGAGGTTGGCCGCTCGCCGTACACGAACCTTGCGCTGGTAATCACAGGGCCTAAGGGCCAGAGCTGGGCCATGCTCTGTGCGCCGCTTGCGTTGATGTGGCGCCGCAGCGCGAAGTGTGGCGTCGAACGCCAGATCCAAGGGGTCGCCGGGGGATGGTCGAGATTGGATATACCGTCCGCGCCTGCTATCAGTCCGTGTTCGACTCCGCCGGCCGCCGTGGGAACGTGTCATCCGATCGAGGGGGGTATCGAGACGCCGCGGGGAGAAGACTTCTCCCATATTCACCTGCTCACCGCCCTCCCACCATTGTCCTTCGGAGGGCCATTCTGGGACGGTCTGCTCGGCGGCTTGCTGGATCGTCTCGCGCCGGTCAGTCTGTGCCTCGTCTTCAGCGGATGGCCTGTCTATGCTTTTTTTTTAGCTGCTGCCTCGACCTCTTCTGGATAGTTCTCTTCAAACTGTGTCGGTGAGGGATTCTGGCTGCGGGCCTCGGCAAGTCTCTGAACAACATCGCCCAAGGTGACTTCAGCGTCCTGGAGGGGCTGCCTCTTCAGGCGGTGGGGTAGGGCCAATTCAGCAGCCAGAAGGATATCCTGATCGGTGATGCGCGACCGTCCCTGATAGGCAGCGTGTGCGCGGGCGGTTTTCAGCATGACCAAATCCGCCCGATGGCCATCTATTCCCAGCTGGCTCATCATTGTCGCGATTGTGCCAAGGTCAGAGCGGGAGAACGTAACCTGAGGTAACAGATCCCTCGCGCGCGCGATTTCGTCAGAAAGACCAATCTCCTGATCGGCGCGCGCCTCACAGAAGTCCTCGGGGTTTGTCTCAAACGCGAGATTGTTCTCCATAATCTCTACGCGAGCGTGGGGGGCCTTGATTCCCTCTATCTCGACACAGAGCCCAAAACGATCGAGCAGCTGTGGACGCAGATCTCCCTCTTCAGGGTTCATGGTGCCCACCAGGATGAACCGGGCTGGGTGCGTGAAAGAGACTCCCTCGCGCTCCACAACGTTGACGCCCATTGCCGCAGCATCAAGTAGCAGGTCTACAACGTGATCATCGAGTAGATTGACTTCATCAACGTAGAGAACACCCCGGTTCGCCGCAGCCAGCACACCGGGTTCGAAGTGTCGTTCGCCCTGCTGGATTGCTCGTTCAATGTCGAGTGTCCCTACGACACGATCCTCAGTTGCGCTCACGGGGAGATCTACGAATTGAGTCCGTCGCTGAATGCGCGGCAGTTCTTCACCTAATCGAGCGCATTCCTGGCACTGAGTACACCAAGTGGCTGGCTGGTCCGGGTCACAATTGAAGGGACAGTCCGCAACACTTGTGATCTCCGGCAGCAGTGCCGCGAGCGCACGTGCTGCAGTTGACTTGGCGGTTCCTCGTTCTCCACGAATCAACACCCCGCCGATCTGAGGGTGAATCGCATTCAAAATCAACGCCCGCTTCATTGGTTCTTGTCCAACGATGGCGGTGAAAGGAAAAATACACGGCATACCCTGTCCTTTAGATTACCATTATCAGATTTGCACCGTGGCACTTGGAGATTGCTCGATGCTCTCGAATTATACCGCATTCGCTACGAAAGGTGAACTGTTTCCAAAGACGCAGACCAGAAAATCCGAAGATTACTCGTCAAATCCCAGACGAGGTAATTTACGTGAAAAGATATAGACAATCTGCACAATCTGTGGTAATATCAAACCATAATGCCAGGTCTAACGATTATTGTAATCCTTGCTGTTATTGGACTGTCAGCACTGGCCGGTGCGCTGGTGACCTGGTTTGTGCTCCGTGTTATCCAGAGAAAGTCTGGCGGGAATACAGAGGCTGGCGCTATTCTCTCGCCACAGGAGACCGAAGAGAGCCTGGAGCAAGAGGACTCTCCCCCGGTAGCCGTTCCACCTGTCTCGGTGGAGGTTCCTCCGGTTCATTTCGAAGAGCCGGCGCCGGTTTTGTCCGTGCAGGACGACGCGGGGGATAGTCTCCAAGTATACGTGCAGGGAATACCCTATTCGCGCCTGAAGGATATTGCTGACGCTGAGGTTGGGTACAGTGCGGTTGAGGCTATCAGAGCAATACTCGCTTTTGCCGAGGGCTGGCTTCCTGCCACAGTGCGACCGGCAGTGACGGCTGTTGAACAGCCTGCTCCAACAAAAGAGAGGTTTGTGGAGGACCTGGCAAACCACAACAGATTCGTTTCAAAACCTGCATCTCCGGTTCCCTCTGGCGGTCAACACACCTTGGCAGATCAGATCGATGAGTTGGTTCAAGAACGGCTTGAGACATGTCCCGATCTGGCCAATCTGCATGTCAAAATTGGCAGTTTATCAAACGGGGCGTTGTTCATCCGAGTAGGCAGTCAGGTGTTCGACAGTGTAGATTCCGTCTCGCATGTCGAAGTTCGTGGTATCATCCAGGAAGCTATTCGAGACTGGGAGCGCAGCCAATAGGGATCAGTTGGATAACCAATAAGCGTCCCGCCCTTTTGAAGGGCGGGACGCTTATTGGTGTAAGATCCAGATCAATGCATCGAACGTGAGGTACATCCCGCGCAAGACCCCGCTGAACAAGAGCTGCACGATGATCCCGCACCTGTGATCGTCCCTTCGCTTCCGATCGCGGCAAACACCGAGATCGCTCGAGATGCACGCATTTCGCCACAATCTGGACAGGTAACCGGAGCGTCCGCCTGTGACATTGACCTGAGTACATCGAACCGTTTGCCGCAATCTGGGCATGTATACTCATACAGTGGCATATCTATCTCAGCCGATCAATCCCAGGCCAGCGCCAACCTCTGCAAACGTCGAGATCACGCGGCCAATCTGCTCATCTGTGTGAGTCGCCATATAGCTGGTGCGGAGACGTGATAGCTCGGCGGGGACTGCGGGCGATATGACTGGATTCGTATATAGACCCGCATCGAACAGTGCCTTCCACGCCATGAACGTATTCTCATCATTGCCGAATATGACAGGCACGATTGGGGTTTCGCTGATGCCGACGTCGTAACCCAGCGCGCTCAGCTCTGTTCGTACCCGCTCCCCGATTTGATTGACACGGGCAATCCGCTCCGGTTCTTCGCGCATGACGTCCAGTGCAGCCAGTACCGCGGCGGTACTGGCTGGAGGCATGCTGGCGCTGAAGATCAACGAGCGGGCGTAGTGCTGAATGTAGTGAATCACGTCTGCGGCGCCAGCGATAAACCCACCGAGGCTGGCAAACGACTTGCTGAAGGTCCCCATCACGAGATCAATGTCATCAGTTATGCCAAAGTGGGCCGCGGTGCCACGGCCATTGCCGAGGACACCGACTGAATGTGCGTCATCAACCATCAAGCGGGCACCATATTTCTTGCACACAGAGACGATCTCTGGCAGAGGCGCAATATCCCCTCCCATACTGAAGACACCATCCACGACTACCAGCTTCCCATGATCGTCTGGCAAACCAGCCAGGACGCTCTCCAGATGCTCCATATCGTTGTGACGGAAACGTCTCATCTCGCCGTAGGAGAGCCGGCATCCATCGATGATGCTCGCGTGGTCATCTTTATCGGTGATGACGAAATCACTGCGACCGACAAGGGCGGAAATCGTACCAACGTTGGTCTGATACCCAGTTGAGAAGACCAGCGCGGCTTCCATGCCCACAAACTGTGCCAGCTGACGTTCCAGTTCCAGGTGCAATTCCAGTGTGCCGTTTAGGAAACGTGAACCTGTACAACTTGTCCCGTATTTCTCCGTCGCCTCAATGGCAGCCTGTCGCACTCTGGGATGCGTGGTCAATCCAAGATAGTTGTTGGAGCCGATCATAATCAGACGGTGGTCTCCAATGACGACCTCTGTGCCTTCACTGTCCGTCAAGGGGATGAAGTACGGATAAATACCCTCCGCCTGTGCTTCTTTGGCGCGAGTGAAGGACCAGCACTTGTCGAATAGATCCATAAGACCAACCTCCTGGAGCCGATAGGCTATGATTTGCGTCATTCTATGTAACACGGTAATATAAATCAAGTTTCTGATTGCGCAAGTGGCTAATCTAAGAACACGTGTGGATGCTGGCAATGGTCAGCCTGCGATTGCGCCAAAGATCTTGCCCCACGAGGGGCTGCCTGCGATAGCTCACCCATGAAGGAGTAATGTGAATATGCAATTATGCCGGTTCTTCCTGCCTGACTTGGGCTCGCGGGTCGGGCTGTTGTTAGATAGTGCCGTGATTGACCTCACAGCAAGTCATGTGCCTTACGTGTCATCGCTTGCTGCCTTGCTCCATGCATCGACAGAACGTTCGCTCATCGGCTTAGTTTCGGACATTGAGACAAGCGATCTTCCACAATACTTGTATTCTGCCTTGGAACAGACCCCATCTCCAGATACACCACATCTGCTGCCCCCCGTCGACTGTCAGGAGATCTGGGCTGCCGGGGTTACCTACGCCTGGAGCCGGGAGGCGCGCGTACAGGAGGCCCAATCCAAGGATATCTATGTGCGGGTCTATGATGCTGAGCGCCCTGAGCTCTTTTTCAAGTGCCTGCCAGAGAAAGCTGTCGGCCCGCATGATTTTATTGGCGTGCGTGGTGACAGCAACTGGAATGTTCCAGAGCCAGAGCTAGCCCTCGTATTGAACCCGCACGTCAAAATTGTCGGGTATACAATTGGTAATGATGTGAGCAGTCGCGATATCGAGGGGGAGAATCCGCTGTATCTGCCCCAGGCCAAAGTCTACGATCACTCATGCGCCCTTGGGCCTGTCATTACCATCGCTGACGAGACAGTGATCGGTCAAGACCTGGGTATCAAATTACTCATTGAGCGGGAGGGACAGTCTGTCTTCGAGGGAGAAACTCGCACGTCGAAAATGCATCGACCGCTGAGCGAACTCGCCGACTTTCTTGGACGGTACAACAGCCTCCCCCATGGTGCAGTTCTGCTTACGGGAACCTGTATCGTCCCCGGCGGTGACTTTACACTCCAGGATGGGGATCTCGTCTCGATTGAGATTGAGTCAATTGGAACTCTGCGAAACCACGTTCGGCGCTTGACGTTGTAAGGCTCACCCGACTCTTTGCCCGTAACTCGCCACTTATCTTCAACGCAAGGGAGAATCGATGAAACTCGTCACCTATATGACATCCGAAAGCAAGATCTCTGTTGGTAGCGTTTGTGATGATCGTGTTGTCGATCTTGTTAGGGCCAGCAGCGGTCGCCTGCCAGCCGACATGCGTGCTATACTTGAACAGGGAACACCGGCCCTTGATCTTGCCCGGGAGATATCTGCCGCTGCAGTCGAGGGCTATCCTCTCGAATCGTTCAATCTTCTGGCCCCGATACTGAATCCTTCCAAGATCATCGCGATTGGCCTTAACTATATGGATCACTGTCGCGAGCAAGGACATGAGCCACCCAAGACTCCTAAAGTCTTTACGAAGTTCACCACGGCTATCGTGGGTCCAGGCGCGACAATTCGCTGGGATCCCCAACTCACCAAGCAGGTCGATTATGAGGCAGAACTGGCGGTGGTGATCGGCCAGACCGCACGCCGGGTCTCCGAGGCCGACGCTATGGACTATGTGGCAGGCTACACTATATGTAACGATGTCAGCGCTCGTGATCTGCAGTTTAGTGATGGGCAATGGGTGCGTGGCAAGTCATTGGACACATTCTGCCCGCTTGGCCCCTGGCTCGTGACTCCAGATGAGATTCCGAATCCCCATGATTTGTCAATCCGCTGTACCGTAAACGAACAGGTTCTGCAGGATTCAAATACCTGCGAACTGATCTTCAATATTCCAACACTGGTTGAGTTCTGCAGCCGTGCCTTCACCCTTCTGCCGGGAGATGTCATCATCACTGGCACGCCCAACGGTGTCGGTGTGTTTCGTGATCCGCCAGTTTTCCTGACAGACGGAGATACAGTTACTGTCGAAGTTGGTAGTATCGGCAGCCTGACGAATATCTGTGCTGAGGAAGATAACGCATGAGCCGGGAGAGGTTCCTGGTCACGGGTGCTATGGGCTGCATAGGAGCCTGGACACTTCGACTCCTGGTTGACGAGGGCATTTCGGTCGTGGCGTTTGATCTGTCTGCGCAACCGACACGCCCGAAACTCCTGATGACGTCTGACGAGTTGGCCAAGATCACCTTTATACAAGGGGATATCGGCAATACAGAACAGGTTTTGTCACTTGTGGAACAGGAGCGGGTAACGCATATCGTTCATCTGGCTGGGCTGCAGGTGCCGGCATGCAAAGCGAACCCCCCGCTTGGTGCGACTGTGAATGTGCTGGGTACTGTCAACGTGTTTGAGGCCGCTCGACGCTGTCAGGGGCAAGTGCAGGGTCTGGCATATGCCAGTTCAGTTGCGGCACTGGGATCCAACGATTTCTATTCCAATCGACCGGTATCGGATGGGGTTCAATTGCATCCCGAGACGCTCTACGGCGTCTATAAGATGGCTGATGAGAACGTGGCTCGCCTGTTCTGGCAAGATTGGCAGATTGCCAGCGTCGGCCTGCGCCCCTACATCGTGTTCGGTGTGGGACGAGATCAGGGATTGACCTCCGATATCGCCAAGGCTCTTCTGGCTGTAGCCGCAGGGCGCTCCTACCATATCAAGTTTGGAGGTCCCGTGGCATTGCAGTACGCGGAGGATATCGGACGTATGTTTATCGAATGTGCCCGTTCTGGATACCCGGGTGCTGCCGCGTGCAATGTGCGCAATGATGTACTCGATGTAGCTGATTTCATTGGTATGCTGAGTGCCGCAGTGCCTACGGCTCGGGTCACCTGTGAGGCCACTCACCCGCTGCCATTCCCCGCTGATCTTGACGACAGCGGACTCCATAACATCCTTGAGACTGTTCCCCACACGCCCCTGCGTCAGGCTATTCGTGGGACCCTGTCGGCTTTTCAGGGGCTCCTGGCAGACGGACGAATCTCAGCGGATAACTTGAACTAGGGCAGCAACCGGAGTGTATTCACACATACAATATTCCACGGGTGAATGAGCATCACCCTTTGTCAGGAGGTCTATGGGTATTCTGGAGAAATTCAATCTAAACGGTCGCGTTGCGCTTGTGACCGGTGGAAGCCAGGGTCTGGGTAAAGCGATGGCCAGTGCTCTGGCAGAGGCTGGCGCACAGTTGGCCATCGCCAGTCGCACTGCGGAGAAAACTCGCTTGGCAGCCGCTGAATTGGAGACGGCTTACGGCACGAAATCTCGAGGGTATACGTGTGACGTGAGCAATCCCGAACAGGCAAGCGCATTGGTGGCTCAAGTCATTGCTGAATTCGGCCATATCGATATTCTAATCAATAATGCCGGCATAAATCTCCGTGGCCCAATCGAGGAGCTCTCGTTGGAGACTTTCCGCGAGGTTCAAGACACGAATGTGACTGGGGTGTGGCTCATGTGCCGGGAAGTTGCATCTCACATGAAATCCAGGCGGTATGGTCGAGTTATCAATATCGGCTCCACCCTTTCGTTGATCGCGATACCAGAGCGGACTCCCTATGCGACGAGTAAGGGGGCAGTGCTTCAGCTGACGAAGACGCTGGCCCTGGAATGGGCGCCCTGTGGCATCACGGTGAATGCTATTCTGCCCGGACCATTTGGCACAGAGATGAATCGTACCTTACTCGACAATCCGGAGGCCTACCAGTCTTTTGTATCTCAGATACCGCTGGGTCGCTGGGGGGAGCTGGACGAAATCGGCGGTCTGGCTTTATTTCTGGCCAGCGACGCCTCCAGCTTCGTTACAGGCGCTGGATACCTGATCGATGGCGGTTGGACCTGCCGCTGAACCACCTAACCCATCTACGAGGAGAATGTGACCGTGGAAGCAACGCGCAATTTTCTGAAAGGCCTGGGGCTGCCCCTGGGTGATTTGATGGATGTTCCCTCATCTTCCAAGAGATTTCCGGACGGGGCTCAGTATCGTGTGGAGATTCCCAGTGTTGAAGGGCCTCGTGCGCTAGAGGCCGTACTTGAGGAAGCTGCAGCCCGCAACGTACGCGTTCACCGGATAAGCCAGGGCAGTGGCATAATGCTTCTGACCGACGGTGAGATTCGCGAGATGGTTGTGCTCGGTGCGCAAGCACGGATTGAGGTCAGCCTCTTCGTTGGGCCCCGTGCAGCATGGGAAACCGGTTCCCAGGTGCTCTCCGCAGCGGGCAAGAACCTGGGCGCACGGCATAGGGGTATGGAACAGCTGGTATACGCTATTGAGGACGTTAAACGCGCCTGCAGTTTGGGTATCCGCAGCGTCCTGGTAGCGGACTCGGGCCTGCTCTGGGTGGTGGATGAAATGAAGAGAGCGGGCCAACTCCCGCCCGATCTCGTGCTCAAAATTTCGGTACAGATGGGGGCCGCCAATCCTGCCAGCATACGGTTGCAGCAACAGTTAGGAGCTGGTACATACAATGTGCCGACCGATTTAGATCTTCCCAAATTGGCAGCCGTGCGGGCCGCCATCGACATCCCGATCGATCTCTATGTTGAGGTACCGGACAATTTTGGCGGATTCATCCGGCACTATGAGATTGCGGAGCTGGTCCGCATTGCCGCTCCAATCTATCTGAAATTTGGGCTGCGCCAGGCTCCCGACGTCTATCCCAGTGGTACGCATCTCGAATCCACGGTGATCGCGCTGAGTCGCGAACGCGTGCGTCGGGGCGAGATTGGGATGGCCCACCTGCAGCGTTATTATCCCGAAGCGATAACATCCGAGTTGGGAGCTGAAGGCTTGGGAATACCTCAGGTATGAATCCCAACAAACTGAACTTACCATCAAGGAGTCAGTAGATGTCGATTAGTGTTGAACGAGGCACAAACCCCTATCGCGACAATGTTCAAGGTGAGGCCAACGAACCAATTACAGTGGCCGGCCTGCTGGATCGAGCGGAGCAGATTCTTGGGATCGAACCACTGGGCCACAATCAGGGAGAGATCTACGATCGTCTCGAGGCAAATGCACCTCGGATCGCAATCATCGGTGGTTCTCAGGACCATCCTGCCCACATCCTGGATCTGGAGACTGCCTTGCGCGCGGCAACTCGCATCTGGCAACAGGGTGGCGTCCCGTTCATGTTCAGTGTGCCTGCAATGTGTGATGGTACGGCTCAGAACAACATCGGCATGAGCTACAGCTTGCAGAGCCGCAATGCCGTCAGCGCCATAGTTGTAAACCAGATGGAGAGTCACAGTTACCACGGGGCATTTGTACTTTCAGGGTGCGATAAGACTCCGCTGGGCATAGCGGCAGGTCTGGCGCATCTTGATGCGACGCGTCAGAGACGAGGTGATGCGCCCGTTTTCGCCAGTTTCTGCACGAGCCACGTGCTGCGCGGCGGCACAATACCCCCGGATGTGGTTGCTGATCTACGTGAGATCGCGAGGGAAGCCGAGGAACAAGGGCTGGAGGATATTGCATCCGATCTCAGATATGCACTTGCTTACATCCTGCAGTGCACCGCGAATTCCACGTTTCAGGGTGTGTTGACCCGCGCAGAACAGGAAGGATTAATCAGCCTGGCACAGCGCAAGCAGTTTGAACGGAGTCTGGCTATTCACACGTGTCATCCGGCGGGTGGGATATGCGCTTTCAACGGAACTGGTAATTCCAGCCGGCATGCTATCTCGGCGCTAGGACTGGGTCACCCAGCGGTGGAATTCTTGACGCAGCCTCCCACGACCGAGGATGTCAACAAGGCTGTCGACGATCTGTTCACCTATGTCAACAAGCCGGACTACAGCGTGGGCAGCATCGTGCGCGCGAATTTTGCCAATGTTGTCCGGGTACACAGTGCCACGGGTGGCTCTACAAATCTCATGCTCCACCTTGTCGCGGCAATGATCTATGCCGGGTTTGACGTGGATGTGTGGACAGTTGAGCATATTCGGACTCATCCTCCAGTTCCGGACATGTTTGATTACAGTCTGACAGAAGGACGTGATATATTCGAACTTGCCAAACAGTGCCGTTCGGGCGCGATCCGCGGGATGGAGACGATATTCTACGAGCTTGTCAGACAGGGCATTCCCATGGACGTGGATGCTCCCACCGTCACGGGGCACACCTGGGCCGAACGACTGTTGGACACAGTCAATTTGAGTGCTGCCGGTGTGGCGGATAATCCAATTGTTCTGACCACGCCACGCAGGCCGTTTAGCGGTATTGATCTTCTAAAAAGCAACGTTTGGGAGTCGGCCGTTGTAAAGATCAGCGGCATGACCACAGACCAGCTCGCGGACTTCGACGACAAAGTGGGCGTGGTCCTCTTTTTTGAGAACGAGAACGAAGCCAATGAGGGCCTGCTCGATATTCACCTCCTTGAGCGCTTGCGGACCCATCCATACCTGACATGGGGTGTGCTAATGGCGCTGGCCTCCTATAACAGATATGGCGATCAGGCGTCTCTCGATGGGCTGAGCGGGCTGAGCAGAGAAGACCTCTTCGACCAGATGATCAGGCTGGGCCTGATGAAAATTGCCATGATTATCAGTGCGCAGGGGCCCGAGGCATTTGGCATGCCGGAGATGTTTACGTCGATGCAGCACATCAACGCCAATCGGGAATTGCGGCAGGTTACGGTGCTTATCAGCGATGGCCGCTACTCTGGGGTCACCTATGGCGCTGCTATCGGACACGTCACGCCAGAAGCACTAAACGGCGGGGCTATCGGTCTTCTACAGACCGGTGATCTGCTGCATATCCAGCTCTCGGATCGTCGGGTTGATTTGATTGATCCGGCCGCATTCGAGGCTGGTCAAATCCAGCTATGGAGTGGAGCTCTGGCAGAGGATCGAAAGGCGCTTGGCCTTGAGCGACGCGAGCGTATTCTGGCGAGACGAAGCCAGATTGCCGCCAGCAACCGGATGATGGCTGTCACCGATGCCAGTCGCGGGGTAGTACCTCTCGCCGTTGCCGAAGAGGCGACCCAGAGTTTTCGTTTGTCGTAAAGCCGCACAATTGAGAACATTCCGTTTCCCGGGCACGGGCCTTCTGTGGGCGCCACCGCCCGGGAATGCGCTTATCATAGTACTGGATGAATAGAAAGTATGACCTTCGCAAATCGTGAGAAGACCGAGGTTTCTGTGGCAGCTGGTGTCCCGCTGCATTCTATCGCCATACAGCTGAACCCGCAGGACAACGTGGCTATTGCAAAACGGGACATTGAACCGGGTAGCAGGTTGATTGTTGAGGAAAACACAGAGTTGCCGTACACCATATCGGTGAAACAGAGAATTCCCAGTGGTCACAA
>Ga0180436_10005032_pt1 | contig 11772 bp, 8 predicted proteins | sample SS_ome_2_FD_132434 | JGI IMG/M metagenome (GOLD analysis project Ga0180436, IMG submission 132434) | Hypersaline lake sediment archaeal communities from the Salton Sea, California, USA - SS_3_S_2 metaG | ecosystem: Environmental > Aquatic > Non-marine Saline and Alkaline > Hypersaline > Sediment...
CCATCCAGCGGGGTCTGGTAATTATCCTGAACTTTTGCATAGGTATGGATCTTACCGGATATGCGCAGTTTGGATGACGGCTCCAGTTCTGTTTTTACGTCTTCTTTGATGGCAAACGACGATGACACACCGAAGACCAGACATGCGACACAACTTGCCAGTATGGATACATATTTATACACAATAGACCTCCTTTCATGACCGTTTTCACCGATCTTTTGTTAACATGTTGGATATTATACGTTTTTAAACTATCAACATATACACGACACAGTTAGATTTGCATTTTTCGTGCCGATATTTACTGAATCTAATTTGTCCGGGATGTCTATATTTAACGCGGTATGTCTTGATTCTAATTTAGAATTTAACAGGAATTATCTGCTAAATTGCGGGAAAAGTCAAGAGTTTTTAGTTTCTTGTTAATTTCTTTATTCTCTAAAACCAATTGCATGGTGATGAGAAAACAGGGGCATGTTTTATTTAATTTGAAACCGCCCTTGCTGCGATATGGCTTTTTTTCGAACTGAATAAACCGCCCTCTTTCGAAACAACGGAAAAAACAAGTTCGTTTCGACCGTCGGTGTCGATGTCGCCGATTACATAATCGCTGATATAGCCGGTGATCTTTCCGGTGGTCCACTCGTTCTGCAGGCTGTCATTATTCCATGACATGGAGTCAACCCGTCCGTTGGTATAGTTCCGCATCCTTGCCATGATGTTCCCTGTGTAGTCGTCGTTGGAAACGGCGATAATCTCATTTGTCCCGTCATAGTCAACGTCTGCTATATGAATCCTGGGGTGCAGGTATTTGCGCTCAAAATCACCGGATGCCCCGGTCGAATCCGGGATGTCAATGAATACATCGCTGCCGCCATAGGTATTGTCGCCAAGCCAGATGTCGGAGCCTTCCGCGTCAGAGATCCGGATCCGGCCGCCACCGGCATATGACGCAACGGCTTGCGTTCCGTTATTTAATGCATCGCCCATGGCAAATCCATAGATGTTGACCTGTGGCGGAAGCGGTATTCGGGTCGTAGGTTCATATGATCCGCCGTCGGACCCAGTCACCCACTCCGCCCTGTACACACCTTTTTTGCTGAAAATACCTCTTAACATGGTCTGCTTCTGGCTGACAAGGATAGGTTCCGTCCGTCCCGGATACCTGATCACCCTCAAAAACATTCTGATGTCCTCGCTGATACGGGTAAACCCTTCGCCGTCCCACTCCAGAACGAATGATAATATGCGATTGCTGTTTGGAGAAATGGCGGTAATAAAAATTTCAGCCCTGTTGTTTTTATTTATGTCCGCCACATCCACGCCCAGGTAACGAAGAGAATCATCTTTTTCTATTTCGGCAATTTTTTTAAACTTTCTTTCCATATACCGAAAGACATAAACATTACTCCGGTCAATATACACCGTCTCATTTGCCCCATCCCCGTCAACATCACCTAAAGCAAGCCCCCGTATTTTCGTATCAAAACTCCTGCTTTTCCAGTCGGAAAAAAATTTTGAGAACGGGGCAGGGGCTATCGCCACCTTGGGAGAGGGCACGGTTTCGTTTCCAGTAGAAGTAACCGGTTCAGGGCCTGATTCAGCTGGTTTATCGCTAAAGATTTCTTCGTCTATCTCGTCTGCAAAAAGGCCGACATGGGAAATCAGATCCCCCCGTTTTTCCCCGGTTTTACTGAACACCACTGACGATTCTTTTTTATTGACATCGGCGAGGCGGGCATTGGTGCTGATGCTTTGCCCGAAGACGGTGAGGCTTCCGAACACCACATAGTCGGCGTTCAGTTTCTCCCCGATGGATATTGCCCTGTCAATGTCCACCACGTCTTCCGAGCCTTCAACGGCGTTTATGGATACGCTCCTTGCCAGCACTTCACTTTTTCCTTTTATGGAAAGCCTGGTGGACAGCATATCGTAGACGGAATCTTTAAGAAAGGAAAGCTCCTGATCCGAATGCAAGGTGAAGGGCAGGATAAGAATTGTTGATCCTTTTTTACCTTCAACTTCTGTGCCGACGTCTTCTTCGGCGGCTTTTGAGGGTGAAGAAGTCAGGATCAAGACAGTTACTATAAGAATAAACATGAACGGGAAGGTTTGTAATGTCTGTTTTTTCATGGTGATTTCAGGGGCCCTTGATGTTAAGGCGGTAATTGTATGTTTCTTAATTAAAAAAAGGAGCCCGACTATGGCGGGCTCCTTTTTTAGTTTGTAACAATGGTCATCTTAAAACTTTACTGACATTGTAATGAATTGAATTTCGTTTTTTAAACGGTTAGAAATTCATTCTTACGCCGGCAAACAGTCCGAGAGCGGCATCATCGTCACTGTTGTCATCAAATGAGGGAATGATGTAGTTTACACACCCCTGAACCACGGTGTCCTGTGCGAACTCGTATTCTGCCCCGGCATTGATGTTGATGATGCTGTCAAGCACGGTTACTTCGTCTTCAGACGGCGCAGCATATGCCAGAAGGCCTCTTAAGGCGAGCTTTTCTTTGATCACTTTCTCGCCATAAAGAGCTACAGCCATGGTACCGGAGTTAGCCCCGCCAATTTCCATGGGATGCTGTCCAAAAAGATCAAATACAGGGTCAATGTCTCCGTCATCATAGATGCCGAAAGAGTATGGGAGCCAGTCACCAAAGCCTTGGCCTCTGTTCAAGTTGGACAGCTGCCGTTTGTCGGCATCGTCATTGCCCATTGCATACATGAGGCGTAATCCAGCCATGGTGCTGTCGTTGATGTTGGTGTTTAAGTCAACATAAAGCTGGGTACCGATGTAGTCCAGATCGTTGACTTTGTCTTCACCGAAGAGGTAATCCAGCTCTGCAGTAAGGTTGATTTTGCCAAGGGCGGCGGTTCCCTGAACACCAATGGCATTTTGTGTATCATCGTCTGCGGCGGTTTTATCAATCGAGGTGGCAAAGAAGAAGTTACCTGAAAACTTGTCTTCCTTTGAGAAGGCGACGTTCAATGCATATACATCTATGTCCTCAGTATCAACCACGTTACCGGCGGCGTCGGTTCCCTCAAAGTCGGTTCTCGCATCACCTTCGTCGCGTTTTAACCAGAGAGCGGTTACGCCCAGATTATCGGTGGCCTTGTAAGTAAAATGCGCACCCTGGCCCTGCATATCCACAACAATCCAGCTGCCCAGACCGGTCAGGAGCTGACCTGCTTTGACGTTGAATTTTTCCTTGTCAACTTCGAGGTAGGCCCTGTCAACCTGGAACATGTCGCCGCTGTTATCATTAGTTGTATCGTTTCTATAGCCATTAAAGGAATCACCGCCCCAAGTAGATTCGGCAAAGTCAAACCGCAGATGCCCGTAAACACCCTCTGAGGCCGTGATTTTTGCAGCCAGCCGGAACCGTTGTGCAAAGAAATCGGCTGACTCGTCCGGGTCTGCACCGAACTCGCCGCCATCGTCAATACCATACCCTTTTACACTCCATCCCCAGGCTCTCACCTGTCCACTCAGTGATAACCGTTCATCCGCATAGGCCATTGAGGCGATAAACATGATCGCCACCATGATTAATAATACTTTTTTCATCTGATTTCCTCCTAAGTTATAGTTGATATATACTAAAGCAATTTTTTATTTCATCATTAAGTTAAATCAGCTCAATCAGTAAACCGGGCCGGGACCACCTCCTTTCAACATTTTAGCTTAATGAAAAATATGCAAAATCAGTTCCAACTGATTTCAAAAATAAATCAACGACCGACTTAGGCATAACGCCGTATAAGCCTCGCATAACGTTTTGTTTGGAGTAGGCATGACAGCCAGTAGCTAAGGAACTGTCCTCTTTTGTGAACAGCAGTGAATTATTTTTTGTATGGAGCATATTTTTACCAATACATTGTATCGGAATTTTGCAAGTTAGTTTCGCAAAACCGGAAATTATTATTTTCGCGCCCCTGCTTCACATTCCAAAGGTATATAACCGAATGTCTACAAACAATCAACCATAAACAACGCCGACGTTCCGATTAAAGCAAATTGTCATTACGAGTCATCCCACCATAAGAAAAAACCACTGTCAACATAATTTTCTATATAATTACCGTATGTTGTAAAAACAGGGCCCAAACCTTCGTGATCCTGCAATCAATATCGATATATTTTATAATTATATCATATGGTTATTAATATTATGTCTGTTTTTAATTAATTATCATTAATTTATCGAAAATTTCCAAAAATTATATGAAATTATATATTTTTAGTGTCATCCGCCGTTTGGACCCCTTTCTGTTTCGTCGAGCATTTTCCCCAGCAATTCGTTCACCATCTTGGGGTTGGCCCGGCCTTTTGTCTTTTTCATGACCTGGCCCACAAAAAATCCCATGAGTTTTTTCTTTCCGTTTTTATATGCCTCAACCTCTTCCGGAGATTCGGAAAGCACCCGGGATACGACATCTTCAATGGCGGACTGATCCGACATTTGTACAAGGCCTTTCTCTTCAACGATAAGCTTCGGCGCCTTTCCTGTTTTTGCCATTTCCTCAAATACGGTTTTAGCAATTTTACCGCTGATCACATCCTCATCCACCAGCTTTAAAAGAGCTGAAAGATCAGGCGCTGAGACGGGTGAGTCTTCTATTTCTTTCCCGAGAGAGTTTAACAGCGCCAGCAGGGAGCCCATGATCCAGTTGCTTACCGGCTTTGGCTTTGGAAATGTGTCAACGCAGGTTTCAAAATAATCCGCCAGTTCACGGGCCGACGTAAGCACACCGGCATCATATTCGGGAAGACCGTACTCGGTTATAAATCTCTCTTTTTTCTCATCCGGAAGTTCAGGCAGTCGTTTTTTTACTTCATGAATCCACTCATCATCGATGACAAGGGGCAGAAGGTCCGGGTCGGGGAAATAGCGATAGTCATGGGCCTCCTCCTTTCCCCGCATGGAAACGGTTTTGTTTTTGTCGGGATTCCAAAGTCTGGTTTCCTGGATGATCTCTCCGCCGTCTTCAAGGATCGCCTGCTGTCTTCTGATTTCATAGTCAAGGGCTTTTTCGACATGCCTGAAGGAATTCAGGTTTTTGATCTCAGCGCGGGTCCCGAACGCATCCACTCCCCTCGGGCGAAGGGATATGTTCGCATCGCACCGGAAACTGCCTTCTTCCATATTCCCATCGCAGATGCCGAGATATCGAACAATTGATCTCAGCTTTCTGAGATACGCCCCGGCCTCTTCAGATGTCCTGAGGTCCGGTTCGCTGACGATCTCAATCAACGGAACGCCGGTTCGGTTATAATCCACTCTGCTGACGGGTCGGGACATATCGTGCACAAGCTTCCCCGCATCTTCCTCCATATGGATTCTGGTGAGCCCGATTGTTTTCCTTTTGCCGCCGGCCTCAATATCGATATGCCCTTTTTCTGCAATGGGCAGCTCGTACTGGGAAATCTGATACCCCTTCGGCAGATCAGGATAAAAATAATTCTTTCTGGCAAAGCGGCTTTTTGGTGCAATTTTACAACCGGTTGCCAAGGCCATCCGAAGAGAATAGTCGACTACTTTTCGGTTCAATACCGGTAAAACGCCCGGCATTCCCAGGCACACCGGGCAAACATGCATATTCGGCTCTGCGCCGAATGCTGTTGAGCAGGAGCAGAATATTTTTGATTCTGTTTTCAGTTGGGCGTGCACTTCAAGTCCTATTACAGGTTCAAATTCCATTTGATCTCTCTTTTCAACCTCCTCTCTACATGGACCCATCCAGTTCATCAGCCACCGGCCGTTTACATGCTCTGCATCGCTGCGCACCCCTGAAAAGAGGTTTGCCGCAGTCCGGGCAGTGGTAGCGCTCACATTCCGCCCTGGCCCATTCCACACTGCCTTTTTCATCGCCATGTTCCCTAACTTTTTCCCTCCATAGCGGAATGGCCCGCTTCATCACCCGCCTGCCGGTTGCAATGCCAAAACTCTCGATCACGTCACACGGCCAGTCTTCGCATTGATGGCATGAGTAAAAGCCCTTGGCTTTCACACAGTCCCTTATCTTGCACATTTGGCAGAGGCCATAGAGTTTTTTCGGAGGATCCGCCTGCATGCAACCGAGGCATTCGGTGTCTTCAGGCGGTGAGCCATAGAGGTTACCCATGATCTGTTTGAACTTTTCATTCCGATCCCGTGTTGCAATATAAACACCGCATGCACCGCAATACAAGCCGCAAGGTGCCATCAACGCCTTATTTTGAATTTCGTCTTCACTCCAGCCGTCCATCGTCTCCTCCCAACCAATTATCCATAGAATTCTATGTTTAACTTTTTATTTGGATCAACTCAATGGTTTTTTCTTAGCGTTCTAATTTGTAACAGGCGGATACGACATTTCCGCAAGCGCCTTCTCTGCCTGTGTCATTGCCTTTTTGAACCGTGAAGGAATTCCTTTGTCCCATGCTTCAAGCGCCGCATCCCCTTTCAGCTTTGAAACCGACCCCCTCAATCCATCGCCCGCCAAACTTCCTGCACCTTCCACGGAATCCAGTGTCAAGTCAGCGGAACCTTTGGTCGACCCGATCAATCCTTCCCTCACCTGCTTTTGATCCATGGAGAACAGGCCCGTACCGGCTTTAAGAAGGTTCTCACCGATATTTTTTCCCACTTTAAAGATGCCGGAGCCGACTTCCTCGGCCGCCCCCACACCTCCTTTTGCAATCCCCACGCCTGCATCCAGACCACTTGCACCAATATTGATCAGTCCATCGGAAACACGGTTGTAAACGCCTGCCATAATCTGCCCCATTTCCACTTTTGGACCACCCAATGGGCCCTGAATATGAATGCCTTTATAATTTATATTTCGATCGCTTGTTGCCGAGGCCGCCAGTTTGATCCGTTTATCGTCAAGGGCCATCGCCAGCGCAGCATCTAAACCGGCGGCGCCCAGTGCAGTGCTGGTGGCATGAGGCACCAGAGATCCCAAGGTGTCGAGTTTGAACCCGGTTAACCGGACCTGGGAATTGACATGGGGCACACCTCTTCCCACCGAACCGATTCTTGCCACACTGCCGAAATACGCAACCGGCAGCTTCCCGGGCTGCTTAAGTTCAAATGACATGGACGCTGATGCGGGGTCAGCGCTCTCCATATTCTCAAACAGACACAACTGAACCACGTCTAATTTTATACTGTTCAATGGAAACGTCAGCGTCTCCTTGGTCAAGGCTTGATCGCGATAATGAAACGACCCGTCTCTCATTTCCACCCGTTCAAGGCATATCACCGGCATCCTGCCTCCGGAAGAAGACGCCCCTTTTTTCTCTTCTAAACCCTGCGTTGAGCGTTTTTCAGCCTCTCCTTCGGTATTTCCCGGAAGCGTTTCCAGAAGCCTTATGAGGTTGAGCGCCCCATTTCTATCCCGTTCAAATGATGCAGCAAAACCATCGATCAGAATGGTCTTCACGGCAAGACGCGGCCCGCCGATTTCATAGCCCGGTGTTTCCACCTCTATTCTATTTATTGCCATCAGCGGAACCTCACCGAAACCTTCCGGCTGGTCCACGTTGATGTCGCTCAATGCAAGCTTGGTCCTGCCCACCATAATTTCCCGGTTCAACAGGTCCCTGAAATAAAGATCATCGATATCCAGGTTTATAGTCAGGCCGGCGGACCATTCGTCCCCTGTCAGTCGATCATTAAACCGAACCGCAAGGTTTTCGAAACGAATGGACCGTATGCGGATCGCGGGGACTGACGCCGGCTCTTCTTCCCCGTCATCATTTTCCCCTGACGCTTCTTTCGGTTCGGGCATAAGGGCGTCTTTGGCAGGTGCTTCCTGAATGGATGATATCAACCGGACGAGGTTCAACCGCCCCTCTTTGTCACGAATCAACGACAGGGACAGCCCTTTTAGTGCCAGTTCTTCGACGACAATCTCATCACCAAGAATAGAGCTCATGTCTACATCCACTCTCAGGGAGGCAAGTGAGAGAAGGACGTCTTTTCCATATCCCCACGGCGGGTTAATCAAGAGGTCTTTACATTCAACCCGCCCCCTGATCAATCCAATGTCGACAGCCTCCAGCCTGCCGCCTTCGGGAAGATATGTGTCCAATGCCTCGTTGATCTTTTTTTTAACAAGTGTGTCGATGCTCCATGAAACGATAACCAGAATAACCATCAGTACCGCGAATGTCCCCAGCGATACGGTTTTCAAAGCCGAGCGTTTCTTTTGTTTTCCTTTGCTTTTTTCTTTATCCATTTTTTACCTATCCATGGATCATTTTTATGGATCGTCTTTATTTATTTGCCGCTTTTTGAATTAACAATGACCTTGCTGGGAGGTGCCTGTCTATGGACATCATCTTTTAACCCGGGCGGGCTACCACCTGTAATCACTTTCGGAGAGCACTGCCGAAAGAGTGAATAAAAACTGCACTCCCTCTAATTTTGTGTCTTTGCCACGGTTATCAAAATCAAGATTGGTTTTTATTCCCCGCGCCGACAGTCCGAAAATGAATTTATCCGAAACAATAAAGTCAACTCCCGTCCGGGCATAAACGCCAACATTCCATTCAGATTCGTAAGTCGTTTCATATACAATATCCGTATCATCAGGGATATCGCTTTCTTCAGGGTCGATTTTTCGCTGCCCATATATCAACAGAGGCCCACCACCAAGATAAAGCCGTATTCTCTCGCCAACATTCATGCTGGTATAGCCCCCAAAAAACAGGTCTCCAAGAAACATGGAATTGTAAATGCGGACATACGCCGTGCCATCCGAGACCGCGACCTGCCACTTCTCTGTCTTCCAGCTGGCCAAAAAACCGCCCTCAACACCGTACGTCAGCCGGTTGCCGCCCAGAACCTGCTGCATGGAGAATCCAAGATAAGGTATGTCCGCAGGTTCACCCTCAAAAACAAGCGGTTCATTGGAGCCCGCGTCACTCTCAAATGTAAAGTCCCCCTCATGGAGCCGCATGGCTCCCATTAACCCCTGAACATAAATACGGTTGAGATCACCCTGTGCTGAAGCGTCATTGTCGGTTATTAAGATCGAAACCAACATAAACCATGCGGAGTAAAATAAACGTCTATTCATAATGATACATTATCTACTCATTCGCACATTTTTTATCAATACTTATAATGGCCGCAGGAAAAATAAGGCTTGTCTACCCTGACCCCTTATTTTAAATCAAACAATAGAAGCTCAAAAAACATGTGGTTTAGATGAAGGAACAATGAAAAAGATAGAAGGTTTTGAACTCTTCAAGGGAAAACGTGTTTTTTTCTGCAGAGAGAGTGATTCGTTTGACTATTGGTCGCCAGATAACGGAAGGGACCACCATCCCGGAAGAGATAACACCCACCGAATATGCGAGCTTCTTGGCATCGGTGGTCAATAAGATAGCCTATGCCTCTTTGGAAACAGCTGCCATTGAATCCCAAGATGCAGCCAGTTTTCACATCGATTGGTGCCCCCACCAGGATCACTATAAGGCGTTTGATTGCCGGGTGCAGCGGTATTTTGTGCAGGGAATGATGGACGCAGGCATGGATTTTTACAAAAGCCGGAGGCCTGAAATGGTTGTAGACGTAGCCTTTGAGACGACAATCCCCTCCGGCAGTGAAACCTGTTTCTTCAGGATAAATAAAGGGAACCCTGATGAAGCGCGAAAATGGGGCGAATTCACCAAAATGATAGAAGAAAAGGCCCTGGACCTGGCAAAAAAACGGGTAAAGGAGAAGAAAAAAGCGTAAGCGCCTGCACTAAAAGTTATTGACACCTATCCGGCCGGGTCTTATACTTGGCTATTAAAAGAACATTATCTTACCCATTATACGTTAAACCTGAATATCGCTGTCACCCTGAAAGAATTACCCGGTTAAGCCATAGTAAAAGCAGACGAAGGAGTAACTCATGCCAAAGGTTATCAGGTCTGATCTTATCCAGGAAGATACCATCAATTTATTGAGCAAATTTCAAATTCTAAAAGAGCTTTCCAAAGATGAAATCGAAACCCTTTTAGGAAAAGATGAGGCCGGCGGGTATCAACTGAGAATCAGCAAACTTGTGCAGTACGCCAAAGATGAAACCGTCATTGAAGAGGGGGAATTTGACAGTTGGGTTTTCTGGGTGGTGAAAGGTGAATTTGCCGCCCTTAAAAATGGCGTCATCGTATCTGTTTTCAGCCGCCCTGGCGAAGTGTTCGGTGAAATGAGTATAATGGAAGGAGATTCCCGTTCCGCATCTGTAATTACGTTAACGAGCGGTATTTGTCTCGGCATTGACATGTCCATCCTTGACAACCTGAAAGATGAAATACTGAAGTCTAAAATCAACAGCGGGATCCAACGCTTGAAATCAGAACGCTTAAATATGACAACCTGCAAGCTTGCAGAGGAAAAAAGGCGGGTTGCGATTCAATTGGACAAAATCGATCAGAAAACCACTCATTTAAATAAAAAGGAACGGCAACTCAAACAAAAAGAGGAAGACTTAAAGGCGAGGGAAAAAAAACTGGAAGACCTGGAACAAAAATTATTTGAAAAAGACGCATAGTGTGGAGACGGCCCTAAGGGTATGATCAAGAAATTGACCATATTCTGATCTGGCATACCACACATAGAAAAAGCAGGACATAACGCCCTGCTTTTTCTATTCAGGAGGAGGGTTGTGCACGTTTTACTCGTCTATCGGTAAGCCTTCGGAATAAAGAACTTCCGTATCCGTTGGCATATCTCCTATACCGGGGTCGACAAAGTCCGGCACACTGTCCAAATCCACGGATGCCGCCAGAGCAATGTTCGGAAGTGTTCCGGTTGGATTCGCTACAAGTGGTAAAAACTGGCTCACTTCCAGAGGTTTTAAAACGTAAAAAATCCCTGTTTCCGCAGCCACCACCTCGGTCATGGCGGGCAGGTTGATTATTTTATCGGCCAGTGTCCGGGTCATGACCCAGTCATTTTTCTGAAGCTCATAGTGCATGTCGGGCAGACCCATCATCCATCCGTCATACTGCAGCACAAGCGTCTTCGTCTCCCCTGCCCTGTTTGTCGCCGTAATAGATTCAAACCGCATGGGGTCATCAAGAAGTTTGTAGGAGCCGTTAATGTTTTTTAAATAGGTAACGGAGCCCCGGCCTCCTTCTGCATTGTATTCCCAGTTAAAGTCAGTGGATGAGCCTTCCTGTCGGATGCCCCATACATTGGTCGCGATAGCACCCACGACGGCCGCCCCGTCATTGGCATGATTGTCTCCGATTGTTTTAAATACAAGCATCAGATAGTCGGTGCTTGAAGGAGAGGTAACAAACTCAAAGGTTGAATTATTCTCGGGGTTCCACTGATCGACAAAAATCGTGTTGCCGCCGAGTATATTATCCACATTCGTCGGGTTAACGGCTGTCTGGAGCTCTATTCCGGCGTTTGTCTCGCCGTTCACTTTTTTTACAATATATGTTGCACCCTGCATATTTACATACAGTTCGTTATTGGAAGGCAATATGTAGGCTTTATCTCCTGCCGGATTGAACTCAGGTGTCCAGGTCCTTTCATCAAAGTTCACCAACTCTTTTTCCACCCAGCCTTCATTCTCACCCTTGTATTCAACATAAATGCTGCCGCCGATATCTATCCATAATGAGGTTACATTGGCGGTATTTAAAGGCGTAACCGGAGTCGCCACCCTGGTTTTCATTCCAAAATCACCTTGAACCTCTTCCGCCTCATAAAAACCGGCATCGTAATCCGTGCCGCCTGCAGAAAACGCCGCAGTGTATATGAACATCAG
>Ga0180436_10005033_pt1 | contig 11771 bp, 9 predicted proteins | sample SS_ome_2_FD_132434 | JGI IMG/M metagenome (GOLD analysis project Ga0180436, IMG submission 132434) | Hypersaline lake sediment archaeal communities from the Salton Sea, California, USA - SS_3_S_2 metaG | ecosystem: Environmental > Aquatic > Non-marine Saline and Alkaline > Hypersaline > Sediment...
CTTTGGGACTTGCCAAGCGGATACTGGCCGGGGCGGCTGGGAGGACCGGTGCCCTGTTCCAGTTGGGGGTGACATACACGGCCCGGGCCAACGTGCATTTCTTCGTGCGGAAGGCTTGGTATGACGGGTTGCGCGACGTGGTGAAAGCACGGCAACTGCACGGCAAGGTGACCGCGCTCGATCCCGGCCACTGGGACGCGGCGCTGACACTGGGCGCTCACGACTACCTGATCTCACAGTTGCCCATGGGCTACAAGATTGCCGGGGCGGTCCTCGGATTCCGGGGGAACCGGAAGCGGGGAATCGCGACGATTGAAATCGTGTCGCGGGAGGGACATTGGCGGCGGGTCAGCGCACAGATGCTGCTGAGCGTCATCTACCGGCGCGAGGGGCAGCCGGAGCTGGCCGTTCCGGTGCTGCTCGGATTGATCGAGGCCTATCCGCGCAATCATCTGTTTCCGCTCGAGCTGGCCCAGATGTACGCGGACGCGGGCGATATGCCGATGGCGATGGAGACCTTCGACAAGACGGAAAGGAAGGTCGAAGATGGAGCGCCGGGATTTGACCGGATCACGGTACACCGGGTGCGGGTGCTTCGCGGACATACACAGTTCCGGCATGGACTGCTCTCCGAGGCGTCCGCGACCCTGCGAGGTATTGTGGAGGACAATGGCGAGGTGGAGCCGGAGATCCAGGCGCTGGCCTGGCTGAAGCTTGGACAGATTCACGATCTGGGTGGCGAGCGGAGTGACGCCAAGTCCGCCTACCTCGCGGCCATCAACGTCCAGGCCGTCTCGGAAGCGGCCCGCCAGTCGCGCCAGTATCTGCTGAATCCGTACCAGGAGAGGGAATCGCCCAAGCCGGCCCCGGAGAGGGCAGCCGTGGAGGACGAATAGGCTCATGACGCTGGGAGCCTGGATACTGGCGCTGCTGTTAGCCGCGCCCGTGGCCGCCGTCGAGGGGAACTACCGGCTCGTGGAGCTTCCCGAAGGCCCCTGCCAGGCGGGGCCGGAGTGTGTCCCGGTGATCCTGATTCACGGCATTCACGGGTCGCGGAAGAGCGGCGCATGCGGCCTCGACGCCGACCCGGCGATGGACTGCAACTGGGCGCCGTTGTTCGAGTATCTCGCTGAGGAACATCCGGAGCTTTGGCGGAAGCTGCATATCTATGTGTTCCGGTATCTCGCCGACCGGGGCGAATCGGTGATCGAGATGGGGCGGCAGCTGCGGCTCGCGATGGAGCGCGACCGGTCGTACTGGAGCAACCCGACGATTGTCATCGGGCAGAGCATGGGCGGTCTGGTGGCGCGGGCATTGCTGGCCCACCGTTCGCATCCGTTCACGTTCAGCGGTTTCCGGGAGGTCGGCACGATAATCACGCTGGCCACGCCTCACCACGGGACGCCGTTGGCAAACCGGGTCCTGCGGAATGCGCTGGCGGAACGGAACACGCACAGTCCGGCGGCGCCGCTGGATCTGTTCGATGCCCTGTACTGGGGGTGGAGCGGGAGCCCGCATCTGGCTCACAACGCGGAGCTGCCGAACCGGAGCGATCTGTTGTGGGACGACTACGACGGGCTGTTCGCCGAGGTGCGGGAAGATCTGCGCGCAGAGGACGTGGAGGTCAACCATTCTCTGGAGCGGCTCAATTGCCTGGACTTGGGAGAGACGAAGCTGGTTGTTTATGGAGGGCAGCTCTACCCCCCTATGCCCGGCGCCATTCGGCCTGGCTCGGATGAATTCGACACGATTGGCCAACTCCTGGAAACAGCCGGCAAGTTGCTTGGACGCCAGCTTGGATACAACCGAAACGACGGCTTTGTCCCGCTGGACAGCGCGCTATTCTCAGACAACCCACGGGTGACCGGCCGCCGGTGGTTTTCCGGATACGATCACCAGGACATGATGGGGAACCGGTCTCGGGTGTTGAACGGCTACGATTTTCAGTGGACGCTGCTCCACTGGGTTGCGCGGGATATCGCTGTCGCGAGTGGCTCCGGAGGGTCTCTGTCGGGGAACATGTTGGTTATTCCTGGCGCCGGGGGCGGTCCGCCGAAGAGAACCTCGCAATCCGTCGGGCGCAGCGAATACACTAAGCCTTGAGCGTTTCCCGAATGCCGCCGCGAATCGCGATTCTCATTGTGCTGTCGCTCGTTTGGGCTTCGGACCTGTGCGGCCAGGCGTGCCGGCTGTCGGTCGCCGGGCTGAACCGCAACCGGAAAGTGATGGGGCCGGTCGACACCGAGTGTCCGGGGAGCATTCACTCGAGTCCGTTCGGCAACTGGGGCGTGACGTCGAATTTCGGCCAGAAGAAAGATGGCCACCAGTTCGACGGGTGGTGCCACTACGCGGAGGTCTGCGACAACGAGGGCGAATGCAAGACGGCCTGCCGGGACGGCTGGTACGAGTGGAACAGTTGCACCTCTCATCCGAAGTTCTCGGCGCCGAATTGCAGCCTCTACAACGCGGAGGGCTGCACGCGGCAGGTGAGCACGACGGGAACGAACGTTCATGGAACGGCCACGGTCGAAATCCCAGTCCGATGCCCGCGCGACGTTGACGGCGACGACCGGCCCGACGAGGGGGGCTGTATGGACATCGGCCTCTACGACCACGGGCAGAACTTCGCGTCACTGTACGAGCTGGATCCGTTGACATCGGACCAACTGGTGCAGACGCTGTACTTCCCTCAGACTCCGGTCGAGACGGATTGCGGGGCTTATGGCTGCGGGGCGTCGGGGAGCGATTGGGTCGGGCCAACGGCTTACGATTCGCCGGTTTCACCCGCCAAAGTGTTTGCCGAGATGGCGGCGGTCGTCAATGGCGGGGAGTTCGTCGATCCTTCGATGGAGTGTGCGCTGGTGGCCCCGGCGATGTTCACGGTTTCAGCGGCGAGCTACGCGAGTTCGGCCGCGGCGCCGGGGTCGATCGTCAGCTCATTCGGCTCGTCACTCGCCGCCGCCACCGTAGCGGCATCGACGGCGCCGCTGCCGTTCGAACTAGGCGGGGTCTCGGTCGAGTTGATCGAAGCGAACGGAACGCGGCATCAGGCCCAAGTGCTGTTTGTCTCCCCAACGCAAATCAACTGGCTGGTTCCGGCCGGGCTGGCGCCGGGTGAGGCCGCCGTTCTGATCCGGGGAGACCGGTCGGCGTTGCTGGCCACGGAGCGACTGGGGATTCAGCGGGTGAGCCCGGGACTTTTCAGTGCGGACGCTTCGGGGAACGGAGCGGCGGCGGCCCTGGCCGTACAAAGCGCGCCTGACGGAGGGCAAACGATCCAGGCCACGTTCGAGTGCATGGGCGGCGTATGCGCGACCGTGCCGATTGCGTTCGGCGAGGGCGAGTTGCACTTGGTATTGTTCGCCACGGGGATTCGAGGCGTGGGGTCGATGGAAGAAGTCAGCGCAACCGTGGGCGGCGAACCGGCCGATGTCACCTACGCCGGGCCGCAATCCGAGTTTCCGGGTCTTGATCAGGTGAACCTGCGGATCCCGCGGAGCCTGGCTGGGGCCGGCGTAGTTGCGGCAAGAGTGACCGTCGCCGGCCACAATTCGAATTCAGTGGTGTTCGATCTGCGACAATCCAGCTTACAATAGGCCGGTGACTCACATCGTTCTCTGCGCAGTTCTCGCCGCGGCTGTCAGCTTTGCCGCCGATTTCGAAGACCGGGTCCAGCACGGGTACGCGGACTCGGAGGGCGTTAAGATCCACTACGCGAGCCTGGGCGAAGGCCCGCTGGTGGTGATGGTTCACGGCTTCCCGGACTTCTGGTACACCTGGCGGCATCAGATGGAGGCGCTGTCGCCGGATTACCAGACCGTGGCGATCGACCTGCGCGGCTACAACCTCTCGGACAAGCCAGCGGGCGTCGAGAGCTACGACATGAAGCTGCTCGTCGGGGACATCGTTGCGGTGATCCGCCACTGCAAGCGCGAGAAGGCGATCCTGGTGGCGCACGACTGGGGCGGCGCCATCGCCTGGCAGACGGCGATGAAGGCGCCGGAGGTGGTGGAGAAGCTCATCATCCTCAATGTGCCGCACCCGCGTGGGCTGGCGCGGGAGCTAGCGGCGAATCCCGAGCAGCGAAAGAACAGCGCCTATGCCCGCGGCTTCCAGCAGGAAGGGGCGCATCTGAAGCTGACTCCGGAACGGCTGGCGGCCTGGGTGAAGGATGAAGAAGCCAAGGCGAAGTACGTGGAGGCGTTTCGCCGGTCGGACCTGGAGGCGATGCTGCACTACTACAAGCGCAACTACCCTCGGGAGCCCTATGAGGCGCCCGCCGGGCCGGTGGTGAAGATTCAAGCGCCGGTCCTGCTGATCCACGGGCTGGAGGACCAGGCGCTGCTGCCAGCCGGGTTGAACGGGACCTGGGAGTGGCTGGAGAAGGACCTGACGCTGGTGACGATCCCCGGAGCAGGGCACTTCGTTCAACACGACGCCGCCGGCCTGGTGACGCGCACAATTCAGACGTGGCTGGCCCGGTGAACTACACGCGGTAGTTGTCGGCGCGCCAGTTCTTAATGGCTTTCTTGATATCGTCCTCGGAGAGGTTCTCGTCGGCGGCGCGTTCGGCGAGCGCGACAAATTCCTCGTCGGAAGCAAAGCGCAGCCCGACGACCTGGCGGATGGTGAGCCGGGCATCGAGAAGCTTGCCGGTGAGCGCGAAACAGCGAAGGTTCTCCTCGGCGCGGATGGCGCGGTCCTGGGCCTTCAGCGCGAACAGGCGCGCAAAGAACATGACGAGGACCATCGCGATCATGATGGCGACGATGAGGGCGGCGCTGTAGAGCCGCTGGTGATCTCCGATGGACTGATAGAGGTTGACGCAGGACCCGATGAGCGTGGCGACGACGATCCCGAACAGGACGTAGTGGAACATCGGGACCATCTGGCGATGATTGGCGTAGTTCTGAGCTTCCATGTAAGTTCCCCCTCCAGAGCCCGTGTTCGGGCCGGTGGATAGAAGTATAGCGCAGGAGAGATTGTGCGGACATAGGTTGGGTCAGCATCTGCTCGGCCACGGCGCCGGGGTGAGGGGCTGGGTCAGCCTGATGAGGCTCACTCCCGCAATTCTCGATATGCTTGGCTTGCACGGCTCTTTGCAGTTCCAGCACTTCCGCATGAAGATCCCCACGCCATCCGGCGAGCAACTCATAGGAGCCCGGGCTGCCGCATCATGCCAGCTTTCGCGCGATCTGTAGGGGCGTCGCTTGCGGCGCCCGGGCCCGTTCGAAGAGCTACGTTGCGGTAGGGGAGCCCCGCCCCTACGACCCCGAGGCATCCTCATCTCCCTCGACTACGCTTGCAGCGGGGAGCCTGCGCTGCCGCATCATGCCAGCTTTCGCGCGATCTGTAGGGGCGTCGCTTGCCCCCCTGCATCTCCTCCTGGCGCTTTCACCGGTGAGGTTCTCTCCGATCTCAGGTCTTAGGGCCATCCCCCACCTCGGAGGTCTTTGTCTCGAAGAAGAGCTTCACGAGCGTTTCCTTGCCCAGATGGCGCCACACCGCCGAGCCGGTGTTGAAGGCGAGAAAAGACAGGCTCACGCAAATCACCGTGGCCCACACATGATTGATTTCGCGGTGGCTGAAGACCCGCGGCAGCGCGGACAGGAATCCGCCGTACTCGTGACGAGCCGCAAACGCATGTTCCGCGAGCACCGCGATCATGGCGCCCACGGTGTAGAGCAACGTTCGGGCCACCATCTCGACAACCACCGCCCTGTCCCCAATCCACTTGCCGACGGGAGCTTTCTCCAAGACCACAACCACCTTGCCCGCGAGCAAGGCTCCCATGAGAGCCACGGAAAGACCGCGGAATTCGATTTGGTATTCAGCCAGGAACAGCCGCTTCAGAAGAAACACAATGCCGAAGCAGAACGCGAAGTAGAGCGTCACCAAACCCACGGTCTTGAGCTCTTCGGCAACCTTGTGGACTACGCTCATCTCTTGCCTCCCTCGGCCAACGGCTTGCGCAGCGTTCCCGCGCGCCAGCGGCCCGCTTCCCGCACAACAGACAGGAGCCTGAAGCCCGTTTAGAGATCAATTGTACCGTCACGCCCCCGGGGCGCCACCGGCGTTCAAGCGCGTCAGCCCCGCAGGCAAACGCCAAAGCGGTCAAGCGCATTCTATCGGGCGGCGGCGTCCGTCACGATATCGACATCACCGTTGCGCTTTCCGCGGACGGAAAGACGATCACGACAGCGAAATTCCACGAGAAGCAGACCGCCGCAACCGGTACGGCCGAGATCAACGAACTCGAAGTCGCCAATGTTCCGTCCTGGCGAGCCGCGGCGCCTCACCGTGGGCTGCCGGAACCCCATCAGTCCTTCCATTTCCCGAGAGAGAGACCGGCTTGTCTACTTGAGCAGCCGGGACGCAATGGACACTTGGCAGTCGACGCTATCAGCGGGTGGCGAAGCTGGCAGACCACCGATCGTTTCGAACTACGAGGGTGGATCTACCTCCTTTTGCATCGGCTTGATTGGCCGGCGTGGGAGGCGCCGCGCTAGGGCGGGGAGCCGGTCAGGTCACCGAAACGCGAAACAGTGGCGGACAGGAATCCTGGGACGGCCGGCACTGCTACTTCCACGGCCGCGGACTCAATGGCTTTGGCATCTGGCGAGTTCCGGTGGAAGGGGGCGAGTGCGTTCGCGTCGCCGAAGGAGAGTCCGGCGGATGGTCGCTCTCCCGCGAGGGGATCCGCTTCGTGAGGAAGAACGCGCTGGAGTCTAATAGCTTCGACACGGAGCGGATAGAAAAGGTAATGGACTTGCTGGAGAGCGCAAGAGGACAGATCACCATATCGCTGGGTGGGAGCAGATTGCTATACGTGAAGGAGGCCTACACGGAGAGCAACATCATGCTGGTGGAGAACTCCCGGTAACGCCGCGATTGGGGAACACCACGCCGCAAGATCTGATCTCGGCTAGATCGAAAGCGGATCATTCGAATACCGCGATTTCCGCGAGGCCGATGTTGGTGGCGCGGCCGACTCTTTGTACCTCGAACTCGATCCAATCGAGCTTCTTGGTTCCGAATGCGATTTCCCTTCCGGCATATTCCGAGTTGGGAAGCTCTGAGACCTCGATAACGGTCCCATCGCTGAGGGTCAATTCGCCTGCAAGGATGTGCTCATTGTGCGACGGGCGATCGAATAGCCAAATCTTGCTGGCCGCAACTGATTCGCTCCAGGACAGGCGAATCGTAGCTCCAGCGGTCTGTTTGTCCGATGCCCACTCGTTTTCGGGGCTGTGCGGATAGCCTCCAACGACACCATCGATTACGGCGTTGTGGTCGTAGTCCGGGTGGGTGGACGACGATACGACGTTGGCTCGAAGCGCCAGATTGTGCGTACTCGTGAGCGGATTCTCACGCTCCCACCTGGCTGTCGCCTCTCCCAGTTGTTTCGCATTCTCTTCGGCAGGATAGTCCGCGAGCTGTTGCTTGGAGAGAAGCTGTATCTCCTGCAAGATCCATCCGTAACGCCCACCCGGTGGGTTGACCTTTAGGTCCTCGAAGGTGGCGAAGTTGCCGGAGTAGCTAAGCCAGCAGGTCCGTCCGTCATTCCCGATGAACTTTGTGGGGATGTTTACGAAGTAGCCCTGCTCGCCGAAGCTCTCCAGATAGGCGACCATTTTCCAGGGACCCTCGATGCGGTCGGCTTCCAGAAAGTACGTGTCCATGAACTTGATCGTGGGCCACCCATCGGTGATGCACATGATGTACTTCTGCAGTGCGGCGTTGTAGGTGATGGTGACGCAGCCGCAGTGGTTGTTCCATTCGAAGATGGGTTGAATCCTTTCAAAGTCGTCACACCAGATTGGCTGCCGTCTGTCGTCGAAACCGCAGAAGAACTCATAGCTGTCTTTGTCGTTGACGGTTTCCGGCGATGGGTCGACCCGGATGAGATAGACCTGGTCGCCACTGATCCAACTGAGATTGGCTGGGCGCGGTTCGGGGTCGTCCGGCATTGCGCCATGCCCAACGAGGTAGGCTTTGCCGTCGGGCGAGTGCTCCATGTTCTTGCCGAAGTCTACAAAGTGAGGAGCTCCGATCTTGACCACTCCCCCATCTTTGCCGGACTCGCCGAAAACGCCGCCATCTCCGGAGTGCGGGCAATCGATCCAGCTCTTCCCGTAATCGTGGGAGATACGGAACCCGACAAAGGACCCCAGCGTGCCGAGGTTGTATCCAGGGGGCTCTTGATCGAGAAAATAGGTACCGTAGTACCAAATGCCATCATGCACGAGGCTGCCGCTCGGATAGCGGCCGAGATACGGCTCAGCGGATCCGGGATAGACACCGAGCGGCGTGATCTTCAGATCGAGCGGATCGGAGCCTTCGATCTTCGCGTGCCCGGTGACGGAGGCCTTGCGGCGGCTGGATCGGGATTTCGCCCAAACACCGCTAACTCCGTCGGTGTAGGGGGAGTACAAGTTGCCGTCAGAGGCCCAGCTTGGGTACCACGTGTCGGCGTATGTGTAGTCCGCCGATCTTCCCGTGAAGACGACCCCCGCGAGTTCGTCAGATCGTTCGACGGGGCAATCGTCGGGCACATTCGATGGCCACAGCATTGGTCCCCAAGGCTGGCGTTCCAACCGGATGACGGACTGAGCGACCTCTCCTAGCAGAAGATTGCCCGCTGCAAGGCTGAGCAAGAAAAGGAAGATGTGTCTCATTCTGGTGGCGTTGCTGACCCGACCGGTTTTCTGTGCCAGTCCAATAGCGAGTATATCTCGTGATTGAGCGGCCCGGATTTCTTATGCCAACCTCAGAGAGAGTCTCCGGCGGTTGCAGCCACCGTCGAGTCGCGCGTGGCCGCGCCTTCCTGCGCGTGGATGGCGGCCTCCTCCTTCGTGTGTCACCGGCAAAGCGTGTTTAACGTGTAACACTTCAATTACGGGATGGTAGAATTCCTGGGTGAATCGGATGCCGATTCGAAGTAGTCATGGACTCTGAGACAGGGCATCAAGAAGCGAACAGCCATGAAATCGATCACATGTCTCTCCGCCGTGTTTCTACTGACCGCCTCTGCTATCGCCCAGCATTGGACGGAGCCGGTGCGCGGTTCCTGGATTTCTGACGAGGCAGACGGACTCGTTCTCGTTGAACCTGGCCGCGTCGCTGACATCGTCGTTTCGCCAGATGCCCATTCAGCCGTGCAGCAGGCGGCAACGTTTCTGGCACAGGACATCGAGAAGATCACCGGGCAAAGGCCTGCGATAGTCCCGGCGCCTGATGAAAGCAGCCCGTTTGTCCGGCTGGCAACAATCGGCAAGGATGATGTTCCGGCGGATGGCGGTTTTCAGTCACTGGAGGGCAAGTGGGAGGCCTACCGTATCCAGACTCAGGGCAACGGCGTCTGGCTGGTCGGTTCCAATCCGCGGGGGACGGCGTTCGCCGCCTACACGCTGTCCGAGCGGCTCGGGATCGACCCGCTCTATCACTGGACGAGGTATGAGCCCGAGCAACATGAAACGCTGGTGGTGAAGCGAATCGACTTCTCCGCCGGTGAACCGGCTTTCAAGTATCGCGGCCTTTTTCACGATGACGAAGACACGCTGGCCCCTGAGGTCGACAAGAACGGATATCCCATCTACGCCGGAGGTGCGGTCGATCCGGTTTGGTACGAGCGCTTTTTCGAAACCGCTCTGCGCCTGCGCATGAACCAGGTGGCTCCGTTTGTTCGAACGCGTAGACCGTTCGAAGTCAGGAAGACTGCAAGCGATTGGGGACTCTTCTACAGCTCCCACCACTACGACATCCTGCTCTCGAATCCTTTTGGCTACGACCGATTCGGGCTGGCCGAAAAGCGCGGCGTGGAGGGGGAATACAACTGGGCGGAGAACCGCGGGGGCATCGTCAAGTACTGGCGCGCCGGTGTTGAGGAGCACAAGGACCTTGACTGCATCTTCCCAGTCGGTCTGCGCGGAACAGCCGACACCGGCTACAGATTTCCCGAAGGGACCACACGGGAGGAAAAGAACAAGGTTTTCACCGATGCGATCCGCGACCAGGTGGAGATGGCCAAGGAGATACTGCCGAAGGGGAAAGAAGCAGTTTTCCATTTCACGATGTACGGCGAGATGCTCGGCGCGTTCCGGGCAGGCACGTTGGAGTTGCCGGAGGACGTCATCCTTGTCTGGAACGACGACGGCGATGCCAAGATGCGCGCGCTCCCGAAGGAATTGGGCAACTGGAAGCATGGCATCTACTACCACCTCGCCTACTATGGCGCGACGACGAAACAGACGCACCACACTGTCACGCCGACGCGCATCGAAGAGCAGTTCAGAAAGATCGTTGACGCGGGAGCGACTGAATATCTGCTCCTCAACGTTTCCGAGCTGCGGGAGTATGCGATGAATACTCGCTTCATCGCGGAGATAGTCTGGGATGCCGACACTGCATTCAGGACACCCGATGCCGCCGGCCGCTACGTCAACTGGTGGAGCCATGAATATTTCGGGAAGGCTGCAGCGAAGGATGCCGCGGATACATATCGCAGCTATTTTGAGATCCTCCACTCTCATGACCAACTGTGGCAGGGCGCGCTTGGACTGGATAAGGCGCTCTACAAACTGCGCTTCAGGCTCGCGGGCGACCACCATATCCGATCAACGGCCGAAGATCGCGAGGTTCGAATGAAGTTACAGGCACGTGCCTCCCGCTATGAAGAAGCGCTGGCCGTGGCGAAGCGGGCGGAGGCCGAAATGAGCGAACAACAGGCGCACTTCTTCTATGACAACGCGATGTTCGGGATGCTGATCGATTATCGCCCCACCCAGGCCGCGGTTTTGCTTTACGAAGCGCTATCGAGGTTTCCGGACGAAAGAGCCATCGAATACGCGAACATGGCCTTGAGGAAACTTGACCAGCTCGAAGCGGAGACCCGGCGGGCGGAGAGGCCACCGTTCGAAGACTGGTACAAGCCAACCTGGATTCGCCGGCACGACAGCCTCACCAACGTTCACTACAGCCTCAACCGGCTTCGTGAATACCTCAACTACTATGAACCCCGCTACAAATAGGGGCCTGCCGCGACAAGACTCGTCAATTCTGTTGTCCGTGTGAGAGTCGCAGCCGGATTTGCCGGCGCAGTGCCGGTTTCTTCAGTCTTGAGAATGCCATCTGCGGCGAGACATGTCGAAGGGAAGTCCTGCTACTCTGCTTCGCCTGGCGAACGGCTTCGCCGTGGATCCACACCCTGCCGTCATGATCGCGGCCCGAGTCGGGAATACGGCCGATTCCAACCGGGAGATCGTCAGCACGGCACGCGGCGCGGACCAGGTCCATCAGCCGCTTCAGGTTCCGCTCGTAGCGCTTGGCAATCTCGGCCGTCGCCACTGCGTCACTCTCCCCGATGATCTCGACGGCATCCCACCACTTAAGCTTCCCGGCCATCGCTCGCAATATCACTTCCTGTACTTTCATTGCCCGCTCCACTGCGGAGCTCGTATACTGCACTTCGCTGTCGTTCACAGCAACCTACAGTAACCGCCTCCGCCGTCAGGCGGACAAACCACATGCTAACGACGTGGATTTCTCTGCTTCTTGTCTCCCGCGTCCCTTTGCCGTAGAATTCTTGGCAGCGGCCGGACGGAATCAGGCGGCTGATTTTCCAATTCGATCGAGGAGGAGTCCGATGGTGCATTGGCTGGCTGCACTGTTCCTGCTTGCGTCGGTCTGTTTTTCCAGCACGAGTGACCGCCATCCACGTTCAAGCGCGTCCATTCCTCAAGCGAACGCCAAAGCGATCAGAGCCGCCGAAC
>Ga0180436_10005034_pt1 | contig 11770 bp, 9 predicted proteins | sample SS_ome_2_FD_132434 | JGI IMG/M metagenome (GOLD analysis project Ga0180436, IMG submission 132434) | Hypersaline lake sediment archaeal communities from the Salton Sea, California, USA - SS_3_S_2 metaG | ecosystem: Environmental > Aquatic > Non-marine Saline and Alkaline > Hypersaline > Sediment...
AGCGTCACCGGCGGCGAACCCTTCCCACGTTGGGAGTACGACGCTATGCGCCGAGCGCCCGGTTATCGGCCCGATCTCGACGTCAAGGCCTATTGCGATGACACCGTGGTGGCTGGCTGCATCTGCTGGCTGGATGCCATCGACAGGTCAGGCGAGCTTGAGCCGGTGGGCACCCACGCCGGTCACCGGCGCATGGGCCTCGCAGCAGCGTGTACGGCCAGAGCCCTCAACGCCCTGCGAGGCCACGGAGCCAGGTGGGGCTGCGTGCGCGTGGCAGCGGACAATCTGCCCGCGGTCCGCCTCTACCAGAGCTTGGGATTCAGAACAGTGGACGAGGACCTGGGCTGGCGCCTGAGGCTGTAGCCTCCGGAATCACCTCAATGATGCCCCCACTGTGGCGGCGGCGTAGACATCGTCCACGGCAGAGATGATCGCTTCGGGCTCGTCCAGTTGCACGAGGTGTCCGCTGCGGCCAAGCATGCGCCGTTCACCCACTGACGAGTGACGTGCCAGCTCGCCCTGCAGCTTGACCACGCTCTCATCGGCGGGCAGTGTCGGCGCTGCATCGGGCCCTCTGCCTGGAGGACTGGTCTGAGATGCCGTCAGCACCACCAAGGGGAGCGTCCCCAGTGCCGGCGGCTCTCCTCGCGCGGCGCTCGCTTGATCGACGCTGTTCGCCGCAGCGGATAGCTCCGCGACGGCCGTATCATAGGTGGTCAGGTCCGACAGGAATGCTGAGTAGGCCGCCTGAAGGTCCGACGTAAGCACGCGCGCCGCCGGTGGCAACGCCCGGTCACGCAGTATGGGCGCCAGCGCACGCCGGAGGCCCGACCCGACAAAGAACCGCGTCATCTCGTACGACGACAAGAAGCCTCGCTGGCTCTGCTGATAGGCGTCCGAGTGAACGTAGTCGGTGAGAGGGTCCACCAGCACAAGGCCCGCCACCTCGTCCGGCCAGGACGCAGCGTAGTACCGCGCATAGACCCCACCGAGGCCGTGCCCAACCAGGACGATGGGCGATGTCTCCTCGGCGGCGCGCAGAGCGAGTCGGAGTTCGTCACCCACGTGGGCGGCGTCCCGAGGACCCGGTCGAGGATCACTCCACGCGTAGCCTGCTCGGTCGTACGCGCAGACTCGATAGCGCTCGGCCAGTCGTACATGCACCCCGACCCAGTCGAGCGTGAAGTCGCCATGATCGGCCTCTAGCACAATCGTGGGTGAGCCGGTGTCCGCCTCCCCGAGACAGTTGAGATGAGTACCATAGCCCTGGACACTCACCACCCGGCCCGGCGCGGGATGAGCCACCCGTGTGCGCTTGACAGCCGATCGCTGCACCGTCATCAGTATCACGGGAACAGCGATACCCAGGACAACCGCCGCCCCCCCGAGCAGCATCAGATTCTGCCGCAGTCCCCGGGTACGTCCTATCCGCCGCACTCTTCCTACCGACATCGCCCCTCCCAAGATGACGAGCGCTCTTACCTATCTCTAACTCAAGTGTATGCAGGCAGACGGCGTTGTCAAGAACCACGTGTTGTGAACGGGCTGGTTCGGTGTATAAGAGCGCGCAGACAGGCCAGAGGAGGGCAATATGCTGGATGAGATAGCAGAGCGACGGCGGGAGCTAGCGCGGAGGGTTCTGGGCGCAAACGTCCGCAGGCTCTGGTGCCCGCCCATCACGCACTATCGGTCCGGCGGACAGCTTGACGCCCAGCGAATGGCCGCGCACTGGCGAACCATGTCCCCTCACGTCGGGGGATTCCTCGTGCCGGGCTCGACCGGCGATGGGTGGGAGATGGATGAGGCTGAGGTCGCCTCGACGCTCCGAGAAGCTACTAGCGTGGCAGCCGACCTCAACTCACGCGTCTTGGTGGGTGTGCTTCGCACGGACGTGGATGCGATGCTGACCGTCATCGACAGTACGGTCTCGACGCTGCGCCGCGACACGGGGAGCAACGACCCCATCGCCGCGATGGAGCAGTCGCGCGTGGCGGCCTTCACCATCTGCCCTCCCGCCGGAGCGCATCTGACACAAGCCGACCTTCTGGCCGGACTAGCACGGGTATTGGATCGAGGACTGCCCACGGCGCTCTACCAGCTCCCCCAGGTGACCCGCAACGAGATGTCGCCCGAGACCTTCAGACGCCTGTCGTCCCAGTACGCCAATCTGCTGATGTTCAAGGACACGAGTGGGAAAGATCGTGTGCCGATGGCGGACGGCGGCCGGGCCGGCGTCCTGCTCGTGCGTGGCGCCGAGGGCGCGAGCGCGCCATGGCTACGGGAGGCCGGCGGGTGCTACTGGGGACTGCTGCTCAGTTCGGCAAACTGCTTCGCTATGGAGTATCAGCAAGTGATCGCGATGCTCGAAGCCGGCCGTCTCCAGCAGGCCAGTGCACTCTCAGAGCGGATCGCAGAGGTTGTCACGACGGTCTTCGCCCAAGTGGCCGGCATCGAGGAGGGCAACGCCTTCGCCAACGCCAACAAGGCCCTCGACCACGTGCGCGCGCACGGGCACGCGGGGTGTCTTGATGTCCCACCGCCAATGCTCCACGCGGGCGTCCGTCTGCCGGTGCAGACGGTCCGAGCCGCCAGAGATGCGCTGCTGGCCCACGGCCTGGCGCACCGACAGGGCTACCTTAACAGCTAGCCGCCAGCGGCCGGCTAGCTCTCAATGGTCCGCCACGGCGGCGCGCCAGGCGGCCTATCGGCAACCCAGCGCGCCACACATGGCGTAGGCCTATGCCTCGGCCTTATCTAGGCCCAGCTCATCTATTCTCGCCTTAACGGCATCCAACTGCTCCTGCAGCCAGTTAGCCTGATCCGTCAAGTCTGCCATCTCCACCTCAGGAGCTGTGGGTGGCCCCCAGGGGTCCGCATTCCAGGCGCCTGGCCCCCCCCACCATCCGCCGAAACCTCGCGTCCTCCCACGGGGCCGGCCAAACTGCATACCCCATCTGCGCCCGGCCCAGCCGCCGCGTCCAAAACCCATCCCGGGCCCGGCTTGCGCACTGCCCGGACGGTCATTGCCCGCGCAGTAGCCAGCTGCCCGACCTGTGCGAGGGCCTTGGCCCATGGGGCCCGTTCGATCACCTCTCGGCATGTCTGCCTCCTATGTACTCCGAAAGCGGAGCGCGGAGGGTCTACGGCCTAAGCCGCTCACCCGCCGGCGCTCTGCGCTCTTTGTAGGACTACCAGCGTCTGTGTCCTCGACCGCGGCGAATGCCGCGTCCTAGGCGCCGTCCCATTCCGCCAAGTCGGCCCAAGAAACGACCAACACCGCTACCAGGGTAGCCGGCATAGCCTCTGATGCGCCCATTCGACGACCGGGACGTGGCGCAGTACCCCTGCGCACGGCCTGTCATGGGGCCAGACCCCTGAGGCCCAGTTCCATCAAAGCGTGGCATAGTCTCACCTCCTTTCTCAGTCCCTTATCGCGGAGTGATTCAGTGTTCTTTCACGATCGGTGGCGGCGGTACTCACCCAGCAGGCGCTCGATAGCCTCCCCGCTTTCGGTGAGGTAGACCACCCAGTCGGCAAGCACCGCCTCACCACCTGGCGTGAGTGTGTAGACACGTCGCGGCGGCCCTTGGGTTTGCTCAGTATCCCAGTCCGATACTACCCACCCTTGCTCTTCCATCGTACGAAGCAGTCGATAGATGCGACGAAGAGACGTCCCGCCGAGGCCATACCCGGCAAGCGCCTCTGCCAGCGCATACCCGTGCGCCCGCACTCCCATCAGGGAGACAAGGATCGCCGGTTCCAGTAGGTGTGCGGTTCGACCACTGTCGCGGCGCCGCCCGTGTCCATATCCGTGTCTACCGTGCATCGCGTCTCACTCCGATCCTGCTTTCGTCACTACGCCTATAGTGTACACGACTATTGTCAGCATGTCAATAGTCGCACTTGTGTCGTTCCCTGGTTTGACCTCTTACTGCCGCACCCTAGAATGCGGTGATGATATCAGTCCCCAGACCCCCAGGGCCGATCCCGAGACCAGTATCAGGAGAAAGTGGTCGGGCCGACACATAGAAGAGGAGCGCACCCAATGAGTGCAGTGTCCATTGTCAAGGTTCGCGAGAGCGACGTGCCCGAGGCGGTGAGGAAGGCGATCGACCTGGTCGGTGGCCACGCGGTCATCAGGCCCGGCGACTCCGTGCTGGTCAAGCCCAATCTGGTCAAACCCTCGCCCTCGGGTTCGGGGATCATCACCGATGCCCGCGTCACCGGGGCCGTGGCCGCGTTCGCGTTGGAGTGCGGCGCAGGCACGGTGATCATAGGTGAGGGATCGTCGGTTGGCTATGACTTGCCCGGACAGGTCGACTCACTCACGGCGATGGAGGTCAGCGGCACGGCTGACCTTGCCCGCAAGTTGGGGCTCAGGATGGTCGACCTGAACCACGACGACGTCGTACCGGTCGAGGCGTCCGACGCCTACGTGATGCACACCTTCGGCGTAGCCCGCACCGCGTACGAAGCCGACGTGATCATAGACTTGCCCGTGGTCAAGACACACTCGCGGACCGGCATCACCTGTGGGCTCAAGAACATGAAGGGCGTGCTGCCGGGCAAGGAGAAGAAGAGGACCCATCGGTTGGGTCTCGACCGCGGCATCGTCGACCTCAACCGCGTGATGAAGCCACACCTGGTCGTAGTCGACGCCATCACGGGTCGAGCGGGCACACACACACGTGACGTGGACCGCGTCGATCTCGACTGCGTACTGGCAGGGACCGACGTGGTAGCGGTCGACACGGTCTGTGCGACGCTGATGGGTTTCACGGTGGACGACGTGCTCCACATCCGATTGGCCGCTGAGGCAGGTCTGGGAGAGGCAGACCTCGATCAGATAGAGGTGCGGGGCGAGCGCATCTCAAGCGTGGCCCGGCCATTCCAACCGTACGCCGAGGCTGCCAGGGAGCGATTCGGTGATGTGACCATCATCGAGAAGGACACCTGTACCGGCTGCTGGGGAGAGATGGAGAGCGCATTCCTGTACCTCAACAAGGCAGGTTTCGCCGACAAGCTGAAGGAGCTCGTCTTGGTGATGGGGACGCCGGATGAGGTACCCGATCTCGAGGGTGTCCCAGTGATACTGGGCAAGTGCCCGCGCGATCATCGACATCTGGGTGTCTGGGTTGGCGGGTGCCCACCCCACGGACTGAAGATCACCGACGCCATCTGTGACGCGCTGGGCATAGACAAGGCGGAGGTGCACCGCACCATAGATCGCCTCCACAGGGCCGACGCCAGATAGGGCCGATCCGGCGAACGATCTCTCCACCGTTTGTCGCGACCGTGGCGCCCTGCCCCCTCCAAGTAGGGCGCCGCTCCCGCCACACGAGTGTGCCCGCACCAGTACAGAGTGACACGTACTCACCTATATTTTGGTGAACCACATAATAATTACGGAATTCCGCTTGACATCCCGCTATTATTATAGTACACTTCACATGACCTAGGGAGGCAGATCGTGCGCAAGATCTTGGAGAACTGTCCTTCGTGCGGATCGGATATGCTCGTTACGCGGATGAGCTGTCCGTCCTGTGGCACCGTAGTGATGGGCGGCTGGGCGCCGTGCAGATTCTGCCGGCTCTCGCCGGAACACACGCGGCTGCTGGAGGCGCTGGTGCGCTCGAAGGGGAACGCCAAGGAGATGGCCCGGGAGCTGGACACATCCTACTGGACCATCCGCAAGCAACTGGATGACCTTATAGAGGCTATGGGCTTTGAGCCTCCGCTCCCTGAGCCGGAGGACACCAGCGACGCAAGGATCGACATCCTGGACAGGCTCGACCGCGGAGAAGTTTCTGCGGAGGAAGCCGTCTCGATGATGGAGGACCTGGAGCGGTCACCTGGATAGCCCTCGCCGAACAGAGCAGCACAGGAGATGCGATGAGCGAGGAAAGCATGAAGATCCTCAAGATGCTTGAGGATGGCAAGATCACGGCGGCCGAGGCTGGCGAGCTGTTGCTGAAGGTTGAGACCCTGGAGGAGAAGGAGAGGCGACCAAAGGCTCCAAGCGGCTCCTTCTCCGTGCCACCGATTCCACCGGTCCCCACGATACCGCAGATGCCGGACATTAGCCGCATCGTCAACAACGCGCTGCAGGACGCATTCAGCGGTGTATCGTTCACAGCCGAAGGCACCCCTGTCGAGGGGGACTTGACCTACAAGGGCGTCGCCTTCGCAGGCGCGCTCCTCGAGCACTCGGATCTTGCCGATGCCAGGATGGACACCGAGACTCGGCTAGAGGGAGCCGATCTGCGTTACGCCTCTCTGTCAGACACTGACCTGCGCGGGGCCAACCTTCAGGGTGCAAACTTGAGCTACAGCGACTTCAGCGAGGCCAAGCTCAGAGGGGCCAACCTTCAGGGCGCACAGCTACACCACGCCAACTACTCGGAGGCGGACTTCCGGGGCGCGGATCTCCGGGGTGCGGACCTCAGCCTGTCCAATCTCTCCGAGGCATCGTTCAAGAACGTCGTGCAGCCAGGTCTCATGCTGAGGGGCATGGATATGCCCGGCGTGAAGTATGAGGGACAGGTAGCGGATGACGACGTCGCCGACGCGGGTGCGGAAGAGGACGTAGATGGTCTCGTCGGGCGAGTTGAGCCGCTGGAGGAGATAGAGCGGGACATCGACGCCACCTAGACAACGGCCCGACGAGCCAGTTGGGGGCCTTTCTGGGCCGATCTATCGGCGGACACCGGACTGCGAAGGAGAAGCGGGCACCAACCTAGGTTGGGTGCCCGCTCTCCGCGTCTGAGCGATGCCACGGAAGCCAGTCCGACGCAGGACGAGCCCCCCTTGTTGCAGCCGTGTCGCCCACTTATAATCCTGGCACTGGGCCACCCCGGGTTGGTCCGGGCATTGAGGGAGGCGGCGCACAATGACATGGCGCGTGGATGCTTACGTCACAGGTCTGGTCATCACGGGCATCGCGGCACTCATCATCGCCGCCATCGCCGTTCAGTACCGAGATCGACCGGGCGCCACGCCTTTGGCACTCACCCTGATGGCGTTGGCCCTGTGGTCGATCGTCAACGTCTTCGAGGCCAATGCCGCCACCATCGCACTCAAGGTACTGTGGTCGCAGGTCTCCTACATCGGCATCGTCTCGCTGCCCGTCTTCCTGATAGCGTTCGCGGCCCAGTTCACGCAGCGAGACCGGTGGCTGTCTCCCCTGTCGTACGGCCTCCTCAGTGTGATCCCCGCGATCACGTTCGTGTTGGCTCTGACCAACGGCGGACACGGACTGATCTGGTCTGACATTCAGTGGGTGCCAGGGGATAGTGGCGTGGTCTACTACAGCCACGGCCCGTGGTTCTGGGTCTACCTGGCCCAGTTCTACCTCCTGATTCTAGCGTCGGTGATCCTACTCCTCACCGAGGCTCGACGGGTGCATCGGCTCTATCGCCGGCAGTCGCTCATGATCCTGGCCGGCATAGCTCCCTCTGTCCTCGTCAACGCCCTGTATCTGTTTGCACCGAACGTCTTCGGCGGCCGCGACTGGACACCGGTGTCGCTCTTCTTCTCCGTGGCGCTGACCGCGTGGGCCTTCGCGGAGCTACAGCTCCTAAGCCTTGTGCCGATGGCCAGAGAAGCCGTCCTTGACACCCTGCACGACGGTGTGATCGTCATCGACTCGGCGCGTCTCGTCGTCGATGCCAACCCCACAGCCTGCGCCATCTTGGGCAGCGACGACTTGGTGGGGCGCGATCTGATCGAGGTTCTGAGCCGGGGACCCTGCATCTCTGAGGTCCCGGATCTCAGCCAAGTACCATTCAGGCGCGTACCTGACGGCGTCCTCGAGTCAGAGGAAGTCCCCACCCTCACGGGGAGTTTCGCGATCGGAGGGCAACGCCACCTGGCGTGGCGACTCTCCCCCATCCACCACCGCACGCGCCGCGTCCCCGGATTCGTCTTCATCCTCCACGACGTGACTGAGCAGCGCGCTGCCTCAGACGCGCTCCGGAGGATGAACGCGACGTTGGAGACCAAAGTCAGCGAGCGGACCGCCGCGATTCAGGCGCAACAGGAGCAGAGCGACGCCATCCTGCGCAGTGTCAGCGATAGCGTCTTCATGACAGACCGAGACCTGATCCTCAGGTACGTGAACCCAGCCTTCACCGAGCTCAGCGGACACGAGTATGCGAAGGCTCTTGGCGAACCGGCAGAGACCTACGTTGGCAAGCACGTGCACGCCAGACTCGTGGCAGCGCAAGAGAAGGGATCGCCATGGCGAGGGGAGAGCAGGGCGCTGAGAAGCGACGGTCGCCTGACCGAAGTTGACCTGACCGTGGCTCCGGTGCGCAATCAGAGCGGCCACGTCGTCGGCTACGTGTGTACAGAGCACGACATCACGAAGGCAAAGCGCCTGGAGAAGGCCCGTAAGGGCATTCTGGACAACATCTCGCACCAGCTTCGCACACCGGTCACCACCCTGAAGCTATACAGTCATCTGCTGTCGCAGGCCGACCTACCAGATGAGCACCAGCGCACGGTCAAGGTGATCGGCGACCAGATTCTCTGGCTCCAGAGAATCATCGAGGAGATACTGGAGTTGACGTCGCTGGACAGCAGCGAGGGGGTCGGCTCGTGGACCGTGGTCTCCGTGGCACAGTTGATGGATCATCTCCTGGCACGCTTTGAGCCCCGCGCGGCTCAGCAAGAGATCACACTCACACTGGCGTCATCGCCCAGACGTGGCCTGGCGGTGAAAGGAGATACCGGTCGGCTGATTCAGGCCCTGGCAGAGGTCGTCCGCAATGCACTGGCCTTCACTCCGGCAGGTGGTAGCGTGGAGATATCAGCGAACGAACAGGACGGGTCGGGCCGGCCAGGCGTCACGATCAAGGTGCAGGACACCGGGCCAGGCATCCCGGACGACGAGATGCCGCGCGTGCTGGAGCGCTTCTTCCGCGGCAAGATCACCGAATCCGGACAGTACCCCGGCGCGGGGCTGGGCCTCAACATCGCCCAGTCCATCGTGGTCACCCACAACGGTCGATTGAGGTTGGACAGCAGCACGGGTGGCACCGCCGTCAGCATCTGGCTGCCGACGCTCGCAACCAGGGTGGACGGCTCCCCCATCCCCGAACCGAAGCAGGACAGTCTGTAGCCACCCGAGTAGTCCCTGACGGACCGCAGGCACACCGACTGAAGCCGGCGTCGCGATGGGGTCTTTCCGGTTGACAATCCGGTGATCGCGGCTATACTTGTCTACACTTGAGTGTGAGTGCGGCCTCGCGCGGTCTCCAGCGAGGCGCTTTTCTTGCCGGTCACGCAACCGGTCAGGCGGCGGCTCAGAAGTGTGAGGCCGCCGCTTTCGTGTGCCAGGGCACATACAAAGGAACCACAATGGCTAAGAAGGAAGCAGCAATCGGCAACGTGAGGATCATAGGGGTCTTTGCCCACGTGGACGCGGGCAAGACGACGACGTCTGAAGCCATCCTCTACCACACCGGACGCATCCATCGCGCGGGCAACATCGATGAGGGCAGCACCCAGCTCGACTGGATGGACCAGGAGCGCGAACGAGGCATCACGATCATGTCGGCGGCCACGGCCTGTCACTGGCAGGGACGGCGTATCAACTTGATCGACACACCCGGGCACATCGATTTCACCGCTGAAGTCGTGCGATCGATCCGCGTCATCGACGGGGCTGTGATGGTGATGTGCGCCGTGGGAGGCGTAGAGCCTCAAACGGAAGCCGTGTGGGGACACGCCAACAGCGAGAAGCTCGCGCGTGTCATCTACATCAACAAGCTCGACCGCCTCGGGGCCGACTTCGGTCGGACGATCGAGGACGTGCACCGACGGCTGACACCCAACGCTATCGCAATACAGTTGCCGATCGGTACTGAGGACGACTTCCGTGGCATAGTTGACCTGTTGACGCAGCGAGCCTTCGTCTGGGAGCCCGGAGAGGTCGTCCACGAGGAGATCGCCGTGCCGTCCGACATGCTGGAAACAGTCGCCTCCGCCCGTGATGAACTGATCGATACCATCTGCGAGCACGATGACGACCTCCTGATGTTACGTCTTGAGGACGAGGAGCCCAGCCTGGAAGCGCTGAAGGCTGCGCTGCGCAGGGCGACCGTCGCAGGCGTCGTCGTGCCGGTCTTGGCCGGCGCATCACGCGAGCACATCGGCGTCGAGCCCCTGTTGGACGCGATCGTCGACTACCTCCCGTCGCCAATCGACATGCCGCCGATGACCGGACACCGGCCGGGTGCCCCCGAACAGGCGGTTTCCCGCAGAGACGATCCGGCGGAGCCCTTCTGTGCCTCCGCGTTCAAGATCATGGTAGATCCCTATGTGGGTCACCTGACCTGGCTGCGTGTCTTCTCTGGAACGGTGATTGCCGGTGAGGGTGTGCTAAACCCCCGCACAGGCAATGTCGAACGCGTGGGGCGCATCTACCGCATGCACGCGAACCGCCGAGAGCAGGTTGACAACATGGCCGCCAGCGACGTAGTCGCGGTGGTTGGAATGAAGTCGGCTATCACGGGTGACACACTCTGTGCGCCCGGCGACCCCATCGTACTTGAGTCGTATGACTTCCCAGACCCGGTGATATCGGTTGCCCTGGCGCCCAAGAAGAACGAGGACCGCGACAAGTTGCACAGCGCAGTCCGCCGCCTGTGTGATGAGGACCCCACGCTTCTGAGCAAGTTGGACTCGGAGACCAGCGAGCTGACGCTCTCCGGGATGGGCGAACTCCACCTGGAGGTGGCCGTCGAGCGACTGCGTCGCGAGTTTGATCTGTCCCCAGTGGTGAGTCTTCCCCAGGTCTCCTACCGGGAGACTGTGCGGCAGGCGGCTGAGGTCGTGACCACCTACCGCAAACAGTCTGGCGGTCACGGGCACTACGCGAAGGTCGAGCTGCGCGTGGAACCGTCTTCGGAAGCGGCCGACGGCGTCGTGTTCGAGAACACGTCGTCCGGAGCTAGCCTTCCCCGTGAGTTCATACGGCCGGTGGAGTTGGGCGCCCGCGCGGCCCTTGCCGAGGGCGTGGTCGCCGGATACCCCGCGATCGGCCTCAAAGTGACCCTGCTGGACGGCGACTTCCACGAGGTGGACTCAGCCTCCATCGACTTCGAGATCGCAGGCAGCATGGCTGTCAAGGAAGCGATGCACAAGGCGTCGCCGGCCTTGATGGAACCCATCATGGCGCTGGACGTGAACCTGCCCGACGAGCACCTCGGGTCGGTCGTTGCCGACATCGGCAAGCGTCGGGGCACGATGAACGAGATGCGGGTCCGCGGTCACTACCGCAACATCGACGGAGAAGTGCCACTCGCCGAGGCCCGTGGCTACGCCACTGATCTTCGCAGCCTCACCCAGGGCCGCGGCACGTTCAGTCTGAAGTTTGACCGCTACGATGTGCTGCCCGACGGCCTCGCCCAAGACATCATCGAGGAGCGCCGCCGCAATCAGCGGCGCGGCAGTCGCAGCTAGACCCACGCTGGACCTGTGCGCAGGGGAGGCTGGGCCGTGTGGCCCAGCCTCCTGGTATGTCACAGACCTCGACGCCCCGGAGCTACCGGGCTCGCTGTAGTAGCCAACGGATACGGCTGCGCCGCACGACGCAGTCGCCTTGACTGCCGCTCAGCGAGACCTACACTGCTCCCAGACCCTACTGGAGGCGACATCATGCCCAGTGCCATCGACGCCATATTCAATCGGCGCAGCATCCGGCGCTACCAAGACCAGCCAGTTGCCGATGACGAGCTCGAGCTTCTTCTACAAGCTGCTATGGCGG
>Ga0180436_10005036_pt1 | contig 11765 bp, 9 predicted proteins | sample SS_ome_2_FD_132434 | JGI IMG/M metagenome (GOLD analysis project Ga0180436, IMG submission 132434) | Hypersaline lake sediment archaeal communities from the Salton Sea, California, USA - SS_3_S_2 metaG | ecosystem: Environmental > Aquatic > Non-marine Saline and Alkaline > Hypersaline > Sediment...
CCCGCCTGGCCCGCGTACCGCTGGCCGGTGTTCTGGCCGCGGCCGCCGCGGCCTCAGCCTCCGATCGCACCTCCGCCGCGGCCGCCGTCCGTCGTCGTCCCGCCACTCGCTGAGGAACCGCAATGAGCGATCGAATCAGGAAACGACGATCCGGCCTGCTGCGTCCCGCCATCATCGGTCATTCCGGAGTTTGCTGATGGCCGGCGGCTTCGCCAAAGACGGCGCGGTGCAGGACCAGATCGACGCCAGCGTCGAAGACGGGGTGAGCCGGGCGCGCAGCCGGATTCCCCGCGGCGAGAGCCTGCGCCGCTGCGAGGAATGCGACGCCGAAATCCCCGAGGCCCGCCGCAAGGCCCTGCCCGGCGTGCGTCTGTGCGTAACGTGCCAGGAGGCGCTGGACCGTGAACAGGCGGCCGTCGCCGGCTACAACCGGCGGGGCAGCAAGGACAGCCAACTGCGCTGAACCCGGGTCCGTTCGGCGCCTTCTCAAACCTCCAGGAACCGGTCGATCAACGGAAAGTACAGCGCCGTGCGGATCGGTCTCGATTCCGACAGTGCCAACGCGGCGCGGTAGCGCTGCAGTTGCGGGCGGTAGCGCTCGACCTCGCTCTCGAGAAACCCCTCGAGGTCTCCACCGCGGTGTTCCCCGGTCTTGTAGTCGACGATCCAGCGCTCGCCCGCGTCGACGAAACTCCGGTCGATCACGAGGTTTACCGGGCGGCCGCCGAGCACGGCCGTCAGCGCCAGTTCGCTGGCGGCCTCGTCACGGGCGGCCAGTATCCAGCGGCCCCGTTCCGAGGCCAGGCAGCGCTCCAGCGCCCGCCGCGCACGGTCGATGACCGGCTCGGCAGCCGCGCCGGCCACCCCCTCGGCTTTCAGTTTCGCCCGGCACCAGGACTCGGCGGCGGCGAAACCGCCGCGCGCTCGCCAACGCTCCTCGCCGGCCTCGGCGACTTCCTGCAGCAAGCGGTGAACGAGGTTGCCGGCCAGCCGCGCCGCCTCGCCGGCCCAGCGAAACTCCACGTACTCCGCCGTCGACTCGGGCTCCGGCGGGAACTGTTCCACCGCCCCGGGAGGGACCGGAAGCGTCCAGTTCGTGCGCAGGCGGCGATGGACCTGGGGCAAGGGGTCTTCCCCGGGCTCGGGGGCGTCGCCCCGTTGTTCTGCATCCGCCAGAATCGCGTCGGACTGCTCCTCGCCCACGGCCGGCCACAGGCTGGCCGCCAGGGTGTCACCCCGCGGCGCGACGCGGTCGTTCAAGCGCGGCGCGACCGCGGCCAGCAGGTGTAACTGGCGAACCGCGCGCGTGGCCGCCACGTACAGCAGGCGGCCGGTTTCCATGGACTGGCGCCGCCGCTCCACCGTGCCGATGTAAGACACGAGGTCGCCGGCTGGGTCCAGGCGCTCGCGCACGTCGCGCATCGCGCACATGACGACCTGGTCCGACTCGGCCAGCTCGAACCAGTGCAGTAATTGAGGGTCGTTGCCGCGGGTTTGGCGGTTCAACCCGGGCAGGATCACGGTATCGAACTCAAGGCCCTTGGCGCCGTATATCGTCATGACCTGCAGGCGCTCGCCGGCGTCCGCGTCCGGTTGGGCGTAAAGATCGCCCAGCCGGGTGTTGAGGCTGTCCCGGTCGACCGCGAGCCCTTCCGCCTCCAGTGCGTCGAGCAGATCGAAATAGGCGTCGGCGTCGGCAAGTTCGCCGCGGTGCCGGGCACAGGCCGGTCCGCCCAGTCGCAGCCAGGCGGATTCGACGCGGTCGCGGATCGGTCCCCGGCCGACCCGTTCCATGGCGTCCAGCAACACCGGGCCGCTGCGTTGCAAGCGCGTCGTGCCGGCCGGGGTCAGCACGGAGCCTCCCGCGCCCAGGCTGGCGGCGATCGCCTCGGGTACAACCGGCGCGTCGCGTCCGCCGGCCAGTGCGTCGAGATCGGCCAGGTCGAGGCCGATGAAGGGCGCGCGCAGGAGCGCGAGCCAGGACAAGCGGTCGGCGGGCTGTTCCAGCGCCAGCGTCAGCGACAGCAGATCGCGGATCAGCGGCGTTTCGGCCAGCGGCGTGAATTCCACGGCCCGGTAGCGGTAGCGCGGATCACCGGTTTTGAGCCGGTCGAACAGCGCCAGGATCTCGCTGGCGTGGTTGCGCGAACGCACGAGGATCGCGATCGAGTCATCCGCCGGGCATGCCGCGACCAGGTCGGCGACCCGCCGGGCCTCTTCGGCGTCTTCGCGCGCGGCTGTGAACTGCAGCGACACCCGCCCTTCTTCCGGGGCGCCGGGCGCGGTCTCGGAGGGGCTGTAGCGAACCGCGCCGGTCACGGTGTCGTCCTCCTCGGGCATGACTTCGGGAAACACGCGGTTGACCCAGTCGACCACCGGCGCCGCGGAGCGGAAGTTGACGGTCAGCTTCAGGGTCTCGAGACCCAGCTGCCCGAACAAACCGCCTTCGCAGGCGCGGATGAACAGGCTGACCTCGGCCTTGCGAAAGCGGTAGATGGACTGCATCGGGTCGCCCACCAGGAACAGCGTGCGCCCGTCGCCGGCGCTCCAGCCCGCCGTCAGCCGTTCCAGGAGTCGCACCTGTCCGTGGGAAGTGTCCTGGAATTCATCGACCAGCAGGTGGCTGATGCGGTAATCGAGACGCAGCGCCAGGTCGCTGGGTTCGCCGTCGTCGCCGAGGGCCTGGATGGCGCGCCGGGCGACCTCGGTGAAATCGGCGCCGCCGGTGTCGGCCAACACCAGTTGCCACTCGGCCGCGGCCCGCAACAGGATCCGCACCAGAGACTCCAGCGCGGACCAGGCGTCGTCGTCGTAACGCGGCGCCGGCAGTCCGCGGACCAGTTCCAGCTGGGCGCGCAGCTCTTCCTCGGGCCGCAGCCGGTCCAGCAGCGCCTTAAAGTCGTCTTTCCAGGCGCGCAGCTCGTCACGCTCCGCGGCCGGAACCTTGTTATTGGCGGGAAAACCGTGGCGGCCCTGTGCCCGAGCCCACCAGCCGCCACCCTTGGTCAGTAGTCGGTCGGCCAGCGTGGACCACAGCGGCAGGCTGCCCGCATCGACCGGCAGCGCCAGGCAGCCGGCCGGGTTGCAGTGCGCCAGCAGCGCCTCGACCGAAGCGGCGTCCGCCGGCTCGTGCCGCAGCGAATAGCGCAGGAAGCGCGGCAGCCCGGCCGCCAACTCCTCCGGCAGCAGGGCGCGGGCGTGCTCCAGTTCGCCGCCGACGAGGACGGCGAGGGATTCCTCGAGCGCCGCCCGGTCGAAGCCGCCGCGGTGCGCTTCCAACAGGAATTCCAGCCACTGGTCGCGGCGGCCGAGCATGCCGGAGATCAGTTCGACCAGGCGGTCGTACTGGTTGGCGTAACGCGCCAGCACGCGTTCCACGTCGGCCTGCAACTCGTCGTCGGCCTGCTCGATCGCGGCCATCGTGCGCTCCGCGGCCCGGCGGTACAGCGCTTCGGGGCGTTCGGTGACCCGCTGCTTCCCGCCCAGGCCGGACAGCAACGGCAACTGGCGCGCCAACTCGCCGCACAGACTGTCGATCGTGCGGACCCGCAGGCGCGCCGGTTGGTCCCGCAGGTTCCAACCGCGTTGCCGGTTGTTCTCCAGCACCGCCCGGGCGAGATGGCGGCTGAGTTGCTCGTGCGGCTTCAGGCCGGCAGGGTCGGCCGGCCGCTCCGCGGCATCCAGTTGCGCGACGATGCGGTGCCGCATCTCGGCGGCCGCCTTGCGGGTGAAGGTGATGGCCACGACTTCCTCGGGCTGCTCGACCCGCGCCAGCAACCGCAACATGCGTTGCGTCAGCAACTCTGTTTTTCCCGAACCGGCCGGGGCCTGCACGATGAAGGAGCGTTCCGGTTCCAGCGCGACCGCCCGCGCCCGTGCGTCGGCCGGCCGGGTCACGCGGCGCCCCCGCTTTCGTTTCGCAGCGATTCCAGCTCGCCGATCCGGCACAGTGGCTGCAGTTCGCAGTAAACAGCCTTGCAGGTCTTGCGGCCGTCGGTAGGCTGGATGTCGGCCTGGCCTTCGAGAAATCGCGCCATCAGTCCGTGCAGTTGCTCCCGCCACCGCGCCGTGGTTCCGGGCAGGTCGCGCCCGGCCTCGTCCAGGTAGGCGTAGGCATTGCCGGGCCGCGGCAGGTTGGGGAACAGGCCCGGCTCGCGCACGATACCCTTGAATTCGCAGCCGTCTTCGCGCAGGACGGCATAGACCACGGCGGCAGGCGCCTGGCCGGCGCTGACGGCGTACAGCGGCAGTTGCGGCTCGGCTGGCGGGTCGCCGAACCAGGTGTCCGGCTTCACCTTGCCGGTCTTGTAATCGATGATGACCCGGGCGCCGTTGGGCAGGCGGTCGATGCGGTCGATCACCAGGCGGATGCGTTGGCCCTCGATCTCGTACTCGAGCTCCGCTTCGAAGCCCTCGGCCTCGAACGGCGCGCGCTGTTTTTCCAGTTCCAGGTACTCCAGCGCCAGTTGCCGGATGCGGCCGGCCTCGACGCGGCGGAAGGCCGGTCTCGAGGAAAGGTCGCGCCGGTCGGCCAGCACCGTTTCAACGTGCCGGTCGAGTCGCTCCAGCAAGGCCGCCTCGTCGAGCGCCAGCAGGGCATCCAGGCTGCGGGTTTCACGCCAGAACTCCTCCAGCACCCGGTGCACCAGGCTGCCGTGCTGGCTGGGCGTGATGCCGTCCGCCGGCTCGGCCAGGCCCTCGGCGCCCAGGCGGTTGACGGCGAAGGCGCGGAACGGGCAGGCGGCCTGGTTGCGCAGGATGGACGTCCCGCCCTGGGCGGTCTCGCCGGCCAGCGGCAGGGGCGGCGAGACCGGCTCGTGCACGGCGCCGCCTGCGCGGTGAATGAGCATGCGCCAGCTTTCGCCCGCCCAGCCCGGCGGCGCTTCTGCGGCTGGCGCGCAGTCGCGCAACAGCGGGCTGGGCAACCGGTCCTCGCCGCCGACTTGGCCCGGGTAGCTGAACACCACGTCCGGAGCGCTGCGCAGCAGGCGGCGGGTAACCGTGCGCGCGACCTTCAGTTCGCGCTGTGGGCCGGAGTGCGGCAGGTCGGCGGCGATCTGAAGGATGGCGGGAATGAACGGGTTGGGTCGGGCCGGCGGCGGCCAGTTGCTGTCGTCCAGGCCCAGCACCCAGAGGTTGTCGAAACGCAGGCCGACGACCTCGTACAGCCCCAACACCTGGATCGGCGCTGCCGGCGTGCGCGGCTGGAACACCGTTTCGCGGCCGATCCGGCGCAGGCGCTGCAGGGCCTCCGCGTAACCGAGGTCTTCCTCGGTGGTGGCGTCCAGCGACGACAACACGCGCAGCGCGTCCTGCCAGGCCTGGTAAGCCTGCCAGTCGCGATCACGTTCCGCGTCGAGGCCGCCGTCGCCGTGTGGCCAGCCGACCTCGCCCAGCAAGCGATCGATGGCCTCGGCCCAGGCGGACGGCCGCCGCGGCACGGCCTCGTGTTCGAAGCGCACCAACCGGCGGGCGATGTCTTCCATTACGGGGCTGTAGCGCGGATTGGCTTCCTCGGCCGCACCGTCCCTGCCGTGCCGGCGCCGCGTTTTCTCGCCGGCCCGGTAGCGCAGTTCGTCCGGCCGGAATTGGCGCGGGTACTCTTCGCGCAGGTACTTTTCAAGCAGCGCGCGGCTGGCGCGTTCGCCGCGCCCGCCCCGGATCCACGGGGAGCGCAGCACCCGCCCGGCGACCTGGATATCGACGCGCGGCGCGACCAGCGCCAGCAGGTCGAACGCCGCCGCGATGGACGGCACGCCGGCCAGCGGTACACCCAGCGACAGGTTCCAGGGCGCGGTCCCGGCATCCTCGCAGCCGGGGGTGAGGACCGCGGCGAGCCAGCGCCGGACTTCGGCGCGGCGCGCGGCCAGGTCCGGCACCACCACGCCGATACGAGCCTTCGGATCGCGCTCGTGGTGCAACCGCACCCAGCGCGCCATGCGCTCGCACTCGTCGGCGGGGTCGGAGGCCTTCCAGTAAACGGCCCGGCCCTCGGCCGGGGGCAGGCTGACCACCTGCAGCGCCGTGCCGGCTGCCTCCATCGCTGCGAGCAATTCGGCCTGCAGCGGGCTGAATTCGTCGAAGCCGGCCAGGTCGATGCCGCCGGGCGGCGCCAGCTTGCCCGCGCTCAAGGCCTCGACCAGGGCCGGCAGACGATCCTCGGGCGGCAGCCAGCCCCGCGCCGCGCATTGTTCTTCGAAAGCGCGGTTCCAGCGGCGGAACGCCGCGCAGTTCTCGTTGCCGGAAGACGCGAACCAGGCCGGGTGGCCGGTTTCGATGCGCCATTCGACGACCAGGCTGCGCGTATCGGCCAGTTCGGCAGCGAGGGACGCGGGCGAAACCAGCGCGCTGGCCGCCGGGTCGTCCTGCACGACGTCTTCCCAGAGCGCCAGCAACTGCTGGCGGCCCGGGACCGCGCCGGCCGCGGCCACGGCGCTCTGCAGCACGGCGTCGTCCCACCAGTCGCTGATCCAGGCATCCCAGGAACGGATCGGCGGGCTGGCCCACTGCCGGTCGCCGCGGGCCATGCGCCACTCGCCGTAACGCGCCGTCAGCACCCGCGCGAGGCGGCTGTTGCCGGTTACCAGCACGCGCCCGCCACGCAGTCGCTCGAACAAATCCTCGGGCTTGAGAACGGTCATTTAGCTATCATACTGGCTGCTTTCTCAGATTCCGATAAACCGGCCCGAGGCGACCCCATGGCGGAAATCATTTCGGCGGCGACCCTGTTGTTCCTGGTGATGGACCCGCTGGGCAACATCCCGATTTTTCTCTCGGTGCTCGAGGACGTGGCGCCCGAGCGCCGCATGCGCGTGTTGCTGCGGGAGTTGGTGCTGGCGTTCCTGGTGCTGGTGTTCCTGCTGTTCTTCGGCGTGCACTTCATCGGCTTCCTGCAACTCACCGAGCACTCCATCCGCATCGCCGGAGGCATCATCCTGTTCCTGATCGCGCTGAAAATGGTGTTCCCGGTCAAGCGCTCGGCCTGGGCCAGCGACGAGCTGCAAGGCGAGCCCTTGCTGGTGCCGCTGGCCATCCCGATGGTGGCCGGCCCGTCGGCGATGGCCGTTGTGATGCTGCTGGCCAGCGACAACCCGGACCGCATGCCGGAATGGGTGCTGGCCCTGTTCCTGGCCTGGCTGCTGACCTCGGTGATCCTGTTGTCGGCCAACGGCCTGAAGCGCTTCCTGGGCCGCCGCGGCCTGATCGCGATGGAGCGGCTGATGGGCATGCTGCTGATCGCGCTCTCGGTCCAGATGCTGCTGGAAGGGATCTCCGCTTACATCGCCGGTGTCATCTGAGCGCCGGCATCAGCTCCGCGTGGCTGGCCTGGCCCACGGCCAGGTGGGCGGGCACTGCGCCCGCGGACAGGGGCGGCGTCGCCCACTGCACCAGCGTGAAGTCGTCGAACTCGCTGACGTGGTCCCGCGAGCCGTCGGCGGGCTCCACTTTCAACACCACCCGGTAGGAAATCGCGCTGACGCGGGGCGCGTCGAAGTCGAAGCGCAGGTCCTGCCAGTCGCCCGCTGAGAGCTCGAAGCGCCCGATTGGCCGCAAGCGGTTGTTGGCCAGCGCCTCGAAGCGGTTGCGGTCGTTGCGGCCGCGCCACTGCTGGTAGGCGGTGACCGTCGCCGGCGCCCCGCTGCGGGCGCGCACGGCGAAGGTCGTGGGCGTTCCCGGCTCGAAGGTGTACTCGAAGGTCCGCATGCCGACGACCCCCTGGCCCCCGCCGGCGGGGATCTCGAGCTTCATCACGTGTTCGCCGGCATCGTTCCGCACCACGGCCTGGCCGCCGTCGTCGATCCAGCTGCGGTCCGGTGAGCCGTGGAGGAAGTGGTTCTCCAGGTGGCCCATCGGCAACAGGTTGCGGCCGAGGCGAACCCGCTGGCCGTCCGTGGTCTCGATCCGGGTCACGGGCTCGTTCCAGGCCCGCTCGTGCAACGCGACCAGGCCGGATGGTCCCGCCAGCGCCAGGGCGCCCGCGTCCCGGTCGGAACCCGGGCCGCGACCGCCGTCGCCCGGGATTACGCCGTGGCCTCCGGATACCGCGAAGCGCACGCCGCGCCGGGCCGACAGCGACGCCGCGCGCATCAGCACCGTGCGCCGCACGGTGTCGGTGGCCGGCATCGGCGTGTAGCCCTGCAGGTGGATCGGCACCACCTCCGCGCGGTGGAAACGGCCGGCGTCCATCCACACGTGCACGATATAGCTGAAACGCGTGGCATAGTGGAACTGGTCGAAGATGAAATTGCCCATCGAGTAGGCGATCAGTCGACCGTCGTACAGCTCGAAGCCCTGCACCACGTGCGGATGGTGGGCGATGGCCAGCACCGCGCCGTCGTCGAGGGCGCCCTTCAGGCGGGTCTCGGTGACCAGGGTCGGCTCGTCGGTGTATTCGCGGCTGCCGTGGTACTGGACGACCGGAAAGAAGCCCGCTTCGGCCTCGGGAACAACCGTTTTCCTGAGGTTCTCCGGCGTGCCCAACGCGGCGCCGCTCTTGTCCGGGCCGTCGGCGACCTGGTTGGGGGTGAAATTGCCGGCCCAACCGACGTAACCCAGGAAGCTCCAGCCCTGACCGCCGAGGGTCGTGCGGTATGGCGCCAGCGCGTCGGTCGCGTTCATGCCGCCGCCGGAGAACGGCATACCGGCGGCTTCCAGGGCCGCCAGCGTCGAGATCATGCCGGCTTCGAGGTAATCGTTGCTGTGGTTGTTGCCCAGCGTCACGTAATCCACGCCGGCGTCGCGGAAGGCAGCGACGGCCTCCGGCGGGGTGTAGAACACGAAGCTCTTCGGCGCGTTCTGTTCGGGCTGCTCGGCCATCACCTGGGTCTCCAGGTTGACCGAGCTGAAATCGGCCAGTTCGAGGTAGGGTTTCATGTGCCGCAGCAGGGCCCTGGTGTCCTCGGCGCGGTGGTCCGGGCGGATCAGTACGGGGTCGCCGGGGTAGGGGTCGGAGAATCGCCGACCCATCATCGCGTCGCCGCCGAACGTGAGCATCACGCGCCCCTCGCTGCGTGCGACCAGGGTGACCGGCGGCAGCGTGCTGGCGCCGTCGCGGCGGCTCCACGCGAGGTCCAGCGGGCTGAAGCTGTGCACCGAGGGGAAGTGGTTCTCGCTGCGGAAACGGAGGGTGTAGACCTCGGCGCTGTCGACCGACGCGCTGAACGCACCCGCGGTGCCGCTGACCACGACGGCGCCGTTCACGTCCACCGTGACGCCCGCGAGCGGTGCACCGTACTCGTTGACGACGCTGCCGGTGAGGGTGAGTGGGGCCGCCTGTGCGGGCGACAAACAGAACAGAACGAGCGCGGCGGGCAGCCAGCGGAAACTCATCATGAACGCCTCCGGGATCCGGGTTGAACCCCGATCATCCCACAGGCGGGCGCGGTGTCAATCCGGATGCCGATTGGGCGGTCCGATCAGTACGCGCGCCTCGTGTAGTAACGGTCTTCGTCGCGGTAGCCCGGGCGCCAGTCATCGCGGCGGCGGTCGTAGGGGCGCTCGTAAACGGCGGCATCGATGATCGACCACAAGTGGATGATCCAGCCGAGCAGCACCAGCCACAGCAGCGCGGTCAGGATGAACATCACGCCGGCCAGTAACCAGCGTCCCTGCAGCAACTGCCCCAGCCCGGGGATGAAGAAGCTGGCTAGCGCCGCGATCACGTTTCCGCAGGATCCGTTACCCATTTGTGTACCTCCGAGATTGGCTTACACGGATATACATGCAAATTACGGGCCGATAAGAATCGCGCGCTGGAAGCGCCTTTTGACGCGTGGCGCCCGGCATGGGCTGGCGAAAGCAGCCAATTAGTGGTGTCGGAAGCCAAAAATAACAGGCGCCGCACGGGGTGTGCGGCGCCTAGCCGTCGTCGGCTCCGGATCGTGGCCGGATGCCGACTGCGAGGAGATCGTCCTGGCCCTCTCTCTCAACCGGACCATTTGGGCTAACAAATACCACAGGAACCATTAGCGCTGACTTAAGCCGGTGTTCAGGTGGCATTAATCCGACGGCGGGATCCTCCGGCCCTCTCGCCGTGCGCGGGGCGCGGTCGCGTGGCAGAATGTGGCGGACCCGGGCCGGGTGCCCGGAAAGGAGACGCCATGCACCGCAACCTTACTCTCGCCCGGCTCGCGTGCCTGGCCCTGCTGGCCGCCCTCGCGGCGTCGTGCACCACGCCCGCCGGCAACCGCCTGGCGGACGTTCCCCTCTCGGACGAACCGTTGTTCGGGAAATTCATCTGGCACGACCTGATTACCGACGATGTGCAGGCGGCGACCGCGTTCTACGGCGGTTTGCTCGGGTGGACCTTCGAAGAAACGACCCATCCGGGGGGCGGCGATTACACGCTCGTCTTTTCGGGTGAGCGACTGGTGGCCGGGATCGTGGCGCTGGACGACCCGGCCGACGCCGACTACTCGCGCTGGCTGGGCTACCTGTCGGTGCAGGACGTGGACGCGGCGGTCGGCGCCACGCGGTCGGCAGGCGGCAGCGCCGTGGCCGGCCCGCTGGACCTGCCGAACGTCGGCCGCGCCGCCGCGATCCAGGACCCGCAGGGCGCCGTCGTCGGTCTGATTCGCAGCGGCCTGGGCGACCCCGACGACAGCCTGGCGCCGCGGCCCGGTGTCGTGGTCTGGAACGAGATGCTGGCCTCGGACGACGTCGCGGCGGCGGCCTTTTACTCGGCGATCGGCGGGCTGCAGGTCAGGGCAGAATCGCGTCCCGGTGGCGTATACCGGGTGCTCAGCGCACAGGGTAAGGACCGCTCCGCCGTGATGCAGCGTCCCAACGACGACATCGAACCGTTCTGGCTGACTCATTTCGCGGTCGGAAACGTCGCAGAGGCCGCGGAGCGCGCCGCGGCTCTGGGTGGAGAGGTGCTGCTGGGACCGGACCCGGAACTGAGAGACGGAACCATCGTGCTGGTGGTCGACCCGACGGGCGCCGTGCTGGCGCTCCAACAGTGGATGCCCTGAAGGAGGAGAGGATATGAACCGAACGTTACGGCGCGTACTGGTCGTTCTGCTGAGCCTGTGCTGCCTGCTGCTGGCGGGCTGCAGCGGCAACGTGGGCGTGGGCATGAGCGTGGGCGTACCCGTGGGTAACCACGGCTATATCAGCGTCGGCGGCCACCGCTGGATGTGAGGCCGCTCAGGATTTGCGGTAGTGCTTGCGGCACTCCTGCGGCACGTGCGCGAAGTCGCCGCGGATCAGGCGGCAGTGCCAGCCGTAGGGCGCCTCGAAACCCTCGGCCGTGACGCCCGACGGCACCTCGGCAGTCCATTCGATCACCGGGTCCAGCCGGGCGCCGGTGTTGTAGGTCCAGACCATCACGACCAGTTTTTTCTGTTCGCAATCGGCGGCCAGCACGACTTGGTCGATGAAGTCCCGGTCGTGCGGCGCCCGGCGGTGGACGTAACCGGCGTCGGCGTTGTTCTTGACCACGGCGTGGTTGTCCTGCGTGCAGGTTCTGACCAGCGCGGCCTGCGCCGGCGATGCCTGCTCCAGCGCGTCGGCGACCCGGGCCCGCGTCGAGTAATCGTGGAAGTTCGGCATGCTGAGCGCGACCAGCACCGCGGTAATCGCGAATACGATGACCACCTCGAGCAGGGAAATGCCTTTCTGTCTGTTGCTTGATTGCATAATGTCCGGTGCCCCCTTTTTTCTGCATTCACGAATGCCTCTGGGCATGAGAAATCAATGCAGATTTAATGCCAGTTTTGCTTTCAACATAAATAAAACAATAAATTCAATTGGATACAATATAG
>Ga0180436_10005037_pt1 | contig 11765 bp, 8 predicted proteins | sample SS_ome_2_FD_132434 | JGI IMG/M metagenome (GOLD analysis project Ga0180436, IMG submission 132434) | Hypersaline lake sediment archaeal communities from the Salton Sea, California, USA - SS_3_S_2 metaG | ecosystem: Environmental > Aquatic > Non-marine Saline and Alkaline > Hypersaline > Sediment...
TGCAGCCGGCGCGTCTCGGTGACGTCGTCCAGCACGAGCAGCGATCCGCTGCGTGCGCCGTCCGCGTCAACCAGGGCGGTGGCATGAGCGCGGAGAACGCTCTGCCGGGCGTCGCGCAGGGGGATGTCGCCCTGCGCGCTCTCGTCGCTCCGCTCCGCGGCATCCACCAGGAAAAACAACTCCTCGTTGCGTATGAGTTCCGAGAGGTGGCGCCCCAGGCTGTCCCCGGTGTCAACCCCGAGAATGGTCCCGGCGGCGCGATTCGCGAAGACAAGGCGGCCGCGCGCGTCGAGGGCCAGCACGGCTTCGCGCATGCTGGCAAACATGGCGTTGCGCTGGTTGCGCTCCGTGGTCAGTTCGGTGATCCGGGCATGCAAGTCGGAGGCCAGCCGGTTCACCGCGTCGGCCAGCCCCTGCATTTCCCTGCAGTGCGGCGAGGGCAGGCGCAGATCGAACCGGCGCTTGGACAACTCCGACGCCGCGTCCCGCATGTCCGCGATCGGCCGCGCGATCCGCCGGGACAGGAAGAGGCTGACGCCCGCCGCCATCAGCAGGACGGAGCCAAACGCGAGCCAGACGCGCTGACGCAGCGCGGCGCCGGCGGCTTCGATGTCCGATAGCGGCATCGAGGCGCGCACCACGCCCTGGAGGCGGTCGCCGTCGGCGATGAACGGAACGGCCACGTACATCATGCGGCATTCCAGCGTGGCGCTGTACCGCGTGGACCGCCCGGTGCGCCGCTGCAAGGCGGAGCGGATTTCGGGGCGGTCGGCGTGATTCTCCATTGCCGCGGGGTCCTCTTCGGAGTCGCCGATCACGATGCCGGAGGGCCGGACGACGGTGTATCGCGTTTGCGTGCGTCGCCCCATCCGGTCGCATACGGCATCGACGCGCGCCGGATCGCGGGGGGCATCCAGTGCCGCGATACGGTCCATGGCCAGTGCGGCGCGCGCCTCGAGGTCGGAGGCCGTGCGGCGCAGGTGAAAAGACTCCACCGTGTGCACCGTGAAGTGGGCCACGGCGCCCAGTGCGACGGCGACAACCAGGACCTGGGCCGGATAGATCAGCCAGAACAGGCGGCGCAGACGCATGCGGTTCTCCTTGGCGAAGCGGCCGGCTCAGAGGGACTCCTGCTCCTTGCGGAGCCCGCGCGAGACAAAGTCGATGTTGTCGAGGGGGAAGATGACCCCGGAGGCCGCGTTGCCGATGTGCGCGTTGATCCGCATGAAGAACCGCGTGAGCAGCGTGGTGTTGACGGCCTCGGTTGTCGACGCCTCGAGGGAAAACAGCGCGTCCTGCAGGTCCTTGGCTTGAGCCTTGATGTCCTGGTACGCCCGCAGGATCTCGTGGGCCACGGCCTCGTCCGAGTGGACGATGGCGTTCTGCAGTCGACCGAACTGCGGAACGGTCGCCTGCTGCACGGCATCGAGCTTGTCGAAGAGAACGTATCCGGTCATGGGCTCTCCGAGCCGTTTGCCGATCCCATAGACATTGCGGGCGTGATCGCCGATCCGCTCGATGTCCTTGGCCATGATCATGACGGCGAGGCAGCCCGAGGCGTCCTGGCCGGGATTCATGGACAGATGCTCGACCAGCATCCGCCGTACCTGCCGCTCGCCGCGGTTGACCTCCTTGTCGTGATGCCGGATGTTCTCTTCGATCGCATTCTTCACGGCGCGGCCGCGGCAGACGTCCCAGGCCTGGGTGTACACGTAGCCGGTGTCCTCGACCATCTCGCCAAGGCGACGCAACACGTCGGCCATGATCGTGCCGTCCTTCCACAAGTTCATCAGTTCTTTCAGCATCGGCTGCTCCCTGTTTAGCGACTCAGCATGATCACCACCAACGGTATCCCAAAGAAGACCCCCATCACAAACAGGACGGCCCACCGTTTCGACTCGGTGGCCAGGTCGGCCAGCTTCCGGGCCGCCGCGATGGGGATGATCTTCAGCGGATAGAAAATGGCGATGCCGAGAATGTTGAACATCAGGTGCGCGAAGGCCGCGGTAACGCCCAGGGTCCCGCCCTGGGTTGCGCTGACGGTGGCCAGCGACGCCAGGAGCGCCGTACAGGTCGTACCGATGTTGGCGCCCAGGGTGAACGGATAGCAGCGGTGCAGCGTCACCACGCCGGCGCCGACGAGGGGGACCACGAGCGACGTGGAAATCGAACTGCTCTGGACGAAGACCGTCAGGCAGATGCCCAGCAGCAGGGCGGTGGCGTCGCTTCGGAAGAGCCAGCGATTCACGAAGCGTTCGGCTTTGTGGACCACGAGAACGCGCAGGGTCTTGACCAGGAAGATCATCGATGCGATGAGCATGACGATGGCCGCGGCGAGCAGCACGCCCCCGGCCACGCGCGGGGTCAGCCCGGCGGTATCGGTCAGCAGGTGCTGAATCGCGGACGCGACCGGCTTGACGACGGCCTTGACCGGGCTGACGAATGACACGCCGCCGGCCGCGCCGAAGGCCCGCGTGAGACCTTCGGCAAGTTTCTGAATCGGATGCAGATGGATTTCGATGGGGAAAAGAACCGCGACGGCGCAGAGATTGAAGAAATCATGAACGGTTGCTCCCGCGAAGGCGCGCCGGAAGTCCTCCTTGCGGGTCACGAACCCGAACGAGACAAGCGTATTCGTCACCGTGGTCCCGATGTTGGCCCCCATGATGATCGGGATCGCAAACTCCAGCGGCAGTACGCCGCCTCCGACGAAACCGACGGTGAGCGATGTCGTGGTCGATGAACTCTGCACCAGCCCCGTGGCGAGCATCCCGATAAACAGCCCGACCGTCGGGTTGGAACATCCGGCAATGAGCGCTTCGGCAAACGCTTTGCCGAACAGCTTGAAGGCGCCGCCCATCAGCGTGATGCTGAGCAGGAAGAGGTAGAGGAGAAAGAGCGCGCCCGCGGTATGCAGAAGCACGCGGCGGCCGGTGAGCGCGCGTGCTTCCCGGGGTAGATGTTCCGGCTCTCGGCTGCCTTTGGAAGTCATTGGGGTCGAGATGGATCCGCGTAACGATCCTCGCTATGTGAGCAAAAGGTTAGAAAGACATTAGCGTCATCGCGCGGGCGTGTCGAGCGGGGAGTTACGCCCGGTCTCTGTCCTCCTCCGCCACCGGCAGGTAGATGCGCACCGCTGTGCCGCGCCCGGGGCGGCTCGCGACCTCGATCAGGCCGTTGTGCATCTCCACGATGCTGTAGACGGTGGCCAGCCCCAGCCCCGCGTTCCGCTGCGTTGTCTTGGTGGTGAAGAAGGGCTCGAACATGCGGGAGCAGGTTTCCTCGTCCATGCCGCAGCCGGTGTCGCGGACCTCCAGCAGGGCAAACGGACCGCTGTGGCGGTCGCGCTCGCTCCGTGCGGCCTGCAGACGTTCCAGGTGCTTTGCCGACAGGTGTGCGGGCGCGACGCGGACGGTCAGGCGCCCGCGCCCGCCCATGGCCTCGGCGCCGTTCACGGCGAGGTGGACGATTGCCTGTTCGATCTGGTCGGGGTCCATGGCAATGGTTCCCGCGCCGGGTTCGATATCGACCGCGACCTCGACCTCGGGGCCGATCGTGCGGGCCAGCAGCTCGCGAATGGCGGCGATGCCTTTCTCCAGCGGCATCTGCCGCACCCGGAGGGGTGAGGGGTTGGCAAAGGCGAGCAGCTCCCCGGTCAGGCGCGAGACCCGCGTTGCCGTCTCGATGATGTCGTCGAGCTGTCGCCGGACGTCTTCGGGCTTGCTGAGGCCGTCGCGAACCATCTGTGCGTTGCCGACAATGGCGCCGAGGGAATTCATGAAGGTGTGCGCCACCTTGCGGGAGAGCTGGCCGATGGCGGCCATCTTCTGCGAATCGCGAACGCGGCGCTCGCTTTCCGCCAGCGCCTCGATGGCTGCGAAGTGTTCGCGCAGGAACAACACCAGCGCGCTGAGCAGACCCATCGACAAGATCCCGTAGACCATGATGAGCATGACGGCGAGGGGGCCGCCCGGCAGTACACGGGCATCCATCGAGATGACGATCAACGCAAGGATCAACAGGTAGCTGCCGAGTCCGACCACGAGGGCCGCGACACCGACGCAGCGCAGCGTGATGTCCCTGGCGGAACGGCGGCAGGCCGCGTGAAACAGGCTGCCCAGGAAGGCCGGCAGGACCAGCTCGAGTACGCCCGGGATCACGCCCGGCCCGCCGATCTCCAGGCGCATGACGACCGGCAGCGGAAGACTGGCGAGAGCGGCCCAGGGCCCGCCGAACAGGGCGCAGGTTCCGATGACCCCCGCGCGGCAATCAAAGAAGAGGCCGGGCTGCAAGGCGACGGGAAAGAGCATGGCGACGACCGCCATGACGCCGAACAGCAGGCCGACCTGCCACGGGCGCGGTTCGACGCTCCGCTTCCACGTCCAGGCGCGAACCAGTGCGAGGACGGCCGCAAAGGATAGAAGCACGCAGAGGTTAAACAGCACACCGCGCGCGAATTCAAGGAGGGGCATGCGTCATCATCCTCTCTACCTGCCGCAATGATGGCACAACGCGCAGCACGGGGCAAGCCGGAGCGCAGCGTCAGCGCGGAGCAGGCGCCGGCGCCCGTTCGACCTCTTCCAGTGCGCGCTTCAGTTCCGCGATCGCGGCCGGGCGGAGCCGGTCGGCGCGCGCGGTCGAGGCCGACTGTGCGGCGTTCACAGAGCGCAGGATCAACGAGCGCCTGCGCTCCGGCCACCGCGCCGTCAACGGCGCGTCCAGTTCCAGCGCGGCCGGCGCCGTGCGGTGCGCATGCGCCCAGTTGCTGACGTACCGGACATAGAGCAGCGCGCGGTCCAGCAGCACGAACACGAGTTGCGGGTTGCGCAGCGGACCGACGGTAAGCGTGCGGCCGCCGAGCCGGGTCTCGAACGGTCCGGCCCGGACGCGCAGCCGGGCCAGCGGCCGCGTGGCCCCGAAACCGCCGATGCCCCCGGCCAGCGCGCCGGCGGTGGTGAAGATGCCGAACGTCAACTGGGCAAGCGCGGTGTCGACGCCGGCGCCGACGGCGGCGCCGACAACCGCCATGGCCGCGGCCAGCTGCCGGCGGGTGAGCCCCAGGGCCGACCACGTCTCGGCGGCGAACAAATCCGATGCGAGGATGGTCTGCGGCGGCAGCTCCGCACGGAACAGGTTGTGCTTGAACAACCGCCGAATCCGGCGGTGGCAATCCGCTTCCAGGCGGGACACCGCCGCCGCGTACTCCGCGGCGAGTTCCCGCTCGCGCGCGGCCAGCGCCTCGCGGTTGACCGCGGTCGACGTGCCCGACACGGTCCGGCCGCGCACGTCCTGGAGCAGGTCGAGAATGTCCTCGGCCGCCGTCGCGAGGCGGACGTCCCAGTCGCGGCGGAACGCGTCGATGACCTGTTGGACCCGCTCGCCCCAGTCCTGCTCGATGGCGCGCAGTGCCTCGAGCAGCGCGATGCGTTCGGCAAAGCAGGCGTGATGCGCGTCGAACACGCGGACCATATTGAACGTCTTCGCAAACGCGCGCTTCCAGTCTGCGACCGCCGCGCCGGACGGATCCTTGCTGTTGATCAGGGCCATGCGCGGCCGGCCGGTACGGCGGAGAATCTCCATTTCCGCCTCGTCCGGCGCGCGGATCGGCCGGCTGCCGTCGACCACGTACAGGATCGCGGCGCCTTCCGCCACGGGCCGCAGAAGTTCGCAGTCTTCCCGGAATCGCGGATCGTCGCGGTGCGCGCGCAGGAAGCACGCCAGGAGGTCCGTGTCCGGGCCCCGGTATGACTGGAACCAATGCAAGGTTTTGCGCGGCACCTGGAAGCCGGGCGTGTCCACGAAGCGGATCACCTCGACGCCGTCGATCATGACGGGATACTCGCGGCAGAAGCGCGTTTCGCCCGGCAGCGCGCTGATGGGAACGGTATCGTCCTCCGTCAGTGTCGACACGACGGAGGACTTGCCTTCGTTGGGATGACCGAGGACCGCGAACACCGGGATGGCGTCGGCCCCGCTCATGCCGTCTCTGCCTCGTCTTGCCGGCCGGCCGCGCGTTCGCTCTCCAGGGGTGCGAGCCCGACGCAGGGATCGGCCAGGGTGTCCAGGCGGGTTTGCCAGGCGGCCCGCTCGTCAGGACGGATCGTGCGGTCGGTGCGGCCGAGCAGACCGACGAAGATGAGCTGGGCCGGTCCGAGAGCGGCGCGCCAGGCGCGAATATAATCGAGGGTCTCCGTCAGGCACGGTTGCCGCGATTCCTGGACCAGGACGAGACCGGCGCCGTCCGGCGGACGCACTGCCGCGAGCAGCTCCCGGTCCGCATCCTCGTCGAACGCGGCAGGCCGGATCTCTTCGGGCGCGGCGCCGAAGCACGCGCGCACGCCGTCGGCCACGCGCGCGCGGGTTCCGGCAGCGTCGATGTCGCGGGGCACGAGCGCCCAGGTCCCGGCTGCCGGGACCGGCGGTGCGGCGCCGGCGGCGTCCCGCGGCAGTCCGCGGGCGGCGCCGGCGTCGCCGCGGTGGCGGAACAGGACGGTCGGCATGGTCATGCGGCGGAACAGCGCGTTCAACTCGGCGGTCCGGATGCGAAGCCGCCGGCGCGCGATGAGGCCGCCGGCGAGGGCGGCGGCGAGCAGCGCCAGGCGCGGCAGGACGCCGTAGGTGAACGACGCCAGGCACAACCACGGCCACCACGAGCGCCGCGCCGCCGGATCGAGCACCCCGACGCCGCGCGTGAGATCCACGCGCGAGCCGGCCACCTCCGCGACGGTGGGGCAGGCCAGGTCCGGGGGCGCCAGCGGCCGCCACGGCGCGGCCACGGTGCAGGCCATGCGGTGGAGCTGCGCCGGTTGAACCGCCGCGGTGGTATGCCAGCAGAAGGCCAGGTCCGCCACCCAGCCGCGCGTGACGCAGGCGAGCGCCAGGCCGGCGGCGAACCCGAGGCCCATCCATTGCGCCAGGGCGGCGACGCGCCAGCGGATCAGGCCGGCGTACCGCGTGGACCCGGCACGGATCCGGCCGGCCAGGGCGGACCGGTCGGCATGCTGCCGGCCGCCGGCGTCCAGCCGCCGCACGAGCGCCGATTGCACGGCGCGGTTCCACAGGAAGCCCGAAATGCCGGTCAGCGCCCGGCCCGGGTGCAGCACCAGGACCGCCAGCGAGAGCAGCGCGCCGAGCAGGGGGAGCCCCGCCAGCACCGCCGCCGCGATGAACAGGTTGATCCCGTGTTCGCCCGTATAGGCCAGCATGCCCCAGCCCAGGACCAGGCCCGATGCCAGCCCGGCGAGCAGCAGCCCGGCGGCCAGCAGCCGGACCACACGTTCGACGGTCCGCCCCGGCAGCGGCGCCGGCGACTCGCGCCGCCGCACGGCGATCCAGCGGCGGACGGCCGCGTCGGGTTGGGCGCGGCGTTTCGCCGGCCCATCCTCGTCCGCGCCGTCGAGGTAGATGCGCCGGTCGCGCTCGGCGAGCGCCGCGAGGTCGCGGTCGCGGTCGAGAAAGAGCAGAACCTCCAGGTCGACGACATCGCGCAGGCGCCAGGTTCTAGTCCCGCTCATCGTTCCCCCACCTGTCGCCGCCGGCCGCCGCGGCCGCCAACGCGCCGGCAAGCGCCAACGTCCGGATTGGCCTCGTCATGGTCGTGAGCATACGCCGGGGGCCGCGGCACCGTCAACCCGCTCGATGACCGCCAGCGTCTCGAACGCGGCGGTTCGGGGAAACATGTCGAAGAGCCTGGCGGACCTCAGGCGGTAGCCGGCGGCGGTCAGCCGTTTCAGGTCGCGCGCCAGGGTGTCCGGGGCGCAGGAGACGTACAGCACGCAGGCAGGCGACGCGCGGACGATGGCCGCGAGGGCGGCGGGTTCGAGCCCGCGGCGCGGCGGGTCCACGATGACGGTGACCTCTTCGGGCGCGACCACGGCGAGGGCGCGTGTCAGGCCCTCGGCCGCGTCGGCGTGCAGCACATGGAGGCTGTCGCTGTCGAGCAGCCGCCGCGCGTTGTGCGCCGCGGCCGCCGCGGCCGCGGCGTCGGAGTCGATCAGCAGCACCTCCTCCGCGCCCGCCCTGGCGGCGGCGAGCGCGAACAGGCCGACGCCGCCGTACGCATCGACGACGCGCCGCGTCTGCCGTGCGGCCAGGACGTCCTGCACAGCGCCGACAAGCAGCGCGGCCACGAGCGGATTCACCTGGTAGAACGCCGACGGCGGCACGCGCAGGGGGCCGACCGGGCTCTCCTCCGTCAGCCACGGTGCGCTGCGCGGGGGGCGGTTCACGAAGCGTCGCACGCCGTCGCGCGCCGTGTAGCGCAGGGTGTGGCGGATCCGGCGCCCGGGCGGGACCGCGGGCGGCGGGGCGGCGCGGAGTTCCGCCAGTGCTGCGTTGATGGGCGCGACGGCCAGCGGGCAGCGCGGCACGTCCAGGATGGTGCGGTTGTCCGTCGCGACGTAGCCGAGCGCGTGCTCCCCGCCCGTCCCCGCGGCGTGCAGAACGATCTTGTTGCGATAGCCCAGCGGTTGCGAGGCGGCCGCGGGCGGCGCGAGTTCCACCTCGCGGAGCCCGGCCTGGTGCGTGAGAAAGTCGGCGAGCTGCGCCTGTTTCAGGTTCACTTCCGCGGCGTACCCGGCGTGCTGGTAGGCGCAGCCGGGGCAGGCGAGGCCGCCGCCCGGCCGCAGGGCCAGCGGGCAGGCCGGTTCGACGCGGTCGGCGGCGGCGGCGAGGACGTCGAGCAGTTCGGTTTCGACGTGGCGCTTGTGTCGTTGCGTGATCCGCGCGCGGACGCGCTCGCCGGGCAGCGTGCCCGGCACGAAGTACACCAGCCCCTCCCGTCGCGCAAGGCCGAGCCCGCGGTAGACCACGTCGGCGATGTCGAGGTCGAGGACGTCTTCCGCGGTCACGCCGGACTCCAGCGCGCGATGTAGGCGTCGGTGTCGAACTTGCGCCGGCACCCGGCCGCGCTCATGTACCGGATTTTGCCGAACACCGGCCGTTCCGTCCAGGCCCGGTCATGCACCCCGCCGATCGACCATGCGATCCCGACATAGCCGTTCGGGTCGCGGCCGTCCAGCTCGTAACGGTCGTTCAACGCCAGGGCCGTTTCGTGAGCCGCCGCGGGCGTGGGGGTCCATTCGAGAATCTTCTTGGCCCAGTACATGCGCATGTAGCCGTGCATCGTGCCGCGGGACACCATCTCGGTTTGCGCCGCGTTCCAGAGAGGATCGTGCGTTTGCGCCGCTTCGAGCGTGGCCCGGTCGTACCGGTACGGCCGCCGGTCGTTCGCGTGCTCCGCGAGCGTGGCAGCGGCCCACGCGGGGTAGCAGCGCGCCGTGTCGTAGTCGGGGTTGTGCAGGCAGAAGTTATCCGAAAGCTCGCGCCGGACGATGAGCTGTTCGAGAAAGGCGTCGCGGTTGGCCGGGTCCGTGTCCGCGGCCCGGACCTGCAACGCAACGGTCTGGGCGGACACCTGTCCGAAATGAAGGTACGGCGAGAGACCCGACTGGGCGTCCGCCATCGGATCGTTCGCTTGCTCGCCGTATCTTGCCAGGCCGCCGGCGAGGAACGCGGCCAGCCTTTCGCTTCCCGCCTGCGTTCCGGCGCGCAGGCTGTCGACCGGCGCGACGCTATCGTCGACGCGAAGACGGCCTTCCGCGCTGGACCAGTCGGTGTTCCGAATGCGAAACGCCGGTTTGACGTCGCGGGCCGGGTCGGGGCAGGGGACCAGGAAGGTCTCGAGCAGCCGGTGGATCTTCGGGCGGATTGTGTAGGCGGCGTATTCCTGCTTGTCCGACGCCGCGCGGCAGGGAACGATATTGTGCGCGTCCACCTCGTACACCGGTCCGGGCGCCGCCCTGGCGACGGTTTGTTGCCATGCCTGCTTGATGCGCAGGGGGTCGAAATCGCACACCACCGCGGCGGCGTCTTCGTCACGGGCCAGGCGCGCGACTGCGCGGCCGGGATCGCCGACCAGGAGCCGGAAGGGGATGCGCCGGCGGTGCAGTTCGCGTTCGACCTCGCGCAGGCCTTCCAGCATGAACGCATACTGGCGGCGGCACGCGCCGAGGAAGGCGGGGGCGAGCGCAAAGACCACGCCGAACGGCCGTTCCCAGCGGACCGCCAGCTCGGCGGCGAAGACGAGTGCCCAGTTGTCGGCGGCCCGCTGCTCACGGCTCATCCAGTACAGCACCGGCCCGCCGGCCGGCCGGCCGTCTTTCAGCGGCCGGATGCGTTCGCGCTGGACGGAGCTGCGGGAGATGTGCGCCTCGGTGTCGGTCATCCCCCGCATCATGCCGCGGATCGGCCCGCGAGGCAACGAGGAACGCAGCGGCAGAGAGCCGTGTGCTTGCTCTTTTGCCGGGGATACGGCTAGAGTCTGCGGGAGAGTACCTTCGCCGGCGGCGGGCGGGGCAGAATGACGAATGTTCAGAGAGGACACGGTATGAAGAAGCAGGGCACTTCACGCAGGGATTTCATCAGGACCGCGGTGGTCGCGGGGGCGGCGGGGAAGCTTCTGGCGGGCGGCCGCTCACACGCGGCGGAAGCCGGGGGCGCTGGAAAGGGCAGCATGGCCGGCTATGCTGCGCCGAAGCTGGACGTCGTCCGCGTCGGTCTCATTGGCGTCGGCGCACGCGGCTCGGGACACCTGGGCGACATGCTGCGGCTGGACGGCGTGGAGGTGACGGCCATCGCCGATACGCATGCGCCGTCGCTCCAGCGGGCCGTGGACCGGGTTGTGAAGGCCGGCCGGCCGGAACCGGCGGCATTCGGCCGGGGCGAACGGGACTACCGGCGCATGCTCGAGCGGGATGATGTGGACATCGTGATCATCTCCACGCCCTGGCGCTGGCACGAGCCGATGGCGGTCGAAGCCATGCAGGCGGGCAAGCACGCGTTCGTGGAGGTGCCGGCCGCGCTCACCGTCGAGGGCTGCTGGAACCTGGTGAACACCTCCGAGAAGACCCGGCGGCACTGCATGATGCTGGAGAACGTCTGCTACGGCCGCGAGGAGCTGGTCGTGCTGAACATGTGCCGCCAGGGCGTGTTCGGCGAGCTGCTGCACGGCGAAGCCGCCTACATCCACGATCTGCGCGGACAGATGCACGAGGTCAAGCACGGGACCGGTTCGTGGCGGACGACGCACTACGCCAGGCGCGACGGCAACCTCTATCCGACGCACGGACTCGGGCCGGTGGCCCAGTACATGGGGATCAACCGCGGGGACCGTTTCCTGTACATGTCGTCCATCGGTTCGCCCGCGCTGGGGCGGAAGCGGTACGCCGCGCAGCACTTTGCGCCCGACCACAAGTGGAACCGGATCGACACTTGGCGCTGCAGCGATATCAGCACCAGCATCATCCAGACCGCCCGCGGCCGGTCGATCATGCTGCAGTGGGACGAAACCTCGCCGCGGCCCTACACCCGGCATAACATGATCCAGGGCACCAGGGGGTGCTGGGCCGGCTTCCCGCCGCGTTTCGTGGCCGAAGGCATCACCGGCAGCACGCACCACTGGACCGAGGGGGACGCGCTGAAGCCGTTCTACGAGACGTACGAGCATCCGCTCTGGAAGCAAATGGGGGCGGAAGCCGCGAGGGTCGGCGGCCACGGCGGCATGGACTTTCTGATGAACTGGCGGTTGATCGTCTGCCTGCGCAACGGCGAGCCGCTCGACCAGGATGTCTACGACGCGGCCGCGTGGTCCGCGGTCGGCCCGCTGAGCGAGTGGTCCGTCGCGCACCGCGGCCGGCCGGCCGACATTCCCGATTTCACGCGCGGCCGCTGGGAATCCATTCCGCCGCTGGAGATCATCTCATGAA
>Ga0180436_10005039_pt1 | contig 11764 bp, 7 predicted proteins | sample SS_ome_2_FD_132434 | JGI IMG/M metagenome (GOLD analysis project Ga0180436, IMG submission 132434) | Hypersaline lake sediment archaeal communities from the Salton Sea, California, USA - SS_3_S_2 metaG | ecosystem: Environmental > Aquatic > Non-marine Saline and Alkaline > Hypersaline > Sediment...
CTGGCGACTCGGACGGCACGAAGAAGCGCTCCTCGAGATGAACAGGGCGATCGACCTGGTGAGGCAGCAGCGGCGGCAGTTGATGCTGCTGGCCGGGCGGATCGGCCGTGACGACCTGCTCGGGAGGATGCGAACGATCGATCATGGCATGGCCGTGATGCTGCAGCACCGCGGGCTCGTCTGCAAGTCGCTGGGAATCGACGAGCAGGCGGCCGAGGATTTCAGGCTTGCCGCACAGAAGGGCTATGATCCGAGCCGGGGCATTTTCTGAGGCCAACCTCGGCGGTATACTTCGCAACTTCCCGAACAATCGCGGAGGCCGATCTGCGAATCCTCGGGGGTGTAGCTCAGTTGGTTAGAGCGCCAGCCTGTCACGCTGGAGGCCGCGGGTTCGAGTCCCGTCACCCTCGCTTCTCGATTGCATCACGGTTCACTCGAGTTCCTCGAGCCAGAGCCGGATCTCGTTTTCGTACTCGCTCGCCAGGCCGCCGACGATCAGCTGCCGATGGAAGCTCGCGGCGCCCTCGGGCACCAGATCGGCCGCCTCGGCACTGGGAAAACGACGGCTCGGATCGGCCGCGATCAGTCCGCCGCAGAAGTTGAGCAGCAGTTCGCTCGAGGCCACCTCCGGCGGAAGCAGCTGCGGCAGACGGTGGACGAGCGACCGCTTCGCCTCGAGCAGATCGCGATAGGAGGTCAGCCCGGCGAAGGGCGGCTTGCCACAGAGCATCTCCACCAGCACGTAGCCGAGGCTCGCCAGGTCGCTCCGCGGCGAACACTCGCGTCCCTCGAGCACCTCCGGGGCCGCGTAGGCGGGGGTGCAGGTGCGCTGCGAGGGCATGTCGTCGAGTGCGATCGCCGAGCCGATGTCGATGATCTTCGCGTTGCCGGTTCGCTTGACCATGATATTCGACATCTTCACGTCGCCGTGCACGATGTCGTGACGGTGCAGGGCCGCCAGGGCCGCGAGGCACTCCCGTACGATCGCGATTGCGATCCCCGGCTTGAGTCGCGACTGCACGGGGCCGTCGGTGACGATCACGTTGTCGAGATAGCTCCGCCGCTCGGGGCTGACGAGGCTGCGGGTGCGGTCGAGCATCTCACTGGCCAGCAGCCGTGAGAGGTCGTAGCCGTCGATCCACTCCATCTCCATCAGCCGGATTCGCCGTTGTTCCACGAAGTTGTGCACGTCGAGCAGGTTGTCGTGCTGGATCTGGGCGACCCGCGCGGCAACCGCCGCGATCCGCCCCATGCCCTCGTCGTAGAGCTGCTCGCTGTCGAATCGCTCGGGTGAGAAAATCTTGACCGCCACCGGAAGCGTGAAGCCGTCGGTTCCGCGGCGGGTGGTCAGGAACACGACCCCCTGCCCGCCCGCCCCGAGCCGACGGGTGAGGTGGTGGTACTCGGTCCAGCTCATGCGGCCGATCTCGATCAGCTCCCCGTAGCGGGCGAGCAGTTCCTCGGGGCAGCGGCTGACCGCGTCGCCGCCGACGGAGATCGTGGCCCGCCCCTCCTGATAGATCGTGGTTGTCATCGTGCTACCGTCCGCCTCCCTGCGATTGCCGGCCACTCGCCCGGGTGGCCGGTGGGCTCCGGCTCCCGGGACGTCTGTTCGCCGTGGTCGATAACGGGCTCCGGGAAACCGAGCGTTTTGTCGACGAGGTTTCGCAGGGGTCGACCCGTCGCGAGCCGACCAAGATTATCGCAGAAGAAATCGGTCATTGCATCGATTCGGTCCGCCGACTGGCCCGCCACGTGGGGTGTGATCAGCAGCCGCGGTGCCCGCCACAGCGGGCTCTCGGCCGCGGGAGGCTCCTCCGGGGTCACATCGAGGGCGGCGGAATCGAGGTGGCCCGACTCGAGGGCGGCGGCAAGGGCTTCAGCGTCGACGAGCGGCCCGCGGGCGACGTTGACGAGCATGCTGCCAGGCCGCATGCGGGCGAGTGCCTCCCGGTCGATGATGCCGCGTGTCTGTGGTGTGAGGGGGGCGGCGAGGAACAGGATGTCGACTTCGCCGAGCAGTTGGGGCAGGGATTCCGGTGGGCCGAGGAAGGCGACATGCGCCGGCTTTGCGACGGGAAAGTAATCGGTGGCCAGGATTCGCACTCGAAACGGCGCGAGCACTTCGGCGAGCCGCCGGCCGACGCCGCCGAATCCCAGAATGCCCACGGTGGCTCCGGTGAGATCGCGGGTGGGCCGCCGCACGAACTCCTGACGCCGCTGCTGCTCGAGAAACAGGGGCAGCCTGCGGGTGCAGGCAATCGCCAGGCCGAGGGCGTGTTCGGCCACCTGGTCGGCCAGCACGCCTGAGGCACTCGTGACCGTGATCGGGGAGGCCACCACCTCCGCAACCAGGCAGTGGTCGAGTCCCGCCGCCGACGATTGAATCCACCTGAGCCGGCCGGCGGCCACCGTCTCAGCCCAGGGCACGGGGACCTTCGCATGGCCGCAGAAGATGTCGGCGGTGGGCAGTTCTGCAGCGATGCGTTCCTGCCCGGCGTCGATGATGCTCGCCCAGGGCGCCGCCGCCGCGATCTGCTCGACGTGCCGTGACGCGACCGGGTAGCACAGCACGATCCTCGCATCAGCGGGAATCGCGGCAAACTCGTTGTTGGCGACGGACATTCCTGCCATAGTATGGTTACTGACAAGTCTGCCTTCCCGGCCACCGTGCGGCAAACCCCGCGGCCCGGTTTTACCGTGAGCACATGAATCCGGTGGAGAGTTTCCGGGGCTTCGGCCCCGCGGGTCACCGCCGTCAACGGAGGAGCACGCATGCGAGCCTGCCTGCTGACGACGCTCTCGCTGATCCTCCTGCGGGTCGTGATCGGAATGCACTTTTTCCTGGAGGGCTCGAGCCATCTCCGCGACCCTGGCTGGTCGAGCGCGGCATTCAGGCGGGCGGCAGTCGGCCCGCTGGGCGAGCTGTATCGCGGCTCGCTGCCGGAGACGGGCGACTTCTCAGGCACGATCGGCCGGCTCGATGATCGCTCGACCGCAGAGGTTGTCGAGGCCTGGTCGCAAAGCGTCGTGCGGCAGTGGAAGCGACGGCTCGACGAGCGGGTGGCCGCCGCCGGTGTCGCTGCGGCCAGGCCGGCCGCCGAGAAGGCGGTTGAAACAATCGAGCGGAGCTGGCAGGACTACCTCGACGCCATCGGCCCGGATCTTGCCAACTACCGCGGTGAGCTGGCGCGGCTGGCGGCCCTGGAGCGGTCGGCCGAGGCCGGGAGCGTGCCCTACGTGCAGGAGCGAGTGGCGGCGAAGCGTCGTGAACTCGCCGGGGTCGCCTCTGGCTGGAACAACGATGCCGCCGGGCTCGAGGCTCGCCTCGTCGCCGCCTTCGCCGATGCCCTGCCCGACGACGCAGCCGCGCGGGCGCTGGCGGTGGTCGATCGCACCTCGCTGTGGAAGGCTGACCGCTTCGTGAGCTGGTCGCTCGTCACGATCGGTGCAGGCCTCGTGCTCGGCCTGCTGACGCGGTTCCACGCGATCGGCGGAGCCTGCTTCCTGGCCAGCGTGGTTGCCTCACAGCCGTTCTGGGTGCCCGGGGCCCAGGCAACCTATGATCAATGGGTGGAGCTTGCCGCCCTCCTGGTGATCGCCACGCTGCCGGCCGGCGGCTGGCTGGGACTCGATTATTTCCTGACCCCGCTCTATCGACGCTGCGGGATCGGCAGCAACGGCGGTGAGCCCGCGGCGGCCTGAAGTTTGAAGTCAAAAATAGACAACCTCGAGGTGACGCGATGAACCTTTCACAGCAGCAGAAGCAAGTCGGCAAGGAAAATTTTGCCGACGCCGTGGCCGTGACACGCCGCGATTTCCTGACCGGCACCGTGGCCGCCGGGCTCGCCAGCGGGGTGGGCCTCGGCTCGCTCTATTTCGGCTACGGCTCGAGCGTCGGCGATCCGCTGCGGATCGGCGTGATCGGCACCGGCGACGAGGGGAGCGTACTCATCGGAGCCCACAACCCCGACTACATGCAGGTCAAGGCGATCGCCGACATCCGCCCCTACAACGTCTACCGCGCGTTCCATGGCGACATGTCGAGCCCCAACGCCTACCGGGCCCGACCGGGTCTGATGGCGAAGTACGGTTGGAAGAGCGAGGACGAGGGCCGCAAGAAGGTGAAGGTCTATGCAGCCTACGAGGAGCTCCTGGCCGACGACGCAATCGAGGCCGTGGTGATCGCCCTGCCGTTGCACCTGCACGCCGAGGCGGCGATCAAGGCGATGCGGGCCGGCAAGCACGTGCTCACCGAGAAGCTCATGGGCCATAGCGTGCATGAGTGCAAGGAGATGGGCCGCGTCGCCGCCGAAACGGGCAAGCTCCTGGCCACCGGCCACCAGCGGCACTACAGCGTGCTCTACGACGACGCGGTCTACACGATCGGCAAGGCCCGCCTGATCGGTGATGTGCACTCGATCCGGGCCCAGTGGCATCGCGGCAATCTTCCCGGCAAGGACAGCTGGAAGCCGCCGCTGCCCGGCGACGAGGCTCTTGCCAAGAAACTCGTCAGCTGGCGGCGGGCCCGCGACAATGCCAAGCCCTCCGAGGCCGAGGCCTGGCAGAAGAAGGTGGCCCAGCTCGAGGCCCAGTTGCTCGATGCGGAGGTCGATGCGGCCGGCTTCGGCTACGAGGAGAAGACGCTCCCCGACGGCGGCATTCGCTCGCCGCTGGAAGAGCTGGTCCGCTGGCGGCTCTGGAATCGTACCGGCGGCGGCTTGATGGCCGAGCTTGGCAGCCACCAGCTCGACGCCTCCGGCATTTTCATCTCGGCGATGCACGGCGAGGGCAAGAAGGTCAAGCCGCTGACGGTGCTCGCCACGGGCAATCGCAGCATCTTCCCGGCCGACCGCGAGGTCGACGACCACGTCTACTGCACCTACGAGTATCCGGCCCCCGGCTACTTCGATGCCGACGGCAGTGTGGCCGACCCCAACAAGAAGATCGTGGTCACCTACTCCTCGATCAACGGCAACGGCTTCGGTGGCTACGGCGAGGTCGTGATGGGTACCGAGGGCACGCTGATCCTCGAGCGGGAGCAGGACGTGATGCTCTACAAGGGCTCTTCGCGGGATACCCGCGTGAGTGTCACCAAGGGTAAGGATGGCGGGCCCACCCTCGACACCACCGAAAGCGGCGGGGGTGGCGGTGCGGTGGTTGCCGAGAGCGGCGGCGGAGCCCCGCCCTCCCGCGGCTACACCGAGGAGATGGAGCACTGGGCCTGGTGTATTCGCAATCCCGACCCGGAGAACCAGCCGCGGTGCAAGCCATCGGTGGCCCTTGCCGATGCGGTGATCGCGTTGGTGAGCAACATCGCGATCGCCAATCCGCAGTCGTCGCCGCGGATCGAGTTTGCGGATGCCTGGTTCGACATCGACAGCGACGAGACGCCCGAGGGCGTGAAGCCCGACATCAGCCGCAGCCGCTACAAGGCCTGACCGGAGCGGCTGGGTAGCCCGGTGCGTCCCGCACCGGTTGGGTAGCCCGGTGCGTCCCGCACCGGCTTTCACTCGACCGTCAATCGACCGTAAGTCACGCCCCGCTCGTCGCGAGAACTCGCCCGGCGGCGAGCGTGCCGGGTGTTGACGCCAATGAGTGACATGTGTACAGTACACGCATGTTCATGCTTTGAGGTGTGCTGTGTGTGCTGTGTCTGTTTCACCCGCTCCCGCAATCCTGCCTGTGGCCGAGTCGGCCGGAGCTTCGTCGCGGCCGGTCCCGCTCCAGCCGCGGCTGGTTCTGCAGTCGGCCGCCGGGCTGCCGCCGCCCGGCGAGCGTGTCCGCAGCGGATTTCATGGCATCGATGCGATCCTGCCGGCCGGGGGTGTCCGTCGCGGGAGCCTGCTTGAGTGGATCGCCGCGACCGGGGTGGATGGTCGCGGGCTTCACGGCACCGGCTCCGGCATGGAGGCCGGGGCATGCCGGCTCGATGCCCGGTCGGGTGGAGCGGTCACGTTGGCGATGGCGGTGGCCGCGAGTGTCGCCGGGGCGCCGAGAGGCCCGAGGGCGATAATCGTCATCGATCGCGGAGGCCGGTTCCACCCGCCGGCGGTGCTCGGCTGGCCGGCCCTCCAGCCGTGGCCCGCCCGTCGGCACGCTGGTGGGCGGGAGCCGGCGATCGTCGCAGGCGGGGTGCGACTGGTGGTTGTGAGGCCCTCGCGAGACGACGACGAGGCCTGGGCGATCGATCAGGCGCTGCGGTGTGTCGGCGTGGCGGCGGTCGTGGCCTGGCCGTCATCGGCAGTGGCCGCCCCGGCGACGCATCGTCGCTGGAAGTTGGCCGCCCGCGGCAGCGGCGTGGTGGGGCTGTTCGTGCGGCCCTGGTCGGCGGCCCACGAGCCATCCTGGGCCGAGGCCCGGCTCGCGGTGACGCCGCTTCCCCTCGGCATGTCGCCCGGCATCGTCGAGGTGTCGGCTCGCCGCTGGAGGGTCGAGCGGCTGGCAAGCCTGCTGCATGGCGAGGGGCGTGCCTGCGAGCTGACAATCGATCTGCAGCGAGGGGTCGAGATCGGTTCGGCCGGTCATCGTGACAGGCGGCAGGAGGGCGGTCGGCCCTCTCGCGGCGAGCGGAGGGAGGTGGCCGTATGCCGCGCGTCATGACGATCTGGCTGCCGCGATGGCCGGTGCAGCGTCGGCTCGTCGAGCGGCCGCAACGACGGCGAGCACCGCTGCTGGTCTGTCGACGCGAGGCCCGGGGCGTGATGCGGGTGGTGGGCTGGGCCTGGGCCGATGCCAGGATCCGCCCGCCGCGAATTCCCTGCGGGCAGACGCTCGCCGAAACGCTCGCAGCCCTTTCGTTGGCCTGCGGGTCGCGGGCCTGCCGGATGGCCGAGATCGACCACGACGACCCGGCCTCCGATCGCAGCGTGCTCGAGGGGATCGCCCGCTGGTGTCGGCGATTCTCGCCGATCACGGCCGTCGAGGATGCCGAGCGGCCCGAGTGCGTTCATGTCGACATCACCGGCACCGCGGAGCTTTTCGGGGGCGAGGCCGCGGTGGTTCGCACCACAGTCTGGACGCTCGCCGCACGGAGCCTGCATGCCCGCGCCGCGGTAGCCGACACGCCGGCGGCCGCCCGGGCTGCGGCCCAGCATCTCGACCTGTTGCCGGGGGAGCCTGCCACGTCGCCCCGGCCGCTCACCACCCCGACCGATGGTCGGTCGAAGCCTCGTCATCCTCGGCGGCAGCGGCGCCGCTGGGGGATTGTGCCGGCCGGCTGCCATGCCGAGCGGCTCGCCGGGCTGCCGGTTGAGGCCCTGCAGATCGACGAGCAGGCCCGCGGGCTGCTCGCGGAGCTGGGCGTCGACACGATCGGCCAGCTGCGATCGCTTTCGCGGAGGGATCTGGGCTCGCGGCTGGGGTCCGACGTGGAACGAAAGATCGCGGCGTTCGAGGGCCGCCTGGCCGAGCCGCTTGCGGCGGTAGCCGAAGAATCCCTGCCCCGGGCCGAATGCCATCTTGCGTCGCCGGCGGCCGCGCTCGAGGCGGTTGCCTCGGTTCTCGAGCGGCTCGTGGGCAGCTGCACCACGGTGCTGGCCGCCCGCGGGGCGGGTGTCACGGCGATGCAGGTGCGGCTGGGCGGTGCGGGGGCCGCGGCGGGAGGCGTGGTCGATATCGGGCTCTTCCGGCCAAGTACGTCGCCGCGGCACCTGGCCGGGCTTGCGGAATTGCGAATGGCCCGGATGCGACTGCCGAGGGAGATTGAATCGATTGCGGTGGAGATCGTTTCGACCGGCCCGCTCCGCTGTCGGCAGCGGGTGCTCTTCGATGCCGGTGAACACGCCGGGGAGGAGCACAGGCGGGATCCCGGTGAGGAGGAGGCGGAGCTGGGCATGCTGCTCGATCGGCTTGCCGGCCGGCTCGGCCGCGGCGGCGTGTTCACGCCACAGGTGGTTGCCGATCCCCAGCCGGAGCATGCCTGGGTGGCGACGCCCCCGCAGCTCACCTGCAAGGGAGCCGAGCCGGCCGCGGCGGGCGGTGGGCCGAAGCTCCGCCCGATCTGGCTGGCCGCCCGACCGCTTCCGCTGGAAGCCGTGTCGGTCGCACCGGATGGCCCGCCGGTGTGGCTGGGCATCGACGGGGTTCGCCACCGCGTGACGGAGGCCTGGGGGCCGGAGCGGATCGAGACAGCCTGGTGGCGGGGCCAGAGCGTCCGCCGTGACTACTACGTTGTGGAAACGGAATCGGGAGGACGCTGGTGGGTGTTTCGTCATCTCGGGCAGGCCCGCCGGCCTGCTCGCTCCGGCAGCCGTGCCTGGTTCCTGCACGGCCGGTTCGCCTGACCGGCTCGCCTCAAACGTCCGCCTGCCGATCCCGCCAAGCCCGCTGCATGGCAAAGACACCGCGATGCCTGACGACGCCTACGCCGAGCTGCACTGCACGACCAACTTCTCCTTTCTCCAGGGAGCCTCGCATCCCGACGAACTCGTGCGGCGTGCCGCTGAGCTGGGCTACTCGGCCTTGGCGATCACCGATTCGATGAGCCTCGCGGGGATCGTGAGGGCCCATGCCGCGGCTAGGCAGCTGGTCGAATCCGGGCTGCCACCGGCTGCGGCCGGGATGCAGTTGATCATCGGCAGTTCGCTACGCATCGAGGATGTCGAGACCGGTCCGCTCGAGCTGGTCGTGTGGGCGGCCGGCCGCGAGGGCTATGCCAATCTCTGCCGCCTGCTGACTGCCGGCTCCAGCCGCAATGGGGCCGGCCACGGGGGCGGCGGGTGCCGACTCACGGTCGACGACGTGGCCGCCCATGCCTCCGGCCTGCTCGCGGGGGTGCCGCTGGCGGGCCTGTGGGCCTCCGCCGCAGCCGACGGGGCTGCGGTGGAGGTGTCGCCGGCTGCGGCGGTGCTCGGCCGCTGGCGGGAGGTCTTCGGCGACAGGCTCTACACGCTGGCTGAAGCGTTTCGCGAGGGTCACGACGAGGCGGTTCTCGCCTGGAGTGGGAGGGTGGCCCGGGCGGCCGGCCTGCCGGTGCTTGCCGCGGGAGACGTCCGCTACCACGTCCGCGGCAGAATGCCGCTGTTTGACGCGGTCTGTGCGGTGCGGCACGGCTGCACGATCGAGGAGGCCAGGGGCCGGCTGCTGGCCAACGCCGAGCGGCATCTGCAGCCACTCGAGGCGATCCGGGAACGCTTCGCGATCCTGCCCGGGGCCGTGGCCCGCACGCTCGAGGTGGCCGCCCGGTGCAGCTTCTCGCTCGACGAGCTGCGGTATGAGTATCCCGATGCCGCCGTGCCACCTGGCCGCACCGCCGGCGAGCAGCTGGCGAGCCTGGCCCGGGCCGGTGCCCGTCGGCGGTATCCCGAGGGCGTGCCGGCGAGGGTGCGGTCGCTGATTGAGCACGAACTGGCAGTCATCGCCGAACTCGGCTACGAGGCCTACTTTCTGACCGTCTTCGATCTCGTGCGATTCGCCCGTGGCCGCGGCATCCTCTGCCAGGGCCGCGGCTCGGCGGCCAACTCGGCGATCTGCTACTGCCTGGGAATCACCTCGGTCGATCCGGCCCGCATGAACGTGCTCTTCGAGCGATTCGTCAGCCGTGAGCGGCGGGAGGCCCCCGACATCGACATCGACTTCGAGCATCACCGTCGCGAAGAGGTGATTCAATACATCTACGAGACCTACGGCCGCAACCGGGCCGGGATGACCGCCGAGGTGATCCGCTACCGCCTGCGTTCGGCTGTTCGCGACATGGGCAAGGTGATGGGGCTCTCTCTCGACCGGCTCGGGGCGATCGCCGACTGCCTCGATGCCGCCGATGAGCTTGATGCCCTGCCCGGCCGGCTCCGCGAGGCGGGACTCGATCCGGAAAGCGACACCGGCCGGCGGCTGGTCTGGCTTGTGGGGGAGCTGGTCGGCTTCCCCCGGCACCTCGGCCAGCATGTCGGCGGGATGGTGATCACCCGGGGCGATCTGCGTGATCTCGTGCCGATCCAGCCGGCCACGATGGAGGGGCGGACGATCGTGCAGTGGGACAAAGACGACCTCGACGAACTGGGAATTCTCAAGGTCGACTGCCTGGCCCTGGGCATGCTGACCGCGATCCGCCGGTCCTTCGACCTGATCGAGCAGGCCGGCGGCCCCCGGCTGACGCTCGCCGAGGTGCCCGCGGAGGATCCGGAGGTCTACGCGATGATCTCGCGGGCTGACACCGTGGGGGTTTTCCAGATCGAAAGCCGGGCCCAGATGAGCATGCTGCCGAGGCTCAGGCCGGCCTGCTTCTACGACCTGGTGATCGAGGTGGCGATCGTGCGTCCCGGGCCGATCCAGGGTGACATGGTGCATCCCTATCTCAGACGGCGAAACGGCGAGGAACAGGTGGAGTATCCCTGCGAAGCGATCCGCGAGGTGCTCGAGAAGACGCTCGGCGTGCCTCTGTTTCAGGAGCAGGCGATGCGGCTGGCAGTGGTGGCTGCCGGCTTCACGCCCGGCGAGGCCGACCAGCTGCGGCGGGCGATGGGGGCCTGGCGGCGGCCGGGCCTGATCGAGGCCTTTCGGCAGAAACTCATTGCCGGCATGCTCGCTCGCGGGCTCTCGCAGCGGTTTGCCGAACAGGTCTTCGGGCAGATTCGCGGCTTCGGTGAATACGGCTTCCCCGAGTCACACGCGGCGAGCTTCGCGCTGTTGGTCTATGTGTCGGCCTGGCTCAAGCGACACCACCCGGCGGCCTTCACCGCGGCCCTGCTCTCCAGCCAGCCGATGGGCTTCTATGCCCCGGCCCAGCTCGTCCGCGATGCCCGGGCCCACGGGGTGGTGGTGCGGCCGGCCGACGTGCACGCCAGTGGCTGGCACGCCCGGCTCGAGCCCGACCCGCAAGGCGGTGAGCCGGCACTCCGGCTGGGCCTGGAGATGATCCGCGGCCTGGGTGAGTCGGCCGGTCGGCGGATCGAGGCGGCCGCCGCCGACGGGCCCTTCGTGAGCATCGCCGGGCTGGCGGAGCGGGCGGCCATCGAGCGATCGACCCTCCTGCACCTGGCCCGGGCCGGGGCGTTGGCCTCGCTCGAGCCGGACCGCCGGCGAGCGGTCTGGGAGGCGATGGCGGCGGCGGATCGCCCCGGCAGCCTGCCGCTGTTCGAGCGAGCCAAGCCGGCCGACCAGCCGCGGTTTGACGACGGGCTCCTGCCGATGAGTCGGCAGGAGCGGGTGCTTGCCGACTATCGCACCGGCGGACTCTCGCTCGAGGCCCACCCGGTGCACTTCATCCGCGACACGCTCGCGACCGAGGGCGTCGTGCCGGCCGGGCGAGCGGTGCGGCTGCCCGCAGGCCGGCGGGTGCGGGTGGCTGGGATCGTGCTCACCCGCCAGCGGCCGGCCACTGCCAAGGGAATCGTCTTTCTCACGATCGAAGACGAGACCGGCAGCCTGAACGTGATCGTTCGCCCGCCGGTCTGGCAGGCGGCCGACGTGCATGCCCGTCGGGCTACGGTGCTGTTGGTGGTCGGCCGTATCCAACGCCGCGGCAGCGTGGTGCACCTCGTGGCCGAACGGCTCATTGGTCGTTCCCCGATGCCCTCCGCCCTGCCCCGTCAGTCGCGGGACTTCTGCTAGCTGTCTGTGGAAAAAGCCCTCCATGGCAATTCTGTTCGGCACGAAACGTGCCGCCCCAGTTGGCCGGTGTTGGAGAGTTGTTTTTCAGAAGGAGACACAAGCGTCCAGTGTGGGTCGGGGTGCCCATGCCCTGTCGCCGGACACTCGCTCTCGGCCCTCCAGGCCTTCGCTCGTTCGAAGCTGCCTGCGCTCCGCCATCCATGGCTCCGCTGGC
>Ga0180436_10005041_pt1 | contig 11762 bp, 9 predicted proteins | sample SS_ome_2_FD_132434 | JGI IMG/M metagenome (GOLD analysis project Ga0180436, IMG submission 132434) | Hypersaline lake sediment archaeal communities from the Salton Sea, California, USA - SS_3_S_2 metaG | ecosystem: Environmental > Aquatic > Non-marine Saline and Alkaline > Hypersaline > Sediment...
GATCCCCGGTCCCTAGTTACAGGAGCATCACAATGACACAACCAAGACCTGAGTACCCGCGACCGCAGTTCAAGCGTGACGCGTGGGTGAATCTGAACGGCCAATGGACGTATGAGTTCGACGCCGGCAAGTCGGGGCGGCAGCGCGGCCTGGCAGAGAGCACGGGGTTTGCCGACGCCATCACCGTGCCATTCTGCCCGGAGTCTGCGCTCTCCGGCGTCGGCCACACCGACTTCATTGAGATGATGTGGTACCACCGCACGATCACGGTGCCCGACGCGTGGGCCGGCAAGCGTGTGCTGCTCCACTTCGGTGCGGTGGACTATGAGTGCGAGGTCTTCATCGACGGTGTCTCCGTCGGCACCCACTGGGGCGGGACGGTGGCCTTCAGCCTCGACGCCACCGATGCCGTCACACCCGGCGTTCAACAGAACCTGGTTGTCTACGTGCGCGACGAAGTGCGCTCCCGTGTGCAGCCCGGTGGCAAGCAGTCACCTCGGTTTAGGTCGTACGGCTGTATGTACACGCGCACCACGGGTATCTGGCAGACGGTGTGGATGGAGGCGGTCAACCCCTACGGGTTGGAGGACGTGCAGATCGTGCCCGATCTGGACAACGCCAGCTTTGTGCTGGCGCCGACCTTCTATGCGGAGATGCGTGGGCTGCGGTTCCGGGCCACACTCGCCGCCGACGGCGAGACCGTCAACGCCGGCACGTGGGCGGCGGGCAACGGCCTGCCCTACGTGCTTACCGTGCCGGATCCGCGCCCCTGGTCACCGGCGGATCCCTTCTTGTACGGGCTGACGTTGGAGGTGCTAGACGGCGACGCGGTCATCGACACCGTGGAGAGCTACGCCGGCCTGCGCAAGGTGCACATCGAGGGCAATCGTATCCTGCTCAACAACGAGCCCTACTATCTGCGGCTGGTGCTGGATCAGGGCTTCTACCCCGACGGCCTCTGGACCGCGCCCACGGACGAGGCACTGAAGCACGATATCGAGCTGTCGATGGCGGCAGGCTTCAACGGTGCCCGCCTGCATCAGAAGATCTTCGAGCCGCGGTTCCACTATTGGGCGGACAAGCTGGGCTATCTGACCTGGGGCGAGTCCTCTAGTTGGGGCATCGACGTGACCGGCAGCGAGAGCGCGCGCAACTTCCTGTCGGAGTGGCGCGAGATCGTGACCCGCGATCGCAATCATCCCTCGATCATCGCGTGGACGCCCTTCAACGAGACCCGGGGCGGCGGCGGGCACCCGCAACACAAGCGATTGCACACTGAAGCCTATGAGCTCAGCCACGACCTCGACCCGACGCGTCCGGTCAATGATGCCAGCGGCTACGTCCACGTGAAGACGGACATCTGGACGGTGCACAACTACAATCAGGTTCCAGACGTGCTCAAACAGGACCTGCGGCCCGATCCGGAGACCGGCGTCTGGCGGAACGCCCCCGACGTCGAGATACCGTACGCGGGCCAGCCCTACATCGTGGACGAGTTCGGCGGCATCAAGTGGATCCCCAGAGAGGACCTTGTCTTCGCCGAGGACTCGTGGGGCTATGGGGACGATCCCAAGACGCTGGAGGAGTTCTACACCCGGCTGGAGGGCCTGGTGGACGTGGTGCTCGCGTTCGATCACATCTGCGGCTACTGCTACACCCAGTTGACCGACATCGAGCAGGAGCAGAACGGCGTCTACAACTACGACCGATCGGAGAAGTTCGATATCGGGCGGGTGGCCAAGATTCTGGGAAAGAACCCCGGGGACGACTAGCGGAAGGGGTGTAGGGGATAGGCTACAGACGGTACGCAAGACCCGTGAGCTTCTGCAGAGCTCACGGGTCTTCTGCTGCTAGAGCATCGACTCGAGGGCCTTGCTGAGGCGACTGCGGTCAGACTGCCGCAGTCGCACGACCTCGAACAGTTCGCGGGCGACGTCTTCGTGGGCGCGGGGACTCTCGGCGCGGACTCTGTCGACCCAGTTCGTCGGGATTGCGTCGACGCCGCGCAACGCGCCGGCTAGGGCACCCGCCATCGACGCGATGGTGTCGGCGTCGCGCCCGAAATTGGCGCCATAGACGATGGTGCGCTTGGGGTCGCCGTTGGCCAGGTAGAATAGCGAGAGAGCGACCGGCACGGTCTCGCGCGAGTCGGGCATGGCGATGCCTGGTAGTAGGCGTTCCTCATAGAAGCGCTCGCGGAAGACCGCGTAGTCCCCGACATCGCGCGCCAGCGCAAGCGTCTGCTGGATGGCTTCGTGCATAATGCGCGCACTTTGCGGCGGCAGGTGCGCCACGGCGCCCTTGAGTACAGACGCGACGGTGGCGCCCGGCGCAAGTGCGGCAGCGACGGCCGCGGCCATCGCGCACGCGGCGTCGCGACAGAAGTTGTGGTGGATGGGTGAGGCGACGTCGTGGGTCTCCAACGCTGCCTGACGCGGGTCACCGGCGTTGATGATGCCCATCGGCGAGATGCACATGGCCGAGCTGCTGCTGGCCATGTTCCCGTGGCCCGCCTCGCGGGGCGTCACGCCCTGCCCACGGATCTTCCAGAAGCCGTTCATCACCGGAATCCAGAAGAGACGGCGTTTGAGGAAGAGATCCTCCTGCGCCAGCCACTCCTCTGCCCACGTGTCGGCTGTGGGGTAGCCGCCGGCACGCTGAATGGCGTCGCAGAGGATGTGCTTCATAGCCGAGTCATCGGTGCCGTAGCCGGAGAAGTCAGTGATCTCTCCGAATGTCTCGGAGATCTGTTGATAGGTCATGTTTTCGGCCGGCGCGCCCATTGCGTCGCCGATCTCGCCCCCGTAGAGGCATCCCAGGATGCGTTGATAGAGGATCCCACTGCGTTCGCTCATCCACCCCTCCTGTCGCTGCTCAGATGCCCCTAGCCTACAGCGAGTCAGCTGGTCGGTCAACGCGTCCTCGATCTCCGGCGCCTCGCTTTGTCATCTCCCCGCACAGGTGTACAAACGTGCTCACGTGCCACCACCGCGCAGAGGAGTCGGATATATGAGGATCTCGACCATCCGGTACTACGTACTTGAGAATCCCGAGGGATCGGGACGCTTCAATGAGATCGTGCGCGTACCCGAGTTGCGGCGCATCCAGTACACGCACAAAGGTGTCCGCAAAGGGCGTGCGCAGCAGGCCTTCATCGAGGTGGTGACCGACGAGGGCATCACGGGGCGGTGCACGACGACGATGAGCGCGGCGCAGGCAGCGATCATCCGCCACCACGCGGTGGGCCAGGACCCGATGGCGCGTGAGCATCTCTACCAACTCTTCCACAAGGGCACGCGTTGGGTCTACCAGAACCCAGGGTGGTTCGGGGACTTCGACAACTGTCTGTGGGACATCGCCGGCAAGGCCGCCGATCTGCCCGTCTGGGCGTTGGTTGGACGCGTGCGGGAGGCACTGTCGGTCTACCTGACCGGTGGCGATATGAGCCTTCAAGGCTATCTCTCATCCGTCGAGGCGGGGATGACCTTCGGCATCAAGGCATACAAGACGCACTCCTACAAGGGTGGGAGGCCGGACATCCCCATCTTCCGGGAGTTGCGCAAGGAGGTGGGGCCGCACTACGATCTCATCAACGACCCTGTCTGCTCCTACTCGCTGCGAGAGGCCATCGAGGTGGGGCACGTGATGGAGGAGCTCGGCTTTGTCTGGCTCGAGGAGCCTATGTTCGAGCAGAAGATGAACCTGTACCAGGAACTCTGTCGAGAACTGACGATTCCGGTGATGGCCACGGAGCGGCTGATGCACGATATCGATCTCTCCGCTCAGTGGCTGATCCAGGGCGCGACAGATCGTCTGCGGGCAAACGCTCGCCACGGGACCACACAGGTGCTCAAGCTGGCGCACTTTGCCGAGCTCCACGGCACCAACGTCGAGCTCAACGGTCAGGGTGGGCTCTTTGGCCTGGTCCACGCTCACCTGGGATGCTGCATCGACAACACAGAGTTCTATGAGTACAACCGACTTTCCGGCGATGGGCTCCGCACCGAGGGCGAGACCTGGGGCATGGTCAATGCCCCGCTGATCGCAAAGGGAAAGATCGCGCCGACTGGTGGTCCGGGGTGGGGTGCCCAGTGGGACGAGGCGCGATTCCAGTCGCTCGTCGTCTTGCGTGAGGGTGACTGACAGTGAAGATCGATGCGCACCAGCACTTCTGGCGCTACGACCCGGTGGCTTACCCCTGGATACGCACGGATGTGCTGAGGCACACCTACCTGCCGGCTGACCTGAGGCCGCAGCTGGACGCCGCCGGCTTCGACGGCACAGTCGCTGTCCAGGCCCGTTCAACCTGGGAGGAGACAGCGTGGCTGCTCGACCTCGCCGACGAGCACTCGTGGATTGCGGGCGTCGTCGGCTGGGCAGACGTGGCCAATCCGCAGCTCCCGCAGCAGCTCGAGGCCCACGCCGACCGGCCCCGGCTCTGCGGTATCCGTTGCGGCATCCAATCCTCACCGGATGGTGGCCCGTCGGGCGCCTTTCTGACCGGCATCGCCGTGCTGACCGATGCCGACCTGACCTTCGACCTGTCGGTGCGTCCGCCGCAGCTGCCCCTGGCCACTCGGCTCGTCCAGGCCACACCCCACCAGCGTTTCATCCTCGACCACATCGCCAAGCCCTTGATCAAGGACCGGGCGGTGGCGCCGTGGGAGGCCGATATCCGCGAGCTGGCAGCCCACCCCAACGTGGCGTGCAAGGTCTCAGGCATGGTCACCGAAGCTGACCGCGCGGCGTGGCAGCCCGCGGATTTTGCGCCGTACCTGGACGTGGTCCTCGATGCCTTTGGCGCCGATCGTCTGATGATCGGCTCAGATTGGCCCGTCTGCCGCCAGGCTGCGGAGTACGGCGAGGCGATGGGCGTTGTTGAGGCGTACCTGGGTGCGCTGTCAGCGGATGAGCAGAGCGCCGTCCTGGGTGGGACCGCAATCGAGTGGTATGGACTAGACTCCAGACTCAAGGTCATCGAGCTTCAATCAGACCAGATCCAGCATTCCTGAATCGTGCATCGCAAACATAGGAGAAACGTTGACAACTGATCCCGCCCCCCTCATCCCCAAAGTTTCCCTCGGCCGCACAGGCATCGTCAGCACCAAGCTGGGCCTCGGCACGGCTAGCTGGCCGCGCCGTGTGCCGTTCGAGCAGGTCGTGGAGATGCTGCAGACGGCACTGGACGCAGGCATCCGCCACATCGACACCGCTCCGAAGTATCTCACGGAGGAGGTGGTCGGCAGAGCGCTGCAGGAGTTGGACCTGCCGGACGACATCGTCTATGCCACCAAGGCCGGATGCTATTCTGACCCCGAGATCGGCGTGACCTACGTCGCCTATCGCGCTTCGCAGATCTACCGCTCGGTGGAGCGTAGCCTGAAACGCCTGGGTACAGATCACATCCACATCTTGCACGTGCACGATGTGGTCACAGAACGTATCGGCGAGGTCTTCCGCAAAGGCGGCGCCATCGAGGCGTTGGTGGACCTCAAGGAGCAGGGCGTGATCGGCGCGGTGGGTATGGGCACGTTGGGCCTGGAGCCGCTACAAGCGGCTGTGGATAGCGACCTCGTCGACGTCCTACAGATCTTCCACAATTACACACTACTCAATCAGTCGGCGGCGGAGCACCTCATTCCCTCCGCACTGGCCAAGGGCATCTCCATTCTCAACTCGGCACCCTATGCGGGCTACATCCTGGCGACAGGCGCGGTCGAGGGCGCGAAGTACAACTACGCGCCGGCGCCGCCCGAGGTGTTGGCGGCGACGCGCCGGCTGCAGGCCGTCTGCGAGGCTAAGGGGGTGGACCTTCCAACTGCAGCGACAGCTTTCTCGTTGCGCAGCCCCGATATCGACGTGACGGTCCCGGCATCCGGCAAACCGAAGCGCGTGGCCCAGTGGATCGCAGCGATGAACGCGCCTCTGACCGACGCCGACTTTGCCGAACTCCTCGAGGCAGCCGGCGGGCAGTACGCGCTCCGTCGCTAGACCGAGGACTCAGAATCGCGCACAGTCATGAGTGATGAGTGATGCTCGCCTCTGAGGTAATCGGTGGATCCGTGGCAAGGATCGTTGAGCAACCATCACTCGTGACTCCTCACTCATCAGGAAGGATCAGAATGAAGATCACCTCCCTCGAAACTTTCTGCCTCTCCCGCATGCACGAACCCGAGCGCCAGTGGGTGACATCCCGCTACCGTACGGTGAAGGCCGATTGCGCCATCGTGGTGATTCACACTGACCAAGGCGTGGTGGGTATCGGCGAGGCGAGCGCCTACGGCTGGCCACTGATGATCCGCGACTGGGTCGACTGGATGGCGCCCGATCTGGTTGGACGGGATCCCTGTGACTCGGGCGTCGCGCCGCATCCCAACGGACAGTCGCGGGCGCATGACGCCGCCGTGGGCGGCATCGACTGTGCGCTGTGGGACCTGCGGGGCAAGGCTGCGGGGAAGCGCACTGCCGACTTACTGGCTGAGGCCGCGGGACGCACGCCGCTGGATCGGGTCCGCGTCTATGCCTCCAGCGGATGTCGCTACGATTGGCGCGATGATCCCCGACAGTTGATCGAGGAGGCCCTGGGCTACGTGGACCAAGGCTTCACGGCGATGAAGTTCCGCATCGGCACGGAGTGGTCGTGGGATGGTGTGACGGTGGATCGCTTCCTGGGCCTGGTGCGCGAGCTGGTCCAGGAGGTCGACGGGCGGATGGACCTGATGCTGGATGGCAACTGCCGCCTGACGCCGGACGAGGCGATGGCGATCGGTCTGGAGATGGATCGCCTGGGCTGTGCCTTCTTCGAGGAGCCGATGAAGCGAGACCTGATCGACGCGCATGCGCGGCTGGCGGCAGCCTGCGAGATGCCCATCTCGGGCGGTGAGGTCTTCACGACCGCGGAGGAGTTCCGTCCCTATCTGGACGCGAAGGCCTACGACATCGTCCAGCCCGACGCCGCGCTATGCGGTCTGACCGAGTCGATGCGCATCGCCGAAATGGCGAACCGCTATGGTCTCCCGGCGGCGCCACACAGCTGGCACAATGGCCTGATGGCGATGGCGCACGCGCACTACGTGGCGGCGCTACCGCAGCCGCTGATGCTAGAAATCTGCCAAATCCAGGGCCCCCTGCAGTGGGCGATCCTGGCTGACAAGCCGGTCATCGAGGACGGCCACCTGGCGCTGCCCGACAAGCCCGGACTGGGCGTCGAGCTCGCCCCTGACCTCGAGGAGCAGTTCCCGTACATCGAGGGGCACTACGCCATTCAGGTCAACAGATAAGCAAAGGACCTCGGGGATAGGGGCGATGGTGCAGGGGAAGACCATCTGTTCCCATCGCCTAGTGCTGTATCCCTTGGCACGTTTTCGCCTAGTGCCTTCACCCTGAGTACGGTGCGTATACCTTTCACTGGAGGTGAGCTATGAAGTTTGCACCGCTGAACATGACGCCGGAAGAGATCATCGAATACACACCCGAGTGGACCGGGAAGCGCTTTGCTGACGGACGTCCGAAGGTATCCGACGAGATGCTCGAGCGCGTGGAGCACGTGTCGTTGACGCAGGCGTGGGGTGTGCTCCAGGGCGCGGGGTATAAGTGGCAGTATGAGGACGGCTTCATCTGCACGCACCCCGGCGGGACGCTGGTGGGCCGTGCGTTGACGGCGATGTATATGCCGCGCCGGCCCGACATGCGCATCCTGATGGAGAAGGTGGGGGAGGAGGCCGGCTGCGTCGGTGATCAGATCTCGTGGCCCATTGATTTGTTGGTGAAGGACGATGTCTACATCGCCGACGTCTACGGCAAGCACGAGCAGGGACCGATCGTGGGTGACAATCTTTCCACGGCGATCTATGCCAAGTCGGGCAAGGGTATCGTCCACGACGCCTCGGTCCGTGACATCGACGGCATTCGCGAGATCGAGGGCTTCGCTAGTTTCGTGCGCGGATTCCACCCGACCTATGCCTCGCCGACGATCATGCTGCTGGGGATCAACTGCCCCGTGCGCCTCGGCAAGGTGACCGTGATGCCGGGGGACGTCGTGCTTGGGAAGGACAAGGGTGAACTGGGTGGTGGCGTTGTCTTCATCCCACCGCACCTGGTCGAGAAGGTGGTCAAGACCTCGGAGCTCATCCGGCTGCGCGACGTGTTCGGCAAGCAGCGGCTCCGCGAGGGTGTCTACACCCCAGGCGAAATCGATCGCCGGTGGACGGACAACATCGAGGTCGACTTCTCCGCTTGGCTCGAGGACCATATGGATGAGCTGCCGGTGCCGCCGGAGGCGATCCGGGAGATGCTCGCGGAGCGGACGTGGTAGGATAGTGTGGTATACTGTAAGGCGTAATCAAATTACACCTTACGGAGATCAGGGCAATGACTGACCAAGAGATCACACGGGTTGAGGAGAGTTCATCGGAGAACGAGGATCTAGGCTGGCGGGCGCCGTTCTTCACGATCTGGATCGGGCAGGCACTCTCGTTGGTGGGCAGTCGGATGGGTGGTTTTGCCCTGGCGTGGTGGCTGACGCAGGAGTCCGGGGGATCGGCGACGGTGCTCGCCACGGCCTCCCTGGTGGCGCTGCTTCCCGGCGTCCTTCTGGGGCCCATCGTGGGTGCGCTGGTGGACCGCTGGTCACGGAAGCGCGTCATGGTCGTGGCGGACAGTCTGGTGGCGGTCTTCTCCGCAACACTTGCCGTGCTGGCGTGGACGGGTCATCTCCAGGTGTGGCATATCTACGTGATCATGGTCGTCCGGGCCCTGGGCGGCATCTTCCACTTCACGGCGATGCAGGCAGCCACGTCGCTGATGGTACCCAAGACGGAGCTGGCCCGGGTGTCGGGTATGAACCAAATGCTCCAGGGGGCGCTCTCCATTATCACGCCGCCGCTGGGGGCACTGGCGATGAGCGTGATGCCGCTGGGCGCCATCATGGGCATCGACGTGGTGACGGCGCTTTTCGCGGTAGTGCCCCTTTTCTTTGTGGCGGTGCCTGACCCCGAGTCCAAGGCACGCGATGCGAACGCACATCCCGTGGCCACCGTGCTCAAGGACGTGCGCGAGGGCCTGCGTTTCATCTGGGGGTGGACGGGTCTGCTGATCCTATTGGTGACGGCCGCCCTGCTGAACGGTACGATCAACCCCGGCTTTGCCCTTATGCCCATCCTGGTGAGCAAGACCTTCGGAAAAGGGGCCTTGGAGCTCGGCTGGATGGAGATGGCGTGGGGAATCGGGATGCTGGTGGGAGGGCTCCTGCTCAGCACCTGGGGCGGTTTCAAGCGCAAGCTCTACACGGCGCTGCTTGGACTGGTCCTTGAGGGCGCGTTCTTCGTGGTGCTGGGACTGGTGCCTCCCTCGGCCTTCACGATGGCGGTGGGGGCGGTCCTTCTGGCCGGCTTGATGAACCCCCTGGTCAATGGCCCGTTCGGGGCGATCATCCAGGACGTGGTGCCGCCGGAGCTGCAGGGCCGCGTCTTCTCTGTGATCGGCAGTGTAGCCGGTGCCGCTCAGCCCATCGGCATGGCCATCGCGGGGCCCGTCGCTGATCGATGGGGCGTCCAGGTGTGGTTTGTCATCGGTGGGATCGGCAGCATACTGATGGGTGTGATGTCGGTCCTGATCCCCTCCGTTAGAAACCTCGAAGAGGAAGGGAAGGCGCACGCGTCGGCGGGCAGTGCGTCAACGGTCTAGCAGCAGGGGACTTGGCTGACTGCGGCAGCACCAGGTCTGATCTGTGGAGGTGGCATGGGACTCAGAGAAGAGATACGCGAGCAGCCTGATGTGATGCAGCGGCTGATCGACGACCAGTGGCCGACAGTGCAACGCATTGGACGCGACCTGCGTGATCGGCACATCGACTATGTCTTCCTGACGGCCCGCGGGACGTCAGATCATGTGGGGCTGTACGCGAAGTATCTGTGGGCCGCGCACAACGGGCTGCCCATTGCACTTGCCGCACCCTCGCTGTTCAGTCTCTATGGGCGTCCGCCACGTCTGGACAACACGCTGGTCGTGGGCATCTCGCAGTCAGGGCAGTCGCCTGATATCGTCGGCGTGATGGAGGAGGGGCGACGCCAGGGCGCGCCGACGCTGGCGATTGTGAACGCGCCGGAGTCTCCGCTGGCCGAGGCCAGCGATTGGGTGATCGACGTGTGCGCGGGCGCGGAGCGGGCCGTGGCGGCGACCAAGTCGTACACGGCCGAGCTGGGGGCCGTCGCTTTGCTCTCCATCGCGCTGTCCGATGATCCGGGAGACCGTCTGGAGGCAATCAAGCGGGTGCCTGACTACATGGCACAGGTGCTGGCGCAGGAGGCCGAGGTCGCCTCGATCGCCGAACGCTACCGCTACATGGATCAGTGTGTCGTGCTGGGCCGCGGGTACAACTATGCGACAGCCTACGAGTGGGCGCTCAAGCTCAAGGAGCTGACGTATGCGGTCGCGGCGCCCTACTCATCGGCCGATTTCCAGCACGGGCCGGTGGCCATGGTCGCGCACGGCTTCCCCGTGCTGGCCGTGATGCCGCGCGGCGCCGTCCACCCCGACCTGCACGAGCTGCTCGCTCGGTTGAAGCGCCAACACGGTGTGGAGTTGCTCGCCTTGAGCAACGCTCGGGAGACACTGGCGCTGGCGGACCGGTCGGTTCAGCTCCCGGTCGGTTTGCCCGAGTGGCTCAGCCCGCTCGTCGCCATCGTGCCCGGCCAGCTCTTCTGCTACTATCTGACCAAGGCCAAAGGGTTCGATACCGAGAGTCCCCGGATGCTGAGTAAGGTGACGAAGACTGCGTGACTGGCGACCTAGAGACAGACGATTGGGGGGGCGTGGTGAGCGAACTTGCAGTGGATGGAGGCGATCCCGTCCGGAGTGACCCGTTCCCGCAGCGCGGGCACGTCGGAGTCGAGGAGAAAGCAGCCGTCGATGCCCTGTTCGACGAGGCTATCGTGACTGGGGTGGCGCCGGGGTACAACGGCGAGACGGAGAACGCCTATTGCCAGGCGTTCTCCGTCTCGCTTGGTGGGGGCTACACCGATGCCGTGAGCTCCGGGACTGCCGGGGTCTACGTGGCCCTACGGGCGCTGGACCTGGAGCCCTTCGGTGAGGTGATCGTCGGCGCCGTGACCGATCCTGGCGGGATGATGCCCATCCCGCTGCTGAACCAGATCCCCATGGTCGCCGACACGGCTCCGGACAGCTACAACACAGGCCCGGAGCAGGTGGCCGAGCTGATCTCTCCGCGTACGAGGGCTATCGTTGTGCCGCACATCGCCGGTGAGCCTGCCGACGTGGCGGGCATCGTGGACCTGGCTCGATCCCATAGTATTCCTGTGATCGAGGACTGCGCGCAGTCGCACGGGGCCACGCTCAACGGTTGTCCCCTGGGCACGTTCGGTGACATCGGTGCCTTCTCGACGATGTTCGGCAAGCACCACAGCTCCGGCGGACAGGGGGGCCTGGTCTTCACCCGCGACCTCGATCGGTACCAGATGATTCGCCGCGCCTCTGACCGGGGAAAACCCTTCTTTTTGCCAGCCGGCTCGACCAATCAGTTTGCCTCGCTCAACCTGAACCTCAATGACCTGGCTGCCGCCATCGGTCTCGTGCAACTGGGTAAGCTTTCGGGGAACGTGGCCCGGCGGCGCGGCGTGGTGGTCGCCCTTGCCGAGGCCCTCGCGGACGATCCCATCGTGGCCGTTCCGCAGCCGTTGCCTGGCGCTGAGCCCAGCTACTGGTTCTTGCGGATGCGCTTCGATGCCGATGCTTGTCGCGTGGAC
>Ga0180436_10005042_pt1 | contig 11762 bp, 8 predicted proteins | sample SS_ome_2_FD_132434 | JGI IMG/M metagenome (GOLD analysis project Ga0180436, IMG submission 132434) | Hypersaline lake sediment archaeal communities from the Salton Sea, California, USA - SS_3_S_2 metaG | ecosystem: Environmental > Aquatic > Non-marine Saline and Alkaline > Hypersaline > Sediment...
AGGCCCGACAGCGCCGGGTTGAGCATCTGCTCGACGCGGCGCTCCGAGATGTTGGCCAACTCGGCGAGCGCGATCTTGACGTGGTCGGCCGCGAGCGCCAGCGGCTCGCCGTGGAAGTTGCCGGCCGACACGGCCCGTCCCTCGTCGACCAGCAGCAGCGGGTTGTCGGTCACCGAGGCGAACTCGATCTCGAGGACGCCGCGGGCGTGGCGCAGCGCGTCGCGCACGGCGCCGTGCACCTGCGGCACGGTGCGCAGCGAGTAGGCGTCCTGCACCTTGTCGCAGTGGGCGTGCGAGGCGGCGATCGCCGAATCGCGCAGCAGCGCCCGCAGGTTCGCCGCCACCTCGACGGCGCCCGGATGCGGCCGCAGCCGGGTGACGGCCTCGTCGAAGGGGCGGTGGCTGCCCTTGAGCGCCTCGACGCTCATCGCCGCGGCGACGTCGGCGGCGGTGGCGAGCACGTCCGCGTCGACCAGCACGAGCGCCAGCAGGCTGGCCATCGCCTGGGTGCCGTTGATGAGCGCCAGCCCCTCCTTGGCCTCCAGCTCGAGGGGCGCGAGGCCCAGCTCGGCCAGCGCCTCGGACGCGGACCGCACGGTCCCGCCCAACTCGACGTCGCCCTCACCGATGACGGCCAGCGCCAGGTGCGCCAGCGGCGCCAGGTCGCCCGACGCGCCCACCGAGCCCTGCGACGGCACGAGCGGGTGGGCGCGCGCGTTGAGGAGCGCGAGCAACCGCTCGACGAGCTCGGCCCGCACGCCCGACGCGCCCAGCGCCAGCGACTGCGCGCGCAGCAGGAGCATCCCGCGCACGACCTCGCCGGCGAAGAGCGGCCCCACGCCGATCGCGTGCGACAGCAGCAGGTTGCGCTGCAGCGCCCGAAGCTGGTCTTCGGCGATGCGCACGTTCTGGAACTTGCCGAAGCCGGTGTTGACCCCGTACACCGGCTCGCCCTCGGCGACCATGCGCGCCACCAAGGCGCGGCCGGCGTCGAGACGCCCTCGGGCCGCGTCAGACAGCGCCACGCGGGCGCCGCCGCGCACCACCGCCACGAAGTCGTCCAGGCTGAGTCTCCGGTCGAGGACCACCGTCCGCTCGTCCACGTCGCCTCCCTCGGCGCTCACACGGCCCACCCGTCCCGCGCGTCGTCGGCCGGGAAGACGCGCCGCCCCGCCGCCCAGACCTCGAGCGGTCCCGGCCCGCCCAGACCCGCCACCAGCGCACGGGCGTCGCGGTCGGGGACGACGACGAGGTCGGCGCGGGCGCCCGGCCCGAGCCAGCCCGCGTCGACGAGCCCCAGCGCGGCGGCGGCGTTGGCGGTGCCGGCCGTCAGCGCCTCGGCAGGCCGCAGGCCGTTGAGCCGCAGCGCCAGCGCCAGCGCCAGCGAGGTCGCGTAGACGGGGCTGGAGCCGGGGTTGAGGTCGCTGCCGACCGCGACCGGCACGCCCGCGTCGATCAGCGCGCGACCGGGGGCGTGGGGGGTGCCCAGCTCGAACGACGCCCCCGGCAGCAGCGTCGCGACCGTGCGGCCGCCGGCGGCGGCGAGCTCGGCGATCTCCTCCGCGCCCGACGCCTCGAGGTGGTCGACGGAGCGGGCCGCGAGACGGGCCGCCAGCGCCACGCCGCCGAGGCGGTGGAACTGGTCGGCGTGCAGGGTGACGTCGAGCCCTCGCGCCTGGGCGGCGCGCAGCACGCGTTCGGCCTCCGCGAGCGTGAACGCGCCGCCTTCGACGAAGACGTCGGCCCGCCTGGCCAGGCCGCGCGCGGCCACCTCGGGGAGCAGCCGCTCGACGACCTCGCGCAGCTGGCCCTCGCGGTCGTCGGGGTCGGGGACGTGGAGCAGCAGGGTCGGCACGACGCGCACCCGCGCGTCGCCGGCCAGCGCGGCGATCGCCTCGAGCGAGGCGATCTCGGCGGCCGCCGTCCCGCCGTAGCCCGACTTCACCTCCACGGTGGTGGCGCCCGACGCCACCAGCGCGCCGAGCCGGGCTCGCGCCGTGCGGACCAGCGTGGCGCGGTCGGCGGCCGCGGTCGCCCGCATCGTGTGGCGGATGCCGCCGCCGCGCGCCAGGATCGCCGCGTAGGACTCGCCGGCGAGGCGCGCCTCGAGGTCGTCGTAGCGATCGCCGCCCCACAGCAGGTGGGTGTGCGGGTCCACGAGCCCGGGCACGACGGCGCGGCCCCCCAGGTCGACGACGCGCACCGCCCGGCCGCGCCAGGCGGCGGCGGGCCCCGCCCAGGCGACGCGCCCGCAGGCGATCGCGACGGCCGCGTCGGGGACCCGCCGCAGGCGACCCTGCGCGGGGCCGCGGTGCGGGCCCGGGCCGTCCGGGGTGACGAGTTCGGCGATGCCGGTGAGCAGCGTGTCGGCCTCGAGGCCGCGGCTCGCCGCGACGTCCGTCGGGCCGCGGGGGCGAGGCGCCGCGGCCCTCATCCGCGCACCGCAGCCCACAGGTCGAAGGCCGCGCGCACGGCCAGCAGCGCGGAGCGGCCGCTGGGGTCGAGGTCGGGCGCGAGTTCCACGACGTCGGCGCCGACGACCTCGTTGAGCGCGGCCGTGGCCGCGATGAGCGTGGCGACGTCGCGGTAGCTCAGGCCGTCGACCTCCGGACTGCCGGTGCCCGGCAGCAAGCTGGGGTCGAGGACGTCGACGTCGAGCGAGAGGTAGACGCGCCGGCCCACCGGCAGGCGCTCCACCACGCCGCGGAGGTCGGCCTCGACCTCGGCCGCCGCGACGAGCGCGTGGCCGCGCGCCCGCGCCGCGGCGAGCGCCTCGGGGTCCGTCCGCAGCCCGCGCAGCCCGATGGTGGTGACGTGCGCGAGGTTCGGCATCGCCTCCACCGCGCGCCGGAAGGGGCTCGAGTTGCCGAAGCGCTCGTCGCCGCGCACGTCGGTGAAGTCGAGGTGGGCGTCGAGCTGCACCACGTGGAGGTCGGGCACGTCGTCGTAGGCGAGCAGCAGCGGGTAGCTGACGGCGTGGTCGCCCCCGAGGAAGACGGGCCAGCGCACCCGCTCGCGCAGGCGGTTGGCGGCGGCCGTCACGCGCTCGCGGGCGGCCTCGGGCCTCAGCCCGGCGACGTCGACGTCGCCCGCGTCGACCAGGTCGAAGCCGCCGAGGACGGTACGGCCGCGGGCGAGGTCGAAGAAGCCGTCGGGCGGCAGTCGGTACCGCAGCGACGCGTCGCGCAGCGCCCGCGGCCCATGGCGGGCGCCCGCCCGGAAGCCGACCCCGGCGTCCGTCGGCACCCCGAGGACGCCACCCTCCGCGCGCCAGTCGGCGTCGAGGGGACGCGCGGGCGCGCCGGCGAAGGTACCCGCGGGCAGCGTCGCCGCGGCGCTCAAGGGCGCCCCGGCGGGTCGCGGCCCGGGGGACCCTGCCCCGGCAGGTCGAGCCCGCGCTCGGCCGCCACCCGCAGGGCGGTCTCGTAGCCGGCGTCCGCGTGCCGCGCGACGCCCAGCGCCGGGTCGTTGAGCAGGCACAGGCGCAGGCGCGCCTCGGCCTCGTCGCTGCCGTCGGCGACGGCGACCAGGCCGGCGTGCTGGCTGTACCCCATGCCCACGCCGCCGCCGTGGTGGAAGCTGACCCAGGCCGCGCCCGAGCTGGCGCCCAGCGCGAAGTTCAAGAGCGGCCAGTCGGAGACGGCGTCGGAGCCGTCGCGCATCGCCTCGGTCTCGCGGTAGGGGCTGGCGACCGAGCCGGCGTCGAGGTGGTCGCGGCCGATGACGATGGGGGCCGACACCTCGCCGCGGCGCACGAGCTCGTTGAAGCGCGCTCCGGCGCGGTCGCGCTCGCGGTAGCCGAGCCAGCAGATGCGCGCGGGCAACCCCTGGAACGCGACCCGCTCGCCGGCGTAGCGCAGCCAGCTCTGCAGCCGCTCGTCGTCCGGGAAGAGGTCGAGCATGGCGCGGTCGGTGGCGGCGATGTCGGCCGGGTCGCCGGAGAGCGCGGCCCAGCGGAAGGGGCCGCGCCCCTCGCAGAAGGACTCGCGGATGAAGGCGGGGACGAAGCCGGGGTAGTCGAAGGCGTCCTCGGCGCCGGCCGCGCGCGCCTCGGCCCGCAGGTTGTTGCCGTAGTCGAAGGCCACCGCGCCACGCCGCTGCATCTCGAGGATGGCGCGCACGTGCTCGGCCATCGCCGTCCGGACGCGGCGCATGTAGCCCTCGGGATCCGCTTCGCGCAGCGCGGCGGCGTCCTCGTCGGGCGTCATCGGCGGGAGGTAGCCGTACCTCGGGTCGTGGGCGCTGGTCTGGTCGGTGACCAGCTCGGGCGTGAAGCCGCGGCGCACCATCTCCGGCAGCACCTCGGCCGCGTTGCCCAGCAGGCCGATCGACGTCGCGCGCCGCTCGGCGCGGGCCGCCTCGGCCCGCGCGAGGGCGTCGTCGAGCGAGTCGGCGACCTCGTCGAGGTAGCGGGTCTCGAGCCGCCGCGTGATGCGCGTCGGGTCGACCTCGACGCACAGCGCGACGCCGCCCGCCAGCGTGATGGCCAGCGGCTGCGCGCCGCCCATGCCGCCGAGGCCGGCGGTCACGGTGATCGTGCCCGCCAGCGTGCCGCCGAAGCGCAGCTTGGCGGCCGAGGCGAAGGTCTCGTAGGTGCCCTGCAGGATCCCCTGGGTGCCGATGTAGATCCAGGAGCCGGCGGTCATCTGGCCGTACATCATGAGGCCGGCGCGGTCCAGGGCGTCGAAGTGGTCCCAGTCGGCCCACTTGGGCACCAGGTTGGCGTTGGCGAGGATGACGCGCGGCGCCATGGCGTGGGTGCGGGCGACCAGGACCGGCTTGCCCGACTGCACCAGCAGCGTCTCGTCGTTCTCGAGGCGGTCGAGGGTGGCGACGATCTCGTCGAACGCCTGCCAGTTGCGCGCGGCCTTGCCTCGGCCGCCGTAGACGATGAGCTCGTCCGGGTGCTCGGCGACCTCGGGGTCGAGGTTGTTCATGAGCATCCGCTTGGCGGCCTCCTGGATCCAGCCCTTGGCGGTGCGGCGGGGTCCGCGTGGAGCCCGCACGGGGCGGGGGCCGTGCGGGGCCCGCCCCATGCGGGGGCCAGGGTCGGTCACGGCTCGGCCCCGGGGTGACGCTCGCGCGCGCGGAGGGTGAACGAACGCGTCGGCATCTTGGCCTCCTCCGACCGACGCGCTTCGCGCCCTCGGGGCGGGATCGGCGCCGGCCTCGGCGGTGGTTCGTGCCCCCACGGTACCCCCTCCGGCGCGTATCGGCGTCGCGGATGACTTCTGCCCCGACACACCTGCGGTAGCCTGCGGGCGTGAACCCACCCCCACTGGGGGGGCAGGACCCCCGCGGGCGCGCGGGGCGATCCAGGAGGCGACCGATGACGGAACTCAAGATCGACGGCATGACCTGTGGGCACTGCGTGGCCGCCGTGAAGAAGGCGCTCGAGAAGGTCCCCGGCGTGCGCGCCGCCCAGGTCGAGTTGGCGACCGGCCGCGCGCGGGTCGAGGGCGACCCCTCGCTGGAGGCCCTGCTGGCGGCCGTCCGGGACGAGGGCTACCAGGCGACGCCGGCCGCATGAGCGACGTTCCGGTCGCGACCCTCGGGACGCACGAGCCGGCCGACGCCCACAGCGGCTGCCTGCACCTCGACCCGGCCACCCGCCAGGACGCCTCGCGGCGCCTGAAGAGCGTGCGCGGCCACGTGGAGGGCGTGCTGCGCATGCTCGACGACCCGAGCGTCTACTGCGTCGACGTCCTCAAGCAGGTCAGCGCCGTCCAGGGCGCGCTGCGCAAGGTGAGCGAGTCGGTCCTGCGCTCGCACATGCGCGATCACGTCGCCACCGCGGCGCTGCGGGGCGACACCGAGCACATCGTCGACGAGCTGATGGAGGCCCTGAAGTACCGCTCCTGAGCCTCGCCGTCGCGTCCCCGACCCCTACCCCACCCCGGGTGGGATAGGCTAGGGCCGGATCCGCGCGATCCGAGGCACCCCCCATGGCCGAGACCCCCACCGCCACGACCCCCACCGCCGGCCTCCGCGTCGGCGTGGCCGGCATGACGTGCGCGTCGTGCAGCGCCCGCGTCGAGCGCAGCCTCGGCCGCCTCGAGGGCGTCGCCGAGGCCCACGTCAACCTCGCCACCGAGCAGGCCACGGTGCGGTTCGATCCCTCCAAGCTCACCCCGATCGGCGTCCTCGACGCGATCCGCGACGCCGGTTACGAGCCCGTGGTCGCCGAGACGGAGCTCTCCGTCACCGGCATGACCTGCGCGGCCTGCAGCGCCCGCGTCGAGCGCGCGCTGTCGAAGGTGGACGGGGTGCTCTCCGCCAGCGTCAACCTGGCGACCGAGCGGGCGACGCTCCGCTACCTGCCCGACGTCGCGCCCGTGAGCCGTCTGACCGAGGCCATCCGCGACGCCGGCTACGACGTGCTGGAGCAGGCCGAACGGCAGTCGCGCGGCGACGCCGAGCGCGAGCGGCGCGAGGCGGAGCGGCGCGAGCTGTGGACCGCCGTGCTGCTGGCCGCCGGCCTCACCGTGCCGATCTTCGCGCTCGACATGGGCGCCATGCTCATTCCGCCGGTGGGCGACTGGCTGCACGCGCTCGTGCCCCGGCAGACGCTGGCCTACCTGCTGTTCGTGCTGGCGACGGGCGTCCTGTTCGGGCCCGGCCTGCGCTTCTTCCAGAAGGGGTGGCCCGCGCTGCGGCGCGGCTCGCCCGACATGAACTCGCTCGTCATGATCGGCACGAGCGCCGCCTACGGCTACTCGGTGGTGGCGACCTTCACCCCCTGGCTGCTGCCGGCGGGCACCGTCCACGTCTACTTCGAGGCGGCCGCCGTCATCGTCACGCTCATCCTCCTCGGCCGCTACTTCGAGGCGGCCGCCAAGGGCCGCACGGGCGAGGCCATCCGGGCGCTCATGCGGCTGCAGCCGCGCACCGCGCGCGTCGAGCGCGACGGCGTGGAGCTCGAGGTCGACGTCGACGCCGTGCGGCGCGGCGACGTGGTGGCCGTGCGGCCGGGCGAGCGGGTGCCGGTCGACGGCGTCGTCGTCGCCGGCGAGTCGTACGTCGACGAGTCGATGATCTCGGGGGAGCCCATCCCGCTGGCGAAGCGCGCCGGCGACCCCGTCACCGGCGGCACGATCAACACCACCGGGTCGCTTCGCTTCGAGGCGCGCGCGGTCGGCGCCGACACCGTGCTGGCGCAGATCATCGCCATGGTCGAGGCCGCCCAGGGCGCCAAGCTGCCCATCCAGGCGCTGGTCGACCGGGTCGTGAGGTTCTTCGTACCGGCGGTGCTGGCGATCGCCGCCGTGACGCTCGTCGCGTGGCTGGCCCTCGGCCCGCAGCCGGCCCTCACCTTCGCACTGGTCAACACCGTCGCCGTGCTCATCATCGCCTGCCCCTGCGCCATGGGCCTCGCCACCCCGACCTCGATCATGGTCGGGACCGGCAAGGCCGCCGAGATGGGCGTCCTGTTCCGCAACGGCGTCGCCCTGCAGGGCGTCGGCCAGGCCGACGTCGTCGCGCTCGACAAGACCGGCACCCTGACCAAGGGGCGGCCCGAGGTCACCGACGTCGTGACCGCCGACGGCTTCGACGAGGCGGACCTGCTGGAGCTGGTGGGCGCCGTCGAGGCCGACTCCGAGCACCCGATCGCAGGCGCCATCGTGGCCGCGGCCCGGGAGCGGCGCGGCGGCGACCTGCCGCGCGTCGAGGCCTTCGAGGCGACGCCCGGCTTCGGCGTGAGCGGCCGCATCGGCGGCCGCGCCGTGGTCGTCGGCGCCGGTCGCTACCTGCAGCGGCTCGGCATCGACCCGGGGCCGCTCGCCGACGCCGCCGAGCGCCTCGCGGACGCGGGCAAGACCGCCGTCTTCGCGGCCGTCGACGGCCGCGCCGCCGGCGTCATCGCCGTCGCGGACGCCCTCAAGCCCTCCTCGGCGGCGGCCGTCGCGGCGCTGCACGCGCTCGGCAAGCGCGTCGCGATGATCACCGGCGACGACGCCCGCACGGCCCGCGCCATCGCGGATCAGCTCGGCATCGACGACGTGCTCGCCGAGGTCTTGCCCGACGGCAAGGCCGAGGCGGTCCGCGGCCTGCAGGCCTCCGGCGACCGCGTGGCCTTCGTCGGCGACGGCATCAACGACGCGCCGGCGCTCGCCCAGGCCGACGTCGGCCTGGCGATCGGCACCGGCACCGACGTCGCCATCGAGTCCGCCGACGTCGTGCTCATGTCCGGCGACCTGCGCAACGTGCCCAACGCCATCGCGCTCTCGCGCGCGACGCTGGCGAACATCCGACAGAACCTCTTCTGGGCCTTCGCCTACAACACGCTGCTCATCCCGGTGGCCGCCGGCGCGCTCTACCCCGCGTTCGGCCTGCTGCTCTCGCCCATGTTCGCCGCCGCCGCGATGGGCCTCTCCAGCGTGTTCGTCGTGAGCAACGCCCTGCGCCTGCGACGCTTCCGCCCCCCGATGGCGGCCGACGTCGGCGCGACACGCGATGGCGCGCCGCGGCTCGCGGTCGCGGGCTGAGAACGCGGCGTGTTCGGCGACCTGATCGGCCGCACCGTCCTCCTGCTCTCGCTGGCCACCGCGCTGGTCGCCGTGAGCATCGCCGTCGACCTGCCGCGCACCGGCGCGACGGCCGGTGCCGGCCACGGCGGGCACGATGACGACGCGACGCCGCACGTGCCGATCACGAGCGAGGCGGCCTTCCTCGCCGGCGCGATCGCCCACCACCAGGAGGCCGTCGACGCCGCCCGCGTGGCGGCCGAGCGCGGCGAGCGCCCAGAGGTCCGCGCGCTGGCGCGGGGCGTCGTGGCGACGCAGGCGGAGGAGATCGCCGGGTTGCGTGCCTGGCTCGCGGCCTGGTACCCCGAGGCGCCGGCCGCCGCGCCCTACGCCCCGATGATGCGCACGCTCACGGGCCTCACCCCGCCCGAGGTCGACCGGGTGTTCGTCGCGGACATGATCCGGCACCACGAGACGGCGGTGGCGATGGCCGAGGAGGCGCTGGCGCTCGACCCGGGGCCGCGGCCCGAGGTCGCCGCCCTGGCGCGCACGATCGTGCGCCAGCAGGGCGAGGAGATCGCCACGCTGCGCGGCTGGCTCGACGACTGGGGCGCGCCGGCGCCGTAGGCCCCCGCCGGCACCGCGCCCGATACCCCGCCTGCGGCGGCCCACGCCGCGGTCAGACGTGCCGCGCCGCCTCCGCCACCTCGACCTGGTACACGGTGCCGCCCTCGGCGCGACGGAAGCCAAGCGCATGGTTGATCCCGAGCATCGCCTCGTTCGTGTCGGCGTTGCCCGTGCGCACCACGCGGACCTGCGGGCGCTCGCGGCGCAGCCGCTCGAGCACGGTCGCCTTGAGCCACTTGCCCAGGGCGTGCCCGCGGTGGGCGGGGACCACGGCCGTGTCGCCCTGGAAGGCGATGGCCGGGTTCTCGGGGCTCCAGGCGACCTCGGTGAAGCCCGCGAACGCCCCGCTCGCCACGTGGCGCGCGGCTAGCGTCCACGCCTCCAGGCCCGCCGCGGCGTCGTAGGCGTCGATCTCCCGCAGCGTCTCCTCGCTGTACACGCGGTCCTCGACCTGCAGGTCGCCCCTCGGGGCGTCGTTCATCGCGCTCTTCAGCGCCGCGAACGGCGCCAGCAACTCCTCGGGCAGCGGCCGCGGGATCCATGCGAGCTCGTACCCCGGCGCGCGCCGGGGCCCGTCGTCGATCCATGCGGCCACCAACCCGCCCGAACCGAACAGGCGTTCGCCGTGCTCGCCGAGGTCGAGCTCGTTCACGCTCGCCTGCATCGAGGCGCGCGCGCCGAAGGCGGTCGCGAACGCGTCCCCGGCGGGAACGCGGGCGCCCGTGCCGCCGACGATCAGCGTGCGGTCGTGCCGGCGGGCGACCTGGAGCGCCCATCGGAGCAGCGCCCGGCCCACCCCGCGGCGGCGCCACGCCGGCAGGACCTGCGGGTCGAACTGCAGCAGGTGGAGGTTGTCGACCACGGGCATGAACGCCAGCGCCCGACCGACGGCGTCCACGCCCGCCCAGGCCACGACCGCCTCCACCCGCAGCTCGCGTAGCGCGGCCAGGGCCGCCAGCGACGCCCTCAGGCCCTTCTCCGTGACCGGCGCGTCGCCGGGGCGCGACTCCTGCCGAAGCGCCCGCGCGAGGGGAACGAGCGCGCGGACGTCCTCGTCACTCAGCCGCGCCAGGTCGAGCGGGCGCAACGCGACGGCAGGGGCGCCGTCACGCGCCCCTGCCATCGTTGCGTCGTCGCGACCGAGGCCGCTCATTGCGGGATGATCAGGACCATGCCCGCGAAGATCAGGTCGGCGTCGTCGATGAGGTTGTCGTTGGCCGCCAGGATGTCGGGCCAGCGGTTGCCGTCGCGGTAGAAGAACTGCGCGATCGAGGACAGCGAATCCGCGCCCTGCACCGTGTAGATGCCGCGGGCGCCGGTCAGGCGGGCGATCTCGGTCTGGGTCGCCTCGAGATCGGCGCGCACCGCGGCGAGCGTGTCGCGCTGCGCCTGCGTGGTCTCCTGCAGACCCTCCTGCTCCTCGAGCAGTTCGGCGAGGCGCTCGGTGAGTCCCGCCGCACGCGCCTGGGCCTCGCCCAGAGCGCCGGCGGTCTCGTCCAGGCGCAGGAGCGCCGTCTCGCTCGCTGCCTCGGCGATGGTCAGGCGGGCCTCGAGGTCGTCGCGCTCGGCGCCGAGGTCGACCAACGCGACCTGCAGTTCGTCGATCTCCGCGCGCAGGCCGTCGCGCTCGCCGGCGAGCGCCGCCAGCTCGGCCTCTGCCGCGCTCAGCTGGGTCTCGGCGGCCGCCAACGCGGCCTCCGTCGTGCCCAGCGCCGCCTGCGTCACGCTCAGCTCGGCCGCCGCCGCCGTCAGTTCGGTCTCGACGGCGCCGCGTTCGGTCTGCGCCGCGTCCAGTGCGGCCGCCAGATCGCTCCGTTCGGCGCGCAAGCCATCGCGCTCGGCCGCCAGCGCGGCCACCTCCGCCTCCAGCGCCTCCTCGCGCGCCGCCGCCGCCTCGGCCTGGATGCGGGCCTCGGCCAGCCGCGCCTCGAGTTCGGTCTGCACCTCGCGGGCGTCGTCGAGCGCCGCGGACGCCGCCTCCCACTCACCGGTCACGGCCTCTAGGGCGCCGGTGACGGATTCGAGCTCATCGGCCATGGCGTCCAGCCTGGCATCGCGCTGTTCGACCTGGGCGGTCACGGCCACCAGGTCGCTGCTCGCCGCGTCGAGTTCGGCGGTGAGCGTCTCGAGGGCGTTCGCCGCAACCCTGGCCTCGCCGGCAGCGGCCTCCGCCGTCGCGGCGCTTTCGTCGCGGGCGGCCGCGGCCGCCTCGAGCTCCGTGGACAACGCGGCGGCCTCCGCCTCGAGGGTCGCGGCCCGCTCCTCCGCGGCGGCCAGCTCGTCCTCCAGCGTCGCGATACGTTCGCTGAGCGCCGCCATCTCGGACTGCAGCACGTCGGTCTCCAGCCGGGCGTCCTCCGCCTCGGCGGTCGCGGCCGCGAGGGCCGCCTCGGACTCGGCCCGCACCGCCCGCAGAACGGCCGCGTGCTGCTCGGCCTCGCTGGCGCGCGCGGATTCGGCGGCCGAGAGGGCCGCCAGCGCGGCGTTCCGGCCGGCGATCGACGTGGCGGCGAGCTCTCCGACCGAGGCACGCTCGGACAGGGCCGCATCCCGCTCGGCGGCCGCCGCGTCGCGCTGGGCCAATGCCGCGTCGCGCTCGGCCAGCGCGGCGGACCGCTCGATGACGGCCTCGGCCCGCGCCGATGCGGCCGCGTCGCGGGCGGCCTCGGC
>Ga0180436_10005043_pt1 | contig 11760 bp, 6 predicted proteins | sample SS_ome_2_FD_132434 | JGI IMG/M metagenome (GOLD analysis project Ga0180436, IMG submission 132434) | Hypersaline lake sediment archaeal communities from the Salton Sea, California, USA - SS_3_S_2 metaG | ecosystem: Environmental > Aquatic > Non-marine Saline and Alkaline > Hypersaline > Sediment...
ATCTCCTCCAGCGATGAAGACGTCTCCTCGATCGAGGCCGCCTGCTCCGAAGCCCCTTCGGCCAGGGACTGGGACGAGGACGACACCTGCTCGGAGGCCGACGCCACCTGCTCGGCGCCCTCGGTCAGGCCGTCGATGACCCGGTTGATGGGGCGCGTGATGCTCAGGGTGATGAAGATGGCCAGGGCCACGCCGGTCACCAAGGCTACCACCAGACCGATCATCATGACGGTGGAGGACGTGTTTAGCAGATCCATGGCGCTGTTGGCGATCTCCGAGGTCTGGTTCATGCCGGCATCGGCCAGCGTCTTGGCGGCGTCGATCATGGTCTGGCCCAGCTCATCGCGCTTTTTGGCGAGCGTCTGGAGTTTGCGCCATTCCTCTAAAAAGGTGCTCATGCCCTGACCGTAGCCCAGGGCGGCATTCTGCACCGCGTCGATACGGGCCAGATCCACGTCCAGGCGGGTGATGGCGCGCAGCGCCTCGAATTTCTTGTCCATCAGGGGAAAATTCGCCTGGGCTGCGGCCAGGAGCTCGGGCTCCCGCAGGGCCTGGGACTTGAAGGCATTGACACGGGTAGCGTTGCCGAGATCGATGATGTCGTTGGCCAGGGTGATCTTGGCGTGCCGCTCCGTCATGTCAGACGCCAGTTTTTCCTGCTGTCCGGACAGAAACGCGGCGCAGTTTTCCACGTAGGCGCCGGCACTGGCATCCATGGCATCGCGGGCCCCGGCCAGAACGGCCTCATTGGCGCTGCTGCCTTTCCGCAATTCAGCCAAAAAGGCCTGCATGGCCTCCTGATAGCCCTTGGCGGCAGCGGTTGTTGCCTCGATGCGCCGGATGTCCTCGGCCTCCCGAGTGACCGCGCGAAGCTCGTCGATCATGACCCCAATCCCGTTCAGCTTGCCGATGGCACTGCGCATCAGGGCGGCGTCACCGCTGGCCTGGGCCTTGAAGTTCAAGACCCGGACTTCGGCGCCCAGGTCGACGAGTTTGGAGACGATCCTGATTTTCTTCTGACGCTCGGCCAGGTCCGTTTTGAAAGCTTCGTTCTGACCCTTCAGAAACGCCGCGCTTTCGCTCATGTAAACCGCCGCATTCTCGTCCAGCTTCCCCCGCAGCGCACTCAGGGAGGCCACCGCGCGTGCGGTCTCGCTCATGGCGGCCTGGTACTCGGTCTTGACCGTCTTGATGGCGGCAAGCTGCCCGCCCAACTTCTCCAGATGAACCGCCTCGGAAGACAGCCTCTCGGCCGCCGCTATCGCCGCATTCATGGCCTCGGCTTCCGTCTGGGCCTCCTGGTGGAAGGCGTCGTTTTCCGTGTAGCCGTAGCCGCGCATGGCGTACATGATCCGGTTGGAGGCGCCGCGGATCTGCTGGGCGACGTCCACTTCGGGAACATATTCCTTGGCCAGTTTGGCCGACTCGCCGGCCACGTTCTTCATATTGTAGACCGCCAGACCCCCCAAAGCGATTGCAATGACGATCAAGAGGCCGAAGCCCACGCCGATCTTGGTTCCCAGTCGCATGTTTTTCCAGTTCATTGGTCAATCTTCCTTTCACTGAAGTGATAAAATGAAATTGCATCGTTTGCCCTGCACGGCAGTCGTCGGAAAACATCACGATTGCCTTCCATGAGGTCATGATCGGTTGTTTGAGGGTTTGCTTAACGGGAAATAATCATGGTCATATTGTCTATATTTTTTAGCCAATTTATGCGCGACAGAGGATCGTTCTATGGGGTCGCAATGCGGCCTTCAGACGGAAAGCGCCCAAAGGCGTCGCATGCAAGCAAGGTTTCTCTCGCTTAGGGCTCTGCCAAGGAATTGAGGTGGGTCTGCAAATTCTTATTTTTGTTTAAAATACCAAGTTTTCTCCGGATCTTGTTGCGGTGCTTTTCAACCGTGCTGGGGGAGGTGTTCAGAAGGGCCGCGATGGCCTTGGTGGGCTGGCCCTGACGGATCAGGTGGGCTACTTTTTCCTCCGTCGGCGCCAGGTCGCTGTATGCACGGCCGAGGCTTTTCGAAACCGGCCATCGCGAGCATGAAGCGATCCGTCATGAAAACGTCGCGGACGCTCTCCTGCAAGAATGCCATGACGCAGCACCCACCTCGAACCGGCTCCCGGCGGCCTGTGGGGTCGATTTTCTCAGGCGGGCGCCGCCGCCTGATCGAGGATCTTTCGCACCGTGCCGGCCAGATCGGCTTTGATCACCGGCTTCAACAGGAAACCCTTGATGCCCGCGGCTTCGGCCCTCTCGCGGTTCACACGTTCGCTGAACCCGGTGCACAGCACGATGGGGATGTCCGGCCGGACGGCGATCATCTCCCGGGCAAGCTGATCCCCGGTCATCTTGGGCATGGTCATGTCCGTAATCACCAGATCGAAACGCTCCGGCTGGGCCCGGAAAGCTTCGAGCGCCTCCAGGCTGCTGTTGAAAGGGGAGATGCGGTAGCCCAGGGATGCGAGCATGCGGGTTTCGAGGCGGGTAATCGCATCCTCGTCGTCCACCACCAAAATACGTTCACTGCCCGCTGGATAAAAGACCGGTTGCGGATCCGTCTTCTCCGGCATGACCTTTTCCAGCAGCGGCAGGAAGACCTGGAATGAGGTCCCCTGCCCCACCTCGCTGGTCAACCGGGTGTCCCCGCCATGCTCCTTGACGATGCCGTAGACCACGGCCAGACCCAGGCCGGTGCCTTTGCCCTGCTCCTTGGTGGTGAAATAGGGTTCGAAAATCTTGCCCAGGATGTCCGCGGCGATGCCGCAGCCGGTGTCCGTGATGCTCAACTCAGCGTAAGCACCGGCCCCCAGGCGGCTGCCCGGCCAGGGGGCTTCCGCCAAAACGGTCTTCTTGAGTCCGACCACAATATCGCCGTGGTCGGGCTCGATGGCGTGCAGGGCGTTGGTGATCAGGTTCATGGCGATCTGGTGCATCTGGGTGGGATTGGCCATGACCGCGCCGCAGTCCTGCTGAATCTGCAGTTTGAGCTCGATATCCGACGGGAGGGTGGCTCGGCAGAGTTTGAGCACTTCTTTCAGGATTTTCTGAAGGTAGACCGGCATCGTCCGCTCTTCAGCCTGACGACTGAACGCCAGGATCTGCTTGACCAGCTCGCTGCCGCGCCGACCGGCGGCAAGGATTTCGCGCGCATTGTCCCATTCGAGACTTCCCTCGGGAAGGTCCTCCATGAGCATTTCCGAAAGGCCGACGATGGGAAAGAGGATGTTGTTGAAGTCGTGGGCGATGCCCCCGGCCAGGCTGCCGATGGCTTCCATTTTCTGGGCCTGGTTCAGCTTTTCGGCAATCTTGATATCTTCGGTGATGTCGCGTTTGACGGCTACATAGTTGACGATCTGTCCCCCGTCGCCGAAAACGGGAGAAATCGAGGCCTCCTCGACATACAAGGCGCCGTCCTTTTTCCTGTTGGTGAGACGGCCCTCCCAGGTTTCCCCGGATGTAAGGGTCTGCCAGAGCTGTCGGTAGAAGGCCGCATCATGTTCGCCGCTTTTGAGAATACGGGGGTTCTGGCCCATTGCATCGGCTACGGTATAGCCCGTGATGCGCTCGAAGGCCGGGTTGACGTATTGAATCGTCCCATCGGGTTCCGTAATGACAATGCTGTCGGCGGTTTGTTCGATGGCGGACATCAGGCGCCTGAGTCGCTTGTCCGCTCTTTTGCGCTCCGTAATATCGGCGATGAAGCCTTCGATGATCGCCGTTCCGTCAAAATCTTCATCCACAGCCCGACCCCGTTCCCACACCCAGCGCTCTTCCCCCGATTTGTCCCGGATGCGATATTCAAGAACAAAGGGCCTCCGATTTACCAAAGCCTCCTGGACCTCACGCCATACCGCCTCCCGGTCATACGGATGGACCAGGTCGCCATAGATCACTGGACCATCTTCGGATATCTCCTTCGCTGCATATCCGGTCAGGACGAGGCATCCCTCGCTGACAAAAGCCATCGGCCAGTGGGGCGTGTTGCGGCAGCGATAGGCCATACCCGGCAGGTTGCTCATCAATGTGGCAAGCTGTCGCTGGTGCGCGCGCAGGGCTTCCTCGGCCCGCTTTTGCTCGGTAATATCCTTGAAAACGCAATAGGTCTGCTGAAAACTGCCGTCCGGCTTATAACCCACGCAGCCTTCGAAGGAAACATCGAGGTAATGTCCCCCTTTGTGCCGCAGCTTGAACTGTACGTCATGGATGGCGCCACGGCGTTTGAATTCAGGAAAACGCTCCGCGAAATGCGGCTTCCAGTCCGGGTGCAGGAATTCGGCGAAGGATCTGCCCATAACTTCCTCCCGGGTGTAGCCGAGGATCTTCAGCCAGGTGGGATTGACGTCCAAAAACCGGCCATCCTCGTCCAGGGATTGGTAGGACAGGGGCGCGTTGTCATAGAGGGCCCGATATTTCTCCTCACTCGCAGCAAGGGCGGCTTCCGCCTGACGGCATTCGGTTATATCACGCACGATGGCGTTGATCCCGAAAACGCGGCCTTGGTCGTCGGTGCGCAGATCCAGGGTCATTTCCACGGGCACCCGCCAACCGTCAAAGGTCAGCAGTTCGGTGGCATGGTTTACGACCGTCCCCTTTTCATAAAGCCGGCGCAGCAAGGCGTCCGGTTCGTTCTCCCGCTCCGGTGGGAAGAACCGACCAATCGGCGTGGCGAGAGCCTCTTCCTCGGAGCACGCCAAAAGTTTCTCGGCCCCCGGGTTGAAGAGTTGGATTGTCCCGTCCGGATCAGTGGAGACCACGGCGTCGGTAGTGGTGGCTATCACAGCCGCGTACTTCTGGACCAAAGATTCAAAGCGCTTCCCGGCCTCCAGGGCGTTCAAGCCAAAGGATATGTCGGCGGCCACCTCCTCGATCAGCTGTTGCTCTTCCCGGTCTTGCGCAATCTCGACCGGAACCGAAAGGCTCAACCAGCCGAAGATCCGGTTCGCATGGGCCAGGCGCACGGCCACACCGGCCCTGCCGCGATATCGTTCCGCCAAGGGGCAATTCGAGCACTGGACCGTTGGGTCGGTAACGACGACAATCCCACTCTGACCCATCGCCCGGCCGGCGCAAATCGGAAGATGGCCCGCGTGCAAGCTGGCGGCCATCGGGCCGAAATCGTCCTCGAACCCGGCGCAAAAAAACGGCTCCACGGGATGGCCGCTCTCTACCCCAACGATGAATGCGTTGTTGTAATCCCGGGTATCCACCAGGAGCCGACAGACATTTTCAAGCAGCCCTCGACGGTCATGCGCCTGCATCACGAGCCGGTTGATCTCGCGGGCGGTGCGCAAGACGTTGTTCAAATGCGCCAGGCGCGCAATACGATGCTCCCGGTCCGTGGAGGAGGATTTATCCGACATGAATGAGCGGTCTCCCGTATACAAGATACAGCTTGGATGCGTCCATCTGTGTCATCGATTTCTGTTAGTTCGATACCGGATCTACGGCATCCAGCACCCCCCGCACCTTGGCAGCCAGGTCGTTTTTGGAAAACGGCTTCTGGATGAAATGAACCCCCTTGTCCAGCACCCCGTGGTGGGCAATCACGTTGGCCGTGTAGCCCGACATGAAGAGCACCCTGAGGCTGGGGTACGAGCCCTGAAGTCGTCCGGACAACTCGCGGCCGTTCATGGCCGGCATCACTACGTCGGTCATCAGCAGGTCGATCCCGCCGGCATGGACTTCGGCCAGACGCAGGGCCTCCTCCGGCGTGCCGGCTTTCAGCACGCGGTAGCCGAGACGCCCGAGCATCTTCGCCGTCATGCGGAGAATGGACGGTTCGTCCTCCACCAGCAGAACGGTTTCGTCTCCACGGGCATCGGCTCGCTCCGGGGCTTTCGGCCGTTCGGGCTCGGCCGCAACCTGATGGCGGGGGAGGTAGATCCTGAAGATGGTCCCCTGGCCCGGCTCGCTGTAGACGTTCATAAAGCCCTCGTTCTGCCGCACGATACCGAACACCGTGGCCAGCCCGAGGCCCGTCCCCTTGCCCACCTCCTTGGTGGTGAAAAACGGCTCGAAAAGGAGTTGCTGCGTCTTCTTGTCCATACCGCAACCGTCGTCGCTGACGGACAGCAGCACGTAATCCCCGGGGACGAATTCGGCATGGGCGGCGCAGTAGGCATCGTCGAAAGTCTTGGTGCCGGTCTCGATGGTGACCTTGCCCACGTCCGCGATGGCGTCCCGGGCGTTCACACACAGGTTGACCATAATCTGGTCGAGCTGAGAGGGGTCCAGGAAGACCGGCCAGACCGTTGATCCGGGAAGCCAGGCCAGGTCGATGTCTTCGCCGATCAGGCGGCGGAGCATCTTGAGCATGCTCTCCACGGTGGCGTTCAGATCGAGCGCCCGGGGCGCGATGGTCTGCTGCCGGGAAAAGGCCAGCAATTGCCGGGTAATGTCCTTCGATCGCTGGGCTGCGGACATGACCTCTTCGAGATCGGACCGTACTTGGTTTTCCGGCGCAAGCTTTTCGAGCGAAAGCTCAGTATATCCCATGATCACGCCCAGCATGTTGTTGTAGTCGTGGGCCACGCCGCCCGCCAAACGCCCTACGGCCTCCATTTTCTGGGCCTGCTGCAACTGGTCCTGGAGCTTGGCCCGCTCCGCTTCGGCCTGTTTGAGGGCTGTGACGTCCAATATGATGCCGTACCAGAGAGTTCCCCCGTCGTCCATGCGCTGCGGCTTGGCCTGGGACCAGCGCCAGCGCAGCCCCTGCTCGGGCAAAACGACCCTGAACTCGCAGTAGAACATCTCGAGGGTGCGCGCCGATGCGAGAATGGCCTCGGCCACACGATCGTGGTCCTCGGGATGCAGCCGGCCGAAGACCGGGGTGGCATCTTCGCGGACCCCTTCGGGCGTCACCTCATAGATGGTATATATGCCGGGGCTGGCGTAGGGGAAGGCGGAGCTTCCGTCCGGATACAGGCGGTATTGATAGATGACGCCGGGTACCAGGCGAGCCAGATTGTGGAGCAATTCGAGGCTTTCCTCCCGCTCCTTTTGGGCCTGCTTGCGTTCGGTGATGTCCTCGATCATGAGCATAACCGCTTTGACCCGGTCATCGCTGTCGCGGAGCGGTGCAGTGGAGACGCTGATCTCGATGGGCGATCCGTCCTTGCGCAGACGTGTTAGTTCGGTCTGGGGGAATGCGTCACCAGCGGCGGCATCTTCGATGGAGGCCGTGGATGCGGCCTGCTGATCCTGAGGCACGAAAGGCAGCCGCTTGCCCAGCACTTCTCGTTCCGGCCAGCCGAACATACTCGCCGCGGCGGCGTTCCAACTCGTCACGTGCCCATCCAACGAGAGACTGACGATACCCAACGGCGAAGCCTCGATCATGGCCCGCTGGAATTCCTCGCTGGCACGCAGGGCCTCCTCGGCCAGCACGCGATCCGTAATGACCTCGGTGTATACGACAAATCCCCCGATGGTGGCGCCGTCGGCACCGTACCAGGGACGGCACTCCCAGCGCGTCCATTCCACCCTGCCGTCTTCCCGGGGATAGTCGTCCCGCTCGGCGCGCGAGACTTCCCCCGCCAGGGCGCGCTGGTGGACCTCGCGCCATTTCCTGGGCAAGTCGGGAAACACCTCGTAATGGTGCCTGCCGATGGCGTCCTTTTCCTCCACCTTGTATTGCTCCAGGTAGCGTTGGCTGACGTAGATGTAGTTCAGGTCCCGGTCATGAACGGCCACGGCACTGTTGGCGTGTTCGATGATGTAGCGCATCATGTCGTGGGAATGGGCCAGAGCCTCATCGGACTGCTTGCGTTCGGAAATGTCCACGCCGATACTGAGTACGGCCGGCTCGCCCTCCCATGCGATGGATTTTGCCGCCACTTCGAGAGGAAACGTCGCGCCATCCCGGCGTAGATGCACGACCTCGAAACGGGCCTCAGCATTTTCAGCAACGCGCTGTATGCGGTCGGCATAACGCGCCGCACTCTCGGGGGCGTCGATGTCGTGCATGGTAAGGGCCATCAGTTCCGACGCATTCGCGTAGCCATGAAGATCACATGCCATTTGGTTGGCATAGTGAATGCGCCCCTGGGCATCGTGGACCATGATCGAAGCGGGGGCCGCGTCCAACATGCGGCCCAGCAGGGCAATGCGCTCCTCCCGCTGCTTGCGCAGGGAGTGATCGCGGGTAAAACAGACGAACCGCCCTGAGGCATCCTCCAGCCAGGATGTCGAAACCTCCACCGGGAAGGTGCTGCCGTCCTTGCGCCGGTGCCTGCTCTCGAAAAGGTCCGAGCCGGCGGCTTTGATTCGCTCGATGCGGGCCGCGACATCACCGGGCGTCTCGAGCGCATCCAAGGCGCTGATGGGCATGCCGATGAGCTCCTCACGGCGATAGCCCGACATGGCGCAATAAGCCGCGTTCACATCGACCAGGCACCCTTTGGCATCGATCACCCAGAACCCGTCGGCCGTGGTATGGAGGATGGAATCGAGAAAACGCTCCCGCTCGCGCAGGGCATTTTCGGCCTGTTTGCGGCCGGTGACGTCATGGACGATGGAATGCAGATACGGCTTGCCATCGATTTCGACTCTGCTGCTGAAGACTTCCACGTCCCGTATCGTGCCGTCGGCCAGGCGGTGGCGGAATTCATACCGATCGGCGGGTCGCGATTTGGCCTTCGCCATTTCCGCCTGCACCCGTTCGGCTGGAAGGGTGTTGATGTCCTGGACCCGCATCCGATTGAGCTCGGACCCCGGCCACCCGTAGAATGCTTCCGCCGCCGCGTTGGCCTCGACGATCCTCCCGCTGTCGGGATCGATAAGCAGCTTGACCGCTGTGTGGTGCTGAAAGATGTTGCGAAATTTCTCCTCGCTCGTGCGAAGCGCCTCCAGGGCCTTCCGCCGTTTGCCCCGATTGACCAGCAGCATCCCCAAAAGGGCCGTGGCAAGGGGATAGATGAGCATCACCGGAAGACTGATCTTGGTCAGAACGTCCCGTGCCACTTCCCTGGGAAGGATCAATGCCCACCCCAGCATGGCAACGTGGACGACGATCCCCAGCAGGTAAAGCTCGACCAGAGAAGGACTCACCTCGCGGTTGCGGCCAAGATGGCGCCACACCAGGCCAATCCCCCCGGAAGTCACAATCACGGCGATGCCCATCGAAACACCGACGCCTCCCATGGCCAGGCGGAAGGCGCCCGTCATCAGCACCGCCAGGACCGTGGGCAGCGTGCCCAAAAACAGACCCGTGATGCAGAGGAGCACCGAGCGCGTGTCGAACACGACCCCGTGCCCGAAATCCAAGGGATTGAGCATGATCGCGATGCCGAGACCGCCGGCCAAAACACCGGTCAGGATCTGCTGCAGAAGGGGAGCCATTCGCCGGGTTCGAAAGCCCAGCATGTCGTAAAGGAGTCCCAGCGCGAGCAGCAGCGCCGCGTTGTTTACCAAACCGATAAAGCTCGAAACATGCATTCCTAAAGATTCCCCAATAACCGTCCAGGAAGCGCCGACCTTCAGCCAAAAACAACCAAAGGGGTGAGATTGTTGTTGCAGGAGGGTTCATGACGCGTTCGATGGCAGCCTCAGCAAGTCAGATCGTGTCGAGAACCCCCGCGGCCTTGCGGATAATTCGCAAGACTTGGTACTCGCGCAAAAATAACGTCACATTTTAGACGCCCATGCATCCCGCCGGGCGCAAGCGCCGCCCTCAGTGCGACCTAATGCCTGTGCGAACCCTTAGCTTAACTAATGATCTGATTTTATTGCCTAATTGAACAGAAATGTCAATCGCTATTTCTTAATGACAACTATCGCGGAAGGATGGGCCAAATTGAGGGAAATTCCGAACAGGGTCTTGACCGCATGGACGTAGGGGAAAGGTGCGGTAAATTTGGATGAACCTAAAAAGGCTTCTCCTGCGACTGCCTGCAAAAGCATCAGTCATGGAGATATTGCGAATTGATTTTATAGCCCGCAAGGCCCACTTCTTCATCTTCGATGTTAAACAGAAAAGTCTCTAGCCCTGTTCCTTTTTCGAACGTCGTTTCCTGCTGCAGCAACAGCGCTTCGCCTTCATTCTCCATTATTTTCAGATATTGCTTTTTGGTCGCTCGCACCTTCCCTAGCTTGGCATAAATGATATTCATCAGGGAATTGAAATTGTCGTAGGTCCCGGATCGCTTGAAGTCTCGATGGGCACCACTATACAGCGTTGAAAATTGCTTGGCATTCTAATGGTCGTGGAAGTCAGCCACAGCACGTTTTGCGGTTTGATCGGCTGCAGCGAAGCCACTGCAGGCCCCCATCAAGGACGACAAAAGGATCGCCATGGGGATCCAGTTCCATCTAAAGTGCATTGTTATTCCTTAATTTGGCCTTCATAAAGATTCGGGCCGTCTGATATAATTTTACACGAACACGTGGCATTGTCGGCTTCCGATTGCTTTCGATCCAAAGACAACTTGAACGTTTCGACCAGGGCGGTTTCCAGGACATGCTTCACCGTATCCAGCGTATACGGTTTGGCAAGAACGATCGGGGGACGGTCATCGCACCATGGCAGTCCGCCCGGGATCTCGTTGTAGCCGCTGGCCAGGATCACAGGAAGGTCCGGGCTCCGGCGGCGTATCGCGGCCAACACCTCCCACCCGTTGAAGCCCGGCATTTCCAGGTCGGAAATGACCAGCCGGATGAGGTGGGCGTAGGTTTCGAAGATTTCCAGGGCCTCCGCACCGTCCCAGGCGGTCAAGACGTCGTAGCCCAACATCTCCAGCATGGTCCGGGTAAGATTGCGAACGCCCGCGTCGTCCTCGGCGAGGAGAAGCGTGCCCCACCCGGCAATGGCCGAAATGTTGACCGCCTGGTTGCGATGAGCATAATGCATCCGGCAAACCTCCTTCTTTTGTTGCACGCCCACTTGCGCCGCCGGCCGCGATCCGGTCAGGCGGCATTCACGAGCGCGTCGATCTCGTCGGCTGTCAGCACGCGGTCGATGTCCAGCAGGATCTTGACGGCGCCTTCCATGTTGGCCATGCCCAGGATGTAGCGGGTGTCCACACTGGCCCCGAACTCCGGGGCCGGCTCGATTTCCTCCTCGCGCACCGGTAGCACCTCGGTAACGGCATCCACCACGATGCCCATCTGGACCGTGCCCGCGGTGGCCAGGATCTCCACCACGATGATGCAGGTGCGCTCGGTGTAGGCGCTCTCGGGCATGCCGAAGCGCAGCCGCAGATCGGTCACCGGAATCACCTTCCCGCGCAGGTTGATCACCCCTTTGACGAACTCCGGGGTGCGCGGGACACTGGTGATGGGCATCATGCCGATGATCTCGCGGACTTTCAGAAGCGAGATCCCGTAGTCTTCCTCGGCCAGTTTAAATGTCAGATATTTGCCTGCCTTGGTATCTTCCATGGTCGTTCGTCCTTTCTGATGGCTCGGGCAACAGAATGCCCCAAATTTGTCATTCCGGGTAAAGACCTTCCCCGGCGAAGGCCGGGGCAGGAATCTCTTGCATATTCTTGCATTAGCCTAACCAGATGCCGGCCTCCGCCGGCATGACAGGCCAAAATAGAACGCTCTGCTGAATGACGACACACGCTCTTGCGCCAGGATGATGGTCCGCCCATTGCGTTCCTGTATTGTTAATAATTGGGGATAACCGGGGACTCGCAAAGCCGGCCGCTGCAAGCCCCCGGTCACGCAGGGAGGGGAGGCTCCCCGGTTAAAAGTTGCTGAACGCCTCTTCGTCATCGAACGGAATGACCTGCTCGGCCGCGTTCGACGTCTTGTTC
>Ga0180436_10005046_pt1 | contig 11757 bp, 9 predicted proteins | sample SS_ome_2_FD_132434 | JGI IMG/M metagenome (GOLD analysis project Ga0180436, IMG submission 132434) | Hypersaline lake sediment archaeal communities from the Salton Sea, California, USA - SS_3_S_2 metaG | ecosystem: Environmental > Aquatic > Non-marine Saline and Alkaline > Hypersaline > Sediment...
CTGGCCCAGGTACATCACCGCCACCCGGTGGCTGATGTGCTGGACCACCGTCAGGTCGTGGGTAATGAAGAGGTACGTCAGTCGAAGCTCCTCCTGGAGCTCCTCCAGCAGGTTGATGATCTGGGCCTGAACCGAGACGTCCAGGGCAGACGTAGGCTCGTCGAGCACGATAAACTTCGGATTGAGCGCCAGCGCGCGGGCCACGGCGATCCGCTGAAGCTGTCCGCCGCTGAACTCGTGCGGATACCGGTAGAGGATCTCGCCCCCCATCCTCACCTGCTCCAGCAGCTCCCGGCAGCGGTCGACCAGCGCGTCCCCGCGCAGCGACGTGTGGGTCCGCAGCGGCTCCGCCACGGAGTTGAGCACGCTGAAGCGGGGATCGAAGGACGAGTAAGGATTCTGGAAGACCATCTGCATGTTCTGGCGATACCGCCGCAGCTCACCGCCGTCGAGGGCCGCAATGTCCGTGCCCTCGAAGAGCACTTTGCCCCTCGTCGGCTCCACCAGCCGCATGATCGTGCGGCCCAGGGTGGTCTTGCCGCAGCCGGATTCCCCCACCACGCCGAGCGTCTCCTGCTCGTAGATATCGATGCTCACGTCCTCAAGCGCACGCACCCAGCTCTGCCGGCGGGTCAGAAAGCTCCTCCGGGCAGGGAAATGCTTTGTCAGGCCCTCGATTCGCAGCAGTGGGCTCTCGCTCATGCCTCACGCTCCTGCCCATAGAGGTAGCAAGCCGCAGCATGTCCCTCGCCACCAACGGGAACCAGAGGTGGGCGCTCCACCGAGCAGACGTCCATCACGTAGGGACAGCGGGGGTGAAAGGGACACCCGCTTGGCAGATGGATGCCGTCGGGCACATTACCGGCAATCGACGCCAGAGGCTGGCCTCGGTCGGCGGGGAGTGGCAGCGCGGCAAGGAGCCCCTGGCTGTAGGGGTGCTTCAGCTTGTATAGGACATCTTCGGTCCGGCCCATCTCCACCACAGACCCGGCGTAGGCCACAGCGACCCGATCACAGGTCTCGGCCACGACGCCCAGGTCGTGGGTGATCAAGAGGATGGAGATCGCCATCTCCTCGCGCAGCCGGTTGAAGAGGGCAAGGATCTGCGCCTGAATGGTCACGTCCAACGCAGTGGTGGGCTCGTCGGCGATGAGGAGCTCGGCGCCTGTGGAAAGTGCCATAGCCGTCATCACCCGCTGCTTCATCCCACCGCTCAACTCGTGCGGGTAAGTCTCCAAGACCCGCACCGGATCAGGGAGGCCGACGTTCTCGAACATACGCAGTGCCGCCTCGCGGGCTTCCGTGTCATCCACGTCCAGGTGATGCCGGATGACCCGCTTCGCCTGGTTCCCGATGCTGAAAACAGGATTGAGTGACGCCGACGGGTCCTGGAAGATCATCGCGATGCGGCCGCCCCGAATCTTCCGCATAGCCGCACGGCTCTTCTCCAGCAGGTTCTCCCCGTCGAACTCAATCCGCCCGCGCACGATCTCACCCGGATGGGGCACCATGCGGAGGATGCTGAAGCCTGTCACCGACTTCCCGCACCCCGATTCGCCCACCAGGCCGAAGATCTCACCTCTGCGCACGCCGAAGGTCATGCCATTCACGGCGCGAACCACCCCGGCATACGTCTGAAAGCGGACGTGCAGGTCCTCCACCGAGAGCAGGGCCTTGCTCACCATCACGGCCCTCCCGGTGCACGGGTCAGAGATGTCTGAAAGCGGACGTGCAGGTCCTCCACTGAGAGCAAGGCTTGGCTCACGTGACAGCCCTCCTGGTCCGCGGGTCGGAGACGTCCCTCACGGCATCGCCGAGCAAGTTGAAGGCGAGCGTGACCAGGAAGATGGCAGCGCCGGCTGCCCCGGCGAACCAGGGGCGCTCAATGAAGTAGATGCGTCCCGTGCTGATCATCTTGCCCCAGTCCGGCGTGGGAGGCTGAACCCCCAGACCGATGAAGCTCATGGCCGCGCCGGTAAGGATCGCAGAACCGATGTCCATGGTACCCTGCACCAGGACAGGCGTCATCACGTTGGGCAGGATGTGGCGGAGGATGATGCGCAGGTTGCTGACGCCGACGCTCCGCGCCGCCTCGATGAAGTACTCCTCCCGCAGTGAGAGGGTCTGCGCACGCACCAGCCGCGCATACCACGGCCACCAGGTGATGGCGATGGCGATCATGGTATTCACAAAACTGGCGCCCAGAGCCGCAGCGATCGCGATGGCCAGGAGAAGGGGCGGAAAGGCGAGGAAGACGTCCGTGATCCGCATGAGGACGTTGTCGATCCAGCCGCCGTAGTAGCCGGCAGCGGCGCCCAGGGGGATGCCGATCAGCGCTGCGACGGCCACGACGAGGAGCCCCATCGTCAACGAACTCCGCCCTCCGAACAGAATGCGCGCCCAGACGTCCCGACCTAGATAATCCGTCCCCAGGGGGTGTTCGCGGCTGGGCGGCTCGAACTTCTCCAAGATGTTGGGCTCTCCGCGCCCCTGCCCCGGGTAACGGGTCAGGACCGGCGCGAACACTGTGCCGAAAACGAAGAGGGCCACGATGATCAGGCTGAGCACAGCCAGAGGGTCACGCCGGAAGGCGCGCACCATCAGGCCGAGTTCGCTGAAGCGGGGCGTCCGCTCGGCACCCTCTTGAGCGGGTACCTCTACTTGTGCACCCAAGGTAGTCTCCTCATTGTGGCGCGAAGGGGGTCTTCCACGGCCAACGGATGGGTTTCCTGGGAGGCGTGGGGTAGGTCAGGCGGCTGTGGGACAGACCCAGGTCAACCAACGTTTCGGCCTGCTTCACCGCCACCGAGGGCGGATCTAGCACGGGGACCTCGCTCCCGCGGTCGGCGAGGGCCGCCTGGATGCGGGGTGCCCAGCCAGCGAGACCGGTACAACCAGGAATAAGGATGTGGGCACCGTCCTCACGGACCGCCTTCTCCCCGGCCGCCACCAGTGCCTCCAGGGTTGCCTCGGGATCCTCCTCCAGGTCCAGCACCGGCACATGGATCGGTCGGGCCGACGCCAAGCGACGAGAGAGACCATATCGGGAGGCCTGGTGTTCCACCGCCATGATGTCGCCTTCGGAGATGACGAGAACAGAGAAACGGTGCGCCAGCGTGGCGGCGAGATGCATGCTGGCCTGGGCGGGCCCCACGACGGGGATGTCGACCAACTCGCGGGCGGCATCCAGCCCCGGGTCCGCCATGCAGTCGATGATCACACCATGGACGCCATCGGCCTCGGCCTCGACGACCTTCGTGATGATGTCCGGTACGACAAGGGCCTCATCGCGGTGGCACTCAATGGACGCGGTACCCCAATCCAGCGGAACCACACTGATCTCCGTAGACGGGCGCACGACCGCGGCGTAACCCTCCTTCGTACTCTCCACCCAACTGGCTGTGATCACCGGCAGTATGACACGGATGTGCATAGTCTCCTCCTCCAAGTACCGGGGACGATGAGCACTCCCCTCCTGGTCTTCCTGGCGCCGTCGGGGTGTAACATAGGATCGAAGAACTTCGGCTATGCGCCGTCCGTTGAGCGCCTCTTCATCTCAAGGGCGAGATCTCCCGTCATCTGACGAAGGAAATCGACGAAGGCCTCTTCATCCGTCATGACCAGGTCCAGATTCGCCTCACAGGCCTCCACAAACTCGCTCGGCCACGACTTGTCCCCGAATCCGCCGTTGGCGATAAGGGTCTTCGTCAAACGGCTGGCCCCATCCATCAGGCGCAGGGAAGGGTACAGTTCCTCGTCGCGCTCCGACTGCGCAAGCAAGAGGGCACTCGACACGAAGAAGGAGAGCAACGCGAAGTAGTCCTCCTCGCGAAGCCTCAGCTCTTGGTCACTCATGAGGCCCATTCCTGCCCATACTCGTCCGAGAAAGCAATCTCCTCGATGGGACGCCTGGCCGGGGGTTCGGGGGATTCGTTCGCATAACCGAGGCAGACCAAGAGGTAGGGTGGAATCTCATCAGGAAGCTCAAGCACAGGCTGCAGGGCGGCGGCCGCAAAAGAGGCAACTATGTAGCTGCCGATCCCCATGCCGTGCGCAGCCAGGCATATATTCTGCGCGGCGATGGCGGCGTCGGCCATGTTGAGCACCCTCACATGGTCAGTGATTGACTTCTGCTTAGCCTCCATGCATATGGCAATCATGGCAGCGGGCGTATCCCCAATGCCAGGGGCGAAACTCATCACGAGATCCTTCTGAGCCTCCGACGTGATGACGATGAAGCGCCACGCATTCCGGTTGCCGCCGTTCGGCGCCCACCGGGCCGCATCCAAGAGCCTCTCCAAGGCATCCGGGCCGATCAATTGGTCGGTGAACCGGCGTACGCTGCGCCGTCCAAGAATGGCATCGAACAGCTCCACACTTCCTCCTAGCTTAGCGTGACCCTCGGGTCAAGCATGGCCTGGACGAGATCCAGGAACAGATTGATGAAGACATAGAATACCGTGACGACCAGTGTCACGGACACGATCACGGGAAAGTCAATACTCAGCACGGCGTTTGTGACGTACGTGCCCAATCCCGGCCATGAGAAAATCACCTCCACCAGGAGGGCCCCCGTGAGGGAGTAGACGAAGGAGAGGCCGAGCACGGTGATGGTGGGGACGATGGCGTTCTTGAGCGCTAAGATGAAGAGAACCGCCCTCTCGGGGATGCCAGACACACGCGCAGCGAGGATGTACTTCTCACCGAGCACTTCGATCATCTTCGAGCGCGTCATGCGGATGCTGAGCGCGATGGGATACGTAGCCAGGGTGAAGGCGGGCAGGATGATGTGTACGAGAGCGTCCTTGAAGGCCACCCAGTTCCCTGTCACGGCGGTGTCGATGAGGTAGAAACCCGTGATCTGCTCCACCGGATGATAGAGCGCTGTCTCGGTGGAGATACGCCCGGCCAGCGGCAGAAGGCCCAGGCGGCTGAAGAAGAGGAGCTGAAGCAGGAGACCCAACCAGAAGGTTGGCATCGACACGCCGGCGATGGAGAAGAGCCGCGTCCCGTGGTCGAGGAGACTCCCTTTGAATGCCCCGGAGAGGACCCCCAGGGGAATGCCGATCAGTACAGCCATCAGCATACCCGCCAACACGAGCTCGAGGGTTGCCGGCAGGAACGTCCTGAGGTCCGTCGTGATTGGCTGATGGGTCTTGATTGAGTTCCCCAAATCCCCTCGCAGAAGCCCACGGACATACACGAGATACTGAACGTGGAGCGGCTTGTCGAGACCGAGCCGCTCCGTCGCGCGAGCGATCTGTTCTTTGGTTGGATGCGGTCCCACCCAGGCGGCTGCCGGGTCCGATGGGACGACCCGAGCTATGAGGAACGTCACGACCGACACGCTGAAGAGCACAAGCAGTGCCATCACTAACCGGCGCAGGATATACTCGAATCGATGCATGGGCGCTATACCCTCATAGGGTGGTGAAGTGAGCCACAAAGGGGCCCGGGTGACCGGGCCCCTTTGCGCGACCGGCTAGCCCTGCCGGAGTTGGTAGGCGAAGACGACGTGCGGGTACGCCGGGTTGTCGACGTAGCCCTTGATGTCGCTGCGGGCCAGGTGAATGTTCGCCACATCGTAGAAGTAAAGTGCCACAGCGTCCTCGATGAGAATCTCCTGCGCATCAACGAACATCTCCTCGGCCTTCTCCCGGTCACTGCCCGAGAGGGCATTGGCCTCGTCGATCTGCTCGTCGAACTCTGGATTGGCGTAGTAGGAGAGGTTGAAGAGCGGCTCATCCTCGCTGTGGAACATGCTGTAGAGCCAGCTGTAGGGCGAGACATAGTCCGGCCACCAGTACATGACGAAGACGTCCTGAGCGCTCTCTGGATCCGACTTGGCCAGATCCCACTGTGCCTCCCAGTTGAGAGCCCGAACCTCCAAGTTGATGCCCAGCTTGTCCAGCTCGGCCTTCCAGAGCTCGCCCAGCTGCTGCTCATCGAGGTCGCCGGTGGCGTACGTGTAGAGGACGTCGAAGCCGCCGTCCGGGTAGCCGGCCTCGGTCAGCAGCTCCTTCGCCTTGTCGATATCGTGGGTGTAGCGAGGCAGGTCCTTGCTGTGCCCCCACATACCGGCGGGGATCGGCCCGTGAGCCGCCGAACCGCGCTCGCCCAGCACACCCTCGATGAACGTGTCATAGGGAACGCTGTACGACAACGCCTGACGCACCAGCGGGTCGTCCAGCGGCGGCTTCTGGGTGTTCAACAGGCCGAGCAGATTCTGGAAACTCGGGTTGGCATAGACGTCGATCTCCGGCTGCGCATCCAGCATCTCCAGGTTGTCCGGAGGCACGCTGTACGTGAAGTCGGCGGTGCCGGCCTCGATCTTCTGCTGCAGGACCGTCGCGTCCTCGCTGACCTCGAAGACGACCTTATGGAACTGATCGTCCTCCCAGCCGCCCCAGTAGTCCTCATTGCGCGTCATAATCAGTCGCGAGCCACGCTCCCGACTCTCGATGGTGTACGGGCCGGTCCCGGCACAGTTGCCCTCGTTGAACCACTCGGTGCCCTGCTCCTCGTGGACCTGGGCGTTGTAGATCCAGGCCCCGTAGCCGGCCGACGCGATGAGGTCGAGGGGCGCAGCGTAGCTCAGGTTGAACTTGACGGTGTGCTCGTCAACGACCTCGATCGTCTCCACGGGATCCCAGATGTAGGACGCGCCGGCAGCGAGTTCCACCGTCCTCTCAAGAGCCGCCTTGACGGCCTCGGCATTGAAGGGATCGCCGTTGTGGAACGTGACGCCCTCGCGCAACTCGAAGACCCACTCGGTGGCATCCTCATTCGGCTCCCAGCTGGTCGCCAGTGCCGGGCTCAGGATGGTGTCGCTCCCGGGCTCATTGTAGAAGGTCAAGGTCTCGTAACAATTGGATACCACAGCCGAATCGTTAGAAAAGCTGACTGCCGGGTCCAGATCGGGGAAAGTTGTTGGGTGAGCATATACGAAGACGTTCTCCGCCTCCGCTTCTTCGGCGGGTTCCTCGGTGGGTTCGGGGGGCGACGTCGCCCCCTCTTCCTCCGCGGGGGGTTCGGTGGGTTCCGGGGTCGGTGCACCGCACTGCGTAGCGGTCAACGCCAGCACCAGGGCCAGTACAAGAACGAGCCATTGTCTGCGGTCCTTCATCTCTCCTCCTAGGGTACTCGTAAGATTTCGGTCAAGATACACTCAACCGGGCGTAACGCGCAGCGGTCGGGTCTCGTGCGTCGAACCCTTTGAGCATGATTGATTGCCTGCGGGCTGCACCGCAGGAGCCGGCTGGGCGGTCACGCTGGCACGCGCTCATTCAGGATCCTCTCATACGCTCAACCTCCCGACTGCCATCCCGAGAGCTCAAGGGGCCACGATCCTCCGCGCAGGCGGCCACAGCCGGCGTCGACGAACCCTCCCCCTTGAGGACTGCGAGCCAGTCCGGCACAGCCTCAGGGGCTGCGCCCTCCAGTGGAGATGGGATTTGAGGTGGGGCCATGACGACAAACACGTCCTGTCCCTCGCCTAGCTCGTCCGCCTGGAGCGGGGTTCCCCTCGCCCCCAAGGTGACGATCAGGTCTGGAAACGTCGCCAGACGCCCGTCATCTCCCTCGAGTGCCACGTAGCGGTGCCAATGCGTGAGCCGTACGGAGCGCTCTTTCTCGTCCAGCAAGCGGATGACACCCAATGCTCCACCGTCCGTCCTCGTCCAGCTCGTCTTCGCGACGGTAGCGGGCATGACCAATTGGCCACCCACCGCCTGGCTGACCGCTTGGGCGACCATGCGCCCTCCGTCGGCCGTCGCGCGCCTGAGCACCCCACCGACCTCGATGAGCCTACTCATGCGGCCGACTTGGGCGCGGCCGCGCACCCATTTTGACGACAGCGGGCCGAAGCAGAGGGCATAGCTCCCGCCGGCAGCGGCAAGCCGCTCGATCAACGTGCTGACCGCGCCGGGGCCTCCGCGGAGGAAGGTCTCCAGTTGCTCCTCACCTCCAGCGGGTTTGCCGACCACGGCCAGAGAGATAACCGGGACATCGTGCGCCAGGAGATCCACGAACGCCCTCCAAGGGCACGGATGAGCTGGGGTCTCGAAGGAAGCGTCGATCAACGGGATGTCGAGAAGGGCAGCCTGACCCCAACTCGCCATCACATTGAGCACCCCACCGCCGACCGGCACGAGGCCGCCGACGTCGGCCTTGGCATTTGAAGTCAGCAACTCGAGAGCCCGCCGGTGATAGGCCAATCGATAGGACGGGTGCTCCCGCGTTCCCTCATCGAGTGCCGCCACCGCCGCAATCTCGGTGGTGGAAGAAAGGCAATCCAGGGAAACACGAGAGGCGTGGCCGAGCTCCACCGCCATCTGACCCAGGCGAAGCCCCAGCTCTACACTGCCGCCCCCACCCGCAGCCATGACGACGCTGCCCAACACCGCGTTCTCAGCCGTCCGTGCGTCCAGGTTCGTTCCACCCATGGCTGTCCTCTGACGTAGACGTCCTCCCCACGGCGACCGCGGCGCTTCTCCCCGCATCTTCCATTATAAGGTCCGCAGGGCCAAATGTAAATGTGCACATGGGGACAAAGCCGGGGTCCTGAGTTTGTCGACCGCGGATAAGCGGAATCGCTTTGAGCGCCGCTCACCCACCGCTCGCCTGCCGCTGGACTCAGGCAGCAGGATCCTGCGGCTTGAGGAAGAGCCGGGCCATCTTGGTAGCCAGGTAGTGGCCGAGCTGCTTGTCCCCGGAGAAGGGATCGGTTCCCAGGATCTCCTCGATGCGGCATAGCCGATACTTAAGGGTCTTCGGATGGATGAAGAGATCACCCGCCGCCGCCTTGATTACCTGATTCGCATCGAAGTACGTCTCCAACGTCCTCACCATCTCCGTGCCTTGCTCCCGGTCGTAGGCCAGCAGGCGGCCGATCGTCCGATGTAGCCACCTCTCCGCCTCCGGCTCACGCGCTATGGTGTCCAGCAGCGCATAGACAGCCACGTCGTCATACCAGAGGATGCAGCGCTCGCGGGCTAACCGGAGACCCACGGAGAGGGCCGCCTGGGCCTCCCGGTAGCTGTGACAGAGCCCTTCTACCCCGTCATAGAAGCCGCCCACCGCAACAGAGATGGCCAGCCCCTCCTCCTGGACGCCCGCCTGGTCGCAGATTACTTCCGCCAGGCGCTGCATGTGCCGATGGGCGCGCGAGAGGGGGATGTCGTCCTCGAAATGGGGAATCAGCACGATGCTGTCGCTCCGGTCGGCCAGAATGGCGTCGGGATTCCGATCCACAACCACAGCTTGCACTGCTCGCAGCAGACGCTCTTTGATGCGCTGGAAGTGTCGCTCGCCCCGATCGATGTGCTCAAGGTAGTACTGTTCGAATTCATTAAGGTCCACCAAGGCCACGACACGTCGGTGCCGCAGATCCCACCCCAGCGATCGGGCACGGGCGAGCATGGCATCGACGGAACGGTAGTGACCACCTAGCAGATCCTCGACGAAGTCGCGCTTGAGGCGCCGCTCCGCCTCGAGCACCGCCTTCTGCTTGACCAGATCGAGGGCAGCGATGGTGGCAGCTTGCTCAACGGCAATCCAGTCGAACTCGTCGATGCCGTCATCCAAATCCTGGACGACCAATCCACCTTCCACCGCCCCGGGCTGTCCGGAGTGAAGGGGCACCACCCAAACCCGCTTCTCCTCCCTCCAAAGGGGTTCCCCGTGATCGTCACCCTCCCATCCCCGCACCAGCGGCTCCGTCAGGATAGTCCCGTTCTCCAGGTCGTCGAACCCCTCGGCGGTCAGCAGGTCGCCCCACCCGTCCACGATGGCGACGGGCCGGTCGATGAGCTCGTGAAGCACCGACGCGATAGCTTTCAGTCCCCCCCCACCCAGGATAAGCTGACTGAGACGACTGTGGATCTCCTGCGAGCGCTGGAGCAAGAAGGTCTTCTCCCGCAGGATGGCCCCGACCAGGGGGGTGATGATAGAGGCATAATCGAGGGACTGAGGAATCTCGATGAGGGGCAGGCCAAGCTCTTCGGCACGCTCAACGGTGGCAGGATCGAGATGCGTTAGCACGGCCTGCTGGAAGACGATGGCCGCGCATCCGTTCCGGTGGAAGACCTCGATGATCCGCCGCTGTTTGTCGACGTCATCCTTCGCGATGTTGAAGGTCGAGAGAAGAAGGTGGTTGCGGGCCTCCCAGCCCTCCATCCAGTCGCTCTTGAAGAGCACCTCGATGATGTTGACGTGCTCGATTACGTTGTCCAGGTTACGCGCGCCGGCCAAGACGCGGCCCTGGCTCAACCCTCCGACCTTCAGTGCTTGTGCTACGGTGATGCTCATCGTGCCTGTCTGTCCCTTCACTCGCTTCGTGGGCACTACTGTAGCACACTTCCGCCCGAAACAAAAGACCGGAAGGGACAGGTCGCCATCGTCTATTGTCGTCTTGTAGCTGGATCGCCAGATCGGGCGGAAGAGACAGAGGCCGTCTCCTCCTACCGCATGCTAGAGAGCCGTCTCCTCGTACCGCGTTCTAGCTGGATCGCGGCTTGGGGCCCTCCGGCCCAACCTAAGATCCAGCGGGCCTGAACAGCAGCCCACTCCGAATCACGTCGTCGTGCCGCCACCTACCCCACGCCAACAAACTCACAACGCCCAACTCGGGATCTAGCGATCCCTCGAGAACGCGGTCATGCAGTCGCGGTTGTGCCATCGTGCTCGTGGTCAGGGGCAGTGGGAGATCGGCAGCTCCGCGATTGGAGAAGCTACGTCGTTCTCGTCACCTTCGTCAGGCCCCGAGGATGGTCGGGGTCGTAGCCCTTGGCCAGGGTGGCGTGAAGGGCCAGGAGCTGACCGGGGACGATGGAGCTGAAGGGCGAGAGCCATTCTGGCAAGGGCACAGGCAGTCTCAAAGGCACGCGCGCTACCTCCAGCGCCGCGTCTCGATCCGAGATCACCATCAGCTCGGCGTCGCGATCGGCGAGCTTCTCCGTCAGAGCCAGCACGTCCTCATAGACCTCGCCCTGCGGCGCGACGACGACGACGGGAAACCCGCGCTCGACGATGGCCACCGGGCCGTGCCGGAAGTCCGCCGACGAATACGGCTCCGCCACCACATAGGCCAGCTCCTTCAATTTGAGGGCGATCTCATGGGCCGTGGCGTAATTGTAGCCCCGGCCGATGACCACGCATTCCTCCACGTGGGCGTACCGCTGCGCCGCGTGGGCGATCGGTTCCTCCAGGGTCAGGGCGGCCTCCACGGCCTCGGGCACGCGCCGGAGCTCCTCCAACCGCCCGTCGTCCCCGGCCAGGTGCGTGGCGAGGAGTGCCAGGGCAGCGAGTTGCCCCGTATACGTCTTGGTCGCGGCCACGGCGCTCTCCTCGCCTACGGCCAGAGGCAGGACGAACTCGGCGGCCTGCGCCAGCGGCCCGTCGGGGGCGTTCGTCACGGCCACCGTGAGGCCGCCCTGACGGCGGCCCTCCTCGACGACGGAGACGATGTCCGGGGTCTGTCCGGATTGGGAGACGCCCAGCACGAGGGCCTCTCTCAGGCGGGTAGGTGTGTTGTAGATGCTGAAGAGGGAGGGGGTGGCGAGGGCCACCTGCATGCGGTTGAGCGCGCCGAAGAGGTATTGAGCATAGCGCGCGGCGTTGTCGGACGTGCCGCGCGCGGCGAAGACGGCATAGCAGACGTCGCGCTCGCGGATGGCCGCGGCGATGCGCGCGGCGGTCTCGCTTTGCTCGTCGAGGAGTCGAGCCAGAACCTCAGGCTGCTCGCGGATTTCCTGGCTA
>Ga0180436_10005047_pt1 | contig 11757 bp, 6 predicted proteins | sample SS_ome_2_FD_132434 | JGI IMG/M metagenome (GOLD analysis project Ga0180436, IMG submission 132434) | Hypersaline lake sediment archaeal communities from the Salton Sea, California, USA - SS_3_S_2 metaG | ecosystem: Environmental > Aquatic > Non-marine Saline and Alkaline > Hypersaline > Sediment...
GCTGGTCACCGTCTTCTATTATACCGGGGATGACCCCCTGCTGCGTTACCTAGGGCTGTGCGCGCTCTTCGCAATGCTCTATCTGGCGCGCACACACACGTTCGAACAGGAGAGCCGCTGGCGCCGTGAGCGGGTGACATTCGGGCCCGACCTGCGCTACACGATGCTCCAGGCGAGTCTCGCTATCGCAGTAGTTTCCCTGCTTCTGGTCTGGGCCGTGCCCGCCGCCAGGGCCTCTCCAGGCTTGAGCGCAACCTGGCGACGTGTCAACCGCCCCTGGCGCACCGTACAGGAAGAGTGGCAGCGCCTCTTCTCGACGGTATACAGCGGCTCGGTCGTCGGACAGCTGGAACCTTTCGGGGCGACGCTCGCGCTGGGTGGCCCGCGCACCGAGACCGAGACGGTGCTCATGGATGTGGATGTCCTGCCCGGCCTCCAGACCTATTGGCGCGGCGCGATCTACGCCCACTACACCGGTGACGAGTGGCAGGCTGTCGAACAGCAGCGACTGTCGCTGATTCCCAACCGCCAGCCGCCCGGGTTGGCCGCCTACACACTGCGCCGGACGGTCGCGCAGACCGTGACGAACTACATCCCCAACCGCCAGCTGCTCGTCGCGGCGCCGGAGCCGGTGATCCTCGATCGCGATGCGGACGCGCTCATCGACACACCCGAGGACGTCGGGGCCGGGTTGGAGTACTTGCGTCTGTTCAGTCTGGTACCGCTAGCGGCCGGTGAGCAGTATGTCGTCACCTCGCTGATCTCCGACGCCGATGCCACGAGCCTGCGCGAGGCCGGCAGCAGCTACCCGGACTGGATCACGAACCGCTACCTGCAGCTCCCCTCTGGATTACCGGACCGGGTGTGTATCCTGGCCGACGCAGTCACAATGTGGGAGACCAACAACTACGATCGGGCGAAGGCGTTGGAGAGCCACCTGCGCGACACACTGACCTATGACTTGAATCCGCCGCCGCTGCCGGAAGGACAGGACTTCGTCGATTTTCTGCTGTTCGATAGCCAACGAGACTCGTGCAACGGCTACTCCTCGGCCATGGTTGTGATGGCGCGCTGCCTGGGGATTCCGGCCCGGGTCGCTGCCGGCTATGCGCAGGGCGAGTACGATAGTGAGCGCGCGGTCTACCGGGTGCGCGGAAAGGACGCCCACGCCTGGCCGGAACTCTATTTTCCCGACTTTGGCTGGATCGAGTTCGAGCCCACGGTCAGCCAGACTCCCTTCGTCCGTCCTGAAGCGCGTGAGCCTGACACCTCAGACTCGGTGCCGGCTGGTGCGGGGCGCGCCGATGTGGAGGAGCCGGGCGTGGGCTTCGGGGAGCCCGGCAGCAGCGCTGAATGGACCATCACACCCCTCACCCGCCGACCTGGCCCGCTCTTCTGGATCGCCGGAGGTATCGCGCTTGCGGCAGGTCTGGCGCTTTCTGCGTGGTGGGCTGTGGAGAACGTGGGATTCCACGGCCTCTCCGGCGTGCAGCGCAACTACGCCCGCCTGCAGCGGGTCAGCAGTTGGATTGGGCATCCGATACACGCCGACACACCCTATGAGTGGGCTCGCGGTATGTGCACATCCGCCCCTGAGGCATATCGGCCAATCATGGAGATCGTGGAGAGCTATGTGCAGACCACATTTGCCGGAACCACGCCCGCAAGTACCCCGTCTACAGGAGAAGAGCCGCCGGTCGGGCAGGTTCATGAGGTATGGCAGCGGACGAGAGTGGGCCTGTGGCAGAGCTGGATGCGTCGGATTGTGCCGGTGCGCTGGCAACGCAGTACCAAGAGGAAGGTGTAATCCCCAAGTGCGCGCCCGTTGCTCTCGGCGCCAATGTGCGGTATAATCGCGCAGGTCAGTCTAGAGCTGCGGCATCAAATCCAGCTCGGCTGAGACACAGCCAAATCCAGACAACACACCCGTGTCAGGCTGCCGCCTGACCGTTTGTTTGAAAGGACATTGTGATAGTTTTGGCAAGTATCCAGGCCGTGGTGACGCTGTGGCTGGCGGTCTACGGCCTGCACGCGTTTATCATCGCGTTTCTCTACCTCCGCCAGCGGAAAGCCAAGCCCATTGTATCGCAGCAGTTCGACGACGCTGACCTGCCCCGGGTCACCCTCCAGGTACCGCTCTACAATGAACGCTACGTCGTCAAGCGCGTGATCGACGCTGTCGCCGCCGTGGACTACCCGCGGGATCGTCTCCAGATACAGATTCTGGACGACTCGACCGATGAGACGACGCACGACGCCGAGATTTGCGTCGCACACCATCGAGCGCTGGGGATTGACATCACAGTCCTGCGCCGTCCCGAGCGCGACGGGTTTAAGGCAGGGGCTCTGGCATGGGCAGCGCCGCAGGCCAGAGGAGAGCTGATCGCAATATTCGACGCCGATTTTCAGCCCCGAACGGATTTCCTGCGACGCACCGTCCCACATTTTCTCACCAATCCGCACCTCGGCATGGTGCAGACCCGCTGGTCATACCTGAACGCCGATTACTCGCCCCTCACCCGCGCGCAGACGATGGCGCTCGATGGGCACTTTGCGGTCGAGCAGGTAGCCCGGAACCGCTCCGGCCTCCTGATCAATTTCAACGGCACCGGGGGTATATGGCGCCGGGAGTGTATCCAGGCAGCTGGCGGCTGGGTGCACGACACATTGGCAGAAGACCTGGATCTGAGCTACCGGGCGCAACTGGCGGGATGGGAATTCCTCTACCTCCGTGATGTGGACGCGCCGGCGGAGCTGCCGCCGCAAATGGCAGCCTACAAACGCCAGCAGGCCCGCTGGGCGCAGGGCTCGGTCCAGTGTCTGCGCAAACTGTCCGGCCCCATTCTACACAGCAGTCGCCTGAGTTGGCCGCAGAAGCTGATGGGCCTGCTGCACCTGAGCAACTATTTGGCGCACCCCTTGATGATTCTCGTCCTATTAATTACGCTGCCGCTGGTGCTCTGGCCCAACCTGGCGCGCGTCTCCCTCGGCGGCCTGGGGCTGATGTGTTTCGGCCCGCCGCTGGTCTACGCCCTGTCGCAGAAAGCACTGTATGCCAATTGGTGGCGCCGGATGGGCGCCTTCCCACTGCTGGCGCTGATCGGTGTGGGTATCGCCTGGAACAACACATGTGCCATCTGGCGCGGGCTGACGCAGTGGGGCGGCGATTTCGCGCGAACGCCGAAATTCCAGCTTGAAGGCAAACGGGGCGACTGGGAGAACAGCAGCTACCGGCTCCGCATCGACGCCAGCACCGGCGGAGAGATTGTTTTGGCCCTGTATGCGCTGACGGCTGCGATCGTTGCTGTGCTCACCGGCCAAACGGAGATGGCACCCTTCATGTTGTTTTACGTAGCGGGATTCGGCACGGTCGCAGGAATGGATGTAGCCCAGACAATCCGGGCCGGGCGGGAGAGGCGGCGAGAACACTCCCCTCAAAAGTCACACGAGTTGTAATAAGGAACGGGGAGGCCCACGCTGCGACCTCCCCGTACAATCAGCGGTGTTGCGAATCAGCGTCCCCGCAGACGCCGTCGAGCCTCCCGGCAGCGCGGGCACTGCAGCCCCACGTACTCAGTTCCACAGGTCCTGCAGACCTGGGTGGTGAGCGGACGTTCATCTTCGAGAGATGCAGCGATCAACACAATTTCCTGGCCAGTATAGCTCTCCAACCAATGATCCAGAGCCCTGTCGCCAACCTTCCATTCGCCGCTCTCAACATCCCGATGCAGAACTCCCTGAGACACGCCCAGGTCCATCTCATAGGCTGAGGTGGCTAGCTGACGAATCATGGCCTTACGCTCTGCTGGCATGCTTTCCTCCAACGTGCTTGGATCAATTATAGCTGCTGTTTGAATTCAGGCAACCCAATTGAACAGTATCTGTTCCGACATTACGAAGGCGCCGTTCGCAGCAGCCTAGCCATTCTCCAACTTAACGTCCCTGCGGAGAATGCGATAATGATCGAAATCACGAGCAACGGATGTGCGCGGGAATATCGCCCGGGCCTCGTCCACAACATCCGCCTCCCGGTAGCGCCGGGAAATGTGCGTCAAGATCAGTTCGTGTACTTCCGCATCGCATGCCAGGTGCGCGGCCTGTGCAGCCGTCAGATGCGCAAACTGGTGCGCCATGTCGGCCTCATTATGAAGGTACGTCGCCTCGCTCACAAGCACATCCACACCCCGGACGACATCGCACAACCCACGAGTCGCACCGGCATCACCCAGCATGCCCAGGCTTGCGCCAGCCTGCTCAGAGCCGAGGACCTCATCGGGATGAACCACCCGTCCATCCGGCAGCGCCACCGGCTTGCCACCAACCAGTAGGCCACGCTCCGGCCCTCTGGGCACACCGAGTTCCTCCGCCTTCTCATTCAAGAACGGACGACGGGGCTTCTCGCGGAAGAGATAGCCAAAGCTCGGGCCACTGTGGACCACAGGAAAAGCCAGAACTTCGAAGTCTTTGTCCTCGAGCACAACCCCGGGATTGATCTCAACCAAATCAATCTGGATGCCGGGTCTGGCGCCGCGCAGTACCACCCCATTGAGCAAATCGTCTACCCGCTCCAACGCCCACCTACCGCCATAGATCTCAACGTGCTCAATGGCCTCCCAGCGGGCAAATGTAGAAATCAGGCCCCCCAGACCAAGAATATGGTCCAGGTGACCGTGGGTCAGGAGTATCTTAGTGAGTCGTTTGAACCCCAGCCCACTGCGCAAGATCTGGCGCTGCGTCCCCTCGCCACAGTCGACGAGAAAGCGGTAGTCCTTATACATCACCACATGTGCCGACAAACCACGATGTATGGCCGGTGCGGACGCCGACGTCCCCAGGAAAACAAGCTCGATCATGCCGCATATCCTCTTCCAACTCTTGAGACCCGCTACTTCTCCATATCGCGCAGCGCTTCATAGGCCGGGCGCACCTGCGTCCCCGGCCATCCCGGTTCAGTGATGGCCCACCAGTACTGCTCATCATCCTCGGTCCAGGCCGGATCTGCGACCGATATTGCAACCATCACGCCAATCCAGGGCACCCAGTTCTCTTTCGCGTACTGGTAGGCGCCCACCAGGTAGTCGGCTTGCTGCTCAGGCGTAACTGCGAACCAAGCGTAGCTCTCGTGAATGGGGTCAATCGTCCACCCCATCTCCAGTACAGCCACCTGCTTCTCGGCATCCCCATAACGGATCATAATCTCGCGAAGATCCTCCACGTGACGGAAACAGAAGAACCGGTTGCCGCCATTCTCCTCTGCCACCTCGTCCGGAGATTTTTCTGGAGGGTAGAGAAACCCCGGCGCGTGCACCCCCAACAGATCGAAGTAGGGCGCGGCCCCGGCCTCATACATTCCAATCAGGTAGTCGGTATCCGGCAGCGCCTCGGGCAACCCATTGCCCGTCGGGGCTAACCCAGCCGATATGACCAGCGCCTCGGGATCGGCCGACTTGATGCCGATATAGCACGCACGCAGCAGCTCGACGTACCCCGCTGGATCCGGCGGATTCCCCCCCCATTCCCGTGCGAGATTGGGCTCATTCCATACTTGATACGCCCGCACCCGTCCCCGATAGCGGTCGGCAAGCACATAGCAGAAATCCCCGAAGTCCTGTGGGTTCTCTGGCGGACCGCTGTCAGAATGTGTTCCTTCCGGAGGTACCGTCCACACCGGCTCACGATCCAGACGGAATATCACATCCAGACCGAATCTCTCGGCGTCCGCCACAATCCGGTCAGTGAAGTACCAGTTATACGCGCCCTTGGTAATACCTTCGATCTCACGCCATGCCACGTGCTGCTTAACCCAACCAAAGCCCGCATCGCCGATCAGCTCCAGATCCCGCTCTGCCGCATATTTGTCCCACCAGAGTGAGGCCTGCAGCCCATACTCCGGGGACTCCATCCGGCTGCGAGGCCAGGAAGTCGGCGTGGGAGACGGGGCGGGATCACGTTGCGCCGCCCCGTCTCCCAAACGCACCAACAGAACGATCACCAGCAGAGCGCAACATGCCAGTCCCACCAGGCCTGCCAACCGCACCGGGTGGAGCCAACTCCCTCGATCATCCATAGAAAACCTAGGGTTTCTCCATCGCACCTATCGCGTCATAGGCAGGACGCGCGACGCCGGAAAAGTCGGTAATCGCGTAGGGAGCGTTTGGATCCTCAGGGCCCCAACCCAGCTGCGAGTAGTTGAGATTCCACAGGAAAGCCAGACGCACGAACCCCCACTCACGCAAGAGCTGGAATGCCTGCACATCCCACTCAGCTTGCTCGGCGAGGGTATTGTCCAGGGCGAATTCAAAGCCTGGCGGGAATCCCTCAAACCCTTCGGAGGTCGCCCAGCCAAACTCGGTGATGCACAAGGGCGTCGTAGCCCCAGCCGCGGTAATCCGTTCGTGATATCCCCACAGCGTCGACTTGAAGGACCAGCTGTGATGCGGATTGTCGAAGGGCCCACGGAATTTCGCCGTGCTATCACTATATCCTTCGTCCCACGCCACATCCGGCGGCAGATTGATTCCATTGTGATGGGCGCCGACGCAGTCACTGGAATTCAAGAACCCCGCAGCGACCATCCGGTCAAAGTACTCGAAATCATCCATCACGGTGATCCGGTCGGGATTGTTGGGATCGGTCCACGGTCCGGCTGCCGGCGAGAGCGCGCCACTGATCACGATAATATTCGGATCACGGCTCTTGATTGCTTGATATGAAAGACGCAGCATCTCGACGTAACGCTCCGGGTTTACGCCCTCAGCTGTATCCCATTCGCGATCTAGATTCTGCTCATTCCACACCTCAATCGCGTGGATGCGGCCCTGGTAGCGATCAACCAGCTTACCGATGAAATCCGCATAGTCCGCTAAATTGTCGGGAGGCGCACCTTCGACATTGTTGTCCAAGTAGGAACTACGCAGCCAGCTGGGCGCGTCGACGACACTGAACATCACCTTGAGGCCTTTTTCAGCCGCCGACTCGACGATCCAGTCGTAGGTGCCCCATTCCATCTCACCGGGATTGCGTTCAATATCGGCCCAGCGCACCTGCTGTTTGACCCAACCCAGGCCAAGGCTTTCCACCTGACCCATCATGTATTCCACGTTGCCCCCGCCTGCACCGTGGATAACAATACCATATCCGAATGGCTCATCCCCTGTAGCTACCGTTGGGAGCATCGGGGTTGTTGCTGCCGTCGCCTGTTCCTGAGGATCGACGGCCGGTGTTGCTTCTTCCCGAGTGACAGATTCCGCTGTGGCCTCGACAATCTCCGTAGCTTCAACCGTAAGGTCTTCACCATCACTGCCAGGGCCAAACCAACCATACCAGGTACAGAATCCACCCGCAACCACGAGCGTCAGCCAGACAGCACCAATGATATACAACCTTGCCCCACTTAGGCTCCAGCCACCCTGCCCAGATCCTGACATATTAGATGTCCTCCTCGTGGACTGACCATCTTCGCAAGGTGTGTTCCTTACTACCTGCGGTCAAGAACCCACCTCTATTATTCTTTGCAACGCACGATCAAGGTTAACAGGGGCTCGGCACTGCCGAACCCCTGTGTAGTCGTCAACTCTGAAGCGCACAATCATCCGATCGAACCATCGTGCCGGGGAAGTCGTGCTCCATCCGATCTAGCGTGTACCCAGCACAGCATGCAGCGAATCACATGCTGGACAGGCGCCCCCTGGCCGAATTATGGCATAGCCATCTTGTGGATCATAGCCATAGCGCACAAAATCGATATTCCAGACGATGATACACCTCACCATTCCGGTGTTGACACTCAAGCCAACCGCCTCAGCCAGCCACTGGGCCTGTTGCGCATTGTTCGTCCCGCGCGCCCAGGCGAACTGATCCGAGAACTGCGCCAGGCCTTCCTGCGAGGCATAGCCCATTTCAGTATAGAACAACTTGCGTGCGCCACCGAAGGTGTTGTAGTACAGGCTTGTCTGAGGCAGGAAGAACCACGAATGGTGCGTGCTGCCCGGATTCGCCGGATGCCCACTCGTGGCCGAGGGGGACGTTGCGCCCGAGTTGTGATGCGCGCCTATATAGTCCATACAATTGACTGCACCGGCAGCCGCCATTCCGGCCAGCCATGGCTGATCGTCACACCCATTGGGGCTGCACCCGCCGAAATAGCCGGTTGGTGCAGGAGCCGCACTGATGACCGCGACGTTCGGGTTTGCGCCCTTTATCGCATTGTAAGATGTACACAGCAGATTTGTGTACGCCTGGGGACTGATATAGCCAATCTGCCATTCACGGTCGATGTTCGGCTCGTTCCAGACCTCAATGGCATCGGCTCCACTGGCAGCGAGGCCGGCCACCCAGTTCGCGAAGTCACTCTCATAGCCTACACGCGTCACCATGTCGGGACTGCCCAGTGCACTCAACTGAATCTTGAAGCCCTGCGCGTGGGCTGCATTGACGATACCGCTGGCATCCTGACCATAATGCACCTGTACCTTGGCCCACGTCATGCCGGCATAATGCATATTGCTGGCGTATGGAAGTCCCATATCGCGCACGTGGCCGCCTAATTCGAAAGTGCCGCCGCTGACAGGGGCAACCACAGCAACGGGCACATTCGCAGTTTCGCCAACCTGAATCACGACTGTAAACTGGCCGCCGAAAAGTCCATCGGTCGATTTCATGCGCCATACACCGGAATAGCGACCATCCTCCGCTGGAGCCACCATCTTAACAGTAATCTCCGTCTGCGCACCAGGATCCAGAGCGCCGACCTCGACGCTTTCCGGCGCCCCCATCTGCGAATCGCTGACAAAGGCAATGACGGTGTCTTCGGGCCAGGCACACGTACCACTGTTGCGCACACGCCACGTCTTCTCAAACTCCTCACCCGCCTCGAACTGCGTGTTGTCAGGAATCGTGACATCGGCGACGTAGGCCGCATCCAGGCAGTCATCACCGGCCTCTGCGGCTATCTCGTCTTCCGTCTCGCCAGCCTCAGCGGTCTCGGTGATCTCCCCTGTCTCGGTGATCTCCTCCGTCACATCCACAGTAGTGTCGAGCACCGTCACAGTGATCGAGCCATGATCGTAACCGGCAAGGGATGCGCCGACCGTGTAGTCACCAGGTGTGACGAGGACCATCCACTTGTAGTTCGGAGCGGAAAGCGCTGATATCTGCTGATCGACCGTCGCTGCTGCACTCGTTGTCGTCCAGGCAATATCAATCGCACTGCCGACGATGGGAGCTGCTGCGGCGCGATAGGCATTCACAGCGTCCAATATCCCCGGAGCGTTACCCATATCAAGCATATCGGCCACGGCGATGCCACCCAGATGATACTCCTGCGCTAGCTGAAGTTTGGTGCTCAGGTTCGCCGCAGTGCCCAACCATACTGTATGAGTCTGACTGTCTTCCGACGTGTATTCGAGACGGTAGGTTCCCGCCGCATCCACCGGTGTGATGTTCTGCACCTGTCCGGACAGACTAAATTCCAGCTCACTGCCCGGCTTGACCTGACTGATATCCGAGAGGGCAATGACTTGACCAAAGGGCGCCAGCGCCTGCTCCAGAGTTACCGCATTCACAGTCTCGCTGGCCGTCTCTGCGCTGAGCGAAGAGACCATCATACGCAGCTTCAGTCGTGAGACCTCAGCGGTGGCCCAAGCGGCCAACTTGTGCGCAGCGCCACCCTGGGCATAGGCTGTCGGATCGACGGGGAAAGGCACCTTGACCACGTCAGCCGCTGCGCCGATGCGCTTCCAGTCATAACCCGCGGTATTCAACCCGCCATTTTCCGACATAGGACTGGGTAAAACAACGTTTACGGTCAGCCCTTCGGCGTGCATCGCTGTGGAAAGCGCCTCAATGAAGGTGGCGTACGCGTCACGCTCGCCAGATTCAACACCGCGATAGTCGATCTCAATTCCGGTCAGGGCATTGTCGACGCACATCTGGACGATATTCGCAATATGATCATCTCGAAGTTCCGCAGTCGTCAACATCTCAGAAAGCAATCCACGGTTGATGCTTGCACCAGGCGCCCAATTGCGCAGCGTTGGTATCACGCGGAGGACAGCTTCGGGATCCACCAGTTGTTGCGTATCATCGCCGGCGAACCCTCCCATCGTACCCAGAAGCAGTCCAATTGGGTTGCTCTCATCAATAGCGCCTGCGGCGGTAGATACCGGAGCATCGTCAGAGTCCACATATACGGATACCTGTCGCGCGGGTGCTGTCGACTGCACCACCACAATCGATTCCGGCAGCTCCGTTACCTGTGCGCGAACAACTTCGTGCTGTGCGGTATCCGCATCAAGCTCCGCTCCCACCCATTCCCAGCTCTCACCGCTCCAGGTATAAAGATCCAGTGTTTCCCAGGGTTCGGAATCGTTCGGTATCGCAACCTCAATGGTTACAGGTCCCGAGTACTTGCCACGGGATTCAATTCGATAATAGGGACTCTTTACGGCAAGATTGTCCGGCAAAGCCTCCACGGCCTTGAGCAAACCAGAACCTGCAGAGCCCTCAAGAAAGTCAAGACGAGGAACCGAATCCAACTTAATCCGCACCTGATCGACAAAGGTCTCAGGATCTACCTTCACGGTGATGCCATCGGGGTGCGACATGGAGCTGGCATCTGCACTGACAGTCGTGTAGCCCAGAATGCCAACCCGCTCCAGCAAAGAAGCTGGCGGCAAAAACAACGCCACGATGACCAGCGCAACTCCAAGAACAAGCAGTGCCAGCACACCCAGACGCCCGCCTCCCTGCGCGAGAGTTGCCCTAAGCCGCTCACCGAGAGATGGCTCCGCTGAGGCCGGCGCAGCCACCGCTACAACCGGGGTATCCGATACCTCCGCTTTCTCAGCAGCTTCCGCAGGGGATTCCGGAGCGCCGCCGATACTTTCCAGTGGCGCAGACAGAGTAGAAGAAGCTTCAGCTGCAGCTATAGCCGGCGCACTCTTCATCAGGCCAAGTTCCGTGAGGCGCATGGTGATTTGCTCAATCGATGAGGGCCCAACGCCCTCAATATTCGCCAGGGCATCGTCCCCCTTGTCCATCAGTGCAATGAGATCGCTCACTGTGCTGACACCAGAATTCAGCAGGGCGTTTCTCACACGGGTGCGAAGCCCCAGATCTGTGATCGCCAACTCCGGCGACACTGTCTTCAATTCAACGCTCGGGTCTGCCATTAGACCTCCTGAAAACTCATTTCTTCTGATCCCCAGACGAGAACGTCACAAAAACCTGCCAGAAACCGAAAGAGGGAATGAAGAGAGTATTCATTCCTGATGCACCCATATGATGACGGTCTCAATCTGGAAAAGCGGCGACATTCTAGCACATGCGGTGTCTTTTTGCAAACAGGTGCGCCAAGGGATGAATTTCCACCGGATACTCACGCCTCGGCAGGCACGAGGTTCAACCGCGTATCAGGACATCTCGTCCCGATCAGGGTCGACCTGTCAATTGAGAAATGATTCACACATACGAATCCACACAGAGGCTGTGCGCAGAGGCTTGACAGTACTCTTCACCATGATATGATATCTTGATCCACGTCAAATTCCACGTGAAGAGTGAAGATATGAGACCATTTCGATTGGTGCGCATCGCCCTTGCGGCTGGAATCCTGTTAGGTCTGACCTTACGTTCTCAGCCAGCACGCGTAGTTACTGCGGCAGGCGTTCCTGATTATCGTTTTGGTGTGGTCGAGGCTTATGATGCTCCCAACGCGGCAGCGGCACTTGGCGCGGGGTGGACGCGCGTGACCTTTCC
>Ga0180436_10005050_pt1 | contig 11755 bp, 11 predicted proteins | sample SS_ome_2_FD_132434 | JGI IMG/M metagenome (GOLD analysis project Ga0180436, IMG submission 132434) | Hypersaline lake sediment archaeal communities from the Salton Sea, California, USA - SS_3_S_2 metaG | ecosystem: Environmental > Aquatic > Non-marine Saline and Alkaline > Hypersaline >...
ACCGGTTAACCTGCGCCCCCTGGAAATGGGAATCGACATAGTCACCCATTCGGCAACCAAATACCTGGGTGGACACAATGATCTCCTGGCCGGAGTTCTGGCCGGAAGCAATGAAATAATGCAGCCGGTGGCCGACCTGCTGGAAATGATGGGGGCGATTACTGATCCCAACACCGCCTTCTTGCTGGACCGGGGACTCAAGACCCTGGGAATCAGGGTTGAAAGGCACAACCGCAACGGACAGGCTGTCGCGGAATTCCTGGAATTGCACCCCGCAATCGAAAAAGTCTATTATCCGGGGCTGCCTTCCCATCCCGACCACGAGATGGCCCGAGAACTCATGGACGGTTACGGAGGAGTGGTAACTTTCCTGGTAAAGGGAGGATTGCAGGAAACCCTGGACTTTATCGATAAGACAAAGATCCCCTACCTTTCACCCAGCCTGGGCGGAGTAGAATCGATTATCGATCCGGTGGCACCCATGAGCTTCTGGAAAATGAACCGGGAAGAACGGGAAAAACTTGGGGTCATGGATAACCTGGTCCGGCTGGCTACAGGGGTTGAGGACCCGGAAGACCTGATTGCTGACCTGAAACAGGCGCTGTAGATATGGCGGGATCGGCTCGCTCCCGCATGTGCCATACCCTTCCTGGGCAAGTGACACGCCCGTCCCGGGCATGGGTATTGAACCCCGGCCAGGCTGGCAAAGGGTCAGGTGCGAGTTTTCATCCACCACCCGTCACTTGAAAATCGACACCCGGCATTCCTAAATTCGGCAGCCGACATTCAAAAGAGGAATCCTGAGGGCTTGTCGTTGCCGCCTGCGGCGGCGTTTGTCCCAGCAGATCAGGAGATCTGCGCTCCCGGGAATTCCTTGAACCTTGAACCTATAACCAAAACGGGGGACCGGTCCACAATTCTGAACCTTGAATTTTGGACTTTGAATTAACTGCCGGGGACATCCGGCGCTTTAGAACATCGCTTCCTGGAGCTGTCCGTTTTTGTATTTCTCTATGTTCGGACCTATCTTACCTGGTTCGCCCATGAAAACGACGATCCCGTTTTCATCAAGATACTGCATCACCTTGGGCCCGATATGGCAGGTGATGATCTCTTCCACACCCTCGTCCAGCAGCATTTCAAGGGAACTCACACCGGTGCATTCAACACCGTCACCCCTCAATACGTTCTTCATATACTCCATACCGCCTTCTTCCGGATCGAAAACTATATAACCGAACGCCCTTCCCAGGCGTTCGGGGTCAACAACCGAATCATTTCCCTTGTCAGCCAGAACCGGCACTGCTACTTTCATCATTATCTCCTGTTATCGCACTATTTCTCAATATTCTTCGCATTCAACTTCATCAGGACCCTGTCACCGGCAGCCGTGGGACTTGCCCGCCCGGCATCCCGGGCCGTGCTGCACTCCGCAGCCGTCTGCAGATCCTCCTCCGCAGCCGTCTCCAGAAGCACTTCCGCATCCTGGTTCAGCCCCCCGCCCGCATGCCTCGCCGAAGCCATCTCCGCATCCCCCTGAAGGCGCAGGCCCGGCTTCCTCACCGCACTGGCCATTAATCCGGATAGCCTTGCCCATGGTCAGGGCTTCGGAAACCTTTTTACGGGCACCACAGAGGATATTCCCGAGAGTCTGCCTCGAAACTCCCATTGCCTCCGCGGCCTGGTCCTGGTACATCCCTTCCATGTCGGTCAGCCTCAGTGCCTCAACTTCATCCGCCCCGAAACTGACTGAATCCATCCGGCAGCGCGGAACGCCCGAAGGGATGAACAGGGTTACCCTGGGGGAAAAGGTTACATTACGCTTCTTCAGCGGACGGGGCATTGTCGAACTCCTTTATTGGCATATGCTGATAATATTAATTGCCTGCAGTTCATGTCAAACCGGTATTCATTCCGATTCACCACATACACTGACCTACGTGAAAGGGTCCGGGCAGGTTTCAGCCCGGGCGGGACAAATCCCTACTTGCCCGGTTTGGCAAAGCGGCGGTAAAGCAACCATGTCATCCAGAATGATATGGCAAAAACAGCTACCGGGAAGAGTATCCCCGGAAGGTTGGCGCGGATCGCAGCCCACCCGGTTTCTCCATCCCCGCTGAGTGCGGCAGCCACGAAGATCAGGCCAAGGATCAGCAGCACGGAGGCCAGGCCCATGATCCTCCTGGCAAGCGGAGAGAATATCTGGTCGGCCTTAATCACCCTTTTCCGGTAATTGTAATACGCCAGGATCAGCCCGAGGGAACTCACCGCGTAGGCCATCAGCATGCCCAGAATCTTTCCTGCTGCGGGGCTAATCTCCATCTGAATCCTCCCACCGGTTAGACTGTTCCAGCTTGCCCAGGTAACCATCCTGTTTCTTCTCAAAAGCCTTTGACATGGCTTTCAACTTCGGGTCGATGATGAAAAACATGACCAGCCCCAGTATCAGGGCCACGGCTACGGCTGCAAATCCCCAGGGCTGGAGAAGAAAAGCGCCGATAATTCCTACTGTAATCAGTATGTAGGCCAGGACTCCAAGCAGGGAAGCCCAGAAATCATGGCTGGTCCACTCGTCAGCCTCAGCCGCGGTCCATTCTTTTCTAAACAGCTTCATGCTCAACCCCCTTCTCCGGTCCGATCAGGCCGCGTCGTGACGCCTCATCCCTTACCGGCCCCCAAAAACCGAGGGGCCGGGCCATTACGTAATACTTTACCAGGTGGTCCATGTCATCGGGCGCGGTAAGAAAAGTCACGGGAATATACACCAGGGACACCAAAACAGCTAGCAGCCAAAAATTGGCCCAGTTTGCCAGTTCCGGCAGCACACCGATCTCCGGCAGCACCCAGACTACCAGCCAGCTCATCACCAGGTTCGCTACCCAGCTTGACAGGTAAGCCCAGGAATTAAACCTCCACCAGACAACCTGGAGAATCGAGGGAATCCAGATACCTGCGGCCTGCAGCCAGAGTGCGAATATCAGCCATGAGGTTATTGACTGCATGGTCAGGCCCAGCAGGAAGGCGCCGGCCAGGATGAGAACGGTACTGATCCTGCCCATCTTAACCAGCTTCTGCTGGGAGGCTTCAGGGTTGATATAGTGGTGATAGAGGTCCCTGGTGGCGTACAGCGCCCCCAGGTTGAGGTGGCTGGACACCGTGGAGAGATGAATTGCGATGATGCCGGCGAAAAACACCCCGACCAGCCCCGCCGGGAGATATTCGAATCCGAGCCTGAACCATCCCATTTCGTACTCGGCCTCTTCGGTGATACCCGGATAGAGAACAAAAAACCCCAGGATGGCGACGACCCAGACGCTGTTCCTGGCCAGGGAGATAAATCCCCCGGCCCACATCGAGTAGCTGGCGTCCCGAACCGACCTGGCCGACTGAATCCTCTGGGCTTCCGGGTACCAGTCGATAAAATTTCCCATTCACAGGCCGCCCAGGGCCGACATTACAAGCAGGGTTATGAAATCCATGGCGGAGAAAGAGCTTCCGTCGAGGCCCCAGAAACCATCGAAAAGGAAGGGATTGATCCGCCAAAGCTGATCCATGGAGTCCAGCTTTTCCAGGATCCCCTGGGGGCCGCCCGCCGCATGGATGCCCCATACGGAGACCAGCGTGATCACCACAAAGCTGATAACCCCCTGCTGGAAATCAGCCATTATCACTCCCCAGTAACCGGCGGCCAGGACATAGACGGCACAGATACTGGTAAACAATATCAAGCCGACCCATTCAGGCCACAGGAACAGGTACAGGCAGATCTTGCCCATCGCCGCTGAAACCCAGGACAGAATAAACATGTTCATGAAGGTCTGCCAGCCGGCCAGCCAGCCTCTCAACAATTCTGCCCCTAGACCCGAATAGCGGAGATTCTGCCATTCTGCCTGGCTCATGGCCAGGCTCCGGCGGAATATCCTGGTTGAGACGAAGGCTGAAACCGCGGTCCAGGCGGCAAAAAAGGGGTACCAGACACCTCTGGCTCCCCACTGGTACACCGTACCGGTGATCCACATCGGAGTATCGGTCGCCGTATGGGTGGCGTAAACCGAGGTAGCCGGAAGCCACCAGGGGAGCCCCCTTCCCGCAAGGAAAAAATCCGATTCACTCTTTTTCCCCAGGCGGTAGAAGAGAACACCGCAGATGATCATCAGCAGCACTAAAAGGAAGGTCCAAACCCAGTCAAGCGGCGTGAAATTGACGGCCAACGCTTCAGCTTCCATTGATCGTTTCCTCACTTCAAGGTTCGAGGAGGCAGTTTAGCAAGCCAGGTATCACCCTCCCGCGACGGCCCCGTTTTTCCTCTGGCGGTGTATCAGCATCAGGTTTCGCGTGTAGATCAAGCCATTGAAGAGATAGCTGAGTATGAATACCGGATCGGCCCTCTTGACAGCATAGGCCAGCAAACATAGGCTCCCGATGATGCTGAGGTACCAGAAGGCGACTGGTATTACGCTCTGCTTTTTTCTCTCCGAAACAATCCACTGAATTATAAACCTCGAGGAGAAGAAGGCAAGCCCTGTAAAACCGACCAGTTCCCAGAATCCCAGGCCCTGAGAGAATATTTCCGCAATTTTGTTTTCCATTGATCCTGTCCAGTAGTGCTGTTGTTGAAAAAGGAGACGCAGTTAGATTGTAATCAGAAAGGCTCCGGACAGCAAAGATCCGGGAGGAATCACATCAGGGTTCAAGAGTAAAATGAATTAAAAGGATCAGGCACATTTCGGGGATCGAGTCCTCGACTGAAGATTTGTGCGCTCTCCAGGCAGATTTCAAATTTCAGGGGAAAGACGACCATAATGAATCCGGCACTAGCGACCTATACCGAAGAACATATAAAGAGCCTTGACTGGAAAGACCATATCCGCAGCCGGCCCGGCATGTATATCGGCCGCCTCGGGGACGGGGATAACTACGATGACGGAATTTACGTACTGATCAAGGAAGTCCTGGACAACAGCGTTGACGAATTCATGATGGGATTCGGAAAGAAGATTGCGGTGTCGGTCGAGGGCGACCAGGTCACGGTAAGGGATTTCGGGCGGGGAATACCGCTGGGAAAAACCATCGAATGTGTTTCCAGGATCAATACCGGGGCAAAGTACGACGAAGGAGCATTCTTTCGATCCGTGGGGCTTAATGGAGTTGGGACCAAGGCCGTCAACGCCCTATCCTCGGAATTCAGGGTCCGTTCCATCAGGGACGGAAAGATCAAGGAAGCGTTCTTCAAGAAGGGAGAGATGATTGAAGACCTGGAGATTAAAAATTCAAAGGAAAGGTCGGGAACCGAGATAATTTTTCGTCCCGACTCGGAAATCTTCAAGGAATACCGCTTTCGGATGGACCTGATTGAGGAAAGGCTATGGAACTACGCGTTCCTTAACCGGGGACTGACCCTGACCCTCAATGACAAGTCAATCTACAGCGACAAAGGCCTCGAAGACCTCCTCAATAAAGAGGTTGGAGATTCGGCCAGGTATCCGGTGATTCATGTGGCCAGCCCGGACATCGAGTATGCCCTGACCCATACCGACAACTACGGGGAGAGCTATCTCTCCTTTGTCAATGGGCAGTACACCATCGACGGGGGAACCCATCAGTCAGCATACAGGGAAGGCGTGCTGAAAGCTTTTAAGGAATTCTACTCTTCCGATCTCGAAGGATCCGATGTGCGGGGAGGTTTTGTCGGCGTTGTCCTGATCAGGATTCACGAACCGGTCTTCGAGTCCCAGACCAAGACCAAGCTGGGCAGCAGCCATGTCAAGCCCGGCGGGCAGACGGTCAGGTCCTGGGTAGTCGATTTCGTCAGGACTACCCTGGTCAGGCAACTGCACAAAGACCCGGAGGCGGCAAAGGAGATCCTTTCCAAGATCAAGCAGAACGAACGGGAACGCCGGGACATGGCCGGAATCAAGAAACTTTCGCGGGAACGGCAGAAGAAAGCCAGCATCCACAACAAGAAACTGCGGGACTGCAAAGATCATTTCAACGTTGAAAAAGACAGGCTTCGCATGGAGACAGAGCTGTTCATAACCGAGGGGGACAGTGCTTCGGGAAGTCTCACCAAGGCCCGAAGTGTAAGGACCCAGGCGGTATTCGCCCTCAAGGGAAAGCCTCTCAACTGCTACGGAAAATCGAAAAAAGTGGTCTACGAGAATGAGGAGCTGAACCTGCTCCAGCATGCCCTGGGGATTGAAGACAGCCTGGAGGACCTGCGTTACAACCGGATCATCATTGCCACGGATGCCGATGTAGACGGGATGCACATCCGCCTCCTCCTCCTGACCTTTTTTCTCCAGTTTTTTCCGGAAATCGTCAAGAAAGGCCACCTTCATATTCTCCAGACTCCCCTGTTCCGGGTAAGGAACAAGAAGGAAACCGTCTATTGCTACAGTGAACAGGAGAAACTCGATACCCTCAAGAAGCTGGGCGCAAAAGCCGAGATCACCAGGTTCAAAGGGTTGGGAGAAATATCGCCGGATGAGTTTCACAATTTCATTGGGGAGAAAATACGGCTTGATACAGTCAAGATCCCTCCCGGCACCAAGACCAAGGACCTGCTTGACTACTTCATGGGCAAAAACACCCCTGAGAGGCGCGGATTCATAACTTCGAACCTCGTCATAGAACCGATTGACCTGGTAGAAGAAAGGGTGCCCGCGTGAGCAAGAAAAAACTGTCCGCTTCCCTTGAAAAACACGAAATCGAAAACAATCCCCTGAACGTCGATGAGACTTACCGGGAATATTTTCTCCAGTATGCTTCCTACGTTATAACCGATCGGGCCATTCCCGCCCTCACTGACGGCCTCAAGCCGGTCCAGAGGAGGATTCTCCACGCCCTTTGGGAGAATGAGGACGGGCGGTACAACAAGGTAGCCAACCTGGTGGGACACTGCATGAAATATCATCCCCACGGGGATGCCTCTATATTTTCCGCCCTGGTCGGGCTGGGCCAGAAAAAGCTGCTGATCGACACCCAGGGAAACTGGGGGGACCCTGTCACCAGTGACCCGCCGGCTGCCCCCCGCTACATTGAAGCGCGGCTCACCAGGTTTGCCAAGGAAGTTCTTTTCGCTCCTCATCTAACCGATTTCAAGATGACCTATGACGGACGCAACAAGGAGCCGATAGCACTTCCTGTGCGCTTCCCTCTGTTGCTGGCCCTGGGAGCAGAAGGGATCGCCGTAGGACTCACCACCCGGATACTGCCCCACAACTTCAGAGAGTTGATCGAAGCAGAGAAGGCCTACCTCAGGGGAGAAGATTTCCAGCTCTTCCCGGATTTTCCGACCGGAGCCCTGATTGACATCGAAGATTATTCAGACGGCCTGCCGGGGTCCAGGGTCAAGATAAGGGCCGTTCTGGAGAGTACGGGCAAATCGGTTAAGATCAAGGAAGTCCCCTATGGCGTTTCCACCGAAAGCCTCATCGATTCCATCCTGGCGGCGTCCGAAAAAGGAAAAATAAAGGTCTCCAACATCCAGGACAACTCGGCGGCCGAAATCGAAATCATTGTCACCTTCCAGCGGGGAGTTGACATGGAAAATGCCGAGCAGGCCCTCTATGCTTTTACCGACTGTGAAGTCTCGCTGAGTTCCACGAGTACCGTGATAGGCAAAAATGAACCGGTGACCTTGAGCGTTTCCGAAATCCTGATTGCGTCAACCGAGAGGACCAGGGAGCTTCTCAAAAGGGACCTCGAATACCAGCTTGAAAAGCTTGAACAGAAATGGCACTTGAAAAGCCTGGTCCAGATATTTGTCGAAAACCGCATCTACCTTCGCATCGAAAAAGCAGATACCAGGGAGAAAGTGTTCTCCGAAATTCGAACCGGGCTGGAGCCTCACCTCGCGAACCTGCGCAGGGAAGTAACCGAGGAGGACATCGAATACCTGACCGAAGTCAGGATACGTCGAATCAGCGCCTGGGATGCTGAACAGGCCAGGGAGGAACTGCTCAAAATCGATGAGGAAATCATCAAGGTAAAGCTTTTCCTGGATAATATTACGGATTACACGATAGCCTACCTGGATCATCTTCTCGAGGACTATGGAGAGGGAACGGAAAGAAGGTCAAAGATAACCTCCTTCGATTCGATTCAGGCTGTGGCCGTAGCGGAGAGGACCAGCAAACTCCAAGTCAACCGCAAAGGAGGCTTTGTCGGTACCGAACTTAAAGACGCGGAGGAAGTCGGTAGCTGCTCGGCTTTGGATGAAGTCCTTACCGTAACCCAGGACGGAGGCCTGATCATCAGCAAAGTCGCCGACCGGAAATACGTCGGCGAGCACATCGTTCATGTCCAGCTCTTTCCCCCTGAAAGCAGGGAGGATGTGTTCAACATGTTGTACGAAGACACCAGGTCCGGGCGAGTCTACCTTAAGAGGTTCCAGGTAGGAGGATATACCCGGGATAAACGGTATGAGCTGGGAAAAGCAAAGGGGCATACCAGGATCCTCCTGTTCATCCCGGGAAAAGACGAACTTTTTGCCCATCTCAAGTTGCGCAAGAAGCCCCGCATCAAAACAGATGTCTATCTGCAGTTTTCCGATTACCTGGTTAAGAGTAGGGGGGCCGCGGGGGTCACCGTATCCCGCCATAAACCCTCCTCAGCCCGCCAGATTTCGGCTACGGTGTTCGAGAATCGCACCGGCAGCGAATCCAGCGATGAAGAAAAGGCTGGTGACACCGACAAACTTCCCGGATTTGAATAGTAAACGAACGCCAATCTCCCGATTGGCTGTTTCAAATACTTTTCCCATTGCAACAAATCTTCCAATGATCGATAATTCCAATCCAGGAGGTATTAGTTCGATGCAGGAAGTAAACAAACAGCCCCCGCCCGCGCCGCCCGCCGCAAAATCAGGCAGCCGAAAAAAAATTCTGATCTGGATACTGGTAGTACTCGGATTTTTTCTATTGCTGATAGCCCTGATCATCGGCGGTTCAGCCTACTACGGTTACACCAAGATGAAGGAAATGGGACTCACCCCGGCCATGCTGGGAGATGATCCTGGTACCGCCTTCGGCAAGATTGTCGAGGCGACCAATGAAGAGATCGAGTTTGTCTCCTCGGATCCTGAAAAAGGAATCGTCACTTTTCGCAACAAGAAAACAGGGGAGACCGTAACTGTAGATTTCGAAAGCATCAAGGCCGGGGAGATACCCGAAATCCTGAGCCAGGGATCCGGTGAAGAGCCGGCCGGAGAAGCTCCGCCGGAAGAGCCGGCTTCGGATTCAGAGCAACAATAATTCGAGCATTCAGGCCTTCACACAGAGACATCGGCCGAAAAATTATGAAGATTGAAAAACTGGAACTATTCAAGGTTCCCCCGCGATGGCTTTTCCTGAAGGTCTCCACTTCTGACGGCCTCGCGGGCTGGGGAGAACCTGTAGTTGAGGGTCGCGCCGACACCGTCGCAGCCGCTGTCCAGGAAATGTCCCACCTGGTCATCGGACACGATTCCAACCGGATCGAGGATCTCTGGCAAACCCTTTATCGCGGCGGATTCTACCGGGGAGGACCAGTGTTGACCAGTGCCATTTCCGGTATCGACCAGGCCCTCTGGGACATCAAGGGCAAACGGCTGGGAGTCCCCGTTCACAACCTCCTGGGCGGGCATGTCCGCGATCGAATGATGGTCTATCCATGGGTGGGAGGAGACCGTCCTTCAGGGGTCGCCGCTGAGGCACGTAAAAAGCGGGAACTCGGATTCAAAGCCGTCAAGATGAATGGCACGGCGGAGCTTGAATGGATCGACTCGTCCCGTAAAGTGGACCAGGCGGTGGAAAGAGCCGCCTCGGTGCGAGAGGCTTGCGGGCCCGAATTCGGAATCGCGATCGACTTTCACGGCAGGGTCCACAAGACGATGGCCAAGGTCATCATGAAGGAACTGGAGCCGCTCAAACCGCTTTTCGTCGAAGAACCTGTCCTCGCTGAAAACGAAGAGTATTACAAGGACCTGGCGAACCGTTATGCCATACCTATTGCCGCCGGTGAACGCCACTATACAAGGTGGGATTTCAAGAGAATTTTTCAACAGGGAGCCATCGATATTGTTCAACCGGACCTGAGCCATGCCGGCGGGATTACAGAAGTGAAAAAAATTGCATCGATGGCAGAAGCTCATGATGTAGCCCTCGCCCCACACTGCCCGCTGGGGCCGATCGCCTTCGCATCATCCCTGCAGATCGACTTCACCTGCCCCAACGCATTCATCCAGGAGACGAGTGCCGGAATCCACTACAACACCGGTACCGATATGCTCAACTACTTGAATAACCCCGAGGCATTCAAATTCCGAGAAGGATACGTCGGGCTCCCTGAAAAGCCCGGGCTTGGCATTGAAATCAATGAACCGATTGTCAGGGAAATGTCCCGCAAAGGACACGACTGGAAGAACCCGGTCTGGCGGACACCTTCCGGAGTTGTTGCTGAGTGGTAAGATCAACGATCCGTATCACCTCGGCCGAGAACAGGAAGTAAGGCCTCCGGGAATCTTCCGCCGCCGGCTGGTCAGGCTGATCTTTATCGAAAAATCCAACCGGGTTTTTGCAAAAAGGTCTGGAAATCTCCGGAGAATAGGATTAGTTTAGATAGTTGAATTCGAAATTCAAAACAACCATCTACCATTAACAGTATCAACCATAATTTAAAACGTGAGGAAAGCCTACATGACAGAAAAAAAACCAAGCAGAAGAGAGTTTCTGCAGAAAAGCGGAACAGCTGCGGCAGCAGTTTCCGCGGCCACGATTGTACCGGGGTCAGTATTGGGAAGAGCCTTTGGCCACACCGCACCCAGCGACAAGCTTAATGTTGCCACTATTGGAGCGGGCGGCATGGGAGTCGGCAATACCGACAGCTGCGCCAAAACCGACAACATTTACGCGCTTTGCGATGTCGACTGGGACCGCGCCGCCGGGCAGTTCAAGAAATATCCCCAGGCAAAGAAGTATAAAGACTTCAGGGAGATGCTGGACAAGGAAAAGTCAATCGACGCTTGCGTCATTGCCTCTCCCGACCATACCCATGCCGTGGCTGCCATGATGGCAATGAAGCTCAAGAAGCATGTCTACGTGCAGAAACCCCTGACTCACTCCGTCTATGAGGCCAGGATGCTGACCGAGACCGCCAGGGAATACGGTGTAGCCACCCAGATGGGAAACCAGGGCCACTCCGGTCCCGGATGCCGCAATATCAAAGACTGGATTGCCGCAGGAGTGATAGGCAAAGTTGAGCTTATGGAAAGCTGGACGAATCGTCCGATCTGGCCCCAGGGCGTAACTACCAGGCCTCCCAAGGAACCGGTTCCCGATTACCTGGCATGGGACCTGTGGATTGGCCCCGCTCCATGGCGGGAGTATAACCGTGCCTACCATCCCCAGAGCTGGAGAGCCTACAAGGATTTCGGTACCGGAGCGCTGGGCGATATGGCATGCCATATCCTGGATCCTGGATACTTTTCACTTGACCTCAAATATCCCGAAAGCGTTGAAGGCTGTACTTCCAGGGATATCGGGACTGTAGAAGGCGGCAGGTGGGGAGGACCGGTTGAAAACAACGAAACCTATCCCAGGTCTTCCCTGATAACCTACAAGTTCCCGGCACGCGGTAATTATCCGCCCTGCACCGTTAAATGGTACGACGGCGGACTGGCTCCCACCAATCCGGAACTGATGGATCCTGATGATGAACTGCCCACCAGCGGAACCATCTTCCACGGCGACAAGGGGATCATCATCTGCAACGAATA
>Ga0180436_10005051_pt1 | contig 11755 bp, 9 predicted proteins | sample SS_ome_2_FD_132434 | JGI IMG/M metagenome (GOLD analysis project Ga0180436, IMG submission 132434) | Hypersaline lake sediment archaeal communities from the Salton Sea, California, USA - SS_3_S_2 metaG | ecosystem: Environmental > Aquatic > Non-marine Saline and Alkaline > Hypersaline > Sediment...
CAACGGTCAGAAATGAAATGTCAGCGCTCACTGAGGCCGGCCTGCTCCGGCAGCCCCACACCTCGGCCGGACGAGTCCCGACTGAATCCGGCTACCGTTATTTTGTCAGCCAGCTGATGAACGAAACATCGCTGCCACCAGCCATCCGCGCGACGATCAACCATCAATTCTCGCAGATGACCAACGACCTGCAGCAGTGGATGCGCCTGGCCGCGTCGGTACTTTCCAAACGCACCAATTCGGCATCCATCATCACGGCCCCGCAGGCAAATGCCGTACAGTTTAAACATCTTGAACTGATCTCAACACATGGCCGGCAGGTCCTGGCGATCCTGGTGCTCAAAGGGGGCCAGATCCACCAGCAGATCATTGCGATGGAAGAGCCGCTCTCGCAGGAGCAGCTGTCTGTGATCTCACAGAAGTTCAGCCACCGCCTGGAGGGCAAGGACGCCCAGAGCATGCGTGTGTTCCTGGAGCCGCTCTCCCCCGTGGAAAAACAGGTGCTGAACTGGATCGAGGATGAGATGCTGCGCAGTGAAAAGCTGCCCACCGGAGAGATCATCATCGACGGCCTGACCAATGTGCTTTCAGAGCCGGAATTCTCGGATTCCGAGGAAGCGCGCAGGGCGCTGCAGATGCTGGAAGAACGCTCCAACATCCAGGACCTGCTGGTGCAGACCAACCTGCCGGATTCGATCGGCGGCGTCCAGGTTTTGATCGGCGGTGAAGGCAGCTGGGAAGATCTGCGTCAGTTCTCGATCATCCTGTCAAAATATGGAACGCCGGGCGTTGCCAGTGGGACACTGGGCGTGTTAGGACCAATCCGGATGCCGTACGGGCAGTCTATCTCGCTTGTACGGTTCCTATCTGGATTGATGAGTGATTTTGTGGACCAACAATGGTAATTATTGAATAGAAGAAGATTATGGCAAAGAAAAAAGATAAAACTGAAAATATCGAAGAAGTACAAGAAGCGGCTGAAGAAATGAAAACAGCCGAGGAAAACGCACAGGAGGTGGAAAACGAAAAGAAAGAAGATGAAATGGTAACCATTCCGCTCAAGGATTATGCCTCCCAGCTGGAGGAAATCGACCATCTGAACCAGAAGGCGGATGAATTCAGCGATGGATGGCAGCGAGAACGGGCCGAATTCGCCAACTACAAAAAACGCATCGGCCGTGAAATGGACTCGCAAAAGGTCAATTACAAGGTTGAGACGATCAAGAAATATCTGGCGGTTAAAGACGACATTGACCGCGCGTTGAAGAACGTGCCGGAAAATCTGGCCGGCGAGCCATGGGTGAGCGGGATTGAATTGATCAATCAGAAATTATCCAACATATTAGATGGGGAAGGCATTGAGGTCATCCCCGCAGAAGGCAAAGCTTTTGACCCGGTTATGCATGAAGCAGTGTCACATGAGGAGAACAAAAAGGTCAAAAGCGGAAACATAATTGAAGTAGTCCAGCAGGGCTATAAACTCGGCGAGCGGATCATTCGTCCCTCGCTGGTAAGAGTAGCAAAATAGGAGATTAAAAATGGGAAAAATTATTGGAATAGATTTAGGAACCACCAACTCAGTCGTAGCCGTTATGTCCGGCGGCGAGCCAACAGTCATCCCGACCGCGGAAGGCGAACGCCTGTGCCCGTCGGTCGTGGCTGTCAACAAGAGCGGTGAACGCATTGTCGGGCGCACTGCCCGCAACCAGGCAATCGTCAACCCCGAGAACACTATCTTCTCGATCAAGCGCTTTATGGGGCGTAAATATGACGACGAGGAAGTTCAGCGCACCATCAGCCGCGTGCCGTATAAGGTCGCGAAAGCAAAAAACGGCGATGTGCGGGTTGTCATGGGCGATAAGGAATATTCACCTCCGGAAGTTTCCGCGATGATCCTGGGGAAACTTAAGAAGGATGCTGAAGCGTATCTGGGAGAAACCGTCACGCAGGCAGTCATCACCGTCCCGGCGTACTTTAACGACGCCCAGCGCAACGCGACCAAAGACGCAGGCAAGATCGCCGGCCTGGAAGTCCTGCGCATCATAAACGAACCGACAGCCTCGTCACTGGCTTACGGCCTGGATAAAAAGAAGAACGAAGTGATCGCGGTCTACGACCTCGGCGGCGGGACATTCGATGTCTCCATCCTTGAAGTAGGTGACGGCGTGTTCCAGGTGAAATCCACCAGCGGCGATACCTTCCTGGGCGGCGATGATTACGACATCCGCGTCATGGATTATTTGGCCGAACAATTTGAAAAAGAGCACGGTATGGACCTGAGCAAGGACCGCCAGGCGCTGCAGCGTTTGCGTGAAGCGGCAGAAAAAGCAAAGATCGAGCTTTCCACCATGATGGAAACAGAGATCAACCTGCCATACCTGACCGCGGACGCCAGCGGCCCCAAACACCTGGTCACCAAGCTGACCCGCTCAAAGCTGGAGCAGCTGACCAACGACCTGACTGAAAAAACCATCGGCCCTATGCGCACCGCGCTAAAAGACGCCGGGCTGAAACCGGAAGAGGTCAATGAAGTCGTCATGGTGGGCGGCATGACCCGTATGCCGGCCATCCAGGAGATCGTGCGCAAAGAGTTCAAGAAAGAACCGCATAAGGGTGTCAATCCTGATGAGGTTGTGGCAGTTGGCGCTGCTATTCAGGCCGGTGTGCTGGGCGGAGATGTGAAAGATATCCTCCTCCTGGACGTGACCCCTCTTACACTTTCGATCGAAACGCTCGGCGCGGTCGCCACTCCGCTAATCGAACGAAACACAACCATCCCGACCCGCAAGAGCCAGATCTTTTCCACCGCGGCTGACAATCAGACACAGGTGGAGATCAATGTGCTCCAAGGTGAACGGCCCATGGCCGCGGACAATAAATCGCTCGGCCGCTTCGTTCTGGACGGCATCCCGCCGGCGCCGCGCGGCGTTCCGCAAATCGAAGTGACGTTTGATATCGACGCCAACGGTATCCTTAACGTGACCGCTCTGGATAAGGCCACAGGCCGCAGCCAGAAAATCACCATCACGGCCTCTTCCGGCCTGACCGAAGAAGAGATCGAGCGCATGAAATCTGAAGCGGAAAAGCACGCCGAAGAGGACAAGAAGCGCAAAGAGATCATCGAAGCGCGCAACTATGCCGACAACGCCGCCTACACAGCAGAAAAAACCCTGCGCGAGAACGGCGATAAGATCGCGGATGACCAGAAAAAGAAGGTTGAGGAACTGGTCGCACAACTGCGCGAAAGCGCGAAAGGCGAAGACGCAGAGAAGATCCGCAAGGAAACCGAAGAACTCGGCCAACTCATCCAGCAGATAGGCGCGAGCCTGTATCAGCAGGGTGAGCAGGGACAGGCAGCGGGCGGTGAAGCCACCGGCGCTGGCCCAGAAGGAGAACCCGACGGTGAAGATGTCGTGGATGGAGAATTCAAGGACGTCTAAGGTACAATACCTACTTTGAAAGCATGAGAGGCGCTCTCACACCCGTGAAAACAATGCGCCTCTCTTGATATATAACCGATGCCGAAACGCGATTACTACGAAGTCCTTGGGGTGGCACGCACATGCAGCACGGAAGAGATCAAAATATCCTTCCGTAAATTAGCGCGCAAATACCACCCGGATGTCAATAAAGAAGCAGACGCTGAGGAGAAATTCAAAGAGATCAACGAAGCGTTCATGGTCCTTTCTGATGAACAGAAGCGGTCGGTGTATGACCGCTACGGCCATGAGGGGCTGCGCAGCGCAGGGGGTATGCCTGACTGGAACAACATCAACCCCTTTGATATTTTTGAGCAGTTTTTTGGGGGTGGTTTTGGCGGGTTTTCCACCCAGCAGCGCCGCAACGGACCACGGCGGGGAGAAGACCTTTATTACTCCATAACACTTGATTTTGAAGAGGCCGCGGCCGGGACAGAAAAAGACCTCAAGATCACCCGAGATGAAGTATGCACAAAGTGCAGCGGCAGCGGCGCTGAGCCGGGAACCAACAAGGAAACCTGCCGGACGTGCGGCGGGCGTGGCGAAGTGCGCCAAACCCGACAAACTTTCCTGGGTTCGATGGTGCAGGTCACCACCTGTCCGGAATGCATGGGCAAAGGCCAGGTGATCACGAGCAAATGCACGCAGTGCAGCGGGCACGGGTATGAACGAAAAACACTGACCAGGACCATACCAGTCCCAGCCGGTGTAGACAACGGAACCCAGATCCGCATGGCTGGTGAAGGCCAACCGGGAAGAAACAACGGCCCGCGCGGCAACCTGTATATCGAGATCAAGGTCAAACCGCACAAGTTTTTCCGCCGCCGGAAGGATGATGTCCTCCTCGATCTGAACATCAATATCGCCCAGGCAACCCTCGGCGCAGAGGTTAAGGTCCCCACTCTTGAAGGGGATGAAAAACTCGTCATCCCGGCCGGCACGCAGCCAGGGAAGATTTTTAAACTGCGCAACAAGGGCATCCCGCATTTGCGCGGCAGCGGAAAAGGCGATCAACTCGTCATTATCAACATCGAAATACCTTCACGCCTGACAGCGGAGCAGCGCCAGTTATTTGAACAGCTGGCACAAACTCTGGGAAGCGAAGTCCTTCCCCAGGAGCGCAGTTTCCTGGATGTGCTGAAGGATGTTCTCGGTGGGTAAAGCCAGCTGGATTGAGGTTTCATTAATTGTAACTGCTGAACAGGCAGAAGCGGTGGCCGAGATCCTCGGCCGTTTCACCACAGAAGGCGTGGTCATTGAGCGCATGGTGGACGAGGACAGCAAAGCCGAAGCGCAGTTGAGCGCAGGCGAAGTGCGTGTGTTCGGATATCTTTTTATTGACGGTTCTGAAGAAGATAGAAAAATGCGGCTGGAAGAGAACCTTTTCTACCTGAGCGCCATCCAGCCCATTCCCGCGCCAGTTTACACCCTCATCCACGACCAGAATTGGATGGACGCCTGGAAAAACCAGTACAAACCGCTCAGGGTCGGAAATAAACTGGCCATCCTGCCCGCCTGGGCTGACAACATCTTCCCCGACCGCATTCCAATCCGCATCAATCCCGGCATGGCGTTCGGCACCGGGACCCACCCGACCACACAGCTCTGCCTCAATTTAATGGAAAAAATTGATTTAAACGGGAAAATGTTTTTCGATGTCGGCTGCGGCTCTGGGATCCTCTCTGCCGCGGCAGTCAAACTCGGCGCGGAGCGTGCGTATGGTGTGGATATCAGCCCGGCCGCTGTTGTCTCCAGCCGGGAGAACGCGCGCATCAACAGTGTCGAATCTCAGACAGAATTTATCCAGGGATCTGCCTTGGATATAAGCGCGGGCGTTTTTGGCGCGAAACAGGCGCCGCTGGTCGCAGCCAACATCCTCGCGTCAGTTATCCTGCGCCTGCTGGACGAAGGTCTGGCTGAACTTGTCGAACCTGACGGTACCCTGATCGTGTCCGGGATTCTCAGCGAACAGGCAGACGCAATCACTGAAAAAAGCTCCGCCTGCGGGCTTGAAATCAATTCGGTCCTGGAAATGGACGATTGGGCTGCCTTTTCGTTATCCCATAGAAAATAGCGGCTACTCCTCGACCACAACCTCCCAGGTAATATCCGCTTTCCCGCGGACCGTGGCTGCCACAGAGCAGTATTTTCCTTCTGATAATTCGACGGCTTTTTCAGCCATCTCTTTTGTTAGTCCCTCACCCGCCAGTACATATTTGAGGTGGACCTTGCGGAAGGTCCAGGGCGGATCACTTTCCTGCTCCGCTTTGGCATGCACTTCCAGCTTGGACAGCTTCACCTTTCTCTTCTCAAGAATACCGACCACATCATATGAACTGCAGCCCCCAAGGGCGACCAGGAGCAGCTCGGAGGCCTTCATCCCGATCATTTCCTTATTGACCGAACCCATAGTTACCGAGTGATTACCGGAATCTGTGCCAATAAACGTCCTATCTCCCGTCCAGCGAACTACTGCGTTTGCCATTCTTCCTCCATTTTTGAAAGGATTATAAATACTGGAGTAGAAATTATCTATTAATAATTCATCAGATGTGCGCTTGACACAGAACACTTGTTCGTGTATATTCTATAGTACAAATGTCCGATAATAGGCCTCGAGAGGAGACGGATATGGTGCGCAAAAGCGAAGGTTTAAGTAAGAGACACCGGTTGATCCTGAAATTCCTGGAAAAATTCCAGGAGGAGAACGGGTATTCCCCTTCCATCCGGGAAATCGGGGAAAGCATCGAGGTGAGCTCCACTTCTCTGGTGGACTATTACCTGAAACAGCTGGAAGAAAAAGGGTATATCTCCCGCGAACAGCACATATCCCGTTCCATTTGCCTGTTGAAACCGTTGGACGCGAAGAAATCCGCGGCAGAGCGCATCTCCGAAGGCATCCGCCAGGCCGGCAACACGCTGGACGAATTGCTCAGCATCCCTGTTATGGGCCGAATCGTAGCCAGCGAACCGATTCCCATGCCAACGTCTGATGTAGGTTATTTTGATTCTGAAAGCAGCATAGATGTTGCCCGCTCGCTCCTCCCCGCCAAAGAAAAAGCGGATGAGCTTTTTGCCCTTGAAGTTCAGGGTGATTCCATGGTGGACGCGATGGTCAACGACGGCGACATCGTCATCATGAAGCGGGCCGCGCAGGCCGAGAACGGCGAGATGGTCGCAGTCTGGCTGGATGACAAAGACCAGACCACCCTCAAGTACTTCTTCAAGGAATCCAAAGGCATCCGGCTGCAGCCGGCCAACCCGACCATGGACCCAATCTATGTGGACAACCCCTCCAGCTTACGCATCATGGGCAAGGTGGTGATGGTCATTCGCCAGATGCAGGGTCTGGCTGTTTAGCGAATTACTTGTTTTTCAGAGCCCGCCGGGAAGGCGGGCTTTCTTAGTTGATCAGGTACGGGCGGACCATATCCATGGATTGCCGCCATAATTCCTCCTGAAGATCACGGTCCCTGGCAACGCTTGATGCACGGCCTTCCGTTTCATTCTGATAATATTTTCCGCTGGTACCGGTAATTTCTGGAGAGACTGCCAAATAAACCGAGGTTCGCGCTCCCTCCTCGATACTGATGCCGCGCATGTTATAGCTGTTGCGGAGCAGTTTTGTATCCACCACCCCCGGATGCAGAGAGTTGGCAGTGACCTTAGCCGGGTCCAGCCGGTCAGCCAGCGATTGGGTAAAGAACACGTTGGCCAATTTGGAAAGACTATACGCGCTGAAAGGATCATACCCGCGCTCGCCCATCAGATCGGACAGATCATCGGCGCGTGCGGATTTGTGCGCCGTAGAGGACACGTTGACAATCCGGGCCGGCGCGCTGGCCTTGAGCAAATCGAGCAGATTCAGGGTGAGCAGAAACGGAGCCAGGTGATTGACCGCGAAGGTCAATTCAAAACTATCTTCGCTCAGGGTGCGCCGGCGGTAAAAGTTTCCAGCGTTGTTGATGAGCACATGCAGCGCGTCCACCTCCGAAATGATCTGCTCTGACATCACTTTCACGGATTGAAAGGATGAAAAATCGGATACAAAATACCCCACGCGGCTGGCCGGATATTTCTTGTTCAGGTTTAGCGCCAGCGCTTCGCATTTCTGCTGGTTGCGGCCGTGGACAAGCAAATGCGCGCCTTTTTCAGCCAAAGCGTACGCAGTCGCTTTCCCGATCCCGTCGGTTGCCCCGGTAACCAAAATTGTCCTGTCGCTCATCATTCCCCATTCCTTTCAATCAGTTCCGCATACAGTTCAACATCCGTTATTGGACCGCCCGATGAGAAGACTGATATCGAAAAATCAACCGATGTGTTAGATGGAATGGCGGAGTCCTGGCGCCGGATCCCGATCACCGCCCCCTGGTCATTGAACGCCACCGCAACAAGGGTCACATCTGCTTTGGCGTCGTCTGTTTCAGCGGTGATCGTCCCGGCCGCTTGCGCATACAATTCGTCAAATGTCGTGGTGATATTCTCCAACACAATCTGCGGACCGTCATTTTCAGCGGGCTCGCCGTACCTGGCCCAGTTGACCGTTACCAAAATATCCGCAGCCGTGGAAACCCCGTCGAAAAACGCGGATGCCGGGATTGCGCTTCCCGGACCTAATCCGCGAAGGGCAGCCGGCGCGCTGACCATTGCAATAGACTCCCCGGCATCATTCATAAGCTCATAATCGAGGATCACATCTTTCAAGTTGTTCGCGCCTTTATTCCGGACCAATACCGTACACAACAATCCATCCAGGTGCGGGAAGCAGGCGGGGTTCATCAAGTCAATCTCTCTTGCCAGCGCATCTGCCAGGATCGGGGTGTTGTCCCCATTTGTGATGGGAATAACAACCTGATCCCCTACAATCATCACCGTCGGTTGGATGTCCGGATTTGCGGCGATGATGGCGTCAATGGTCACGCCGTACTGGAGGGCGATAGATGAGATCGAATCACCCAGCGCGACAATGTGCACGACCGGTGTGGGGATTTGGGTTGGCAGTGGTGCTTGCTCAACCTGGACGGTTTCTACTGGTTCCAGCTGTTGCGCTTCAGCCGTATCGGTAATAAAAGGGGTCAGACCTGACCCGGATTCGACGGCGATCACCGGAGAGCAGCCAGCCAGGAAAAGGGAAATCAGCGAAAGAAATATTACTGTTCGCATGGTTGGGTACGATTATACCCGCGTTCAATATGGGTTTTTACAGCGTCCCATAGCAGAAAACTCATGTTATAGTCTCATTGACGATGGAAGAAAATGACCGCAAGCAAGGGAGTTTTAGCCCTGGTATCTATGATTGGGCGGCCGAAAGAAAATTTTACGGGCGATTTTACCTCTCCCAGGGGCTAAAAGAGAACAAGCAGATCAACAATGACTGCGGCCCGACCAGCCTGGCAGTCATTCTTAACCTGTTCCTGTACAAAGAAATTCCCGGTTCGCGGGCAATCGGGAAGGATTCCGTTATCCGCTCTTCGCGATTTCATTTCTGGGAACGCCTGCCGGTTTGGATGCCGCGCGTGGGCGGCGCGACCGCTCCCTGGGGGATGGTAAAGGCGTTCAACCGTTTCGCGCGGGACTACGGGCTGACCTGGACCGCTTCCCGCCGCAGCGGGGCACGCCGGGCGCACCTGCTGGAAAACCTGATGATGGGCCGGCCGGTATCGGCTTTGAAGATTTGGAAAAATGGCGGTGGGCACTGGATCAACCTGGTGCGCTATTCCAGCGAAAAGGAACGGATCTATTTTCTCGATCCGAACCCATTTCTGCAGCATCTACCGGAAGAAAAACGCCTCCAGAGCCAGACCTGGGAAGAATTTTATGCGGATTGGTCGCGTGAAAACTGGTGGACGAAACTGCTGGGGATACGCTGCGAATTGATCGAATACTCGCGCGCGGCATAAACTTCGCGCCAGCCGCCGTCAACCCCTGATTGGTATAATTCATCCGTTAATTGAATTCATTTTGGAGTTATTTGCATGCAGAAAAAACCTGATTTCCAGACAATCATCATGACCCTGCAGAACTTCTGGGCCGATAAAGGATGCCTGATATGGCAGCCGTATTACCAACAGGTTGGCGCGGGTACGATGAACCCCGCAACCTTCCTGCGCGTCCTCGGCCCTGAGCCCTGGAACGTTGCCTATGTTGAACCTTCCATCCGTCCGGATGACGGACGCTATGGTGACAATCCCTACAGAATGCAGCAGCACTACCAGTTTCAGGTCATTCTGAAACCAGATCCGGGAAATCCGCAGGAACTTTACCTGGAATCACTGCGGGCACTGGGCATCAACCCGCTGGAACATGATATCCGGTTTGTGGAGGACAACTGGGAATCGCCGGCGCTGGGCGCATGGGGCCTGGGTTGGGAGGTGTGGCTGGATGGTCAGGAGATCACCCAGTTTACCTACTTCCAGCAGGCCGGCGGCATCAACCTGGAGCCCGTTTCCGTGGAACTCACCTACGGCATGGAGCGCATTGCCATGGCCATGCAGGGCAGCTATAACTTCCGCAAGATCAAGTGGAACCCCTCCTTCACCTACGGGGATGTCAATTACATGGCGGAAAAAGAACACAGCACTTATTATTTTGAGGAAGCGGACATTGACCGCTTGCGTGCCATGTATGACCTGTTTGAAAAGGAAGCAGACCTGGCGCTTGAAAAGGGACTAGTTCTGCCGGCTCACGATTACATATTGAAATGCTCGCACACATTTAATGTGCTCGATACGCGCGGAGCGATCGGGGTAACTGAACGGCAGGCGCTTTTTGGCCGCATGCGCGACCTCTCACGCCGCAGCGCCGAGGCCTATGTCGCCCAGCGGGAAGAACTGGGTTTCCCGTGGATGGATAATCCGGCTGCATTCGCGGGCGCAGGAACGAAATCCGATAAAAAAGATGACCAGCTTCCGCTGCCATCCCCGGATTCCCTTCCGGAAAAAGGCAGTTACCTGCTGGAAATCGGTACAGAAGAACTTCCCGCCGCTGATCTAAGCGATGCTATCAGCCAGCTTGAAGCAGGCATTCCGGTATTGTTTGATGACCTGCGGTTGGACTACGAAAACATAGAAATCATCAGCACGCCGCGCCGGCTTGCCGCATTGGTCCGCGGGCTTTCTTCACGGCAGGACGACCAGACTGTGGAACTGAAAGGACCGCCCGCAAACCGGGCGTTTGATAAAGACGGCAATCCAACCAAAGCAGCCATCGGGTTCGCCCGCAGCAAAGGTCTGGATGTCACCGACCTGGAAAAGAAAGAGATTGACGGCGGCGAGTATCTTATGGCAACGGTATTTGAAGAAGGAAAATCTATCGCTGAAATTCTGCCTGAAAAACTGGCTGAATTTACAGGCGGAATCCGCTTCAATAAATCCATGCGCTGGAATGCGAGCGGCGTCGCTTTTTCGCGCCCCATCCGCTGGCTGGTGAGCATGTTTCAAGACACGGTCATTCCGTTTATCTTCGCTGAGCTGACCGCTGGCGCCGCGTCACGCGGTCTGCGCTTCACCGAAAAAGAGGATATTAAGCTGAAATCGGCGGATGATTACTTGACATTCCTTGAATCGCAAAATATAGTCCGTAACACGGATAAGCGCAGGCAGGTTATCCAAGAACAGGTAACAAACCTGCTCGAATCGGTCAACGCGTCTTTGAAAATTGACGAAAATTTACTCGATGAAGTGACCAATCTGGTCGAAGCACCAATAGCCCTGTTGGGGAATTTCGCGCCATCCCACCTGGAACTTCCCCCGGAGGTGCTGGTGGGTGTGATGAAAAAACACCAGCGCTACTTCCCGGTCTACGAGGGGAACGGAAAACTGATGCCGTACTTTATCACGGTTCGCAACGGCGGAAAGAATCATCTTGATATCGTCGCCCGCGGCAACGAGGAAGTGATCGAAGCCCGTTTCGCCGATGCCGCTTTCTTTATGAAAGAGGACAGCCGCCACACGCTCGAAGAATTCCTGCCCAAACTAGAATCGCTCACCTTCCACCCCAAACTCGGGTCGATGCGGGCGAAGTCTGAGCGAATAGAAAAGATCACCCAATCCGTGTGCGATGACCTTGGTCTGGCGGGCGAAACCCGAGAGCATGCTCTGCGGGCCGCGCAGCTGTGCAAGGCAGACCTGGTGACAAACATGGTGGTGGAAATGACCGCGCTGCAGGGAACAATTGGAAAGTATTACGCCCTGCGTGACGGCGAAAATAAAGCGGTCGCTGACGCGATCGAACAGCATTACCAGCCGCGGCAGGCGGGCGGCGCTTCTCCGGATTCA
>Ga0180436_10005052_pt1 | contig 11753 bp, 13 predicted proteins | sample SS_ome_2_FD_132434 | JGI IMG/M metagenome (GOLD analysis project Ga0180436, IMG submission 132434) | Hypersaline lake sediment archaeal communities from the Salton Sea, California, USA - SS_3_S_2 metaG | ecosystem: Environmental > Aquatic > Non-marine Saline and Alkaline > Hypersaline >...
ACCCTTCATGGAGATCAACTGCGCGGCCGTGCCCGAGACCCTGCTCGAGAGCGAGCTGATGGGGCACGAGAAGGGCGCCTTCACGGACGCCAAGGCCCGCAAGGAGGGCCTGTTCGAACTGGCCGGACAGGGCACGATCTTCCTGGACGAGATCGGCGAGATGGGCATCCTGCTGCAGAGCCGCCTGCTGCGGGTCATCGACAACCGCACCTTCCGCCGGGTGGGCGGCAAGGAAGAGCTCAGCGTCAGCGCCCGGATCGTGGCGGCCACCAACCGCGACCTGGACGCCGCGATTCAGGCCGGCGCCTTCCGCAACGATCTCTACTACCGCCTGCAGGTGGTCGAGGTCCACATCCCGCCCCTGCGGGAGCGTCCCGACGACGTGGGCGTCCTGCTGGAGCACTTCGTGGCAGACCTGAACGCCAAGCTGGGGCTCGCCACGGCCCCCCCCGACGCCAAGCTTGTGGCGGCCCTGCAGCGCTATCCCTGGCCGGGCAACGTCCGCGAGCTGAAGAACGTCCTGAAGCGGATCATGATCCTGGAGGAGCCCGCGACCCTGAAGCTGGCGCACTTCCCGCCCCATATCGTGGAGGGCCGGGACCCGCGGGCCGTGGCCGAGGCCACCCACGGCGCGTCCGTCGGCCTGGTCTCCCTGTCGGAGGTGGAGAAGCGCCAGATCGTCTACACCCTCGACAAGACGAGCAACAACAAGTCCAAGGCCGCCCGTATACTCGGCATCTCGCGACAGACCCTGCGCGAGAAGCTGCGGCAGTACGAGGAGGCGGCGGGCGGCGAGAAGAACGAGGCCGAATCCTGAACGCACGGCCGCGAGCGGCCGTGTCTGACCGGGAGGCCCGACTCCCGGCAACCCAGCGTCGAATCGACGTTCAGCCTGTCGGCATGCGCATTGCGACCTGTTCCCGGAACCCGCCGGATGGGGCCCGAGGAGCAAGGAATTTATGCGTACGCGACAAGAAAATGGTCTCTGGGCGACGATCGGCGTCTGGATCGCCTTCTTCGCCGTTCTGCAGGGCGGGACGGCCCTGGCGGCCAAGAGCCTGACGCGCGCCGAGGTGACCGGCTATTCCCAGTGGCTGGGGGTGCTCGCCGAGGATGCCGACGCGCCGCAGCTCTATCCCCTCGGCAAGACCGAGGCGGAGATCGCCGCCGAGAGCCATGAGCGGCGGCTGGCGGCCGCACGGGCCCTGATCGACTACGACGCGTCTGCGATCCGCGCCTGGAACGCCGACGACTTCCGCAACGAATTCCAATCCATCAACCACGCCCGCGGCTCCCGCGAGATCCTGGACTTCGACGGCGCCCTCCAGTGGTACCGCACGGCCCTCCAGGCCCGGGCGCCCCGCGTGGCCGACGGCGTTCTCACACGCGAGATCTTCGCAACGGCCGTCATGTCGGGCGATTCGCTGCAGATCCTCGAGCAGCTCCTGAATCTGGTGGGCGTCGCGGACCTCAAGGACCGCTCGGCGGCCGTCGTGCTGGCCTACCGCCATTACCTCCACGAGCGGGACCGGACCAATCTCGATCTGCTGATGGAGAAGGTCGCGCCACAGCTCGCGCAGCTGCCGACGGAGATCGTGTTCTGGCACGCCTTCTGCCTGATACATCTCGAACGCCGCGCCGAGGCCGAGCCGCTCCTGGAGCGCCTGGCCTGCGACGCCACCCTGGCGGCCGCTCTGGCCAGGGAGCAGGTGGAGTGGTTCGTGCAGGCCCTGCCCGACAACCTGACGCTGCTGGACCGTCACCGGGACGCGCATCGCCTCTACCGGCTCCTGGGTGCCCGGGCCGACACACCCGCCGGCCGCTGGGCGCGCTACCAGCTCGCGAACGCCTACCTTCTCGAAGGCCGCTACGACCAGGCGGCGCCGCTCTACGCGGAGGCCTGCGACGCGGCCGAACCGGCGTCCTGGCAGATCCGCGCCTGCGCGCTCGCCGAGACGGCGACGGCCCTCGAGGAGATCCGAAAGGAGGGCGAACGGTATGACACCGACGACATGCACGACCGTTGAGACGCCGACCGGGGGTCCCGATCTCCTGGAGGGTCTGATCCATATCTACGGGCGCGAACGCGCCCTCTACCAGGACGTCCTGCGGCTGTCGCACGAGCAGATCGAGCTGGTGCGCAACGGCGAGGGATTGCCCGGCATCCGGCGCGTCCTCGACGCCAAGCGAGAGCGGCTGGACGAGATCTCGCGCCTCGAGGAGAGCAGCGCGGCGGCGCGGCAGGAATGGGAGCGCCTGCGGACGGGACTCGGAGGCCCGCAACCGGCCCGTCTTCAGCAGTCCCTGCAGGCCGTCGGCGAGCTGATCGAGCAGATCCTGCAGGTCGAGGTCGAGAACGACCGGTTGTTCATGAGTCTGGCCCGCTGAAGAGGCGGCCCCTGGAACGATTCTTGATGGAGGAGAGGACCCGGTCGGCGGGGATGGAGCTCCGCCCCGGCCGGTTCCCCGATCGTGAACACCCCGGCACGGAGGCGACAGCGGGATCATGTTCGACGTCAGCATCTTCGATCAGGCCCACCTCGACCATCTCAAGAAAGCGCTCACGGTCTACACGCGGCGTCACCGCGTCGTGTCCGAGAACATCGCCAACGTCGAGTCCCCTGGCTACAGGGCCCAGGAATACCGGTTCGAGGATCTGCTGCGCCGCGCCGGTCAGGGCAGCCTACGAGGGGCGCAAACCCATGCGGCTCACCTGCCCGTGGGCGCCCGCCGCATCGAGGAGACCGAGGGCGAGACCGCCCTGCAGGAGAGCGGCTACGACAACGGGATCAACGACGTGAACGTCGATACGGAGATGACGTCGATGGCCACCACGGAGCTCTCGTACCGTCTGGCCACGCGCGTCCTGAGCATGAAGTACAGCCAGCTTCGCGAGGCCGTCTCCGGCCGCGTCCGCTAATGAGGGAGGAGAACGATGGGTGACGGCCTGTTCAGTTCCATAAAGATCAGCGCGTCCGGCCTGTCCGGCATGCGGACGAAAATGGACACGGTTGCCAAGAATCTGGCCAACGCCGAGACCACGCGCACCGACGAGGGGACACCCTACCGCCGCGAGCGGGTGGTCTTTTCGCAGACCCTCGCCGAGACGCTGGGCCGGCGGGCCCTGCCCCGTCCCGAAGAAAGGCGCGCCGGCGGCATGACCGCGACGGACCCCCGGCACTACGCCATGGGCGCGAGCCGCGCGGAGGAGGAGATGTCCCGCGGCATCGACATGGACGTGCAGACGGCGCCCGACGCCTCCGAATTCAAGGTCGTCTACGACCCCGGACACCCCGATGCGGACGAGGAGGGGTACGTCCTGATGCCCAACGTGAACGTCATCACCGAGATGGTGGACATGATCACCGCCAGCCGCGCCTACGAGGCCAACATCTCAGCCGTCCAGTCGGCCAAGCAGATGTTCGCCAAGGCCCTGGATATCTAATCGACGTCCCGTCCAGGAAGGAATGACGATGGCCATTAGCGCAGTGAGGATCCAGGGCGGCATCGATGCGCGCCAGGCGTACGGCGCCGCCGGCACGGAGGCGGCGGGTGGTCCGTCCTTTGCAACCAAACTACAAGAGGCGATCCAGTCGGTGGACCGCGCCCAGGGTTTCCGCGACGAGATGATCACGGGCGCGGTGACCGGACAGGTCGGCGAGGTCCACGACGTGATGATCGCCGCGGAGGAGGCCCAGCTCGCCTTCGAGCTGATGCTGGAGATCCGCAACAAGCTCCTGGAGAGCTACAACACGATCATGCAGATGCAACTGTGACGGTCCCGAGGACGAGCGGACCCACAGCGAGGAGCTGACGCGAGACGATGAGGCAACAGCTAGAAAACCTGAAGACGCTCACCGCGCGCTTCACGTTCAACCAGAAGATCCTGATGGGGGTCATCCTCGGCGCCGCCGTGCTGAGCATCGTCATCTTCAGCGTCTGGCTGCGGAGCGAGGAGAAGACGGTCCTCTTCACGAACCTGTCCCCGGAAGACGCCTCCCTGGCCATCGACGAGCTGACCAAACAGAACGTGGAGGCCGAGCTCACCAACGGAGGCACGACCATCATGGTGCCCGAGGGCGTCGTGCATCGCCTGCGCGTCGACCTTTCCGCCAAGGGCATCCCTTCCTCGGGCACCGTGGGCTGGGGCATCTTCGACGGCAAGCAGTACGGCATGACGGAGTTCGTCCAGAACGTGAACTTCAAGCGCGCCCTGGAGGGTGAGCTGACCAAGACCATCGAGTCGATCAGCGGCATCCGGGCGGCCCGGGTTCACCTGGTCATGCCCAAGCCCTCGATCTTCAAGAAGATGGAATCCCCGGCCACGGCCTCGGTGGTGCTCACGCTGGGACGCGGCAGCGCCCTCTCGCCCCACCAGATCCGGGGCGTGCAGAGCCTGGTGGCCGGCAGCGTGGAGGGGCTCGAGATGCCGAACGTCTCGGTCCACGACCAGTACGGCGTCGTGATGTCGGAGAACTTCGACGGTGAGGGCGCGGCCCGCTCCGAGGGGCAGCTGGCCCTGAAGAAGGAGGTCGACGCCTATCTCTCCGACAAGGCCCAGGGGATGCTCACGCAGGTCATGGGGCCGAACCGGGCCATCGTCAGCGTGGACGCGACCCTCAACTTCGAGCGGCTCGAGCAGCAGCGCAAGATCTACGATCCCGCCCAGACCGTCGTCCGCAGCGAGGAACGCAACGAGAGCACGGAGGGGCAGGGCGGCAGCAACGAGCAGTCGACCACCAACTACGAGATCAACGAGACCCTGGAGACCGTCGTCGGCGAGATCGGAGGCGTCAAGACCATGTCCGTGGCCGTCTTCGTGGACGGACGCTACGAGGCGGCCGAAGAGGGCGGGGAGCCCGTCTACACGCCGCTGCCCGAGGAGGAGCTGGAGCAGATCGAGCGGGTCGTGCAGACGGCGGTTGGGCTCGACGCCGAACGCGGCGACCGCATCGAGGTCGTCAACATGCGCTTCCAGGAGCCCGCGGCGCCGCCCTCCGAAGGCGGCGGGCTGGTGAGCGCGCCCCTGATGCAGGATCTGCCCGGCCTCATCGGCCGGATCCTGCTCTTCGGCACGGTCATCTTCATGGCCTTCCGGCTCAAGAACGCGCTGGGGGATCTGATGGGACAGGTCTACGTCCCCGAGGGCGCGCCGGAAGTCGCCGAGGAAATCCCGGCCGAGGACATCCTGGAGACCGACGAATCGGTGGTGTCCCTGGAGAACAAGCTCAACGAGGTGCGCGACTACGCCGGGGCCAATCCGCAGGATATCGCGGATCTGGTGCAGGCCTGGGTGGGCGAATCCGATAGCGCGACGGTATCCAAATGACCCGGAGCGAGAGCATTGGCTGACAAGACGACGCTGCACAAGATCGCAGTCCTGATGATCTCGCTGGGGCCCAAGGTCGCCGGCCAGGTGATCAAGCGCCTGCCCGAGGAACTGCTCGAGAAGATCACCGCGGAGATCTCCGAGGTCAATCTCATCGCGACCGAGGACAAGGCCGAGGCGCTGCAGGAGTTCATCGATCTGCGCCGCCGTTCCTCGGGCGTGGAGTTCGGCGGCGAGAATTCGGCCCTGGAGATCCTCGAGGAGGCCCTGGGCAAGCGCCAGGCCGACACCGTCCTCAACCGCGCCACCGGCTTCAGCGACATGCAGGGCTTCGACAACCTCAAGCGCGTCGACAACCTGACGGTCATGAACTACCTGAAGAACGAGCATCCCCAGACCATCGCCCTGGTGCTGTCGTACGTGGACCCGCGCAGCAGCGGCCCCATCATCCAGCTCATGCCCGCGGCCATGCAGGGAGCCATCGCCCACCGCATGGCGACACTGGAGCGTCCCAACAACCATGCGCTGAAGATCGTCGAGGACACCATCAGCGGCCTCGTCAGGGACGAGATCGCCGGCGAGACGCGAGCCTTCGGCGGGCGCAAGCAGGTGGCGGCCATCCTCAACGAGATCGACCAGGAATCCTGGCTCGAGATCATCGACGACGTGCGCGAGATCGACGACGAATGCGCCACCGAGATCAAGAACCTCATGTTCGTCTTCGAGGATCTGATCAACCTCGACGACCACTACATCCAGGAGATCCTCAAGGAGGTCAAGGGCAAGGAGCTGGCCACGGCCCTCAAGGGAACGCCCAACAACATCAAGGAGAAGATCTTCAAGAACATGTCCAAGCGCGCACGGGCGGGCATCTCCGAGGATATGGAGTACATGGGGCCCATCCCCATCCAGGAGGTGGAGGAGGCCCAGCAGAAGATCGTCTCCGTGGTGCGCAGGCTGATGGATGAGGGCGTGATCGTTCTCGGCAGGGGAGGCGGCGGTGCATCCATGGTCACCTGATGATCTCTTCGCCGAGGCCGTCGCCGTGGCCGAGTCGGTGGCGTTCGAGGCCCCCGGGACGGAGATCGCGGCCGTCGATCTCGATTTCGTCGAGGATCACCCGCGCGACGGCCTGACGAGCTTCCTGAACCGGCTGGAGCCCCACGAGCGCGACGCGCTCTACCAGATGATCGACGCCGAGATCCGCGCCGAGGTCACCCAGGAGCTCGCGACCGAGAACGAGCGGTGGCGTGAGCAGGCCCACGCCTTCCTCGAACGCGTGGCGAAGCAGCTGGAGACGAAGGTGGACGACGAGCTGACGGCGGTGGCCCGCAATGCCGTGGAGCTGTCCGTCGCCATGGCCGAACAGATCATGCGCCGCTCCATCGAGCTGGACGAGAGCACGGTGCTCCGCGCCGTGGAGACGATCATCTACCGCGCCAAGCGCGGAACCAAGTTCACCGTCATCGCCAATCCCGCCGACCGGGAGTTCCTCCTGCAGCTGCCCGAGAACCTGAAACCGCTGAACATCGAGACGATCGAGGCGGATCAGCGCATCGAGCGCGGCGGCTGCGTCATCACCGCCGACGGCCAGGAATGGGACTATACGGTCGGCGGCCGCTTCGAGAAGCTGTCCGAGACCGTGCGCGAGAGCATCCTCGAGGCCAAAGCCACGCAGGAGGACCCCGATTGAGCCTGCCCTGGGCGGAGACCATCCACAAGGTGCGCCGGACGGACACGGTCCGCGTCACCGGGACGGTCGAGACCATCGTCGGCCTGACCATCGAGGTCCGAGGCCTCAGCGCCTCGGTCGGTTCGGTCTGCCGCATCCAGATCGGACGCGCGCGACGGGGCGTGATGGGCGAGGTGATCGGTTTCCGCGACGGCCGCGCCATGGTGATGCCCTACCAGACACAGGCGGGCATCGCGCCGGGGCAGAAGGTGGCCGTGGTCTCGAACCGACTCACGGTCCCCGCGGATGCGAGCCTGTTGGGCCGCGTGCTGGACGGACTGGGCCGTCCCCTCGACGGGGGACCGCCGCTGGCGAACGTGAACGAGCGTTTCGTCACCGCGCCGCCGCCGCAGGCGCTGCAGCGCAGCCGCATCAGCGAGCCCTTCGCGACCGGTGTCCGCTCCATGGACGCCCTGATCAGCGTGGCCCGCGGCCAGCGCATGGGCATCTTCGCGGGCAGCGGCGTGGGCAAGAGCATCCTGCTCGGCATGCTGGCCCGCAACGCGGCCTCGGACGTCAACGTGGTGGCCCTGATCGGCGAGCGGGGGCGCGAGGTCCGCGAGTTCATCGAGCGTGATCTCGGGCCCGAAGGCCTCGCCCGCAGCGTGGTGGTGGTCGTCACGTCGGACGAGAACGCCGTGCTGAGGGTCAAGGGCGCCGAGACGGCCATGACCATCGCCGAGTACTTCCGCGACAACGGCAACAACGTCCTCTTCATGATGGACTCGGTGACGCGCTACGCCATGGCCCTGCGCGAGATCGGACTGGCCATCGGCGAGCCGCCCACCACGAAGGGATACACGCCCTCGGTCTTCGCGGCGCTGCCCAAGCTCTGCGAACGCTCGGGCTGGACCGACCGGAACGCCATCACCTCCTTCATGACCGTCCTCATCGAGGGCGACGACGAGCACGATCCCATCGGCGACGCCATGCGCTCGATCCTGGACGGGCACGTCATGCTGAGTCGGGATCTGGCGCGGCAGGGGCATTATCCGGCCATCGACGTCCTGGGCAGCGTCTCGCGGTTGCGCAACGACGTGATCGACGACGCCGTCCGCGCGGCCGGCGTGAAGATCATGCGCTGGCTCAAGGCCCTGGAGGAGAATCGAGATCTGATCAACATCGGCGCGTATGTGGCCGGTTCGGATCCCCTTGTCGATACGGCGCTGGCGAAGCAGGAGGCCCTGCGAGATTTCCTCTGCCAGGACGTGAGCAGCGCGAGCGCTTGGGAAAGCACCCTAACTGACGTCATGGCACTGGCAACGGAGTAGTTCATGATGTTCCGCTTCAAGCTGGATCAGGTGCTCCGTCATCGTCGCCGGCGCATGGAGGCCGAGGCACGAAAGCTGCATGCGATCGAGTCCGCCGCCGTCGCCCTGGAGCGCACGAACGCCCGCATGGAGGCCCGCTGCCGGGAACTCGCCGCGAGGGGCGCACCTCTGGCCACCGACGCGGACCTGCAGCGGCAGCAGCGGCTGGCGGAATTCACGAGAGGTCAGGGACTGAGGATCCTCCACAACGAGGCGGAGGCCCGGACCATCCGCGAGAAGGCCGCCGAACAGCGACGGATCCTGCTGGCGGCCCAGCGGGACAAGCGCGTGCTGGAACTGCTGCGGGACCGTCACCGGGAAGCCTGGGATCTCGAGCAGCGGCGCCTCGACCAGAAACGCACCGATGAAATCGCAGCCCGCGGGAGCGGCAAATGAGCAGCAAGTCCATCGCCCTCGTATCCACCCTGACGTTCCTGGTGATCTTCGGCGTCATCATGATCACCAACGGACTGCTCCAGGAGACCGTGCGCGAGCTCAGCCGCAACGCGCAGGTCGTCGAGACCGACCTCGATCCGGAGGCCACCAAGCTGCTCTTCGCCAACCTCGCGAAGGAACGCGACAAGCTGCAGCGCGAGAGCGAACTGCTCATGGGCTACCGGTCCATGTCCGATATCGAGGAGAAGAGCCTCGTCGCCCGGGAGGCGAAGATCCAGGAGATGATCGCCGAGCTGGCCCGGGCCCAGAGCGGCTTCAACCTGGAGCGGGACGCACAGGCCGCGAAGCTCTCCAAGGTCTACGAGGCCATGAAGCCGACCAGTGCGGCGCCCATCCTGGCGAGCCTGGACATGGACGTCGTCCTGCAGATCCTCGCCAACATGAAGGACCGCCAGGCCGCCAAGATCCTGGCCAACATGAATCCGGGGCTGGCGGCCGAGATCAGCACCCGACTCAGCGCGAAGGGACGTGGTTGATGAACGGAGTCGGCAGCGCCGGCGCGGCCAGCGCCGCACGCGATACGGCCGAGAAGGCCCGCTCGGACATCGCCGTCGCCGTGGCTCTCGCGGACCAGGGCGCCTTCGAGCGTCTGCTGGGGACCGAGCGTCGCCAACCCGCCCAGCGGGACGAGGAGCGACCGCGAAAGCAGGATCAGGAACGCACCGGCCGGGCGGCGACGTCCCAACCGGAACGGAAGGGAGCCGCCGTGCCGGACCGGACGCTCCGGGCGGCGGCGGCTCGAGCGCGGAACACGACTGCCGGACCCCGTTCCTCCGAACCGTCACAGGATACGACCGCTTCGCGGCGTCCCGCTTTCCGCCCCGGCGCGGCGGTGGCGACGGGACAGCCGCAGATCCCCGGCGCGACCGTCGAGAAGATGACGCCGGCCGGGATCGAGGCGAGCCGGGCCCAGGCGGTCACGGCCTTCCGTGACGACGCGTCCCTGCGGCCCGCTGCGGCGGCAACGCCCGTCGGTACGGCCGCGGAGACGAAGACGGCGTTTGAAATCGTCAAGACGGGCACGGCTGCGGACACCATCGAGCCGGCGGAACAGATCCGGCAGCCGAACAAGGCCGACGGCACGCCCGCGTCTCAGCTGCCCGGCGGCGCGCCGAAGACGCCGCGACCGGGTCGGACACGCTCCGAAGCTCCGGCCCAGGCCCAGGAGACGGCACAGGCGACACAGGATATCCGGCCTGCGGTCGCGGACGCGGCCGTGCAGGCCTTCGGCGAGGCGCTCGCCACAGGCGGCGGCGCCAAGGCTGCGACCGTATCGCCCCAGCCGGACGCATCGACCGTGGCGGCGGACCCCGAACTGACGCGCCAGGTCCGCAGCCAGGTCCTGGGGCAGTTGACGGGCAAGCTGGGCAGTCTGGGGGGCAAGGGTTCCCTGCGCCTGATGCTGTCGCCGCCGGAACTGGGCCGCCTCGAGATCCGCTTCACGCGGGAGGGCAACAACCTCCATCTCACCTTCAGGGTGGAGAGCGCGGCCGCCGCGCGCGCGTTGCAGGACGGGGCCGGCCAGCTTCAGGAGACGCTCCTGGGCGCCAAGTCGACCTGGCAGCAGGTCGAGATCAGCGTCGAGCAGGAAGAGGACGAGACGGAGGAGCGGGAAGGACGCGGTCGGCAGTCCCGGGATGACGACGGCGACCGCCCGTCGCCGGAGCATGACGAGCACGGAGGTGAAAGATGGACGTGAGCACGGTGAGCAGCGGCTCGACGACGACCACCACCACGAGCGGCAGCGTCGCGGCCAGCCAGGACCAGTTCCTGCAGCTGCTCGTCACGCAGATCCAGAACCAGAACCCCCTGGATCCGCTGGACAACGCGGAATTCACCTCGCAGCTCTCCCAGTTCGCGATGCTGGAGGAGCTCACGCAGATCAACACGAGCCTCGAACAGAACATGGTCTACTCGCAATCGCTGAACAACACCATGCTCCTCGGCCTGGTCGGCAAGCACGCCGTGGTCGAGGGCGACCAGGTCGAGGTGTCGGAGGGCGAGATATCCTCCAGTCAGATCCAGGCCGCCGCCGCGGGCGTGGCCACCGTCGAGGTGCGCAGCGAGAGCGGCGCCCTCGTCGACTCGTACACCCGCGAGATCAACGCCGGCTGGAACGACGTGACCTGGGACGGGGTCGAGAGCGACGGCGACACGGCCGAGGACGGAACCTACACCGTGTCGGTCTCCGTCGAGGATCGGGCGGGCAACGAATTGGACGTCGTCACCTACATGTCGGGACTCGTCGAGAGCATCCGTTTCGAGAACAACCTGGCCCTGCTGAACGTCGGCGGGCGGGACTACTACGCTTCTGAAATTGCCAAGGTAGGCATCTAGTCTCGACCGCCGTACAGGCGAGACAGAGGACAAGGAGGACCTCATGCTGCGTTCCCTCTACGCCGGTATCTCCGGGCTCGGTTCAAACGCCATCGAGCTGGACGTGATCGGCAACAACATCGCCAACGCCAACACGGTGGGCTACAAGTCCTCGCGCGTCACCTTCCGGGAGATGCTCAGCCAGACCATCAGCCCGGCCCAGCGGCCGGTCTCGGGCGGTCGCGGCGGCACGAATCCCCAGCAGATCGGGCTGGGCTCCTCGGTGGGCACCATCGACGCGCGCTTCACGCAGGGCAACCTCCAGACCACGGGCCTGGCCAACGACCTGGCGCTGCAGGGCGACGGCTTCTTCGTACTCAGCGACGGCTACAGCAGCTACTACACGCGGGCCGGCGCCTTCGGTCTGGATTCGGGGAACTACCTGGTCGACCCCTCGACCGGCATGCGCCTGCAGGGCCTGGCGGCCGACGAGACCGGCGCGATCCAGAACGGCCAGTTCGGGGACCTGTACATCGATCCCAGCATGACCGTCCCGGCCAGCGCCTCGACCCGCCTGCAGCTCTTCGGCAACCTCGATTCGGCCTCCGAC
>Ga0180436_10005055_pt1 | contig 11751 bp, 9 predicted proteins | sample SS_ome_2_FD_132434 | JGI IMG/M metagenome (GOLD analysis project Ga0180436, IMG submission 132434) | Hypersaline lake sediment archaeal communities from the Salton Sea, California, USA - SS_3_S_2 metaG | ecosystem: Environmental > Aquatic > Non-marine Saline and Alkaline > Hypersaline > Sediment...
TGAAAATTTACGCCGCTTTTTCCCCCGGGGCATCAGGGGTTTTGTAAACGCCCGGTTGATAGTAGGGCAGCATGGTCTCTTCCGCCCACTTGATCGCTTCCAGCGGATTGAGGCCCCAATTGGTGGGGCAGGTGCTCACCAGCTCCACGAGGCTGAAGCAGCGCCCTTCAACCTGGTATTGGAAGGCCTGTTGAATGGCCTTTTTCGCCTTCATGACGGTTTTTGGGCTGAGCACCGCCTGACGGGTGATGTAGGCCGGCGTCTGCAGCGATGCCAGCAGTTCCGCCACCTTAATGGGCATACCCACATCATCCACGTCCCTGCCGAAAGGCGACGTGGTGGTGCGCTGACCGGGCATGGTGGTCGGCGCCATCTGTCCGCCGGTCATACCGTAAACGGCGTTGTTGACGAAAATGGTTGTGAATTTTTCCCCCCGGTTGGCGGCGTGGATAATCTCGCTCATGCCGATGCTCGCCAGGTCCCCGTCACCCTGGTAGGTGAACACGATCAGATCGGGTCGGACCCGTTTGATGCCGGTGGCCATCGCCGGTGCCCTGCCGTGGGCTGCTTCCTGAAAATCAAAGGTGAAATAATTATAGGCCAGCACCGCGCAGCCGACCGGTGCGATCCCGACGGTTCGGCCCCTTATGCCCATTTCGTCGATGACCTCCGCAATGAGCCGGTGGATAATGCCGTGGGTGCAGCCCGGGCAGTAGTGGGTCACGACGTCCGCCAGCGCTTCCGGTTTTTTAAATGTTTTTCCCATCAGCGGTGTCTCCTTTCACAGATCACAGAATCGTTCGAATAAAATCCGACACCTCTTCGGGCGTGGGCACGTTGCCGCCGCACTTGCCATACCAGTGAACCGGCTTTTTACCCATAACGGATCGTTCAATGTCTTCAACCATCTGCCCCATGCTCATTTCAATGCTGACGACATCCGTGCAGCTGTCCTTCACCGCCGCTTCCAGCACCGGCTTCTCAGGAAAGGGAAACAGCGTCTGCGGACGGACCATTCCGACTTCGATCCCTTCGTCCTTCATCTGGTCGACGGCCGTGCGGCATACCCGGCTCATGGTGCCGTAGCTCACGATCAACACACGGTAGGGTGCGGCCGTGTTGTACGTGTCGTAGCGCACCTCCTCGCGCTTCATCTGTTCGTATTTTCGCTTCAGCGCCAGATTGTTCGCATCCAGCTCCTCGGGATTCAAAAACAGCGACTTGACCAGATTGCGCCGCCCGCTGCCGCGGGTGTCCATGCCATTGGTCGCCCACTCGTCCTTGTTGGACGGTTCGGTTTTCAGATGATCCGGAAAGGACACCGGCTCCATCATCTGCCCGATGAGACCGTCGCCTAGAATCATCACCGGGTTGCGGTATTTCTCGGCCAGCGGGAAGGCCCGCATCACCATTTCCACCGCTTCCTGCACACTGGCAGGCGCCATGACCAGCAGCCTGTAATCACCGTGTCCGCCACCCTTGGTCGCCTGCATGTAGTCCGCCTGCGACGGCAGGATACCACCCAGGCCGGGGCCGCCGCGCATGATGTTCACAAAAACCGCCGGACACTGGGCCCCGGAAATGTAGCTGATCCCTTCGCTCATCAGGCTGATGCCCGGGCTCGAGGAGGTGGTAAAAATGCGGGCGCCGGCGGCGGCGGCGCCGAAAATCATGTAGGAAACCGCCACCTCGCTCTCGCCCTGTAAAAAAACGCCGCCCACCTCCGGCATGCGCCGTGACAGATATTCCGCCACCTCCGACTGGGGGGTGATGGGATAGGCAAAATAGTTCAGACAACCGGCCCGTATCGCCGCTTCTCCAATGGCCTCGTTGCCTTTCATCAACACTTTGTCGGCCATGATCCTCTCCTTCTAATCCGCGGGTGCATCAGCGGTTTCGCTGATTGTAATGGCCACATCCGGGCACATGGTGCAGCATATGGAACAGTAAATGCAGTTTTCAGGCCGCGCCTGATACGCGGGGAAATAGCCTTTGGGACTGACATTGCTGGATATTTCGAGCACCTTTTTGGGACAAAAGGCGATACATAGTCCGCAGCCCTTGTACCTCTCCTCGTCGATGGTGTGCATGTACGCCATTCAAAACTCCTTTGATTACACGAAATAAGCCGGTTTGAGCCAGGGGGGGACCAGCTGCCGCCGGATGATCAACACCGGGCAGTCAATCCGCGATGAATCAAGATCGGCCGCCAGCGCCGCCGGCACGGTGACAAATGCCAGCGGCACCCCGAAACGCCGGGCCAGCGCCTTTACAAAATCACCACCGTCGTAGATGTGTTCGACCGTGGTTTCCTCAAGCAGATTCGCGTTGCCGATGACGCCGTCCACCCGCAAATGGGAGGCGGCTTCGATCTTTTCCCGCATCCGGGCACACCCGTCAAACGTTTCCGTCTCCGGCCGCAGCGGATTGACGGCCTGGAGCGTGTTCACCCTGCGGCCTCGCAAGTCCCCGGCAAGGCTCGCCAGCACCCTTGCCCCGGCACCATCACCGCCGGCATCCACAATAACCAGCGCGCCCCGCCGCCGCAGGGCGGCGGAAACGCCCGGACTGAGAATAGGCAGGTCGGCGTTCAGGTACTGCTCGGGCGGCAGAATCACGTTAATATCCCGCGATCGCAGCGTGCGGCGGGCTTCCCGGGTTCTGAAATAGGGATTCACCAGATCCAGATCGATAATGTCGACCGGCACACCGGCTTTTTTGCGTTCGATGGCCAGGTTGACGGCGACTTCCGTCTTGCCGCTGCCGTAATTACCCACGACAACCAAAATCTGATCGGTTTGGAAATCCTCCACAGTCCCCCCAATAAAATCGCTGCGCGATCAGCCCGTTGCACGATGCCGATCGCGCAGCGATTTTATAAATAAACTTGTAAATTATTTATTTTAAAATAAGATGTCAAGAGATTTGGCGGTGTAAGACGATTTTGCGCTTTGATGGGCGGGTGCCAGCCATGGTTTGCTGTTGAAAAATATCGGTTTTCATGGGTTATCTTTGGAAGGGATGCCGACATTTCAGCAACAAGACGCTGCTGAATGCCTCGTTTGCGGGATGGGGCATGCATATGTAAACAGGATACGCGACAATGCCTCGCATTCAAACCGGACTTGAACATCTTGTGGCCACGCTGCCGGATCGCCTCAAAGGGCAGCGCGTGGGCCTGCTGTGCAACCCGGCATCGGTGGACGGCCGGCTGCGGCACGCCCGGCACATCATTCATCAAATGCCGGATGTCCATATCACGGCTCTTTTCTCTCCCCAGCACGGTTTTTTTTCGGAAAAACAGGACAACATGGTTGAATCAGACCATGGACACGATGCATTTTTGAATGTTCCGGTGTACAGCCTCTATGGCCGAAGCCGGACACCGGAAACGGCCATGCTGGCGGACATCGACACCCTGGTCGTCGATCTTCAGGATGTGGGGACACGGGTATATACTTTTATTTACACCATGTCCTACTGCCTTGAAGCGGCCCGCGACGCCGACTGCCGCGTGCTGGTGCTCGACCGCCCCAATCCCGTGGGCGGTCGTCGGGTGGAAGGGAACCTGCTGTCCCCGCCAATGGCCTCCTTTGTGGGACGTTACCCCATCCCCATGCGCCACGGCATGACCATCGGCGAACTGGCCCTGCTGTTCAACCGGCACTTCGGCATCGGCTGTGAGATTGAAGTCGTTCCCATGCAGGGCTGGTGCCGGGACATGCTGTTTGCTGAAACAGGGCTGCCGTGGGTCGCCCCTTCCCCCAATCTGCCCTCACCGGTCTCCGCGCTGGTCTATCCGGGCCAGGTTGTCTGGGAAGGAACCAATGTATCCGAAGGCCGGGGCACTACCCAGCCCTTTGAGCTGTTCGGCGCCCCTTATCTGAATCCCGCCGCCGTCAGAGCCCGGCTCGCCAACCCCGACCCGCCGGGCGTCATTTTCAGAGAAGCGGCCTTCGAACCGATGTTCAACAAGTGGAACGGTATTCTGTGCCGCGGATTTCAGATCCACGTGACGGCCCCCTCCCTGGTGAAACCCTATGAAACGACCCTTGACCTGCTCCAGGCGGTCATCGCCTGCCACGGAGATGGGTTTGAATGGAAAAAGCCGCCCTATGAATACGAAACCGAAAAGCCGCCCATCGATCTGATCATCGGCGACCGGGATATCCGTGTGCGCCTGGAGCGGCGGGAGCCGCTGGACGACATCATCCGCTCCTGGTCGGCGGAACTGGCCGCATTTAAACGCCTGAAGCAGTCGTTTCATCTTTATGAGTGATGGGACCGAGGTCAGAAGTCGGAAGTCAGAGATCAGAAATCAGAGGGCGGAAGGCGCAAAAAGGTGTCAGGTGTCAGGTGTCAGGCGTTAGATATTGAGTATCAGCCCTGCCGACGGCGGTGGATCGGCCGCTTTGATCAACGATAAGTAAATTGGTTCATTCGTTGAATGGTTAAATGTGAAAAACGGCATTTGCCGTTCCCAATCAACCAATCGACCAGTTAACCAATCAACCAGATCCAACGATCCCAACGTTCTCAACGATCCCAACAAACACAACAAACACAATAACCCTCGAACCCTTGATCCCTTGACCCCTCGGATCCCTAAAAAAAAGGCGTGCCGGCACCATCTGCCGGCACGCCTTTTTCAAGTCTTTAACTATCAGGATTTTTCGGCCTTGATCGAGTCGATTTCTTTTTTCAGATCGTCGATTTCCTGCTTATATTTATCGCCCTCGTCCTGTTTGTCAAAGGAATTGTCCTCTTTTTTCCAACTGTCTTTCAGCTCGTCAAACCCCAGGTAAAGCGCCAGGCCGCCGCCCAGCAGCAACATCACCGGAAGGGCACCGGCAAGCAGTTGAAGAAAGGCCCCGAACCAGACCGACAATCCAATGAGTCCCAAGACCGCCGCGATGGCACCGCCAATTAACGTTTTCATAAACCACGACCTCCTTTTTAGAATCTAATACGGCTATATTTTCAATATTTTAGCGCAAAAAAATGCGTCTGCTCGCTAACAATCAAGGCATTACCACAACCAAATAGCCAACGCAAGCTTATTTTTTCCGGTCGCCATTTTTCTCTTTTTGCATGCCGCGAACCAGTCGATTTTATAAGGCGGAACCGCATTTCCGCTGCGGCTGAAGTCAAAGCGGCCCGCTTTACGTCGACAGGGCCGCCGACGCCGGTCAAGTCCATGGTCACCTTCCGCTTAACCGGTTGCAAACCTTCCATGCTTCTGTTAATCAACAGCTGTTCACAACGAAAATCGCTGAAGGCCGATGTTTCATGTTCAGGTGCAAATCCAAACGACTTTCTCATCCTGTCCGCCGCATCCGCGGCTTTGTCCATTCACTGATTGATGCGGCGCTCAAGGGCACCCACGACCATTACCTTTTTTTCCTACCCGGCAGAAAAGGTTTCCTTTGCGACGCGCTGCTGCGGCTGCTGTTCGCCGGTATAAAGGATGACCCGGAGCAGCTCGGCAAACTGGATCAAATCCCCGGAAACGCCGTAGTTGTGTACATGAACCAATATCCGAGCAAATTCGACTTTCTGCTGTACCACATCCGATATGCCGGCCGGCGCAAACCGGCGCCCGAAATCGCTTTCGGCTATCACGTATTTTTTCTGCAGCCGGTTTCCAGACTGATCCGCATCCTTTTGTCCAAAATCGACTTCTTTTTGCGGCACCTGGCGCTGCCCAACCCCTATAAATCCGGGTATCTTGAAAAAGCACTGCTCGGCGGGCATGCGGCTTTTCTATCGCTGGTCGACCCTCAGGGCTTTTACCGCCGATTCATCAAATCCAAAACGGATCCGGTCCGGTTTCTCTTAAATCTGCAGCAGAAAACCGACCGCCCGGTGGTCATCGTCCCGCATCTTTTGTTTTTCGACCGCAAACCGAATCCAGACGTTAACTCCATGACCGATGTCATGTTCGGGTCCCTGGCCAGGCCGGGCATTATCAGACGGCTGGTCGTCCTTTTCACGAGACCCCGGAACGTCTTCTTCGAAATATCGCAACCGGTCAACCTCCGGAAATTTATAGACGCTGAAGAAAACCGCGGCAAGGGCACCGAGTATCTGACACTGGTCCTGCGGCGCAATCTTCTGCACCAGCTGAACCGCCACCGGCAGAGCATCACCGGACCGGTGGTCAAGTCCCGTCAGGAGCTCAAGGAAAGCATTCTCACCGGCCAGCGCCTGAAAAGTTTCATGGACCAGCTGGTGGAAAAACGCGGCACGCCCCTGCTGCGGCTGCGCAAAAAAGCCGATGCGTATCTCAATGAAATCGCGGCTCGGCCCAATGCCGGTATGATAAAAGTCGCCGAAATGATCGTGGGCTGGATCCTGAAAACCCTGTTCCAGGAGGTTGCCTACAACAAGGAAGAGCTGCAGCGCGTCAAAACCATGGCGCAGCAGGGGCCGGTTATTTTCGTACCCTGCCACAAAAGCCATGTGGATTATCTGATGCTGCCCTATCTGATGTACCAGAACAATATGCCGGTACCCCTGATTGCCGCCGGCAAAAATCTCTCTTTCTGGCCCATCGGGCCTTTTTTCAGATCCGGCGGCGCCTTTTTTCTGCGGCGGACTTTCCGCGGCAACGTTCTCTATTCAAGGGTCTTTGCGGAATACATCCACAAGCTGCTGGAAGAAGGCTACAACATCAAAATATTTATTGAAGGCACGCGCAGCCGCACCGGGAAGCTGATCACCCCCAAGTTCGGGTTTCTTTCCATCCTGATGAACGCTTACAAAAACGGGGCCTGTCCGGATCTTATTTTTGCGCCTATTTTCATCGGCTACGACCGGGTCCTGGAAGAAAAGGCCTACATCCACGAAATCGAAGGCGGCCATAAAAAACCGGAAACCATCTCCCAGGTATTCCGCGCCCGCAAATTCCTGAAAAACCGCTACGGAAAAATCTACATCAAGTTCAGTGAACCGCTGTCGCTCAACGCCCTCACGGCCGACGGCGCCACCGCTCTGGCCGATCTGGATAGCAAGCACTTCAACATGTTCTGTCGCAATTTAGGCTACCGCATCATCAACGCCATCGACACGGTCACCGTGGTCACTCCCCACGCGCTGGTCGCCTGCTCGCTGTTGAACAGCATTGACAAACGGCGCACGCTCAGTGAAATCGAGGCGGATCTTGACACCTACCTCCTTTTCCTCAACGCGCAGCGGGCCACCCTGGCCGACACCCTGACCTCAAACCGCCGCCATGCCGTCGACCACGTCATCGAGTCCTACATCAGCCGTAAATTCATCGAAAAAATCGGCGGCGATGAAGAAGAAGCGCTTGACCCGGATCCACTGTTCGTCGTGGTCGAGAGCAAAAGACCGCTGCTCGAGTTTTACAAGAACAACTGCATTTCGTTTTTCGTGCCGGCGGCGTTGACGGCGCTCTCGATCCTGGATGTCGATGTCTTTCAATTCAAATCCTCGGACCTGTACGAACGCTACAAAGACCTGCAGTACTTTTTTAAGTTCGAATTCGCTTACGACGTGGATCGGCCGCCGGAATACTACGTGCGCAAAACGTTAAAGGCCTTTATTGACGACGGTGTCCTCATGCCGCACCGCACCCTGCCGGAAACCTATCAGCTCACATCCGCCGGCCTGCGCAAGCTCAAAGGATACGGCCGGCTGCTGAAATCTTTTTTTGAATCCTACTGGGTCGTTCTGCTCTGGTTCAGCCGGCATCCGGCCAGCGACATATCGCCCAGGGATCGCCTGAAAAAGATTCAGGCCGCCGGCAGCCGCATGTTAAAAAACCATGAAATCGATCTGATTGAATCACTGTCCAGAGTCAGCTATGCCAATGCGGTCAATTTTTTCACGACCAACGGCATCAAAGGCGCCGGCGACAGCCAAAAAACCGCCGTGTATCAGCAGCTGATTCAACGCCATCTCGCATTGGTCAACGTCTGATGAAAGCCATCGTTCTTGCCGCCGGAAAGGGAACCCGGCTGCGTCCGTTCAGCGCACACACCCCGAAGCCGCTTTTCACCATTGACGGCCGCCCGGTTCTCGATCATGCCATCCGCGCACTGATCCGCGCCGGCGCCGAGGCGGTCATCGTCAACACACACCATCTCCATGAACAGATAGCGGCGTACATCGCCGGTCAGGCCTACCCCATCCCGGTGCGCACGCGGCATGAAGACCCCATTCTGGGAACCGGCGGGGCGATCAAAAACACCGCCGATTTCTGGGATGACAGACCGTTTATGATCGTCAACGGCGACATTTACACGGACATCGACCTTGGGGACGTCTATCGCTTTCATCAGCGGCACGGGCATGAAGTCACCCTGGTGTTGACGCATGCCCCGCGCTTCAACCAGGTGCTGATCGACCGGCGGCGGCGGGTGCGGGATTTTTCCGCCGCCGACGCGGACCCGGCGGCCGGTGAATGGAAGTTGTGTTTTACCGGCATCCATGTCGTCCACCCCCGGCTGCTGAAACACATCCCGGCCGGACGTTTCCACCACATCATCGACACCTACCGTTCACTGCTGGCGGAAGACCGACCCATTCAGGCCATGGTGATGACCGCCTGCCTGTGGCGGGATATCGGCAGCCCCCGTCGCTACCGGAACCTGGCGCGCCGAATTATTTCCGAACACGCCCTCTGCGCCGCCTTCCCCCGGGAACCACCCGGACCTGTGCACATGTCACGCCTCACAGGAGACGGCTCCCAGCGCTGCTGGTTTCGTCTTCAAAAGGGAAAACGACGCCTGATCCTGGTGGAGCACGGCATCCAGGCCGGTAGAAAACAGAGTGAAGCCGCGGCCTTCGTGGCCATCGGCACCCATCTGCAACGTCAGGGAATTCCCGTACCGCGCATGATCAGGCACGACATTTTCGCCGGACTCGTCGTGTTGGAAGATCTGGGCGACTGCCATCTGCAGCAGGCCGTCGCCCGCCGCCAGTCACCGAAAGCCATTTTCAGCCTGTACCGGCGATTGATCGAGCAGACAGCGGCCATGGCCATCGACGGCGCGCACGGCTTCGACACCGCCTGGACCTGGCAGAGCGCATATTACGACCGCGTAACGATCATCGAAAAAGAGTGCCGCTATTTCTGTGAGGCCTTTTTACACGGCTTCCTTGAGCAGCCGGTCGACTTCACAAACCTCCTGCCAGAGTTCAATGTCCTGGCCGACCGGGTCCTGGATTGCGGGGTGACCGGTTTCATGCACCGCGACCTGCAGTCACGCAATATCATGTTAAAAGGCGACCAGCCTTTCTTTATCGACTTTCAAGGCGGACGTCTGGGACCGGTGCAGTACGATCTGGCCTCGCTTTTGATCGATCCTTACGTCGATCTTTCCCTGAAAATGCAGGAAGACTTGTACGAGGCGGCCCTGGAAGCCTTTTCCCGCCGCATGTCCATCGACCCCGCCGCCTTCCGCTGCGGCTTCGAAGCCTGCGCCCTGACCCGCAACCTGCAGATCCTGGGCGCCTTCGGCTATTTGAGCATCGCGGCGCAAAAGCCGTTTTTTAAAGCCTTCATCCCCCCGGCGCTCAAGACCCTGCAGCGCAATCTGTTCCGCTTTACGGGTGAAAGTGAATTTCCGGGTCTGAAAAATGTGGTGGATACGGCCGCATGTACTATAGAAGAAAAGATCGCACATCGGTCTTGCTGAAATCGGAAGGTGCCGGATGATGCAGAATGCTGGAGCAGTGAAAAGGCGGAATGCCTCCAACAAAGGCCTTGCAATCGCGGGCGCGGCCCTTGGCTGCCTTTTCCTGGCGTTCCCTCTTTATGCCGCAGACACGGCGGAAGCGACGATCTCCTGGTGGCTGACCAGCCTGGGGCTTTTCGGGGGCCTGGCTTTTTTTCTCTACGGCATGGGCAAAATGAGCACCGGCCTGAAAAAAACCGCCGGCAACCGCATGCGCACCATCCTGGCCGCTTTGACCCGCAATCGATTTGTCGCCCTTCTGGTGGGGGCCTTTGTCACCATGGTCATCCAATCCAGCAGCGCCACCACGGTTATGCTCATCGGCTTCGTGCAGGCGGGTCTGATGGGTTTCGTGCAGTCGCTGGGGGTGATTCTGGGGGCCGACATCGGCACGACCGTCACCGCCCAGCTGATCGCTTTTAAACTGACCGATTACGCGCTGCTGATGGTCATTGTCGGATTTTCCCTGATGATGTTCGCGAAAAACGACCGGGCCAGAAACATCGGCGAAGTGATTCTGGGGTTCGGCATTCTCTTTTACGGCATGAAGCTCATGAGCGACGCCATGAAACCGCTGCGCATGTATGCGCCCTTCATTGATTTCATGAGAGGACTGGAAAACCCCTTTCTGGGGATACTGGCCGGCGGCCTGTTCACGGCCCTGGTGCAAAGCAGCAGTGCAACAACCGGCGTCGTCATCGTGCTGGCCCAGCAGGGACTGATCACCCTGCAGGCCGGCATCCCTTTGGTTTTCGGCGCCAACATCGGCACCTGCGTCACGGCCGGTCTGGCTGTCATCGGCACCAACCGGGAGGCCAAGCGCGTTGCCATGGCCCATGTCCTGTTCAAAGTCGTCGGCGTCGCTCTTTTCATTTTCTGGATTCCGGCCTTCGCCGGCCTCATCCGCGCCCTGGCCGAACCGTTCGGATCCGGAACGGCGCGGCAGATCGCCAACGCGCATACGATTTTCAACGTCGCTCTGGGGTTGGTGTTTCTTCCCCTGATCGGCATTTTCGGACGCCTGGTGAAGTGGATTCTGCCGGAAAGCCCCGATGCCCGGGCGCTCACGATGAGCACCCATTACCTTGACGAAAAGAGCATCGCCACGCCCGCCATCGGCCTCGATCTGGCCCGGGCGGAAATCGCCCGCATGGCCCGGCTGATCCACCGCATGCTGCGCGCCGTCATCATCCCGTTTATGTCCGACGAAAAGCTGATCGTCAACACCAGAATGAGCCGTGACGAAAAAGAGCTGCTGATCCGGGAGATTCCGCGGCAGGATGAATATTTCCCCCAGTTGACCCTGCTGCAGGGCATCGACATGCGCGAAGAAAAGCTTGACTTCATCGAAGAGCAGGTGCGGACCTATCTGTTCAAGATCGTTCACCAGGAATTGTCCCTCAAGCAGGCCAGCGAAGTTTACGGGATGATCTCCATTGCCAGCGACCTGGAGAGCATCGGCGACCTGATCCACCGCAACATGGTGCCGCTGATCGCCAAAAAAAGAGATCTGATGACCGATTTTTCGGAAGAGGGCAAGGAAGAACTGCTGATTTACCACCAGAAGGTGTGCCGACAGGTGCAGCTGCTGGAAAAGGCCTTCCGGGAACGCGATCTTGACAAGGCCGCCGAAATCATGGCCGGCGAGAAAAGATACCTGGATCTGGAAGCCCAGTACCGCGTGCGGCATCTCGAAAGAATCCGCCTCAAACAGGATGAGTCCTCCCGTACCCACGAGATCCACATGGAGCTGATGGACCTTCTCAAACAAATCGTGGTGTACTCTTCCAACATCGCCAAAACCTATGTGGACAAGTGTGAGTGCAAGAAATGAGCGGACACGGAACGGCCCGTGACAGGGGTTGTCAGCTATCAGCCATTCGCTGTCAGCTGTCCCCCGTAAACGTGAACGAAGAACGGTTACGGCGGAATAAAAGAAGCCGTCGGTTTTACTGGATTCCGGCGTGCGCCGGAATGACGGTTCGTCGACAAAAAGCGAACCCAACGAACCTAACGAACCTAACGATCTCAACATCGTTTCATACAA
>Ga0180436_10005056_pt1 | contig 11748 bp, 10 predicted proteins | sample SS_ome_2_FD_132434 | JGI IMG/M metagenome (GOLD analysis project Ga0180436, IMG submission 132434) | Hypersaline lake sediment archaeal communities from the Salton Sea, California, USA - SS_3_S_2 metaG | ecosystem: Environmental > Aquatic > Non-marine Saline and Alkaline > Hypersaline >...
AATATGAGACCATTGTCCTCGAGGTATCGGACGTCGCCGCACGCACATAATGCCCACCCCAACAGGCTAAATGGCCAACCGATCCGAAGATAAGATATGCACCGCATAAGAAATATTCGGTTCGCGTCGTGCCAGAGGAGCTGTGACATGCTGCACAAATTTGTCATTAAGCGAAACGAAAGCAAGCAAGAGCTTCAAATTAAGGAATATGCAAACCTGGAAAGGGAGCCCAAGCATGAGTGGCAGCAGCCTGATATAACATCATTTGCCCTTATTGGCCAAGAAACCTATGACAAAACAGATGTTACGCGTGCCATTAAAAAGGGCCGCAGACATCTTGTTTCTGTACTACGAACCCATAATATGTATCCCATCGGCATTTATGCCGATGAGATCGCATCGTCGGTGATACAATTATATGCCTCTAAAACAGCGAGCAAAGCTGAGTTGTCATTTGACGATAAATCAATTTTTGATAATGAAGTCTAATGACTGAGCGGATTGATTTCAGAATCCATGTGATTTGATCCTGGATTCGTTCGATTGGATTGGCATATTGATTTGATTGCTCTTAGTTCAGCTTTCAGCAATTGATTCAGGGAAGCGCCCGGCCGACATGTGGCGCTTGTCTGACGATGCGATCGATAACCGGACTTGCCGTCCCCAACAAGTTGCCGGATTATAGCGAGCTGCTTGGCGAGATCAACCACTGAAATGCCAACAAGTTTCTGGGCGGGGTTGTCCGGCTCCGCAGCTACCGGTTCCATTCTCAGGTATTCTTGATATTCCCGGCAGTCATCGTTGTGGGTGCACCGCTTGCAAACGTCGATATGTTTGCGTTGAAAACCCCGATTTTTGGTGCACACAAGGTAGCGTGTGGTCATCTGTTCCGGCATGAAATTCAGGTGTCTTTTTGAATAGGAGCGACGGCCTTTCACCCGGCGTGCGAAAGGATCGCGTTTCATAAAATTGTGGAACGCGTTTTTATTTTAACAATAATACCAGATAAGTGATTTTTTTTCAAGACTAAACGGAGACAGGGTATGGGATGGTTAGGCAAAATTGTGGGTGGTACAATTGGATTTGCGTTGGGAGGACCATTGGGGGCTGTCGCCGGTGCAGCTTTTGGACATGCGTTTGATCGCAGCGAGGATCGTCGCTTTGGGGGGACTGGGGGGACGCAGGAGCGTTTATCACCCAATGAGGAGTCCCAATTTGCTTTTTTTATTGGCGCTTTTTCTATGTTGGCAAAATTATCAAAGGCAGATGGGCATGTATCTCAGGAAGAGGTGACTTCCATTGAGCAGTTCATGCTATACGATCTCAAATTGAACCCCCAAAGCCAAGCTGTGGCCATGAATATTTTCCAAGCTGCATTGAACACACCCGGAACCTTTAATGAATTTGCGGCTCAGTTTCATGAACGTTTTCGGTTTCAGCCACAGCTATTGGATGTAATGATCGATATATTGCTGCGTGTATCCATGGCGGATGGGACTCTGGCCGAAAGTGAAGAACGGATGATTCTTTCGGCCAAATCAATTTTCAACCTGAGTGATAACCAATACACAGCCATTAAATCCCGCTATATCAAAGATGATGGAAAATATTATGCAATTTTAGGGGCCACATCGACAGACAGCAACGACACAATAAAGACTAAATATCGTCGTTTGGTCAAGGAATACCATCCGGATATGATTGCTTCAAAAGGTCTGCCTGAAGAATTTACCGAATTGGCAGAGGAAAAATTCCGGGAGATACAGGCGGCTTATGATGCGGTCAGGAAGGAAAGAAACTTTTAATTATTTCTAATGTTCGAAGTTCATTCCTTTTCGATTAGTTGCCCGCGCATGGTCTGCGCGTCATGAATTCCTTCCAAATAGACCCGCTGGAATGTATTTTTAATTCCGGTTCTGTATTTCAATAATACTTTTATATAGTTAGATGTGACTCCCTTTAGATGCCCGGTCTTTGCATCGGGTGTTGTTTCCACCAGAACCACCACTTCGGTGTTGAGATGCTTGGCAAAAAAGGCCTGCCTTTTATCATGGCCCAGGGCTCGAATCTCCTGGCAGCGCCGCTTGGTTATATCCGCGGGCACCTTTCCGGAATAGTGACTGGCCGGTGTGCCGGCACGGGGTGAAAAGGGGAATACGTGCAGGTATGCAAGGGGCAGTTCAGCAATAAGTGTGCGTGTATTTTGGTATGCCTTTTCAGTTTCTCCGGGAAATCCCAGCATGACATCCACGCCGATGGCGGCCTGCGGTAATAACTGATGAATTGCTTTGATACGCTGAATAAACTCCTGACGATTATAAGGTCGCCCCATACGCTCTAAAACGGTATCATCGCCACTTTGCAGCGGTATGTGAAAATGGCGGCATATATGGCCGGGCCGATCAGATGCATTCGTTATTATTTCGATTAATTCATTAGTTATTTCAAGTGGTTCAATTGAACTTAGGCGAATTTGATCGATGGTCTGTTGTGTGTGGAGTTGTGCCAGTAGATCGCTTAGGCCCATCTTGGGTGTGAGGTCACGGCCATAACTTCCCAAATGAATGCCGGTCAGAACGGCCTCATGAAAACCGGCGGTTTTGATCTGCTTTAGCGATGCGACCACATTTTCAAAAGGCATGCTGCGTTGTCGGCCCCGGGCATAGGGCACGATGCAATAGGTGCAGAAGGCATTGCATCCATCCTGAATTTTTAGAAATGGTCTGGTACGGGCACCAAATGAAAGGGGAAGGGGCGATGAATCCAAGGGAAAATGAAATTCCGAAGGGACGGCCTGACGTTTGGGATCCAATTGAGGGAATATTTGTAAAATCTGCGGAATGCGTTGTTTGTCGGAATGTCCGACCACGTAATCAATCCCGTCGATTTTACGAATATTTTCAAAATCAGTCTGGGCCAAACAGCCGGTCACGACTACCGTTGCCTTTGGGTTTACTCGGATTGCTTGGCGGACGGCCTGGCGAGATTGCATGGCCGCCTTATGTGTAACCGTGCACGTATTAACGATGCAAATATCGACACCATCTGGTCCGGTTTCAACCGATCGGCCAATATTTTCAAGGCCCGCTTGAACCAATTGATGCGCAAGGGTTTCCGATTCAAATTGATTCACCTTGCAGCCCAGTGTTTTAATAGTAAATGATTTATAATATTTCATTATATTAATTAAATAGAATTATTTATTTAAAGTAATGAATGATGTAAAATGGTTTCAGGTTATAAGTTTTGGATTGCGAATCGGTACACAAAATCCATTTTTAAGCTATCCACCCACCACCCAATACCTCATCATTGATGTAAAATACGGCTGCCTGTCCAGGTGTAATAGCAGATTGCGGGGTATCAAAGCGGACCCGGGCCCGATCTTTCGTTATCATGGTTAGATGTGAGGGTGCAGCCCGATGTCGGTATCGAATGCGGGTATCAACCTGAATCTTATTGCGTGGCGGTTTATTGATCCAATTGATATCCTTGATATTGCACGTCTGTTGATAGACTGCCTCTTTGGGCCCCACCACCAGGCGGTTCTGGGCGGCATCAATGCGGATGACATAGTATGGTTCGGCAGCCGGAATATTGATGCCCCGACGTTGGCCGATGGTATAGCGATGGAGCCCTTGATGTCGTCCTATGACATCACCATCCACTGTTGCAATGGGGCCTGCCGTAAAGCTAAAGTCGGGCTGTCTGGCTAAAAATTCACCATAACTTGCGTCCGCAGTAAAACAAACATCCTGGCTTTCCAAAAGGGCAAGCGGTGTCAATCCCATTCCTTTGGCTAGCGATTTGGTCTCTGTTTTGGTATACGAACCCAATGGAAAAAGCACCTGCGCAAGCATATTCTGGTTCAGACGGGCTAAAAAATAAGATTGGTCCTTGTTTAAATCTTTACCCCGATAAAGATGGTATTTGGCCTGTTGATCCCGCCGAATCCGGGCATAGTGGCCGGTGGCCAGGTGGGATGCGCCCATCTCTCGGGCCAGCGAAAGGCAGACACCGAATTTTATCAACGAATTGCAAATCATACAGGGATTAGGTGTTTGACCTGCTTGATAAGATTGAATAAAATATTCAACAACCTTTGATTGAAACGCCCTGCAAACATCCAATACCTCGATGGAGATGCCCAACTCTTTTTCGAGTGAATGCGCCCTTTCTGAGGCTGCGTCCCGGGATTGATGCGCTGACTCATCTGGATGAAGACGGGTTTCCGAGCAATCGTTCTTGGCACTTTCATACCCGGTGTAGAAATGAATGCCGAAAAGAGATCTGCCTTGATTTTTAAGAATGCCGGCGGCGACAAGTGAATCAATACCGCCGCTGAGCAAAACAGCGATAGTTGTCATTCGAAAAAGATGGTATTGGTTGGGCGAATTTCCATGGCACGCGTCGGACAGGCAGGCACACACAGCTCACAGATACTGCATTTGGATTGATTGAATTCTACATTCATTTCAGGTCGTTTGATAGATAGAGCACCGGTGGGACATACAGCGGTGCAGGCACCGCAATGGGTACACTGCCGTGTGACACGCTTAATTTCCTGGGACGCATTCTGTACCTGAACGCCCATGTCCTTCAGATACTGAAGACCGTCTGAAAAATTCTTTTTCGGCCCGGTGAGTTCCATGACCATGACACCTTCTCGCCGGGGAAGGATAGCGGCATTGAGAATATTGAAGGTGAGATCATAGTTCTTTACCAGATAGCAAACAATGGGCTTTTCAGCTACGGTTTTGGAAAATTTTAGTTTTAAGATCTTGGAATACATGCTGCCTCCAAATTTGGCTTATGTGAAGCGGCATAATTTTGTCTTTATTTTTTCCAGAAGTCAGCGTAAACTATGCCCTAAATCATAAGCCTGAATAATCCACCCCGATATATCTCCATCGACAAGTCGATGTCAAGGATACAATGAACCGCATCGCCTATCGCACAACCGGACTTTTGGTGAAGGTTCTCGAAAACCTATCGCGGGCTCGTGTTAACCTGCACGCCGCTGAAAATATCCCTGCCGGCAATAACATTTTTGTGGTTAATCATTTTACCCGCATTGAAACATTTGTTTTACCAACCCATCTTTTCCGTTTGACGCAAAAACCCATTTGGTCTCTCGCCGCCGCCCAGTTTTTTCAAGGCGCATTTGGTAACTATATGGACAATATCGGTGCTGTGTCCACCCAGAATCCGGATCGAGATCGTTTGATTGTAAAAACGCTGCTTACGGGCGAAGCCATGTGGGTCATTTTTCCAGAGGGTCGCATGGTTAAGAATAAAAAGATCGTTGAAAAAGGCCGTTTTATGATTTCCTATGCCGGTGGTAAGCATCCACCGCACACCGGCGCCGCAACCCTGGCCATGCGAACGGAGTTTTACCGACAGCGCCTTTTTGCTTTAAGCAAAACCAAGCCCCAAGAGGCCGCACGTTTATTAAAACGATTTCGAATTGATACGATTGCTGACATTTCAACCCGGGGCACCCATATCGTCCCTGTCAACATTACCTATTATCCGGTGAGGGCGAGAGAGAATGCCATCAGCAACATGGCCCTGAACCTGGTTGAAAATCTGTCTGATCGCTTGATTGAAGAGCTCATGACAGAGGGTAATATGATATTATCCGGGGTGGATATGGATATTCGCTTCGGAGAACCCCTAGACATCAGCCCCTATTTAAAAGATCCGGCTATCCAGCGGGATATTCATTCAACCAAAGTATTTCAGTTCGACGACATTCTGCCTTCCAAGAAGAAAATGCGTAAATCCGCTCTGAAAGCCATGCAGGTATATATGTCAGCGATTTACCATTTAACCACCGTGAATCATGATCATTTATTTGCTTCCATTCTAAAATTGTATCCTTTCAGTCAACTCGACGTAATGGATTTGAAACGACGTGCATTTCTGGCGGCTACATCAGCATTAAAGGAATTGAAAATATACTACCACGAAAGCCTTAACGGGAATCAAAACCATTTACTCGTGGATGACCGCTATGGAAAATATCAGGATTTTATTTCGCTGGCGATCGAGCAAAAATATGTGAGCCAAAAACAAACCAAATTATTAAAGATCAGCCCCATTGGCGACGTCATCAATTTTCACCTGGCCCGCATTCAGAATCTTATATCGGTCATAGCCAATGAGGTTGAGCCGTTGCTCGCGTTCCAACGCTTGGTGCGACGCATTGCATGGCAACCATCTTTTTTAATTCGTAAAAAGGTCGTTCAACGCATTTTAAAAAAAGCCAAGGATGAATTTGCTCGCGACTATCAGACCTATTATGTTGAAAGCGAATCCAAGGAAAAGTTTGTGGGTATGCCCATGTTATACAAAGCCAGGTCACGACGGCTTGGCGTTGTTTTATCACATGGATATATGGCAGCACCCCTGGAGGTTCAGGGCCTGGCGCGCTACCTAAAAAAGCAAGGATATTGGGTGTATACTCCTCGCTTAAAAGGTCATGGCACATCGCCAGAGGACCTGGCCCAGCGAAATTACCAGGAATGGCTTGCAGCTGTGGAGGAAGGTTATATATTGATGCAAAGCATATGCCGGCGGGTGGTCCTCGGTGGATTTTCTACAGGGGCGGGTTTGGCATTGCACCTGGCCGCACGCGTAAAAGACCTATCCGGTGTATTTGCTATTGCGGCGCCGTTGCGTCTGCATGATTTGGGCGCACGGTTTGCATCGACGCTGGATGCATGGAACCGCTTAATGGACAAAATCGGGCAAGGCAAAGCCAAAAAAGAATTCGTCAACAATTCACCCGAAAATCCGCATATTAACTATATGCGCAATCCCATTGCCGGTGTCAGTGAAATTGAAAAACTCATGGAATCGTTGGTTCCCATGCTAAAGAATATCGAGATTCCGGCACTGGTCGTGCAGTCGCATATGGACCCGGTTGTTAACCCAAAGGGTTCGGAAAAGATCTTCAAACAACTGGGATCAAATGATAAAAGGTATACACTCTTCAATTTTGAGAGACATGGTATATTGGTCGGTGATGGTGCCCAACGGGTTTACCGCACTGTCGCAGAGTTTATCCAGCACCTGGATCGATGAACAGTAAAGCGACCGACAGGGTCGATGGACGCTGACTTGGTCATCCTCTCTAAGCTTGTCTTCATAAAATAAGCTTTTACATTTAGTTTTTTCACCTTGCTGCCGATATTGAAGATTGAACGCTCGTCAACTTGCCACTAAATTAAGGTCAAAGGCCATGAAATTAAAACCTGCATTAGCGATCATGTGCGTGATTATCAGTCTGCTCATCTGGAATCATCCGGGGGGGGCTGATGAAACGAAAACGATTCGAATCGGTGCGACCGTTTCATTGGAGGGCCCGTACAGAGAACCTAGCCTGATGATTCAGAAAGCTTTTAGACTTTGGGAAAACGAAATCAATCAAAAAGGCGGATTGTTGGGCCGTAAAGTTGAGTTGCTGCTGTATAATGACAAGAGCCAGAAAGAATTAGTGCGGGACTTATATCGTCAATTGATAGTAGAAGATGGCGTTGATTTCGTGTTTTCGCCATATGGGACGCCGCTTACGCTGGTTGCATCTGAAATCAGCGAAAAACATAAAATGATTATGCTGGCCTGCGCAGCTTCCGGGGAAGTTATATGGGATAGGGGCCATCGATATGTATTTGGTGTCTATGCATTGGCAAATCGATACTTTATCGGATTACTGGATATTATGGCTCGTGACGGGCATCAAACAGTGTCTTTAATTTATAATAATGCTTCACCATTCAATGTTAGCGTGGCCCAAGGCGTAAAAAAATGGGCCAACAGATTTAAGATCACTGTGGCCCATGAAAAAAGTTATAACGATGGCTCTAGGGAACTGGCAGCGGCTATATCTGATCTAAAGTCGGCCCAAGCCCAGCGACTGATTGTTTCGGCTTATCCTCCGGATTGCTATCGTATTCTAAATTTGATGCAAGATACAAATTATCAGCCCCAAATTTTAGGTATGACCATTGCCCCGATCCATCCGGATTTTTGGAAAAATGCCGGTAAAATGGCTCAAGGTGTATTCGGCCCGTCGCAGTGGGAACCAAGCGAACGCATTCCGTTCCCCGGCACAAAAAAATTCGTACAGGCCTTCAGATTGTTTACTGGGAAGACACCATCTTATCATGCTGGTTCTGCTTATGCCGCTTGTCAACTCTTTGAAAAGGCGATAATTGAGTCCCACTCGTTGAAAAACGATGACATCCGGGATTACATTGCCGCCTCGGACACGGTAACTGTAATCGGCCGTTTCAAGGTCGACGCCTCCGGCAAGCAGGTTGGACACAATCCGATTCTGATACAATGGCAGAATGGCAAGAAAGAAATCGTTTGGCCAACTAAAATGCAAACTGCACCGCCACTTATGTAGACAAAATGACAATTAAAAGCGCCCCCCACAAACATCCTCGTCTATATAAGCGCATTGTCTTTTTCTTGCTGGTACCCGTTATTATCGTCGGTATCACCATTGCGGGATTGTTGACCCACTATTTAAGTGAACCCACTGAAACTTTTCTAATAAAGACTTTTGAAGCCAATCTACGCATCGCAGCAAAGTTGGGATTGGGCGTTTGTGAAAACCATTTTAACCAACTCCTTGATATGCGGCTCGAAGATAACCTCGAAATGAATACAGCATTGAAAACTGAGGCTTTGGAGCAGATCAAATCCATCAGTAAACAGTTCCCCAATATTCACATGATTGTTTTAAAAGAAAAACAATCTATTTTGGCTATTTCTATGGATTATGACGATCGAAACTGGCGGTTGCCGAACGACCATGGTGATAGAAATGCTGTGATTGATACACGCTTGGGCCCAAATAGAATTAAAGCGAGTATCCAATATTTTCCTTTTTGGGATTGGCATATTGTAAGCTTTATGCGAGAGGCCGAGTTTCTAACTCCCATCAATATGGCCCGGTTGGTGATTTATTTGAGTACCATAGGGGTGCTTGTGGCTGTATTTTTAACACTGGTGATTGTTTTTCATTTTTCGGTCAGAAGACCATTAAACCGGCTCATCGAGGCAACCGAAGCCATCTCGAAAGGTGAATTAAAGCCGATTAAATCTGCGCCGGGGAATGAAATCGGTCAGTTGACTGTTTTTTTCAACAGTATGGTCGCAAGCTTAAAAAAGAAAACTGATGAAGCCAACGATCTGATCAATCAGCTTAGGGAATCTGAAGCGCGCTACCGCGGCCTGGTGGAGCTATCACCCGAAGCCATTATTGTTCAGCAAGATGGTGTGGTTAAATACGTAAACCGCAGGGGAGCCCGCAGCTTCGGGGCCGCCAATCCCCAGGAGATGACGGGTATGCCCGTAATGAATCTGGTTCACCCCGATTACCGCGAAATCATTCGCGCACGTATTTCCAAGGTCTTCAGTGAGCAAGGCGCGGTGCCGGCTCAGGAGTTTAAATGTCTAAAACTAAATAAGACCGTAATCGATGTCGTCGCGTCCGCTACCTATCTCGAATATTCGGGTCAGCCGGCAATGCTCAGCATTATTCGAGATATTACCCAGCAAAAACGGGCTGAACAGGTTTTACATGAAAGTGAAGAAAAACAAGCTCGGTCTAAAAAAATGGAATCATTAGGACTTTTGGCTGGTGGTGTCGCCCACGACCTCAACAATGTCCTTTCCGGAATAGTCAGTTACCCGGAGCTTATCTTGATGGATTTGCCCGAAGACAGTAAATTTAGGCAGTCGATCGAGACCATCCAGGAATCCGGTAAGCGGGCGGCCGCGATTGTGCGTGATTTATTGACCGTGGCCCGGGGCGTGGCCACAACAAAGGAACCGCTGAATCTAAATGACCTGGTAAACGCATATCTAGACGCACCCGAATTTCTAAAACTCAAACAATTGTTTCCCGACGTCAGTGTTGCAACCGACCTTGAGCCTAATTTGTTTAACGTTAACGGGTCACTGGTTCATTATCGCAAGGTGCTCATGAACCTGGTGTCGAATGCTGTGGAAGCCATACAAGGTGGGGGCGAAATTGGAATTAAAACCATGAATCGCTACATTGACAGACCCTTGAGGGGGTATGACGATGTGACCATCGGCGAATATGCAGTCCTGTCGGTAAGCGATAATGGGACCGGAATTTCCCAAGAAGACCTCAAGCATATATTTGAGCCGTTTTATACCAAAAAGGTATTGGGGCGTAGTGGTACCGGTTTGGGATTGGCGATGGTATGGAATATCGTCCAAGATCATAATGGCTATATCGATGTGCTGACCAGCCCGGATGGGACCACCTTTGAACTCTATTTCCCGATTACCAGAGCGGATTTGGTTGAAAAAGAGCTACCGGTATCAATTGAAGAATACAAGGGCAACGGTGAGACGATTCTGGTGGTGGATGACGTTAAAAGCCAACAGGAAATCGCCTGCCAAATGCTGGAGAAATTGGGTTATGTAACCACAGCCGTATCTAGCGGAGAGGAGGCTGTAGACCATGTGCAAATGTGTTCCGTCGATTTGATTTTACTTGATATGATAATGGATCCTGGCATGAATGGCAGGCAAACATACGAATTAATTAAAAAGATTCATCCAAATCAAAAGGCCATCATTGTCAGTGGATTTGCAAATACCGAGGATGTTAGGAAAGCCCAGGAAACCGGAGCGGGACAGTATTTGCGAAAGCCGGTATCTTTTGGAGAGCTGGGCGTTGCCGTCAAAAACGAGTTAGCCAAATAACAGCGGTTGGCGTTTTATTCAGGTTTCGAAACCATCAACATGGTCGCAGGATCGAGAATCAGTTCAGGCATCTTGCTATCGGCTGTATGTCCTTTAATAACCCGCACATGAATGTTCTTGCCTTCAGGCTGGAGTTGAATCACGACATTAAATAGATCATCGATAGCGGTCAACTGGGGCGGCATTCCGTCAGGTTGGGGCTCTTCGTGACGGTGGGTTTGTACCGAGAACCAAACACACAAATTGTTAGCCTTGGCAAAGGATTTTAACTGCTTAAGGGACGGCGCTTCGTCTGCTTCAAATGGAAAACCATCAATTACGATCATGTCCGGGGAGAAGATATTCTGGGTGTCCAGGTCGGTCATGCGTTCCGCCAACTTGGGAACGCTGAAACCTTCAACTTTAAAGGTCATGATAAAGCGGTGACTGAGGATTGATTCCCACAGCCGGCTAACCTGTTGCGGATTGTACTGTTGGGATAAGTTCTGAAAAACTTCCTGATACCAGAGACCAACTTTATTGACCGGATCGCTCAGACTGACATGCAGGACATTTTTTTCTCGCAGTAAGGTTTCCAAAGATAGCTGGACCATCAAAGCAGTCTTGCCGACGCCTGCTCTAGCCGAGACTGCACCGAATCCGCCTTTGGGTAAAATCTCCTGATTTTGATCGCCTAATAGTCTCAAGGGATTACGTAGTGCCAGATCATTTTTTAACATCAGAAAACTCCTCTCCTTAAGATTGATTATCTTGCTGTTGATGCCCGGTTCGACATTCCGGGTCTGCGGACCAGTGTCCCAAAGGTAGGCTGAAATATTATCAATTTTCGGCATATTACATTAGAAACGAGTCGTAATTGTTTTCCTAATTAGATTTTCACAGCCCTTTATCGAATGACGAAGCAAATTTGAATAATATGTTTCTAATGATTGAAACCGCAATTTCAGCCCTGTGCGATCGTAGTGCAAATTATTTAATCTTGGCAATCAA
>Ga0180436_10005057_pt1 | contig 11746 bp, 9 predicted proteins | sample SS_ome_2_FD_132434 | JGI IMG/M metagenome (GOLD analysis project Ga0180436, IMG submission 132434) | Hypersaline lake sediment archaeal communities from the Salton Sea, California, USA - SS_3_S_2 metaG | ecosystem: Environmental > Aquatic > Non-marine Saline and Alkaline > Hypersaline > Sediment...
CTTCCTGTATAAGGAATGCGCATCATCTCCAGGATCGCCGGTATCTGCGCCTCACGACCTACTCCCCAGTGTCCTTCCGCTATGTTGAAACAGAGATCCGGGGACAGCCGGCGAAGATTGTCCACCAGCGAGTGAGGACGCGCGATATTCGCCTCGAGAAACTCCGCCCTATGGCCTCCGGCCTCAAGAGCCACCAGTAGCGACTCGATCGTATCCTCGGAATCGAGATCATCCCACTGGTCGGCGGCACTCGGCGGCGGTTCCGGGGCGTTTTTCTTGAGGTTGGCGAGCAAAGCGATCTTCATTCGGGGGCCTCGCCACGTGCGTCGGACGCGGCGAAATTCCCATCGGGGTACCGGTAGATCCTCCCCGCGTAGTTCTCCAGGAGCAGGTCATCACCGTCGCGTCCTCGGCGGTAGTCCGGGAGGATCGGTATCTTTCCGCCGCCGCCGGGCGCATCGATAACGTAATGGGGCACCGCATATCCGCTGGTATACCCACGAAGGGAACGGATGATTTCAAGACCCCTGTCGACGGAGGTTCGAAAATGACGGGACCCGGGAATCGGATCGCACTGGTAGAGATAGTACGGTTTGACCCGCACCCGCAGGAGCCGGTGCATCAGGTCCCTCATCGTCTCCGGGTCATCGTTGATGCCCTTGAGCAGAACCGTCTGACTCCCGAGCGGGATGCCCGCGTCGGCCAGACGCTCGCAGGCACGCCCCATCTCCGGCGTCACCTCCCGCGGGTGCGTGGCGTGGATGCTCAGGTACAACGGATGGTACCGACGGAGAACTCGGACGAGATCCGACGTGATCCGCATGGGCAGCACCACCGGCGTTTTTGTTCCGATGCGGATAATCTCGACATGTTGAATCGCGCGAACCTCGCGAAGAATACCGTCGAGAACCTCCTCCGACATCGTCAGGGGATCTCCGCCGGAGATCAATACGTCCCGAATCTCCCGATGAGATCGGATGTATTCGATAGCGTCGGTCCGTTCGGCTCGCGATATCGAATGATCTCCGACCCGGCGCGACCGAGTGCAGTATCGGCAATAGGTGGAACAGCGGTCCGTTACGAGAAACAGAACCCGGTCCGGGTAGCGATGAACGATACCGGGTACCGGCGAGTCCTGCTCCTCGTTCAGAGGGTCTTTGCTCTCTTCCTGCGCATAGACGCGCTCCGCCGTCGTTGGTATCACCGTCTTTCGGAGAGGATCCTCCGGGTCAACCGGATCGAGAAGTGAGAGGTAGTATGGCGTCACCGCGAAGGGCAGCGGGTGATGTCCCGTATCGATACCCGCCTGTATCGCCGTGTACTCGTCGTCGCTCGGCCGGAGGAACCGTTCCAGTTCCTCCGCCGTTCGGATTCGATTGCGCAGCTGCCACCGCCAATCGCTCCAGTTGCTTCGTGTCGTATCCGGATAGAAACGTGCGCGAAACGAGGCGTGCACCCGTCGCCGGGCGGGCCGTTTCGCCTGATAGGATTGATCGCTACGGGTTATACCCGCGGCACCAGGGGGCTCCTCGTCTTCCATGACGAGAGCATCGCGTACGTCCATGCGTACCCCCTTGCTCGCTGTATGCGGACGGAACGCGCACGGCGTTTTTTGTCTCGTCCAGGTACAATATCACACCAATATCGATGTCGATCAACGAATAAAATCATTGAAAACGGCAAGGGTTACAGGAAGATCCACGGGCTTATCGCACCGTCCCCGGTTTGAGCATCCCCGCGTTGATCGCCGCCATGGAGTGCGCAAACTCGATCGCCAGGGCCCGATCCTCCGTGAAGTAGCGAGCCGCCAGACAGGCGGTTACGGCGTCACCGGATCCGATCGTGTTCACCGGCGTCAGCTCGACCGTTGCCACAGAGCGCATCTTCCCGGCGTCCAGGTCCCAGTAGAGCGTGGGCCGTGCTCCCCTGGTGAGGACGCATTCGATCCCACGTTCCCGCCAGCGACGCATCTGCTCCTCCACCCGCGTCCAGACCGGATCACCCGGCGCGATATCGATGTGTTCACTGGCGTTACCGGCAAGATCCGGCGCAAAGGTCTCGAGAAACTCCCTGAGATTTATCTTGAGGAGATCCGGGTTGTGTCGGATCGAATCGGAAAGCGCCTTGCCGTGCAGGTCCAGCACCACCCGCCGTCCCCGTGCCTTTGCAGCGGCGACGAGCTCGGCGTGAAACCCCTCCGGATAGCCCGCGGTAGCGGAACCGGCGATGATCACGGTCTCACAGCGGTCCAGCTCCTCAGCGTAGGCAGCGCGCATCGCCGCCACCACCTCCGGGGACACCGGCTCGGAGGGTTCGATGAGCTCCGTGGTGGTGCCGCGATCCTCCTCGAGGATCGTGATGCAGTTGCGGACCGCCCCGGGCGCCTCGATCGCGCGGTAGGTGAGGCCGTCCGCGTCGGCCATCGCCCGCCAGAGGTCGCGGTTGGCGCCGCCGGCGTGGGTGAGATGACGGACCGATTCTCCAATCTGCGTCAGCACGCGGGCGGTGTTGGCGCCCTTCCCCGCTACGTCGAGTCGCGCGTTCTCCACTCGGTGAACCTCATTTATGCGTAAAGCGGGGATACGCAACGTTCGCTGGATCGTCGGACTGAGTCCGACAACAAGAAAACGCGTGTCGGGTCTGTTTTTCGCGGCCATCCTCACAGGACCTCGCCCATGAAACGGGCGATCTCGTCCGGCGTGAACGCGCCGGGGTTGTTCTTGAGGCCGCTCTGCTCCGCGATTCTCCGCAGGTCCACGTCGGTAAATCCGTAGTCCGAAAGCGAGCCGATCGATTCGGCCCATTCCACGAGCCGAAGCACCAGCAGATCCGCCGCGGCATCCTGCCTGTCCGCGGCGATACCCGCCTCCGCACCGAACAGGGCTCGGGTGGCCTCGGCGTATCGCCCGATTACGGTGGGTTTGTTGGTGTTCCTCGCCCATGCAATCGTGGCCCGCGAGACGGGCCCCACCAGGAGGCCACAGACCACGCCGTGAGGGATATCCCGGAGCGCCCCCATGGGTGAGGCGATCCCGTGCACCAGGCCCAGACCCACGTTCGCCAGGGTCTGTCCGCTGAAGAACGCCGCCAGAGCCATATCGGTCCGCAAATCTTCACCATCCTCCCCGTCGAGAATCCTCGGGAAGCTCCGGCCCGCCAATCGCAGCCCCTGCAGCGCCAGGGCGTCCGATACGGGATTGGCCGCGGTAGAGACGTATGACTCCAGGAGCTGCGTGATCGCATCGAGCCCGCTCGGCACGGCGACGCGGGCGGGACACCCCACCTGCAGCGCCGGATCGATGTACGCCCGCCGCGGCACAAAATTCTCGTGCCGGAGCGACTTCTTGAACCCCTCCGACCCAACCGAACTGATCACGGCATTCCGCGTCGCCTCGCTTCCGGTCCCGGCGGTGGTGGGAAACGCAAACATCGGCAGGGTCCGTCCGTCGGGCGTTTGCGTTCCCACGCCCTCGAGATACACCCGAATCGACTCGTCCGTTTGCATCCCGAGTAGCGCCGCCGTCGCCTTGGCGGCATCCATGACGCTTCCGCCGCCCACCGCGAGGACGAGCTCGCATTCGGGGAGATCCCGCCGAATCTGGTCGCGCGCGTCGTCCACCACCTCCGGCGAGGGCTCGCCGCGGATCGTGATCTCTACAAACTCGATTTCCGAGTCGAGGAGGCCCTCAAGAAAGAGTGACCAGTCCTCGCGTCCCCGGACCGAGCGACCTCCCGTGACCACCGCGACACGGCGAAACCCCTCGGCAGCGAGTACTGCGGGAAATCGTCGGAACAGCCCCGATTCGACCACGAGATCCGGCCCGTGCTGAAAACTATACCCCTGTGTATTCATCGTCGGTTATGCTACACCAATCGCCGTTCCCTACCAAGCATGGACGAATTACCCCTTTCTGACGGAATTCTAACATTGATCGATCATAAATCGGTAGGAAAATCGGTTGTGCCATCGCGAAAACGGCATTATCATTGTCAGTACGCAGCACAATAAAGTTTGCTGGATGCCAACATCTATGTCAGGAGGATCGTATGAAGAAGTTCGCCCTCATGTTGGGTGCCCTGCTCATCGTCGTTTCGATGACGACCTTTGCCCAGGTGAATGATGACTTCGGGTCGATGCGCGGATGGACCGCCGGAGCCGGTGACTGGGTTGCCCGGGGTGGTCGTCTTGTTCAACAGGATGAGGATGCGCTTCTCGCCCGTGCCGACCGCATGGTCGATCAGCGCGGTAGCTATGAGCTCGAATTCACCATTCGCTATGTGGACGGTGGATACAAAAGCGAGATGGACATGCGCGATGGGGTATACCACGCCGGTTTCGGTATTCAACTCGGTGTAGAAAACCCTGCTCTCGGACGCGCCTCGTGGGGCGCCGGTGAGAGCTACCTGCTCTGGCTCAACCTGGACACCCGACCCGAGACGATGCGGAATGCGCCGGAGCACTACGGTTTCCGCGCTCAGGTCTACGAGAGTACGAGTAACACCTCCATGGAGCTTTCTCGTGACAGCCGCCTGCGACGTGATCCCGTTCTCAGCCGCTACGTCGTTGACGACTACATGAGCCTCGATATCGTTGCGGCACTTCGCGACTGGGGCGTTGACCTTACCATCGATGACATCGGTCGGTACCTCGATGTGGACGTTCCCGTCAACATCCGCGTTAACACGCGTACCGGTCAGGTCGGGGTTCTCGATCCGACCGCGCCCGTTCGATTCTACTTCGACGTCGATCCGGACGTTCTCGCCGGTAACTACATCTCGCTGCGAACCAACAGCCTCGCCGCGAGCTACCAGTATCTGACGGTAGACTGAGTCTACCTCATATCAACGAACGGACCGGTATCCTTTGCGGTACCGGTCTTTTTTTGTCCGTATGGTCGTTTTCATGCTACACTCTCGCTATGGAAACAATCCCTCTCCTTTTCGAATCGATTTGTGATCGTTATCCGGATAAACCTGCGCAGTTGAGCAAAGACGCGAACGGCGTATTTCACCCCCGCAGCTGGTCCGAGCTTCGGCGGGAGGTAGATCGTATTGCGGCAGGGCTTATCGATCTGGGGATAACCCGAGGAGACCGGGTCGGGCTCATTTCGGAGAATCGTCGTGAATGGTTCGCCTCCGATCTGGCGGTCCTGTCGCTCGGCGCTGCCGACGTACCCCGCGGCAACGACGCAACCCCGGAGGAACTGGCGTTTATCCTTTCCTTCTCCGAGGTCGCGGTTTCCTTTGTGGAGAATGCAGCGCAGCTTGAGAAGATCGCGCTGGTTGCCGACAAGATCCCCACGCTGAAAACGGTAATTGTCCTTGACAACACACTCCCCGACACGATGCCGTCCGGTCTTTCCGGACGATCCGTGCTCGGATACGACCAGGTTGGCGAAAAAGGAGACGCCCTCCTCAATGTACGCGGCGCCGATACGGTTTCCAAGGAGCGCGCCCCCGGTGAGGGATCCGATATCGCGACGATCATCTATACCTCCGGTACCACCGGTCGTCCCAAAGGCGTGATGCTTACGCACCGGGCGTTTCTCAACCAAGTCTTCCACGTACCGGATCTCATAGAAGTGGGTCCCGACGACATCTGGTTGTGCGTCCTGCCGGTGTGGCACTCCTTTGAACGCATCATGCAGTACGTTGCACTCGGTCGCGGATCGGCGCTGGCGTACTCAAAGCCGATCGGAAAGATCATGCTCGAGGACTTTCAGAAGGTACGCCCCACGTGGATGGCCAGCGTGCCGAGGATCTGGGAAGCCGTGCGCGCCGGGATCTACCGCAACATCAAGACACAGAGCCCGGTCAAACGGGGCCTGTTTCATTTTTTTGTGGCCGTGGGAGGAGCGTACTCCGGTCTGCGCGATATGGTTCGCGGTCGGCTCCCCCGCTTTAAGAAGCGAATCCGCATTCTCGATGCGCTTGTGGCGATCGTTCCGATGTTGTTGTTGCTTCCGCTCAAACTTCTCGGTGACGTCCTGGTGTTCAAGAAGATCCGGGCACGACTGGGCGGTCGTTTTGTCGCGGGTATTTCCGGTGGCGGTGCGCTGCCCTCGGCGGTGGACAAGTTCTTCTCCGCCGCGGGGATCCTTCTTCTGGAGGGGTACGGCCTCACGGAGACCGCTCCCGTACTGGGGGTACGCGCGCAACGACATCCGGTTCCCGGTACGGTAGGTCCCGTGTTTCCGGAGATGGAGATCCAGATTCGGGACGAAAAGGGAACGGTGCTCCGCCCCGGTAGGCAGGGCATCGTCTTTGCCCGGGGACCGCAAATCATGGTGGGGTACTACAAGGAACCGGATATGACGGCGGCTATCCTGTCCGACGACGGCTGGCTCGACACCGGTGACCTGGGCATGCTTACCTGGGACAATGAACTCAAGATCACCGGCCGCGCAAAGGACACGATCGTCCTCCTGGGAGGCGAGAACGTAGAACCCGCTCCGATCGAGGAACGTCTCCGGGAGTCAGAGTTTATCGCCCAGGCAATGACGATCGGGCAGGACCGCAAGTTTCTCGGCGCTCTTATCGTTCCCGATTTCGAGGTGCTGGAACACTGGGCCGGGGAACAGCAGGTATCCTTTTCCGGACGAGAAGATCTTGTAGCGGATGAACAGGTCAACGCGTTGTACACGCGCGAGATCGCCCGTCTTGTGGGGACACAGAACGGCTTCAAGAGCTTTGAACAGATCTATCGCTTTGATCTCCTGACGGAAGATTTTACCGTCGGCGAAGAGCTCTCGGCGAAGCAGGAGATCAAGCGACACGTCATCACGGAGAAGTACAAAAAGACGATCGACCAGTTGTTTCTTTAGTCGATGACGGGTGTCCAGGTAGACCCGGCGCCGGCATAGTCTCCGAGTCGATCCAGGAGGCGCACCAGGGCGATCGTATCGATCGAGCAGTACGCGATTATCTCGTCGATCGTGGCAATGGAGCCGGCTTCACCACGATTGCGGAGCGCCGCGTCCACAGCGAGGGCCGCCGACGCCGGATCGTCCCTTCGCCGCTCCGCTCCGTACCGTGCGTCCGCGTGCCTGCCGTAACTCAAATTGGCGTGCATACCGTCCTGGACGGCTTCCTCCTCGTACCCCGTCTCGGTATACACCGGGAGAAGGCGTTTTAAGGAGACCTTGCCCCGCTGACGGGGGTCATACACGAAAAACTCGCTGAACGGCGTCAGCAGATCCACAAATCGTTCGATGATACCGGCTCCACCATCGACGTCGCCGTTCACAGCTGCGAGCTGCGTAATCATGGACGTTTCGAATCCTTTTCCAAAAACAACGATCGAACCTTCGCGTCCGAGCTTTTCCTGCAACCACGTAAACATGCGCGCGCGTTCGTCCAGTCCCGGCGATGCCGCAAAGGCGTCGTGCTCCGTTGGCGCGTCCCGGTTGCGTCGGCGGTGGAGCGACACAATCACCGGTACGTGCTCGTACGGCCCAAGTCCCTCAAAGGACGGTATGGAGGGCGCATACGCTTCGAAATCCAGAAGAAAGAGCGGATACCGAAGCGTCTGCAGAAACGCGTTCAACTGCGGCGTGTCCGTATATCGCGCACCCCGCTGAACCGCTTCGATTTGTATCCGCTGTTTTTTTGTGAGCCGTATCCCCTCCACCGGAAGCTCGCGAATATCGTCGATACCGTTTTTTCGCAGATCACGACCGAGTTGGGCTCCTTTGTGGAGCGTGGTTACGTCGTAAACGCGCTCGTCGGAACCAACGGGAACACAAAGAGAGCAACCGTGACGACACAGGTACTCTTCAGGGACCGTATACGTTCCGTTGAGCGCGGCCTGGATGCTCTCACGATCCCGACGGAGGTGGTCACGAATCTTGAACGATCGGGCGGCAATATTGCTTTCGAGAAAGAGCGGTTCTTCATTTGCGCCGAGCCGAAACCGCTTGTTGAGATAACAGAGATGGAGTGACATCGCCGGAACCTGTAGCTCCTGGAGGATCAGCGCCAGGGCGCCGCCCTCAGTCCGGTACGATCCGCGGATACCGGTGGCAGCGCGATACAGGTAAAACTCCCAGGTTTCGAGACGTTCCCGGTATCGTCCGGCATCGATCACAAAATACAAGCCCTCCGAAAGGACGACACCGGAACGAAAGGACTCGCCCGCCGCGAGAGCCGCCTCCGTTCGGGCCCACCAGCGCAGAAGCCGCTCCGAATCGTTCACGAGGGTATACGCATCCAGCGTCGGGTCGGCGTCGGGTCGAGCAATCGATTCGTCCCAGAGATCCGGTACCTGCCCGTGGTCCGCAACTCTCCCGGACGCGGCGGCCCGTGCCCCTTCACGAAGACTGGATTCGCCGGTCATTCCCTCGGGAATCGGCGCCCGGCGAATGCCGTTCCCAAGACACCGGTGAAACCACTGGCGACGACACCGGGACCACAGGTGGAGATCACCGACGGAAAGGTAGTGCATCGTCACGCTGAACAGAGCGTAAAGGTATCGATCGCGATCTGCAGTTCTTCGTTCGTCGGTTCAACGACGATCGTGACAGGCGAGTAATCCTTGGAGATAATGCCCTCCCGCGGACCGTTTTCCAGGTTCTTCCGATAGTCCATGACGATACCGAGGTTTTCCAGTTTGTTGCAGATCCGTTCGCGCATGCGCGTACCGTACTGACCGATCCCGCCGGTAAAAACGAGAATGTCCACCTTAACGAGGTTGGCCGCGTAGGCACCGATGAACTTCCGCACCCGATAGGCGTAGACGTCCAGTGCCTCCATCACGTTTCGTTCGCCCCGTTCCGCCGCTTCCTCTAGGTCACGCAGATCGTTTGAGCGCCTGGATAAACCCAGGAGCCCGCTTTCTTTGTTGAGCATACGGTTGAGGTCTTCCGCCTTGAATCCGCGCTCCATCAGGTAAAATATGATCGACGGATCGATATCGCCGCTGCGTGTGCCCATCATGAGCCCCTCCAGCGGCGTAAAACCCATGGACGTATCGACGGATCGGCCGTTCTGGATCGCGGTAATCGACGCGCCGTTTCCGAGATGGCAGGAGATTACGTTTGTGTTCTCGATCGACCGTTTTGCATATCGGACCGCCTCGTTTGCCACGTATCGGTGCGAGGTGCCGTGAAACCCGTACCGACGAATTCGGTACTTTTCGTAGAGATCCCGCGGTAGACCGTACAGGTACGCCGCGGGTGTCAGTGTCTGGTGAAACGCCGTATCGAATACGGCTACCTGCGTTCGCCGGGGAAAAAGTTCCCGCGCTTCCAGAATTCCCGTGAGATTCGCCGGATTGTGCAGGGGCGCGAGCTCTATGTTTTTCTCGATCGCCGTTACCACATCGTCGTCGATCACAACGGACTCGGCGTACTTCTCGCCACCGTGTACCACCCGATGTCCCACGCCGAACACCTCGTCGAGGCCGTCCAGAACTCCATTCACATCGTCCACCAGCGCCGCGGACATCATCGCAAGCGCCTGCTTGTGATCGGCGATCTCCCCCTCGGTATCGACGATGCCGTTGATACCGCTCTGGTGCAGTCGTCCGGATTTCTCACCGATTCGTTCGATGACTCCTTTTCCCAGGCTCTCACGGTGCGGCATTTCGTACACTTCGTATTTGAGCGATGAACTCCCGCTGTTGATTACGAGGATCTTCTTTCCCTCTTCACGCTTGCGCTTCGGCACGGTTTTACCTTTCTTCTTCCGGTACCCCCGGACGCGATCCCTGAGAGCGCGCAATTGCCGCGAGTCCGAGATTGAACAGAACATCTTCATCGTCGGGCGCGAGATCCAGCGCCGACTGATAACTGCTGAATGCCTCGTCGTAATCACCTGCGGAGAACAGCGCATTCCCGCGATTAAACCAGGCGTCGACCAACTCGTCGTCGATCGCGAGAACACGATCGTACAGTTCGATCGCCTGGTCGAACTCACCGGCATCCAGCGCGATGTTTCCGCGATGGAAGGATGGTTCCGGTCGTTGCGGGGCATGCTCTTCTGCGGCGAGAAAATCCTCGGCGGCGCGCTCCGGCTCTCCGGCGCGGTAGTGAGCGACTCCGCGGTTTATCAATGTGTCCACATCGTCCGGCGCAGTCTCGAGAGCGCTGTCAAACGCGACGATCGCGTCGCCGGGACGATCGAGACCGAGATACGCAAGCCCCAGGTTGTAGTACGCCGGTGCGGCAGTGTATCCCAGCTCGATTGCGAGCTCCAACACCGTTGCCGCGTCACCGTACGATCCTTCTGCAATACGGAGAGTCCCCTCGTTGTAGGCAAACTCCGGTTTATCCGGGGCCAGCTCCCGCAATTGTCGGTACAGGTCGATCGCTCCGGGGATATCGCCGTCATCCACCGATTGAACCGCTTCCTGTTGGAGACGGGTAAAATCCGTTTCGTTCTGTTCGGTATTTTGTGCAGATACATACACTGCCGCCAGAGCAAGTGCAAACACCGCGACCAATGGACGGAACGGTTGGCGTACGATCATGGGGACAGTGTAGTTGGATATGTCCGTGCGCTCAAGCGCGTAGTCACTCAGTTGAGCGCGGTCAGCACCCGTTCCAGGACTTTTTTTCGATCCAGCGGTTTTACGATGTAATTTTTGGCACCGATCATGAGCGAGTTCTTCACGAGATCGTTCTTCCCGAGTGCGCTGATCATGATCACCCGAGCATTGGCGTCAAACTCGATTATCTTCTGCAGTGCCGTAACGCCGTCCATCTTCGGCATCGTTATGTCCATCGTCACCAGGTCGACATTCGGGTGAAGCTCTTTGTACTTCTCGAGTCCTTCCTCGCCGTTTCCCGCCGTAGCGGCGACATCAAACCCTGCAGAGGTGAGAATCTGACTGAGTTGTTTTGCAACAAACATCGAGTCATCGACCACAAGCACCTTGTATGGCGTACCGTCGGGTTTTAGCCCATCCGGTTCTTTCTCGTTTATCGAGGGAAAGTCACCCTTGCTTTTCATCCGTCTCTCCTTCGCTCTCTATACACTCATTTTCGGCATGTATACCGATATCCCGTACTTCACGAGGTCTTCAGACGACGACTAAGGGTCGACTGGGACACTCCCAGGAGACGCGCCGCCGCGCTCTGGTTGTTGGCGGTGCGCTTGAGCGCCTCCTCGATAAGATAACTCGTCGCTTCTTCGATCGTCGGGAACGGGCCGTTCCAGCAGAACCTCTCGCCGCCGTCGGAGCGTTGCGACAGATTTACCGCGTTACCGTTGAGGTCCAGGTAATTTCGGATGACGGGAATCGATAATTCCGTGCCACGGGACCGGCTCATCGCGTCGGCAACGATCGCCTGCAGTTCCCGTACGTTTCCGGGAAAGGCGTATCGACGCAACATGTCCGGAACCTCCGGCGGTACACGCGGTGTGGATCGTCCGATCGCGGTAGCCGTCTCCGCCACAAAATGATCTATCAGAATCGCGATATCCTCAGGCCGCTCCCGCAGCGGCGGGATCTGGATATGGTGCGAGACGAGACGATAGTAGAGATCCTTGCGGAACGACCCGTCCGCCTGCTTTTCCAGAAGATTTGCGTTCGTGGCGGCTAGGATTCGCAGATCGGCGGTACGCGCCTCATCGCTCCCGAGCGGGTAGTACTCGCCCTCCTGCAACAAGCGAAGCAGCTTTGTTTGGCTCGACCGCTCCAGATCGCCGATCTCGTCAAGAAACAGCGTTCCTCCTCGGGCACGTTCGACGAGCCCGGGACGAGCGCGATCCGCCCCGGTAAACGCCTCGCGAATGTGACCGAAGA
>Ga0180436_10005059_pt1 | contig 11745 bp, 12 predicted proteins | sample SS_ome_2_FD_132434 | JGI IMG/M metagenome (GOLD analysis project Ga0180436, IMG submission 132434) | Hypersaline lake sediment archaeal communities from the Salton Sea, California, USA - SS_3_S_2 metaG | ecosystem: Environmental > Aquatic > Non-marine Saline and Alkaline > Hypersaline >...
AAAGGGAGAAGTGCCGGACGGCGATTTCACCGTACCGATCGGAAAATCAAAAGTACAGCGCGAAGGCAAAGACGCCACCATCGTGACCTATTCCAAGATGGTGAAATACTCCCTCGAAGCCGCCGAAAAACTGGCCGAGGATGGCATTGACGTTGAGATGGTTGATCTGCGCTCACTGCGCCCCCTGGATATGGGTCCGGTCATCGAAAGCGTGAAAAAGACCAACCGGGCCGTGGTCGCTGAAGAAGGATGGAAATCCTACGGTGTTGGCTCGGAAGTGTCCGCGCGCATCTACGAAGAGGCCTTCGACTACATGGACGCGCCGGTGGTGCGTGTCGCCCAGAAAGAGGTACCCCTTCCTTATAACGCCCGTCTTGAACAGCTTGCTCTACCGCAGGTAGATGATATTATTAATGCTGTTCAGGAGGTTTTAAGATAATGGCTCAATTAGTTGAAATGCCCAAATTGGGTTTTGATATGGCGGAAGGGACGCTGGCCGCCTGGGTCAAAGCAGAAAATGACCTGATCGAAAAGGGAGATGTGATCGCCGAAATTGAGACCGATAAGGCCACCGTCGAAGTGGAATCTTCCTTCAGCGGCATTGTCCATAAACATCTGGCACAGGAAGGCGACGCGCTGCCGGTGGGCACTCCCATCGCGGTCATCGCGGAAGAGGGCGAAGAAATAGACCTTGACGCGCTCCTCGGCGGTAAAAGCGCACCGTCAGACAAAGCCGAAGAACCTGCACAGGAAAAACCTGCCGAGGAACCGGCTGAAAGCCAGCCTGAACAGAAAACAGAATCGCAGCGGTCAGAAGGTGAACGTATTTTCATCTCACCGGTCGCGGAGCGGCTGGCAGAAGACAATGGGATTGACATCACCTCACTGACCGGCAGCGGCCCGAACGGGCGCATTGTCAAACGCGATGTGGAAAAAGCGATCGAATCCGGCGGCAGGCAGGCGACCACCGCGCGGAAACCGGCAAGCATCACACCCGGTAAAGATGAATCGACCGAGATTAGCAAACTGCGGGCTGCTATCGGGCGGCGTATGACGGAATCCCGCCAGACAGTACCGCACTTCTACATCACCCACTCCTACGACGTGGCAGAACTGCTCAAAACCCGCAAACAGCTGAACGCTGAGGTCGGCGAAGATGAGCGCGTATCGGTCAACGATTTCATCGTCCGCGCGACCGCGCTGGCCCTCAGGGATTTCCCCAACTTGAATGCTTCCCTCTCCGGCAGCGAACTGACCCGTCATGGAAACATCAACATCGGCATCGCCGTGGCGGTTGAAAACGGATTATTGACCGTAGTTGTCAAGAATGCTGACCAGAAAACGATCTCGCAGATTTCAGCGGAAGCGAAGGAGATGATCGCCAACGTCAAAGCGGGCAAGGTCCGCACTGAGGACATCGAAGGATCCACCTTCACGATCAGCAACCTGGGCATGTTTGATGTGGAAGATTTCGTGGCCATCATCAACCCGCCGGAAGCCGCCATTTTGGCAGTCGGGTCCGCCAAACAGATTCCGGTCGCCGTCAATGGCGAACTGGAGATCGGCACGCGCATGAAAGCGACCTTATCGGCCGACCACCGCATCACCGACGGCGCGGAAGCGGCCATGTTCATGCAGCATTTGGAGATTTTCCTGGAACAGCCCTGGAGGCTGTTCGCCTGACGCAATTCAATTAGCTTATAAAATCAATCATCCCTGTGCCTGCAGGGATGATTTTTTTATTCCCTTTTCGCTCCGGCTGGCGATAAAAGCGACTGCGGCGGAGATAATCAGCAGGATAATGCACAGCAGATACATTTCCCGTACAGTCATACCGGTGTTGTCCAACAGAGCGAGAGAAACAACCGGGCCGAGCATCGCACCCAGGTCCGCCCCGATATATACAATGCCGAGCACCCGCGCCGCGGAATCATCTCGAACCGTGTCTCCGATGATCGCCGGCAAAAGTGTCTCCGCGCTGCCGCGGAAGAGCGACACGAACAGTCCGCCAACCAGTGCCAGTGCAGCCGCCTCCGCGCTCATCAGCCCCAGCCCCGCCCCGATCGCAAGCATCGTGACGGCGATGACGATCCAGCGCTTGCCCAATTTATCAGATATGAAACCGATCAGCGGGGCATTGGCCATGCTCGGTAAAAACTGGATGACATTCACAAATCCTGTCATGACTGTGACGGACACTGTCAGCCCAAACAATGTAGTTGAATCTCCAAGCAGGGAACCAACCCACAGGACGACCGTCGCCGCCAGAACACCCCGCTCGATGAAGCGCATAATGAAGGCCGTTGCGAGTGACGGCGCGAGGAGCTGCCAGTGCCATTTTCCCTGTTTCCTGTCCGCCGCTTTTGAGGTTTTCTTCGGTTCTCCTTCCGGAAGGAACAGATACCAGATAACGGCCATGGCCAGCAGTATTCCCGCAGAGATGCGTTGGCCGATATGAAAGCCGAGATTTTCGGCCAACAGCCCGCCAAAAAATGAGGCAAAACCGACCCCGGCGAGAAAGAACATCTGATACAGCCCGCTCAACGTCGCCCGGTTGCTGTCATCTGATACATCCAGGATCAGCGTCCGGCAGCCAATCCACTGAAAAGACCAGCCCAGCCCCCACACCAGGCGGCCGACGAACAACGGCCAGAAACCATATCCAAAGGAGTAGATCAGCGAAGCGGCGGCGGCCAGCACGAGGGAGACCGCCAGCAGCGGCTTTTTTGGAGCGCGTTCATACGCGAACCCGACCGGCCCATTGGTCACCAGCCGGACAGCCCGGTTCGCGCCGAGCAGGATGCCCACCATCGTGAGCGTGATGCCCAGCGATTGCGCGTAATGAGGTATTGGGAGGATCAGATACAGCGTGGATTCGCCGATCAGGGAAACGGCAGTTCCGAACCCGAGCAGGGATACGATCCCTCTGGGATTTGGTTTTTTAGCTGCGGCTTGTGCTGGCATTGGCTGATTGTAAACTAAACTGAGTGCTTCAGTTTACAAACAGTAAATATTCATGTCCTGTTTCTCACTCCAGATTCGCGTGCCGAGCGGATAGATCAGCAAAATTCTGCCCGCCGTCCTCCATGATCATTCCGACAAGGCCGTCCAGGGTGACCAGCAGCGACTGTTCAAAGATCGTTCCGGAAAGCACCTTGTTTGCGCCATAACCAGCGGGGATCGCTTCGTCGACTGGGATATAGAGAATATGGCGGGTTTTCTGGCTCAGCGGGGATTTTTCGCTGCCGCAAATAACCGCCAGCTGGGCGCCGATTTCTTTGGCCTGGTCCGCGGTTTGCAGCAGAGCGGGTGTTTTTCCGCTGCCGGAAGCCAGCACGACCAGGTCTCCGGCGCCAACCTTTGGCGTGGCCGGCTTCCCGATCGGGTACGCGCTCTTACCAAGATGGATCAGGCGCATCGCGAACATATCCATCACCAGGCCCGTGCGTCCTTTGCCCAGCGTGAATATGCGCGCATGGTTGTTGATCAAACCGCAAAAGTTATCAAGCGCTGGTTGATCAATGTTCTCTTTGATTTCTGAAAGCGCGTACAGGTACAGCTGTCCAAAGTCCGTCATAGTATCCCTCGCAATTCGATACCCCCAATTTTAACGGAAACGCTGCCTTATAAAATTGGACTGCTATGCCGCCTGGTTGTACGCTTCCCTCAGCCAGTCTATTACCGATTGGTTGATGTCGCTCTCAGAATGTATCTCAATCCTGTGCGAGCACATCCCGCTCCACTTGTCCCCTTCAATCAGCGGTTCTTTTACGGCCGCGTCTTTCAGATTTAATCCGAGATCGATACGAGTTTTGGTGCTGGGCTGAATGATGGCAAACTGCTTCGCACGGCGGAGGCTGACATACGCTTTTTTGGGCGCCAGCTCCACATCCGCTCCGAATTTACCCGCTTCCGCGATCAACCTATCATAAAGCGGTTTCAGGTCCGCCTTTTTCTCATACTGCGCGGCAACCAGGTCTGCTTCGCCTTTTACCCCGCCTTCCGCATCCTGCCGGTAGAGCAGCACGATCGTGTTGGCAAATCCATGGGAAACTCCGTGTTCACCCTTTAATAATTTCATCATCTCGCCGTGCTTGGCCAGACCCACATTTTTAAGCACCGTTTTCCACTCTTCCAGCGATTTGCCTGTTTTTTCCGGCATATTCGCGATCATTGATTCCAGCTGGGGATTGTTTTTTGAATCCATAATACGCGTCCCTTTCTTATCCTGATTTAATTTTCCAACAAAAATATCCTGTAAACACTTTTTTTTATCTTTTGTTAATAGGGTTTATCTCTACTGTTTGTTGGAAACTTTTCATCAATCTAATAGATACTTGGAAAAAATATATTTGCGTCTTGGGAAAGACGATAACAAACTTCTGCCTTTAGCCAATACAACTATTGGGGGTATTGCGATAGGTTATGAATTTATTCCGCGTCTGCGGCGCAACGGAAGCCGTCATAATTATGCGAGACAACCGTGTTGCCGACCAGCGGAGGGATGTACCAGTGCCGGTAGGTTACGCGCACCGGCCGTTCACTTTTCCGCCATGACCCGCCGCGCATGGTGAAGAATAGGCCGTCCTCATCTGGCGGGCCGGTGGGGTTTTCCCGCGGGGATTTCTCATAATAGTCCGGGTCATACCAGTCTGCCACCCATTCCCATACATTCCCGGCCAAATCAAGCGCGCCGTAGGGGCTTGCCCCGTCCGGATACGCGCCCGCCTCTGACGTGTCCCCGATGTTTCCGTCAAAATTGAGCAGGGTCGCATTTGGCTCTTCATTCCCCCAGGGATAAATACGTCCATCGGTACCGCGAGCGGCCTTTTCCCATTCCGCTTCGGTCGCCAGGCGTCGCCCTGCCCAGTGGCAGTACTCTTCCGCCTGATGGTAATTGACAAAGATGGCCGGATAATTGCCGTATTCCGGGTTTCCGTAATAAAACTCGCGCGTGGCAGAGCTGTCGCGCAGCTCCAGGTGCGCCCCCTGTTCCGGGTGGGTGCAGACCCCCGCATCGACACATTTTATGTACTTCTCATTCGTTACTTCGGTCTGGTCGATCCAGAATGCGTCTAAATAAACAGTATGTTCCGGCTTTTCCGCTTCCGTGCCCCCCTCCCAGCCCATAACAAATTCGCCTGCAGGGACATACAGCATGACCATGCCGTCTTTAGGAGAGATCTTCTGTGCGCCTGCTTCGTATTCCGGCTGGTCTGAACAGGCGGCAACCAGGAAAATTATCAGAAATAATGGGGATATGATTGCCTTTGTTCTTGTTTTCATCGGGCTGGCATCCTTTGTTTTGGAATGGTGTGCGGCCGAGTACAAGCCAGAAATATTATATATCAGCGATCAGGACAGCAGGAAGCGGACGTTATTGATGAACCTGGCAACGACCACCATCACCCAGGTGAGGGGATTGGCCATAAATGAGACCTGCGCGGTCTCCGCCGGCAATGCAAGGCCATTCTCAGAGACAAGGCGCGTTACTTCCGGCGCCCAGTTGGATCCCAGCCCGATCATGGCGGCCAGGATGATGATCGAGGTCGCCAGCAGCTTCAGAAGGTCGCCTTTGACCAGCGGCGCGATCGTACAGATCAAATAGATCAGTCCGGTCAGGCCGGCAAAAGGTATGAGCGTGTTTCCGGGCAAAATGGCCGCAATCAGGATCGAAATCGGTATCAGGAGAGAGGAAACAATAAGCGTTATCTCATCCTGGATCATGACCGCGGAATCCACGCCGATGTAAAGCGTGCGTCCGTCCTTCGCCAGTTTGCTGAGCAGCACTTTTCGCGCCTGTTCGGAGATCGGGTTGATACCATCCAGTAAGACACTGACGGCCTTGGGGTTGAGGATAATCATGGACGCGGAAACCATCCCGACTCCGAGAATCTTCTTGAACGCCTCCCTGAATCCCAGCCCCGCGCCAGCGTACCCAAGGGTGCCGATAGCAAGTCCGATGATGAGCCCGATGATGACCGGGTCCACAAATTTCTGGAACGCGCTGCCCACATCCTTTTTACTCGAATCCCACTTGCGGCTTTTCCAGCCGATCAGCTCCCAGAATTTCGCGATCGGATAGGCCATCAGCCAGATGATGGACGCGAACGCGTGCGCGATGGAAATATTGGGGAGGTTGATATATTTCTGGATCATCTCCGCCGAGGCATCCGCGATCCATAAGGTTATCAGCATCTGCAGCAATGCAGCGATGAGTCCCAGCCAGAAACTATCGGCGACAAGCATGACAAATGATCCTGTCAGGGCAAACTGCCAGTAATTCCACAGGTCCACGTCCAGCGTTTTGGTCACCTTCAGCAGCACGAGGACGATATTGAAAATCAGGGCGAAAATGATCATCAGCGCGCCCAGTTCCGTGGCGTACGCGATTGTTGAAACCGCCGCCCAGCCAAAATCAACAGTGTTCAGGGTCACCCCGCGCAGTTCCGCCATTGATGCCACCGCAGGGCCGATCGTGCGCACCACTAGGTCGTTCACCAGCGTGAAGCCGATAAAACCGATCCCGATCTTAACAGAGTTCCTGACCGCGTCCAGCACGTTCATCCCCAGGATCAGGCACAGAACGGTGAATACCAGCGGCATCATCAGGAAGTTGCCCAGACTGGCCAGGTAGGTCATGAATTCAATGATGGAATCAACGATCAGCTGCATTAGAACCTCTGCTGTTGTGCAAGTTTATGTGTTTACTTTGTCGGTGATATAACCAGTTCGCTGATACATACGTACTGCGGCTGTTCATAGGTAAACAGGATCGAACGCGCGACATCTTCCGCGGTTAGCTTTTTCTTCACTCCCGTTCGCCACTTCTCCCGGTGTTCTTCTTTAGTGGTCAGGTTGATCACGTCCGTGTCCGTGGAGCCGGGCGCGACGGTGATGACACGCACATTTGTGTGTGCGACTTCCTTGCGGATCGTTTCGGAAATGGCATGCACCGCGAATTTCGTGCCGCAATACGCCGCGTGTAGGCTGAATGTCAGCCGTCCGGCAATCGAACTGATGTTGATGATCGTGCCCGTCTCGCGCTCCATCATGTCTTTTAAAACAACGTGGGTGCCGTTCAGAACGCCCATGATATTGGTTTGCATCATCCGTTCCCATTCCTCCGGATCCTGTTCCCACGGCCGGCCGAGGTAGAGGATGCCGGCGTTGTTGATCAGGCAGTCCACTGGTCCAAATTCAGCCTGCGCGTCCTCGACAGCTGAACGGATTTCATCCCGGTTGTTCACATCAACTTTCCGGCAGACGGAGTTAGGCAAATTCATCTCTTCCAGTTTCTCCACCCTGCGCGCCATAAGCAGGGTTGGGTAGCCATTCTCGGAAAAAAGTCTGGCAGTCGCTTCGCCGATTCCGGCGCTCGCGCCTGTGATCGCAACCAATGGTTTCATCAATTCCTCCAAATATCAGTGATCCTGTTTATTCTATATGATATTGTCCATCTATTATTTCCCAAGCGGAAATAGCGGATTCCAGGCAACTTCCCAGGGATGCCCGTCCGGATCGGCAAAATAACCGGAATAGCCGCCCCAGAACGCGTCCTGCGGCTCCTTGAGCGCTACCGCTCCGGCTGCGATCGCCTCCTTAAACTGTGTATCCACCGATTCTTTGTCCGGCAGATTATGGGCCAGGGTGACCCCGCCAAAACTGACTGCCTGGGGGCTCAACTGCGCGTCCTCAGCCAGCTCGTCCCAGGGATACAGCGCCAGCCACGTCCCGGCCAGCTTGAAGAACGCGATCCCATCCCCGTCTTTGTACTCCGTCGGAAGCCCGAGTCCGTCCCGGTAAAAGGCGATCGACTTGTCCAAGTCATGCGTTCCCAGTGTGATGATGCTGATACGCGGTTCCATTACTCCTCCTGCTTCGAACTTCATTTTTTCCGCTTAACTCCTATAATGATAATCAAAAAGGTGAAAACTATGAGAACTGGTGAATTCAGCCATAACGGCACAACTCTTTATTATGAGATGTTGGGCGATGGTGATAAGGACGTGGTTCTGCAGCACGGCTTTTCCGATTTTACCGGCTGCTGGGGCCCGCTGCCCGGGTTGCTGGTGGAAAGAGGATACCGGGTGGCGATGATGGACGCGCGCGGGCACGGGCGCTCGGCAAAACCTGAGGACGGGTACGACCTGACGACTTTTACCAGCGATATGATGGGCATGGTCGACCACCTCAAGCTCAACCAGCCGGTCATCGTCGGGCATTCTATGGGGGGCAGTATGGCCACGCGGGCGGCGGGAAGCTATCCGGATCTGCTGCGTGCGGCTGTGCTGATTGACCCGGTCTTCCGCGACTTGGATGAAAACCAGAAATTGGCGATCATCGAGACCCGCAGGGATGCCTACCGCGCGCTCAAACGTATGAGTCATGGCGAGATCCTGGCAGAAACGCGCCGCAAGCACCCCGAATGGGATGACGTGTATATAAAAGCAGGCGCGCTGGGAAAAGTGTATCTCTCGATGGATATCTTCCAGGTGTATAAGACCTTCGATGTCGGCTGGCGGGAGGATCTGGCAAATGCCATCTGCCCCCTCATGCTGGTAACCGCGGACCCTGAACTGGGCGCGATCGTTCTCCCGGAAACCGCGGAATGGATCACGAAAAAACATAAAAATGTTGAGGTCTCCCACATATCAGGCGTCGGGCATAATATCCACCGCGAAGCGGAAGAGCAGGTCAGAAAGTTAATTTTTGCCTTTTTGGATCGCCAATTCTGAATCTCGAAATATTGGTATAGAATGAACAAGGGAACACAATAAAGCTAACCAATAAGGAGATCAGGTATGGCAACAATTTTGAATAAGATTTTCGGGGACGTGAAAAAGCCGGTCATCGCCATGGTGCACATTCGCCCCCTGCCCGGATCATACAATTATGACCCCGATAAGGGCCTGGATTGGATCGTGGAAGAAGCCGCAACGGATATTGAGATCTACCAAAAAGCTGGATTCGATGGGCTGCTTTTCTGCAATGAATCCGACATGCCTTTCCAGATTGGCGTTGAGCATATAACGCCGGTCGCAATGGCTTCGGTTATCAAGGACCTCAAGGGTGTGATGAAGATTCCGTTTGGCACAGACGTGATCATGGACAACAAGGCCGCCATTTCGGTGGCAGCCGTGACCGGCGGTAAATTCGTGCGCGGCATTTTCACCAACGCCTATGTCAGTGAAATGGGCATCCTCGACACAGACGGCGCCGGAGACATCATGTACAAGAAACACATTCACGGCGATGATGTGGCGCTTTTCGCCCGCATTTCACAGGGGATCGCGTCACCGATGGTTGACCGTTCAGTCAAGATGCTTACCTACGGCGCCATCTGGAGCGCGCTCGCGGATGCGGTAGTAGTGACCGGCCTGGCCCCGGGCGATACTGTCAGCACAGAATTGCTGCGCGAGGCAAAGGAAGTAGCCGGCGAAATCCCGATCGTGGCCAGCAACGGCATCGATTATGACAACGTTACATCCATTATGGAATACGCGGATGCGGTTATCATCGGCACCCGCCTTAAGGTTGATGGTGTCACACTCAAACCGGTCAGCGTTGAAAAAGCGGAGCGTTTTATGGACGCCGTCGCAAAAGCGCGCAAATAAACACTTGATACCAAAAAGGATTGCATGCGGCAGTCCTTTTTTATTTACAGGTCAATGTCCTTCGGCAAATGCTCATTGCGGTTGACCGCCACTAGCTGGTACATCCCGTCCGCAAGCCGTTCCATTTCGCTGACGCTGGCGGTGGCAAATCCAAACTCTTTGTTCATGATCGGGTTTCCGCCAAAAATATGCGTGAAGATCGCGCGCAAAACCGCGGAATGGGTGACGATCACGACCGTGCCTTCCGGATTTTCATCGGCAATGCGGTCGAACGTTTCACCAACCCGCCGCAGAAACACATGAAAGGGATCACCGGATACATACCCGGCAAACAGCCGCACTGCCTGGTAGATAAGGACAAGGAAATTCTTTCCGCGTATCGCCGGCCACCAATCACGCTTGCCTTCCATAAAGCCAAAGTGCATTTCCATCAACTCAGGTACTTCAATGATGGAAACGCCGGTAACAGCGCTGATCGGTTCTGCGGTCTGCATTGTCCGGGATAGCGGGCTGGCATAGATCTTATCCACATGCGTGCCCTTGAATAATTCAGCGGTCAGCTGTGCCTGGTTCTTCCCGTAGTCACTCAGGGGAATATCCGTCACCCCATGGAGAAGTTCTTCTTCTATCCAGGTGGTCACGCCGTGCCGTACGAATAAAAATCGCGTCATTGGTTGTGCTTTCTTTTTACATCAAATCGGGATAAACAGAGGCAATTCTACTATTAATATTTTTTTTGCATACTTGGCGAGGAAAAATTTGTATAATCAGATGTAATTAAGACAAACATTGTCTGAAATGAAAAAGTACAAGACACATGTCTATCTGAGCATTTTCACCTCCCTGGTTTTGAGCGCCTGTGCCGCGCTTTTTAATTCAGTCATAGATGACCCTCCTGCTGTAACGGGCATGGAAATGGTGCTCATCCCGGCTGGTGAATTCCTGATGGGGTCCGATGATCATGATCCCAACGAACGCCCGCAGCGCGCAATATATCTCGACGCGTTCTGGATAGACCGGACCGAAGTCACCAACGCGCACTATGCTCGCTGCTTGGCTGAAGGCGCCTGCCGCACCCAGCGCGACCCGAAATATGTGACCGACAAAGAAAAGGCGGATCACCCGGTGGTTTATATCACCTGGGAAGAAGCGCAGGCATTTTGCGAGTGGGCCGGAAAAACACTGCCGACAGAAGCGCAGTGGGAGAAGGCCGCCCGCGGGACTGACGGGCGCTTATATCCCTGGGGCAACGAAACGCCGTCCAGGAAATTACTCAATTATTCTGACCAAATGGGCGGGACAACACCGGTCGGTTTTTACCCCGCCGGCGCCAGCCCGTATGGGGTGCTCGATATGGCCGGCAATGCCTCGGAATGGGTCGCTGACTGGTATGACGCGAACTACTACCAGCGCGCGCCCGACCGCAACCCGCCGGGCCCGGAACAAGGCAGGGTGCATGTCAAACGCGGGGGCTCCTGGTTCACGCTCGGCGATCTCGCGGTGCGGTCTTCCTTCCGAAAATATACCGGCAGCGAGGAACGCGATTACAACATCGGCTTCCGCTGTGTCTACAACGGGAAATAACTCGGCTTTCACTTTCAAGTTTGACAATCAAATTTCTTTCTTCTACAATCCAAATAATCATTTTGTTTTAATCAGGAGGAAGCATGGAGATCAAATTCAACGGATTGGACCTGGGGCTGAGCAATCTTTCACGCCTGTCAAACGCGCAAACACGCTCGATCAGCGCTGAGAACTTCACCGGGGAAAAAGGGAAAGGCGGGATGGCAACCGACGGCACCGGCGCGCCCTACGCGCGCGAACTCGGTCAGGGTTGGAAGCTCTCGCCCAGCGTGCATATCCAGCCCAATGAAACGATCACCATCGCGGAAATTGAAGGACCTGGCACGATCCAGCATATGTGGATGACGGTGCGCCCGGACTACTGGCGCTGCCTGATCCTGCGCATCTACTGGGACGGCGAGGAGAGCCCTTCCGTTGAAGTGCCTCTGGGCGACTTTTTCTGCAATGGATGGTGTCAGCGCTGCAACGTCAATTCGCTGCCGGTCTCCGTCAACCCTGCAGGCGGTTTCAACTCCTATTGGGAGATGCCGTTCCGCAAATCAGT
>Ga0180436_10005061_pt1 | contig 11741 bp, 7 predicted proteins | sample SS_ome_2_FD_132434 | JGI IMG/M metagenome (GOLD analysis project Ga0180436, IMG submission 132434) | Hypersaline lake sediment archaeal communities from the Salton Sea, California, USA - SS_3_S_2 metaG | ecosystem: Environmental > Aquatic > Non-marine Saline and Alkaline > Hypersaline > Sediment...
CTTGTGTTTTTGGGCGGTCTCACAGCCATTATACGCAACCAAGGCCAGGCCTTCCACTACCATCAGACTACTCCATGAGGATCTCAGCAGCATCGTGATCGGCTGACAGGCCATGTCGTAGGACGAGAGCTGCGGGCTACCGGGCGAGGTCCCCCGGCGTACGGAGGGGTAGGACGGGCAGATTTGAGGACGCCGATGCCGGCACGGCAGTCCACAGGGGCCCTGGGGAAGCGCGGCATGAGAGACTGGAGATGCGGGTAACGAGAACATGGGCTGTGTTGCTGCTGCTGATCCGGCTTTTAGACCCTCCGGCGTAACCTGCCGCTAGTCACCTGAGCGGCAAGAAGCGCAGCTCATGCGGGCTAGTGGTCCAGCGTCGTGGGCACGATAGTCGCCAGTTCCGCCAAATAGGGCCAGGTCCGAAGATAGGCCGCCAAGACCTGTTGGTACAGGGCGGATGACGCGGGGTCTGGCTGCGAGACGTCGATCTGCTCGATGATGCCGTCGACTACGCCGAAATCGGCCCATAGGCCGGCGCCGACCGCCGCGATGGCCGCTGCTCCCAGCGATGCCGCTTCTTGCCCGACGTTGGCTCTGATAAAGGGCCTGCCGAATATGTCGGCGAACACCTGCCGCCAGGCGGGGCTCTTGCTGCCGCCGCCCACGATCAGGATGGCGTCCTCCAGTTCGACCAGCCCGGCCAGCTTGTCGTACATGGCCCGCAGATCGAGGGCGATCCCTTCCAGCACGGCGCGGATCAGGTCGGCCTGCGTGTGACGCAGCTCGAGTCCGAGCAGGGCGCCACGGATGCGCGGGCTGGGATAGGCCGCCGATGCGCCGGCCAGGCTGGGATTGAACAGCAGGCCGTTGGCCCCGATGGGCGAGGCCATGGCCGCTGCCACCATCAGATCATAGACGTCCTGGCCATCGCGCTCTGCCTGCAGCCGCAGATCGCCGCAGACCGTATCGCGCAGCCAACGGAACGAGTTGCCCGCTGAAAAGATGGCGGTGGCCGAGGTGTACATCTCGGGAATGACGTGGGCGAACACAAAGGGCTTTATGCTGTCGTCGACCACCGGCTCGGCGGAGGAGACCGCCAACCAGGCCGAAGAACCCAACGACAAGTAGATAGCGCCCTCGTGGGTGTTGCCGGCGCCCAAGGCCATGCACGCGTTGTCGACGCCGCCGCAAAAGACCTCGACGCTCGTCGGCAGCCCCAGGCTCGCGGATGCCTCCGCTGTCAGCGTCCCCAGCGAGTGAGTCGATTCCTCGATGGGCGGCAAGAGGTCGGTGGAGAGCCCGCTGGCTGCCAGCAACTCGGGCGCATAGGCGCGCTCAAGCAGGTCATAGACGCCGCTGCCCGAGGCATACGAGTGGTCGGTGCAGATGCGGCCCGTGAGCCGGTAGTTGACATAGTCCTTGGAGCCCAGGATGGTGTGGATGCGCTCGAACAGCTCGGGCTCGTTGTCGCGCAGCCACATGATCTTGAAAACCGAGTAGCAGTCGGCCGAAAAGCCGTTGCCCGTGGTCAGGTACCAGCGGTTGGGATCGAACCTACTGAAGAATGCTTCGACCTGCTCCCCCGGGCGCGTGTCCGACCAGATGGGAACGTACTCGCGCAACAGGTTGCCCTCGCGGTCCAGCGGGACCACGGCCAGGCTCTGACCCGAGATCGCAATGCCGCGGACGGTGGTGGGGTCGACGCCGCCGGTCGCCAAAAGCTCCTGGGTGCTGCTGACCACCGCCTGCCACCAGTCGGCGGGGCGCTGCTCGTGCCAGCCGGGGTGGGGGTAGTGGGTGTCATGGGCCTGGAATACCGAGGCCAGCAACTGACCTTGTTCGCCATAGAGCGATGCTTTGCAGCCACCGGTGCCGAGGTCATAGCCAATGATCGTGTTCATTCGTTCAGCCCGCCTGGTCTGGGTGCGCTTGCAGGTACGACTCGACCATGGTCACCGCCGATCCCGTGCCCAATCCAAAGCGTCTGGCACCCGCCTGGTACATGGCAATCATGGTGTCGAGATCGCGGATGCCGCCCGCTGCCTTGACGCCGATACGACCGCCGGCGCACTCGGAGAGCAGGGCGATGTCCTCCACGGTGGCGCCGGTGGGAGCCCAGCCGGTGGAGGTTTTGACCCACTGGGCGCCGCCCTCGATGCACAACCGGCAGGCGGTGCGCTTTTGCTCATCGGTCAGGTAGGGCGATTCGATAATCACCTTGACGGGCACGTCAACCGCCTCGACGACGCTGCGGATATCGCGCAGTACCTCGTCGTCATCTCCCGAGCGCAGTCGACCGACGTTGAGCACCATGTCCAGTTCGTCGCAGCCCTCGGCGGCCAATAGACGGGCCTCGGCCACCTTGATCTCGGTATGATGCCCGCCGGAGGGATAGCCCACAGGTGCGCCCAGCAGCACGCCGTCGATGTCCTGCAAGAGCGCCTTGGTGTAGTTCACCCAGGCTGGCAGGACAAAGACACAGCCAAAGCCGTGCTCTTGGGTGGCGGCGACCATCGCCTCGATCTCAGCCCTGCCCTGGGGCGCCTGCACAGCGCTGATGTCGACCATATCGCAGATCTCGCGGAGAGAAGGGGTGGTTTGGGTCACGGTACAGTGCCTTTCGTGGGGAGGTGCGGTTGCGTTAGGTGCTGGATGCTGCCCATAGTGCAGGATTCTGGTGGGGGTGTCAATGGGGGAGGATCGCGGGGTGGGTCGGGAGCCAGGACTGCCTCATAGGGCGCAGCCGATCTGCAGGCTCAGCGCGCTCCTTCTCTGGGCTGCCAGGTGACGCGGACCTCGGACCCCGAGCCAATCTGGCTCTCAATGCGAAGCAGGGCGCCAACCGATTCGGCGCGCTCGCGCATGATGCCCAGGCCGAGGTGGCCGGCTGGGATACGCGCTGGATCGAATCCTCGGCCGTCGTCGCGGATCACCAGAGTGATCTCTCCGCTCTCTGCGCAGTCCAGGTTCACCGTGGCCTTGCTGGCCTCGGCATGCTTGGCGATGTTGTTCAGCGCTTCTTGGGCGATGCGATACAGAACCAGCTTGACCTCGTCTGGCACCCGGCATTCTCCGTTCGATGTCACGGCGACGGGCAGGCGCGCTCGACCGGTCATCGATTGCCCCAGTTGCTTGAGCAGGTCGCTCAAATCGGCGTCCATCAGCGCCGACGGGCGCAGCTCGAGCAACAGCATCCGCATCTCGGCGAGCGCACCACGCGTCATCTCGCCCAGGTCCGCCAGACGACGCTGCCCCTCGGACGGGTCGCGATCCCAGATGCGGGGCAGCAGATCGGCGATGATGCTTGCCGAGTACAGGGTCTGGGTGACGGCATCGTGTAGCTCGCGGGCCAGCCGATTGCGCTCGGCGACGACGGCACTCTGCGCGGCCAGTTGCCGAAGCTGCGCGTTCTCGATGGCTAGCGCGGCCTGCTCGGTAAAGCTGAGTGCCAACTGGACCTGTTCCTCGGAAAAGGCCTGGGGCCGGGCGTAGTAGAACAGCAGCCCGCCATAGTCCTGTTTGCCAACCACCAAAGGCACCGCCAACGATGCCGCGAAATGGGAGCGGATGATGATCCGGCGCGACTTGATCTCGGGTGAAAGAGAGGGGTCGTTGCGGATCTCGTCCAGGCGGTCGGGCAAGGGCCCATAGTTGGCAAAGCTCGGCTTGCGCTGCAGCACCGTCTCGACATAGTCGCCGCTGCCGGTCTCTCGCCGTCGGGCAAAGGGGATCACCATTTGTTGCGCGAGTTCGGCGGGCCAGCCATAGGTCGCCTGATGCGCAAACTGCTCCTTGTCCATGTCGAACCGGCTCATGACGCAGGCGGAAGCGCCCAGGTGCATGGCCGCCTGCGCGACGATCATGTCCAGTATATCCTGGCTGGGCCTGCCGGCGTTCACCGCGGCGATGGTGTTGCGCAGGCCCTCGGCGATCTGCCGCCGCTGCTCGCTCTCCAGCAAGCGTTCCTGTTCAGCATCCGTCAGTTGGGCGCTGGCGATGGCGGTCGTCGCCTGCTGGGCAAAGGACGCGGCCAACTGGGTGTGTAGGTCGGTGTAGGCTTGCGGCTCGTGATGGCTGAGCGCTAGCAACCCGATGGCCCGGTTCCGCAGGAACAGAGGCAATCCGATCCAGGAGCGGATAGAGGCATCGGTCGGCAGGGCTTTGCCTTTGGCGTGCGTCTGGGCCGAAGCGATGGGCTCGGCGTTCTCCTCGCTGTCAGAGACGACGACGGGCTCATGGTGTTCAGATTGTTGGCGACGCTGTACATCCTGGTGCAGTGCGAGGCCGGTTCGCAGCGCTTGGTCCGCACCGAGTGGTCCGCGATAAGCGAGTAGGCATGGGGCATCGCCCCGTAGGTCGAGCACCCAGGCGTTGTCGCAGGGGATCACGCTGCCAAGCCGGTCGAGGACCTTTCCTAGTCGTCTGTGCGTATTGCCAGCGGGGCTCACGACATGTGCCTCTTGGGCGTGGATTTTTCGGTGGTCCAGCGTCTGGCAGCAGACATTGGCGATGGTTCGCAGCAGCGGGATATCCTGCTCGGACCACGATCCTGCGGCCGATTCGGAGGCCCAGGCCAGAAACCCGAAAACGGACTGCCTTCGGGTCATCGGCACGATGAGCAGAGATCGCAGGCCCAGCCGCTCCATATCGCGTTGCTCAGCAGCACGCTCGGCGGGCAGACGCTGGGCACAAGGGATCTGCACCACCTGGTCGGCCAAGACCCGCGATAGGGGCCAGCCAACGCGGTCGATGGCAGGCGACTTGCAGGGTTCGACGGCTGGTGGGTGCCCCTCTGCGTGCCAGTGGTGGGTGGACTCATAGTGGGTCCCGTCGTCGACAAGACGATAGACGTAGGCATGCTCGGCGGACACGTACTGGCCCACTTGAGCAAGCGCCCAGTGGACGCCCTCGTCGATCTGGTCGGGCTCGAGGTTAGCCAGGCACCCCGAGATCGCGGCAACGATCTCGGGCAATCGGTTTGCGTACTGGGCTGCGTCGTGGGGGTTTCTTTGCTCGCTGATGTCGATCACCATGGCGCTGATGTGAGTCGGGGCATGGCGCCAGCACTCTACCGTGGATGGTACCCTATCTGGCCTGGAGCGGCAAGGGGGCGGAGTCCGGACAGGCGGGGTTGGTCGTGAACAGGTTGGTCAAGAGAGATGCGCTAGAGTGCAGATTCCGGCGTATGGCGGAAGGGGAGCAAGCCCTCACGGTGTTGCCAACGACCAACTGTGTCTTGTGTGGACCGCGTGAACGGCCCTACCCAGCCTTTGGCATCTCGCACTACCGACACCACAATAACCAGTAGGTTGGCCTTCTTCCTGGATGGTCTGCCTTGAGCCGTCCGCAGGAGATGGGCCCACGCCGTCGCTGATCGTCGCAGGCCGTGGGCCGGTCGTTCAAGGCAGCATCGTGTTACCCATCGGGTTCGGATGGGGGCCGAGATCATTCCCAGGATCTAGTTCCCTGTCTAGGCAGCCCATCAGGGCGCTTTTCCGAACGGGTTCTCCAGACATTGGCTGGATCAATAGGACACTGGATGGCCCAGTAACTATTCTTGGTCGCTAGCGTTCTTTAGGTGCATGGTGGCAACTTTTCCCTGGCTCTCGACCGACAAGACGGTCTTGATGGCTCAAGTGTCTCACAGCGTTGGCCAAGGTTGTGGGCCATAGCGTCGACAAGGTGCAGAGGAATGGACTGTTGAGCGTCGAGAAAAGAGTTCTGGTAATTGCACTCCGGCCATATCCGCGGCGGTGGCGATTCGCTATGCGTGAGCCAGTACAGACAAGCGTTGCGGCCGACGCGCAACCCGTGGAGCGTGCCCGTCGTCCAGGCAGCGATTCGGTTCCACTGCCGGCCGCAAGACGCTGTTGGTTCATCGCCCCTCCATCTCTGCTTCCTTGACCGAGATGCCCAGGTGCAGTAGAATCGCAAAGGCTGGCGACGCCAGCTACAGTCAGATTCAGAGGGGGGCAGTTTGTCTCGGTTAGAGACCAAGGGCCAACTAGAGGCCAAGATAGCCGCTGCCATCACGCAGTTTGAGCGGGAGCATCTGGGACGTGGTCCTCAGGAGGTCCGCGCATGGATCATCCAGGACCTGATTCTCGTACGTCTCAAGAGGGTACTCACGCCTGCTGAGGAGAAACTGGCTCGAGACCCAGAGGGACATCGTCTGGTCAAAGACGTTCGCTCGCAGCTGATTGAGGGGTCTCGCTCCATTCTCGACATCATGGTGCGAGACATCACTGGGGTGCAGGTGGTCAGCTTGCACAGCGATATCAGTGTCGAGACCGGGGAACGGGTCTTTGTCTTTACCTTGAGCGATGACCTGGAGAGCAGAATCGGACGCTAGGTCCCGCGCGTGTCGCTGTGGTGCGGGCGAATTTGACAGAGCGAGGCATCTTCACTAGGCTCTAGCATACAAACAGACCTTGTTTGGCGGACGAGGCGGACGGCAGGTTCTTGATCCAAGAATGGGCCAGCCGCAGAGCAGGCCAACACATGATCACCCAGTGGGGTGGTCTAGTGTTGGCCCTTTTTTTGTTGGCACGCCCTGGTGATGAAAGGCGCAACAGAATGACCTCGGCTGAGAACCGGGACCTTTGTGCGGACCTGGCACAGGCACTCCGGAGTTTTTGGGAATGCTACACGGGCGTTCGTCCTGCCCACACACGCGTGGTCGCAAACGAGACAACCGTTGCGGTATGTCTGGAGCAGGTCCTGACCCCTGCCGAACGGGAGTTGGCCAGCACCCGAGTCGGCCGCGAGATGCTGAGGGAGCTCAAGGAGCATATGTTGGAACAAGTAACCCCGCATCTCCGGCAGCTGGTAGACAGGGCGGTCGCACGGGAAGTCAGCCAGGCCGTCGTGGCATTTGACGTCACGAGTGGACACGTTCTCGGCTTTTTCCAGGCAGGCCCGATGACCTAGCGATCTCTACCTGCATCCTCAGAGCAGCGACAGGGTTGCAGGAGGCAGCGATCCATATTGTAAAGTCGATAGAAGCGACCAGACCGGATACCCAACGAGCAGGAGATGAACCATGTTTAGGGCACTTGAAATGGCACCCGCCGATCCGATCTTCCATCTCAACGAAGCGTATGCTCAGGATCCCAACCCGAGCAAGATCAACCTGAGCGTGGGGGTCTACAAGGACGCCGCAGGCCATACGCCAGTGTTCGCTTCGGTCAGGCGTGCCGAGGAGCGCATCCTGACGGCAGAGACCACAAAGAAATACGTGGGCATTCCTGGCTCGCGCGAGTATGCAGATGTCGTTCAGGCCCTGCTGTTCGGTCCAGGCCACGAGATCCTCGCCAGCAAGCGAGCCGAGACCGCGCATACGCCCGGTGGAACGGGGGCCCTGCGCGTTGCAGCGGACCTGATCAAGAGAGTAAGCCCCGAGGTGCGTGTCTGGGTCAGTGAGCCGACCTGGCCCAACCATGCCAATGTGTTTCGCGCAGCGGGACTGGCGGTTGAGACCTATCCATACTTTGACTCGGAAACCAATGGCCTGGCCTTTGACCGCATGCTGGCGACGATTCGCGAAATCCCGGAGGGCGACGTGGTCCTGCTGCACGGTTGCTGCCACAACCCTACGGGCATCGACCCGACGCCAGATCAGTGGGTTGCTGTCGCCGATGCGCTCGCTGAGCGCGGCCTGACCCCGCTGGTGGACTTTGCCTACCAGGGACTGGCAGAAGGAATCCGCGAGGACGCGGCGGGGGTGTTGGCGCTTTGCGCCCCGGGTCGTGAGCTGTTGATCGCCAACTCGTTCTCCAAGAACTTTGGTCTCTACAACGAACGGGTCGGTGCGCTGACGGTGGTCGCCTCGACGCAACAGGACGCCGAGGCCGCGTTCAGTCATGTCAAAAAGTGCATTCGGTCAAACTATTCGAATCCGCCGGCTCATGGCGCGGCCATTGTGACAACGGTGCTGCGCGACCCAGAGCTGCGCGACGAGTGGGAGGCAGAGGTCGATGCGATGCGTAACCGCATCAACCATATGCGGCGCCTGCTCGCCGATACGCTAGCCGCCAAGCTCCCAGAGCGCGACTATGGTTTTATCAAGGCGCAGCGGGGAATGTTCTCCTATTCCGGTCTGTCTCCGGAGCAAGTGGACACGCTGCGCAACGAGTACTCGATCTATATGCTCGGCAGCGGTCGCATGAATGTCGCCGGTCTGACCAAGGAGACTATACAGCCTCTCTGCCAGGCTATTGCCGATGTGCTTGGTACGACGTCTCTGTGATTGAGAGACCTTGCACGGACCGACCGGATCGTGCGTATCAGGACGGCTGAGCGAAATACGTTCAGCCTCTCGGTAAAGAACCTTTGGATGGCGAGGCGTGCCTATGGCAGCGCCCGCGACCCCTGGCACGGAAGAGGTTCCAAGAGCGGCCATCTGGTTCCATCAGCCGGTCACTAGACGAGAAAGGTAGAGCCCATGGTTTTCTTGCAGCGCCCCTTTTCGTGGCTCGATGCTGAGCTGCTCAAGGCCAAGGACGGCATCAAGAATGTGATCAGAGTCCTGCGATGCCACCACGAGGCCACTGCGCGTCAGGAAGCGGCCAGGGTGCTGGGTCAGTCTAGAGCCTTGGAGGCGGTGAGACCTTTGGTCGCTGCCCTGGAGGATCCTGCCGAGTCAGTCGTTGAGGCTGCAGCGACATCGCTGGGAAAGATCGGCGATTCTCAGGCGGTGGCTTCGCTACTTGTGTTGCTGCAGCATGAGCGAGCCGACCAGCGTCGGTGCGCCGCAGAATCGCTGGGCGCGATCGGCGACGCCAGGGCGGTGACGCCCCTGGTCGGCGTACTGCGAGACACCTGCTACAGAGTACGACTGACCGCGGTGAGAGCGCTTGGCGAGATTGGTGACCGCAGGGCAGTGGAGCCTCTATTGAGCGCCATGGCGGACGCAGACATGTACATACGTCTGGCTGCTGCGTCGGCAATAAGCAAGATCGACCTGGCGACGCGATCAGGCGCCTGAACTCGCTGTGGCAGTGAGGTTGAGAACGCAGCGACTAGGTGGGCTACTCGCCGCGGCTGCCTAAGACGCGCTTGTCGATGGCGTCGCGCCTGCGTCAGAGACCATGTCGGCCTTTCTCTGCGCCAAGAACCCCGTTGCTGGCATGCTGGTTCGGGTGATGCGCGAGTGGCGCCAGAGGGCGGCCCGAGTGCTGCCTATTAGCACACTAGCCCTCGGGTGCATTGCGATAGCCTTTGGGCATTCTACTTTGAGCGTCTGGGCGATCGTGGCGGCGGCAATCCGGATGACATAACATGCTCACCTCCGCGACGCGCATGCTTTCCTTTTGGCGTTTGCTCTCGGACCACGCCTGGTGGCATCCGCGGCCGCCTCGCTGCCAAGTCACCAGAGTCTGGTATCGGTTCGGGAGAGGGCTCTTGGAGGCGATGGGGTTCTCCTTGGCAGCCAGGTTCACGCAGGGCGGCGCTATTCTCGGCTAGTAGTGGACGCGTTGTGGATCATCGTGATAATGGGGTATGCTTCTGCTAATCCAATGGGATCGGGACAAGAGTAACTGGGAAGCGTAGGAGAAAGTTCTAACCATGGCACATCTCAAGCAAAGTTGGACAATGGCCCCAGATCAGGTTCTGGAGACACTGCGCACCTCTTCCGAGACGGGATTGAGCGAGGTCGAGGCCGCCAGCCGCTTGGCCGATCACGGGCCCAACGAGTTGATCGAACGCGGACTACGCAGTCCATGGCACATCCTGGCCGCGCAGTTCACCGAGGTGATGGTCCTCGTCCTCATCGTGGCCGCCGCCATCTCGTTCTTTGTCGGCGATATCAAGGACACGGTTGCCATCCTGGTCATCGTTGTTCTCAACGCCGTTCTGGGATTCACGCAAGAGTATCGTGCTGAACGCGCGATGGCGGCCCTGAAAAAGATGGTCGTTCCCCGGGTCAAAGTACGCCGTGATGACCAGGTGCGCGAAATCTCTGCCCGCGATCTGGTGCCAGGCGACCTGTTCCTACTGGAGACAGGCGGCGCGGTGCCGGCTGACGGTCGACTGCTGGAGAGCAGCAACCTGCGTCTGCAGGAAGCCGCGCTCACGGGTGAGTCTGTCCCGGTCGACAAGAGCACCGGAGCGCTGGCCGGCGATCACCTGGCTCTGGGCGATCGGCGCAACATGGTGTTCATGGGCACCGCCATCACCTATGGGCGCGGTCTGGGGGTGGTCACGGCCACTGGCATGGAGACCGAGCTGGGGCACATCGCTACCATGATTCAGGCGGTTGAGAGCGAGTCTACGCCGCTGCAGCGGCGCATGGCCCAACTGGGCAAGGGGCTGGCCGTGGCGGCCTTGGCCTTGGTGAGCCTTGTTTTTGGTCTTGGTCTGCTTCGCGGGACGGATGTGGTGAGCATGTTCATGGTGGCGATCAGCCTGGCCGTTGCCGCCGTGCCAGAGGGGTTGCCGGCGGTGGTGACCATTGCTCTGGCACTGGGTGCGCAACGTATGCTCAAGCGGCGCGCACTCATCCGCAAGCTGCCTGCAGTAGAGACGCTGGGCTCGGTCAATGTCATATGTTCCGACAAGACCGGTACCTTGACCGAGAACCGCATGACGGTGACCATACTGGACGTGGCGGAGCGAACCGTGGATTTGGTGGCCCAGCTACGCAAGTCCGGACCTCTGCTGAGCCCTGATGATGCCCCGCTGGCTGCGCCAGATGCGACACTGTCACTGCTGCTGACCACTGCCGCCGCATGCAACGACGCTACACTGGAGCCTGACAAAGAGAGAGAAGGCGGCTATCAGGCCATCGGTGACCCCACTGAGGGAGCGTTGGTGGTGGCGGCAGCGCGCATGGGTTTGTGGAAAGCGGATCTCGATACCGCTTTGCCCCGGGTGGCTGAGGCTCCCTTTACCTCTGAGCGCAAGCGCATGACCACGGTTCACCGAGTTGAGGAGGAAAGGAAGCATGAGCGAGACGAGGGATTGAGCCCCATCGCAGAGCTACCGGTATTCTCCTCTGACTATGTGGTCTTTGTCAAGGGTGCGGTAGACAGCCTGCTGGAGGTGAGCGATCGCGTCTGGACCAACGGCCGGATCCAGCCGATGGATGATGCCTGGCGGCAGAGGATCGAGTCCGCAAACGATCGCTTGGCCCAGGATGGCATGCGCGTGCTCGGTGCAGCTTTTCGCCCGCTCGAGAACCTGCCATCCCCCGGGGACGAGGAGCATCTGGAGCAAGAACTCGTTTTCGTGGGGATGACGGGCATGATTGACCCGCCGAGACAGGAGGTACGCCAGTCCATTCTCACTTGCCACAAGGCAGGAATCCGCACGGTAATGATCACCGGTGACCACCCCCTCACAGCGGCGAGTATCGCCCACGAGCTGCACATCGATACCGCGCAAACCGAGGGAAGCCGCGCTCAGGTATTGGGTGGTCCAGAGCTGACCCAAATGTCCGTACAAGAGTTGGAGGAGGTCGTCGAGGACGTCTCCGTCTATGCCCGCGTCTCACCGGAACACAAGCTCAAGATCGTGGAAGCCTTGCAAGAGTGCGGGCACATTGTGGCCATGACCGGCGATGGGGTGAACGATGCCCCGGCGCTAAAGCAGGCCGACATCGGTGTGGCAATGGGGATCACCGGCACCGACGTGAGCAAAGAGGCTGCCGACATGGTGCTCACTGACGACAACTTTGCCACCATCGTCGCCGCCGTGGAAGAGGGACGCACAATCTATGACAACATCCGCAAGTTTATCAA
>Ga0180436_10005062_pt1 | contig 11741 bp, 11 predicted proteins | sample SS_ome_2_FD_132434 | JGI IMG/M metagenome (GOLD analysis project Ga0180436, IMG submission 132434) | Hypersaline lake sediment archaeal communities from the Salton Sea, California, USA - SS_3_S_2 metaG | ecosystem: Environmental > Aquatic > Non-marine Saline and Alkaline > Hypersaline >...
CTCGCGGACACCTTCGACGTGGCCCGTCAAACGGCTGCCAGCCTCACCATGCCGCTGGTGGCGATGACCAGTTATTCGATCATCTTTCGTCGCGGGATCGACAGCTTCACCGCCGAGGCAAGAGCGGCCGGGCTGGCCGGTCTGGTGGTGCCCGATCTCCCGCTGGAGGAGAGTGCAACGCTCGCGGCTGCCTGCCGCGAGCATGGGCTGGCCCTCGTTCGCCTCGTCACGCCCACGACCCCGCCGGAGCGGGCGGCCCGGATCGCCGCCGAGAGCACCGGGTTTCTCTATTGCGTGTCGGTGGCGGGAGTCACCGGCGAGCGGGCCATGCTTCCCGAAGAGCTCGTCGAACGGGTGGCCTGGCTGCGGCAGCGGTGTGAGGTGCCGATCATGGTCGGCTTCGGGATTCGTGATGCAACGCAGGTGCGGGCGGTCTGCGAGGTCGCCGACGGGGCGATCGTGGGTTCGGCCGTCGTGCGTCAGCTCGCACGCTGCGTCGGGGGCGGCGAGGGCAGCCGCGAGGAGGTGCTCGCGGCGATCCGCGAGCAGGTGGCGGGGCTCGTCAATGCGACCCGCAGCCCGGGTTCGCCCTGAGGCACGAGCCGCGGGCAGCCGAACCGATGCTTCGTCTGCTACAATGCGTGGAAATTGAGCGGGTTCTACCTCGAGACAGGGAGGTCACCCATTCATGGATCCCGTACGGCATCCGGACGACATCACGCGGTTCTTCCAGGGGCTCACCGAGCATGCCTTCCAGGCCACGCTCGGTGTCGTTGATCCTCCCCTTGTCGACTACGTGTCGGTGTTGCTCGTCCGCTATGTGAGGAGCGACTCGATCGCCTCCTGGCCGGGCTGCGGCCGCAAGCCCCGCCCCGCGATCCCGGCGGTCGAGCAGCTTTGGCGGGCTGAGGCCTCGGCGACCGATTCACCGGCCGACCCGCCACTCCAACGCGAGGGCTACCGGGAATTGGGCGACGCGGCCCTGTTTTGGACCGGTCTCTACCCGGAGGCCGTGCGTCGACCCCGCGGCGGCCTGGCGGAAGAACTGACGCCCTCGGTGGCCGACTACCGTGCGGTCGGCCGCAGAGCCTACTGGCTTGCCAGCCGTCTTCCGGCGGCCGACCCCGACGACGAGGGCAGGCTGCTGGCCCGCCTCAGCCGGGAGTTCGATCTGTGCGTGGCGGGCCTGGCGGAGGTCAGAAAAAGCTGGGCCGACTAGCTGCTCGTGGAAAAAGCTCTCCATGGCAAGCCTGTGAGGGGTGCCCGTGCCCTGAGAGCCGGCGTGGCTGGCCAGCGGAGCCATGGATGGCGGAGCGAAAAACAACTCTCCAACACCGGCCACCTGGGGCGGCACGTTTCGTGCCGAACAGGATTGCCACGGAGGGCTTTTTCCACAGTCTGCTACCGCCGACGATGCCAGTCGGCGAGGAGCGCCCGGCTCCATTCCGGCCAGTCGGCCGCCCCTTGTGCCGAGGTGTCGAGGAGTCCTCCGGCTTCGAGCAGGATCGCCCGGCCGAAGCAGTTTTCGATGCCGCCGCCGTCAGCCGTGGCGAGCACCACGCCGCCGGCGAGAGTGAAGTCGGCGATCGCCCTCGAGACATCCTGGCGGCCGGGAGCGTCGAGCAGAGCGAAGGGATTGTCGAGCAGGAGAATCTCCGGATCGTGGAGCATCGCCGAGGCGATCAGCAACTGCTTCCGCCGGCCGTCGGGGAGCCGATCGATCCGCTCGTCGCGTCGGTGACCGCAGCCGGCAAAGTCCAGACCCCGCCTGATCGCCTCCCGCAGCGGCTGGCCGGCGAGCCCCCGGGGCCGGGCCACGAGTTCGAGAAATTCGTCGCAGCGGATCACCGGCCAGGCGGCCGGTAAGGCCCCGGCGTAGCCGACGCGGGGTGGCTCCTGACCGGTCGAGCCGAGCACGACTCGGCCCGCCGCCGGCGGAAGGTTGCCGGCGATCACTTCCAAAAGCAGGCTCTTTCCGCTCCCGGAGAGTCCCAGCAGGGCCACCGCCTCGCCGGCGTTGATCGTCAGCGAGGCGGCTTCCAGCAGCGGACCGTCGCGGTGGCGTACGCCGAGCCCCTCGAGCTTGATCATCGGTGCTCGGCCGCTGCGGGGCCGGCCGCGAGTCGCTTGCGGGTCAGTTCCAATGCCACCAGCAGCCCCCGGGCCTTGTTGAGGGTTTCCTCGTATTCCGCCTGCGGGTCGCTGTCAGCGACGATTCCCGCCCCAGCCTGCACGAAGGCCCGCCCCTCGTGGAGCACGAACGTTCGCAGGGTGATGCAGGTGTCCATCGAGCCGCCGAAGTCGATGTAGCCCACCGCACCGGCGTAGGGGCCGCGACGGGTTGGTTCGAGTTCATCGATGATCTCCATGGCGCGGATCTTGGGGGCTCCCGAGACGGTTCCCGCCGGCAGGCAGGCCCGCAGGGCGTCGAGCGCGGTGCGGCCGGCGGCCAGCCGTCCTGTGACATTGCTGGTGATGTGCATGACGTGACTGTACCGCTCGATCGTCATCACGTCGGAAAGCGTCACCGTGCCGATCTCCGCCACGCGTCCGACGTCGTTGCGGCCGAGGTCGATGAGCATCACATGCTCGGCCCGCTCCTTGGGATCGGCCAGCAGCGAGGCGGCAAGTTGTTCGTCCTCCACGGCCGAATTGCCGCGGCGGCGGGTGCCGGCGAGCGGCCGCACCGTGACCTCGCCGTCGGCCACGCGAACCATGATCTCCGGAGAGCTGCCGACGAGCGTCGTCGAGGGCGTCCGCAGGTGAAACATGAACGGGCTGGGGTTGACCACCCGCAGCGTGCGATAAAGCTCGAGTGAGGGAGCGGTGAAGTTCGCCTCGAGACGCTGGCTGAGTACGACCTGGAAGACATCGCCGCTGCGGATGTAGTCGATCGCCCGCTGCACCGCGGCGATGAACGCCTCCCGCGTGAGGTTTGACTCGGCCTCGGCCGGTGCCAGGGCGGTGTCGATATCGGCCGGCAGCGGCCCGCCGGGTCGCCCCAGGGTCTCGACCGTCTCGTCGATCCGGCGACAGGCCTCGGCGTAGCCACGGTCGACCGCCGCCGCGTCGTCTCCATCGAGGCGGGCGAGGACCACGACATCGAGCGTCTTGTTGACATTGTCGAAGATCAGCATCCGGTCGTAGAAGGCGAACGAGAGATCGGGCAGATGGCGGTCGTCGGGAGGTGGGGTGGGCAGTCGCTCCACGTAGCGGACCGCGTCGTAGCCAAAGTAGCCCACCACGCCGCTGGAGAAGGGAGGCAGTCCCGGCAGTCGGGCCGGGGCGAAGGGGGCCATCCTGCGGCGCAGCTCCTCGAGCGGATCGTCACAGATCTGCCGCTCGTCGAAGGGTCGGCCGTCGGGATCTTGGCCGAAGATTCGAACCTCGTTCCCCCGAGCCTCGAGGTTCATGAAGGGCTCGGCGGCCAGGAAACTCCAGCGGCCGACCCGTTCGCCCCCGACCACGCTCTCGAAGAGGCAGCTGCTCTCGCCGGCGTCGAGCCTGGCGTAGGCGGAAAGCGGCGTGAGGCTGTCGGAAAGCAGCCGGCGGTAGACCGGAATCAGCCGATGACGCTTCGCGAGCGAGGCAAACTCGAGGCGATCCGGGAGGTGTGGCATGGATTCCGCACGGGATTCGGTGGAATCCACGAAGCCTAGTCGCCGCCACGGTGGGCAACAACGCGGTGCCCTCGGAAGCGGGTCGCGGGCGGGAAACCGGGCCGCGGCCGAGCCGGTAGAGAGCGGCACGCCGGCCGCAGGCGGTATGATGCAGGTGGCTTTGCAGGTCGGGCCTCGGCGGAGAGAATGCGACTCGCGGGTTTCAGGCAGGAGGTGCTCCACGATGAAATGCCAGCAGTGCGACAAAGTGGCCGTTTTTCACATCACCGAACTCGAGGAGGGCGGTGTCCGCGAACTGCACCTCTGCGAAGACCATGCACGCGGCTACCTGACCCAAGCCGAGCCGGTCGCCGGAGAGCCGAAGTCATCGACCGGGGGGGCGATCTCGGGCCCCCTCTCGGTGAGCCACACCGCCGACGAACTCGCCGCCCTCGACCAGAAACAGTGCAGCATGTGCGGGATCACCTTTTTCGAATTCCGCAACCAGGGGCGGCTTGGCTGCCCGCACGACTACGTCCAGTTCGAGAAGGAGCTGGAACCGCTGATCTCCAACATCCACGGGGCGACCGAGCATGTCGGCCGCAGGCCTCGCCGGTATCCCGAGGGCACCGAGTCGCTGACGCGGGCGATCGGGATGCGGCGCGAGATGCAGCAGGCGGTGGAGTGCGAAGACTACGAGCACGCCGGCAGACTGCGGGACGCCCTCAGGAAAATTGACGAGACGGTCCGCGGGTCGGCCGGTCCGCCCGCTGATGCCGCCGGTTCGCAGGGAGGGTCTGGCGGTGGCGAATGAACCCCACGATGCAACCTCGGGTCCACCTTCCCAGGAGGGCTCCCAGGTGAAACTCGACACCCTCAGCCGGGCGATCGGCGAATGGCTGCGTGGCACCGGCCCGGAATCGGACATCGTGATGAGCAGCCGCGTGCGGCTGGCACGCAACGTGGCCCACTACCCATTCGTGAGCCGGGCGAGCGAAACGGAGCGTGGCGAGATCGAGCAGTTCCTCCGCGAGCAGGTGGCGGTGTCTCCCGCCGGCGGCGGGCTGGAGTACATCGATGTCGGGCACCTCGAAGAGGTCGATCGGCAGTTCCTCGTGGAGCGGCAGCTGATCAGCCGCGAGCATGCCGAGGCCGAAGGGGCCCGCGGTGTCGCGATCGACGGTCGTGAGCAGGTCAGCCTGATGATCAACGAGGAAGACCATCTCCGCATCCAGTGCATGCACAGCGGTCTCGATCTTGCCGGTGCCTTCGAGCAGATTCGGCGAGTCGACGAGCGGATCGAGGAGGTCGTGCCCTACGCCTTCCATCCACGCTGGGGCTACCTCACCGCCTGTCCCACCAACGTGGGCACGGGTATTCGCGTGAGCGTGATGCTCCACCTGCCGGCGCTGGTCATCACCCGGCAGATCGACAAGGTCTTTCGCAGCCTGCACAAGATCCACCTGGCGGTGCGAGGCCTCTACGGGGAGGGGTCGCAGGCGACCGGGGATTTCTACCAGATCTCCAACCAGACCACGCTCGGCAAGACCGAGGAGGATCTGATCTCGCAGGTGGGCGACGTGGTGCCCGTGCTCATCGAGTATGAGCGAAAGGCCAGGGACTACCTGATCAAGGAGACGGAACTCAACATCCACGACCAGGTCAGCCGGGCCATCGGCATCCTGCGCACGGCCCAGACGATCAGCGCCGAGGAGACGATGCAGCACCTCTCGCGGGTGCGGATGGGCGTCTTCTTGGGCCTGCTCGGGGACGTCAAGATCTCCGATATCAACGCTTTGTTGGTGCGGACCCAGCCGGCCCATCTGCAGAAACTGCGTGGTATCGAACTCGATTCCAACGATCGCAACATCGAGCGGGCCCGTTATCTGCGACAGTATTTTGAGAATGCCGAAACCGGCGGCACGAGCGTCAATTGACGTTCCCCTGCCCCGCCCCGCCAGCTCGAAACTTCTCCCTGAGCGCCGCGATCACAGGGCCGGGCACGAACTGCTCGAGCGACGCGTCGTCGGCGAGCGGGGTGATCTGCTTCAGCAGCGATGACGAGACGTGGGAGAACTGGGCGTCGGTCATCAAAAACACCGTTTCGATCTCGGGATCGAGTTTGCGATTGGCCAGCGACATCGTGAACTCCGCCTCGATGTCGGTCAGCGAACGCATGCCCCGCAAGAGCACCCGGGCGCCGTGCCGGCGAACGAAGGAGACCGCCAGGCCGTCAAACCGTTCGACCCGCACGTTGGCCAGGTCGGCCACCGAATCCCGCACCAGCCGCACCCGTTCGTCCGGCGAGAAAAGCGGGTCTTTGTCGGGGTTGATGCCGACGCCCACCACGACCGTGCGGAAGATTCGCGCGGCCCGCTGGATCACGTCAAGATGACCCAGCGTGACTGGATCGAAGGAGCCGGTGTAGACCGCGGCGGAATCTGCGGGATGTGTCTGCTGCATCGGTTCTCCGCCCGGGAAGGCGATCGGGCGACGGGGATTGCGTGGTCGACGGGTGGCCGTGGACGCTTCAGGATCCGAAGGTATTGTAGGGAACTTCAGGGAGGTCCGGCCGGGCGGCCGGGCGGTGAATCATGCACAACGCGGGAGGCCTCGCTCAGTGTCGAAGCCGCTGTCCCTGACGGGCATGGTGATCGCCGGGCTCGTCGGGGTCGTCTTTCTCGCCGATCTTGCCGTGGGATTTCCTTTTGCCCGTGCGAGCCTGGTGATCGATATCTGCCTGTTGATTGCCTCGCTGATCCTCGGCTACCTCGCCTGGACCGTCATGCCGGTCAGGCGGTAGCAGGCTGTGCAACAAGTCTGCCGCCGCATGCGACCGGCGACCCCTGGAACCTCGGCTTGTCGGGGAGTTGCTCACGTGGGCCTCGCGTGGGCCTCGCGTGAACTTTGTTCGCCCGCGTCCCCGCGGGGCAGGTGGCCATGGAGTGCTTTTTCAACCGGCAGTCGCGTGTCGCGCGTCCCGCTACGCCGCCCGCAGGATGTTTCCCCGCCCGGCAGTCGAGTCTCGGCCCTCGATCCGCGCGGGCAGTTCGCCCAGTTGGACGGTTCGGCAGCGGCCACGCCCCTCGTCCCGCGACACCCGGCGGAGTGCATGCTCGAGTTTTCGCAGGGCCACCGCGGCTGATTCCCGGGACGCTGAGCCGGTTTCGATGAATCGCAGGCTCGCGGCGGGCATCTCGCCGCTCCACGGCAAGCGAAGCCGCCGCCGCGGCGGTTCGAGCGAGGTCTCCCAAAGACCCCACAGCAGGCTCCGGCAGGCCCAGCCCTGCGGCGGCGGTCGGCGACTCCTGCGTGGCTCGGGGTCGAACTGCCTCACGGCCGCGACACTGATCCCCTCGGCGAGCAGCAGATCACGGTGGTCGAGCAGATGCGGGTCGTCCACGAAGGCCGCCGTCACCCCCGGGAGGCCGCGAATCGCCAGTCGCATCGCCGCACGGGAGGCTTGGCGGCGACATCCGCCGCGGCCGGCTTCGAGCCGCACCGCGAGGTCGTCCGCCGCGGTCGATGAGAGCCAGGCATCGGCATCCGACGCGGAAACGATCCAGGTCACCCGCTGGCCTTCCCGCTCCGCGGCCTGTCGCCATGCCGCGGCCTCGCTCGGCCCGATTCCCCGAGGAGCATGGCAGCAGATGACGAGGGTTGCGGGCTGTCGCTCGTTGTGTGCCATGCAGACCTCGGCAGACCATCGGAATCGTGACGGGCCGAAAATGCCGTGGCATCCCCGACCGCAGGGGAATCGGCCAGGAGAGCGGCCGGCTTCAGTCGCTCCCGCGGCCGCCCGCACGGTCCGCAGAGGCGGAGCGAAGCTTCGCGGGTCAGCCCGATTGTGCGGCCCGGCGACCCCCCTGCTCGTGGCCGTGGCGAGACTCCCAGTCGGCGATCGCCTCCACGAGACTGGCCATCGTCGGCTCCGCCGAAACCACCGTCGCGGTGAGCCCCTCGGCCGCGAGACGCTCGGCGGAGGCGGGGCTGTTGCAGGCCACTCGCCAGCCCGGTAGGAGGTCTCGGAAGAGCCGCACCGCAGCGGCGGTGATCGCCGGGCTCGTGAAGACGATCCAGTCGATGCCGGCCTTGGCGAGTTGCTCGTGTTCTCCTGGCTCGAGGGCCTCGACATCGCGGGTGGCGTAGGCGGCCACGCGGTCCACCTGGTGACCACGCCCGGCAAGCTGCCGCTGGAGCGTCTCGCGGCCACGGTCGGCCTGCAGAAGCAGGAACCGTCCTCCCGGCGGGACGGAGGCAAAGGCCTCGAGCAGGCCCTCCGACGACTGGACCTGTGGCAGCAGGTCGCAGGCAAGCCCCCGCTGAGCCAGCTCTGCGGCGGTCCGTTCGCCGACCGCGGCGAGCCTCGCCGTGCCGAGCAGACGGGCGTCGCCCCACTGACCGAGCTGATCGGTAAACGCGGCCACCGCGTTGACGCTCGAGAACACGATCCAGTCGAAGGAGGCAGCCTGCCGCACCGCCTCCTCGAGCAGGTCGGGTTGTGGCGGAGGTTCGATGGTCATCACCGGCCTGTGCAGGCACTCGGCGCCCTCGGCTGCCAGGGCCGCGGCGAAAAGGCCGGCCTGGCCGGCCGGCCGGGTGACAAGCACCCTTCGTCCGGCAAGTCGTCCTGGTGAGGCGGGCTCGCGGCCGGCTACCGATGCGACGCGGCCCACGATGATCACCGCCGGCGACGGCCAGCCCCGGAGCTGGGAATCATCCCGCAGGCCCGCCAGCGTGGTCGCTCGCATTTTCTCATCGGGCCAGCCGCAGCGGCTTACGGCCACCACGGGAGTCGCCGGGTCGGCTCCGGCGGCCAGCAGGGATTTCGTCCAGGCATCGATCCGCTCCAGCCCCATGTAGACCACGAGCGTTCCAGGGAGCCGGGCGAGGCTGGGGAAATCACAGCCGCCCTCGGCGTCGGCCCGGTGGCCGGTGGTGAGGGTCAAACTCGAGGCGTCGCTGCGGCTGGTGAGTGGCACACCCGCGGCGGCGGCGGCGGCCACCGCCGCTGTCACGCCGGGCACGATCTCGATGGGGATACCCGCCTCCCGCAGCGGCTGCAGTTCTTCGGCAAGCCTGGCGAACACCGTCGGGTCGCCCCCTTTGAGCCGCACGACCCGCCGACCACCGCCGGCGAGTTTTGCGAGCAACCGCCCTGTCGCCTCCCCCGGGTCGATTGCGGCAAGAGGCTGCCGGTCGGCCCCGGCGGCCGGATCAATGCCATGGCTCCCTTCGCCGCTGCCACGGACCACCGGAATCCGCTCGGCGAGCGTCGAGGCGGCGTCGAGCACCGCGGGGGGCACCAGGCTGTCGTGCACGATCACGTCGGCCTCCTGCAGACACCGCAGGGCCCGCAGCGTGAGCAGTTGGGGATCACCCGGCCCGGCCCCCACGAACCGCACCACGCCCCGGGCTGAGGACACATTACCGCGGGGGCCGTCTGGTGGGGCTGGAGTCATCGGGGAAATTCGAAACCGTCCTTGAAAAGCAGTCTGAATTGAGGGCGGCGGGCCTGCCGACTACAGTACCCAGGTGGCGGGCTTTGAAAAGATGGTACCGCGTGCGAAGGATGACCGGTCCGGCTGGGCACCATGGCGAACGAACCGACGGAGGAATCCCACGCCGCGGCCGATCCCCTATCCTCGGCAGAGAGGTCGAGGCTGACCCAGTGCTTCCAGCGGGGCCAGCAGAACGCCGACGCGAACGTCGACTACGCGATCGAGATGTTCGCCACCTGCGTGCGGGGAGACCCCGCCAGCGCCGTCTATCTGCAGCACTTGCTCGGCGCTTTGAAGATGAAGTTCGTCGGCAAGCGGCCGGGCGGGCTCTCGGCGGTCTGGGCGATCCAGCCCAAGGCCAAAATGCGAAAGGCCGCCTCCGCCGCCCAGTGGCTCGATGTCCTCGCCACGGGTCTCGAGATCCTCAAGAAGAACCCCTTCGACCACGGCTGCCTGCTGGCGATGGCCGAGGCCTGCGGGAACATGCTCTATCTCGAGCCTCAGCGAACCTACCTCAAAGCGGCGCTCGACGCGGCCCCCAACGATGTGGAGGTCAACCGCCAGTGCGCCCGCTTCCTCGCCGACCGCGGGGAGTTCGACCAGGCGATCGCCTGCTGGGTGCGGGTTTCGACCAATCGCTCGGTGGCCGAGGAGGCTCAGAAGGAAATCGCCCGGCTGCAGGTCGAGAAGACGATCGTCGCCGGCAGGGGCAAACGCGGCGGTGACGAGAGCGGTGGGAAGGTCACGCCCGCCGACCGGCTGGCCGGCCTTCAGGCCCGGCATGCCGAGGATCCGTCGAACATCGACGTGGCGTTGGAGTTGGCCGACCTGCTCGAGCGGGAGGCCACGGCGGAACAGGCGGAGAAGGTGCTCACCGACACGCTCGCTGCGAGCGGCAACGATCTGAAGGTTCGTGAGCATCTCGAGGACCGCCAGATGCGATGGGCCCGGCAGCGGGTGCTCGTGGCCGAGAAGCGGTATGCCGAGCAGAAGAGCGAGCCGCACCAGCACTCGCTCGAACGGCTCCGCCGGGAACTGCTCAAACTCGAGATCGACGTCTATGCCGCTCGGGCGGCACGCTACCCGGAGAACATCACCTGGAAATACGAACTCGCCCTGCGGCTCAAGCAGGCCGGCAAGTTCGCCGAAGCGATCCAGCACTTCCAGGAGGTGCTTCAGGATCCCCGGCGGCAGGGCCTTGTGGCATTGGAACTCGGGGAATGCTTCCAGAAAATCAAGCAATACCCCCTGGCGATGCAGAACTACACGCTCGCGGTCAACAGCCTCTCCGACCGCGAGATTGACCATCGCAAGCGGGCCCTCTACCGGGCGGGGGTGCTCGCCACGGGCCTCAACGACCACGACGCGGCCCGCAAACACCTCTCGACCCTCGCCGGGCTCGATTTTGGCTACCGTGACGTGGCCACCCGGCTGGACAAGCTCTCGGGGATGGGTGATAACTGAGGCGAGCGGGGATCGGCCGGCCGATCCCGTGCTTGTGCCCCGAGAGCGATAGCGAGGTGCCGGGAGATTCCGGCAAGCGACACGATGCCCAACACCGCCAGCGCCAAAAAACGGCTTCGCCAGAATGTCCACCGCCGCGAGCGGAACCGGATTGCCAAGTCGAGGATCAAGACAGAAGCTCGCAAACTGCTCGAAGCGATCGACTCTGGCGATCTTGCGGCCGCCCGCGACGCCTTCCGCGGCGTGGCCAAGCGTGCCGATCGGGCCGCGGCCCACGGGGTGATCCACGCCAACCGCGCCGCCCGCATCAAGTCGCGGCTTTCGGCAAGGGTGCGGAAGCTCGCCCTGCCGCAGGATGCCTGAGAGGAATTCGCGAGGGCTTCCGAACCCTCGCGGGTCAGGTCTCCCAGACGACGTCGGCTGCATCAAAGACGGGTCCCTCGACGCAGGTGCGGCGATAGTCCCAGCCTCCCTGGCCGTCGCGGATCGGTGCGACGCAGGTGAAGCAGATGCCCACCCCGCAGGCCATCGGTGTCTCGAGCGAGACATCACAGCCAATGTGATGTCCGGCTGCCCAGCGGCTGACCGCGGCCATCATCGCCTCGGGGCCGCAGCAGGCGATGCGGGTTGTGTCCGCACCGCCGGAGAGCTGAGGGCCGAGCATGTCGTCGAGCAGGTCGACCACCGTGCCGGTGGTTCCGTGGGAGCCGTCGATCGTGGCGGTGCGGACATCGATCCCCGCACCGCGAAATTCCTCGATTCCCGCAAAGAGCCCGGCGTGCCGGGCACCCCAGGCCATGCTCACACGCTTCGCCCGTGGGGCCGCCCGCGGAACAAGGCCGTAGGACGCCCCGCCAAGCCGCTCGCGGCCGAGCATCAACAGGGCGGTCTGGCCGATGCCACCGGCCACGAGCACCAGGTGGTCGACCGGCGGTGGATCGTAGCCGTTGCCCAGGGGCCCCCAGGCCAGCAGTTCGCATCCCGCGGCGACGCCGGCAAGAGCCCGGGTGAAGCGGCCCTGGACGAGGTAGAGAAGGTCGAGTGTCTCTGCTTTTGGTCCGCCACATGGCCTCCCGTCGGGCCCGTGGGTGTCGAAGACCGCCAGAGGCCGGGCCAGTAACGGGTCGTCGCGGCCCGGCAGGCGAAGCATCACGAACTGCCCTGGCAGCGACGCCGC
>Ga0180436_10005063_pt1 | contig 11740 bp, 10 predicted proteins | sample SS_ome_2_FD_132434 | JGI IMG/M metagenome (GOLD analysis project Ga0180436, IMG submission 132434) | Hypersaline lake sediment archaeal communities from the Salton Sea, California, USA - SS_3_S_2 metaG | ecosystem: Environmental > Aquatic > Non-marine Saline and Alkaline > Hypersaline >...
GCCGCATCGAGATCGCCCTGAACAAGGCCGCCGAGTTCGCCAACATGGGCAACAGCTACGGCGCATGGGAGCAACTCGCCCGCCTGCGCGAGGAGTTCCCCGACGACCCCAACCTCGGCCGGGAACTCGAAAAGCTCGCCCCAAAGGTGGCCGACTTCACCAAGGCTCTCGATCGCGCCCAACGCTTCGAACGCCGCCGCCCCCAGCAAACCGGCTCCGCCATCTGCTGGTACCTCAAGGCCAAGCGCCTCTATCCCGACAGCAAAATGGCCGAGGAGGGATTCCAGCGCCTCCTCGACAAGGTCCTCCCCGAAGGCGACACCCTCCCCCCGAGCACCGAAGCGGAAACCACCGCAGACTACACCCCCTGACCCGCCAGAGCGGATGTCGCCCGACTTCGCCCCCTTCGACGCAGCTCAAGGCCTGAGCCTGTCGAACGGCTGCGGGCTACGACGGGCAAGCTGCTGCGCTTGCCACCGCACTCCAGAAGTGCCTGCGCCGGACGATGTGGCGATATCCCCCCTTGTCAACCCGCCCCCAACCGCCGGAGGTAATCAAAGGAATACAGACCGGAATGATGGCCGTCGGCCCAGAAGGGTTGCAGGGCATATCCCCCGATGAGCTCATAGCGGGTCAACTGGAAGGCGCCTTCGCCATGGGCCGTTTCGGGGCGCGCCACCCGGCCCAACGCGTCGGGCTCTCCCGAGCAACTCGCGCACGGACACGCCCGCCGCAGCCTATCGAGATCCAGGTAGCTCTCCTTGCCGTCGCTCCACGCGATCGCCAATTCCCCGCCAACAACTGCGATGTTCTCGATCTCGATCATCAGACTGTCGGCCGCGGGCCGAAGATGGCCGACCCGATTCGGACAATGGTCGCTCCCTCCTCGATGGCAACCTCGAAATCGTGGCTCATCCCCATGCTGAGCCCGGAAAACGGCCGGCCGGTGCGATCCCGAAGCTCGTCGCGCAGCAGCCGCAAGTCCCGGAACCACGGGCGCACCTCCTCGGCCGCCGGCAGCGGAGGCGGCATGCACATGAACCCCGCCACTTCGAGGTGCGCCAGCCTCAGGATCCGTTCGATCTCACCCCGGAGCCCGTCGGCGGAAAACCCTCCCTTGGTTGTCTCGCCGGCAAGGTTGACCTGCAGGTAGACCCGCGGCCGGAGCCCCAGCTCGCCCGCCACCCGGTCCACCGCTTCGGCCAGCCGCAACGAATCGACACTGTGGACCGCCTAGAATTCCGGCACAACCTTGCGCACCTTGTTGCGCTGCAACCGGCCGATGAAATGCCAGCGCGCCCCCGGCAGGCGCGAAAGCTTCTCCAGCGCTTCCTGCAGCTTGTTCTCGCCGAACAGGTCGTGGCCCGCCTGTTGCACTTCCCGGATCACCTCGACCGGCCACTTCTTCGTGACCACCACCAGCTCGACTTCTCCGGGCCGCCGCCCCGACCGTTCGGCCGCGGCCGCCACCCGGTCCTTCACAAGCTTCAGATTGGCGGCGATCTCCGCCATCTCGTTCAATTCGGCTGATTCAACGCACCCGCCCGCGCCCTCAACGATCCGACGGGAGCACTCCGGCCATGCTCGCTTTCCCGGTCTGCTCGACGAGGTCCGAGATGACGGCAAGGCTCTCCCGCTTCACGGGGTCCAGTCCGCTCGGCCATTCGGGGGAGTCGTCCAGATCATCGGTCTCGTCTCTGGCGCGCCTCATGAACGCCTCGGAATCCTTCTCGCGATCCACCAGCGGAAGTTCCTCCGCCTCGACATCATCGAGCGTCAGGCGGTAAATCCTGATCCGCTCCCGATCCGCTTCCTCCATCAGCGCGAAGCGCTTCCGGCGTTCCGCGTTCCGCACCTTGCGGCGCTTTTCCGACTCCGCCAGTTCCTGTTCGCGCCTCGCGCGGTTCAGCGAGACGCGGTTCTCCTCGATCCGCTTCCTGGTCCGCTCCTTGTCCTCGACAATGTACTGGAAATCCTCCGAGTTCTTCACCCGCTTCTCGCTCCGCTCCTTCAGGATCGGCAGAAACAACGCCTTCTCATCAAACGGACGAAAGTCGGTCGCCGGCCGGATCGTGTCCCACTCGAGCGCATGCTTCAGATGGGCTTCCCCAATCTCAAGCGCGTCCGCAAGGGACGGAAAAACGATGTCCGGCTCCACACCCGTCTCCTGCGTCGAACTCCCCGAAACCCGATAGAACTTCTGGATCGTCGCCTTCAGATAGCCGGCCCGGCTGTTGTCTTCAAAGAAACGGAAATATCTCCCGATCTCCATCGGTTGCTGGACCGTCCCCTTGCCGAAGGTCGACGAATCCCCCACGATCACGGCCCGGTTGTAGTCCTGCAGCGCTCCCGCCAGAATCTCGCTCGCCGAGGCGCTCGACTTGTCCGTCACCACCAGCAACGGACCGTCATACAGCGGACGACGAAACAGGGCATCCTTCGACTCGATGCGTCCGAAGGTGTCCTTCACCTGCACCACCGGCCCGCGCCCCACGAAAAACCCCGTGATCCGGCGCACTTCTTCCAGTGAACCGCCGCCGTTGCGCCTCAGATCCAGCCCAAGGCCGTCAATCTTCTCCTTGTTCAAACGGTTCAGGAGCGTCTGCACGTGCGCCGACACGCTTGGATCACCATCCTCGAAGTCCAGGTAAAACGATGGCAGGGTCAACCAGCCGATGCGGCGGACACCCGCCTCCGGATCACGCATCTCGATCACCTCGGCGCTCGCCAGTTCATCCTTCAGTTCGACCTGGCCCCGCTTGATCGTGATGAAGCGAATCTCGCCCGGAGCGCCGTCGGCCGGCTCCACCTTGAGGCGCACTTCCGTGCCTTCCTGCCCGCGGATCTTCTCCACCACATGGTCGATCTTCATATACATGATATCGATCATGGCATGATCCCCCTCGTTCAAGGGGTCCACCCCCACGATCCGATCGTTCAACTGCAACTCGCCCTGCTTGTCGGCGGGCCCGCCGACCACGATCCCCATGATCTTGGTGGCGCCGTCGTCCTCCGCCTGGAGGAGGGCCCCGATGCCCACCAGGGCATTCCGCATTCCCGACCGAAAACGCTCCATCTCACGGGTGCTCATGTAGTCCGTGTGCGGGTCGTGGGCCGCGGCCACCGCGCTCAGGAAGAAGTTCGCCACGTCCTCCTCGTCCGCGTCTTCGACGCTCCGCTGGAACCGCTCGTATCGTTGCGCGATCTTCTCCCGCGGCGACTTGTCCCCGTTCAGAGGGTTCTCCTTGCCCTGCTCATCGGCCAAGTGTTGCACGGCCTCGCGCCGGATGATCTCAGCCAGCAGCGCCTCCTCGATCTGTTTCCTCCACAGCTTCTCCGCCTCCTCGGCGCCCGCCGGCCACGGGGCCTCGCTTCGCGACCGCATCACCCACCTGTCGCCGTCAAACCCGAACTCCCGCGTCTCCAGAAGCTTCTTTGCATACTTCACCCGCTCTTCGACAAGTTCTTCGTAACGCCCGTAGATCTCGGTCGCGGGCTCCATGCAACGCCCCTTGATCAACAACTCGTGCAGGCGCCGGCCGTACTTTTTCTCGAAAACCCCAACCTCTTCCTGCGTGAAGTACAAACGCGCCGGATCAAGGCTCGCAAGATAGTCCGCCAAAATCGTCTCGCTCAGTTTCGCATTGAACGGGATGCGGGCGTAATGGCTGTTCTGCAGCATTCCCGCCATTTCGCGGCCCACCACGTTGAAATCCGTCTTGGCCTCGAGGGGAATCACCGAACAGCCCGCGAGAACGGCCAATGACGTAATGAAATGCGCGCGTCTTCCTGCCATTTTAAGAAAACCGTTGTTTGGAGAACAAGATGTCTCGTTTAGCTTCAACTATTTTGACCCTTTTGTCGAATTCTTTCCCGTGCCGGGACGACCCAACCGCATTTTTTCGGATTTCTCAAGGGTGGGCTTCCGCCGCTTCCTGACGACCGAGCCACTCCCGGAAATCGGCCTCGTCAAGTTCCGACTGCTCCGGCAGCTGCAATTGCCCCCCCCATGGCGTGATCCGATCCAGCATGGGCGAGCGCCGTCGAAGGCCGGACCTCACCTTCAGGTCTTCTTCGTTTCGTCGGATCGACAACACCACCAAATCGCCCGGTTTCCTGGATTTGATGTAATCACCAAACGGGAGGCGGGCGTCGACGCCCTGGAAGGTCAGCTCGTCCACTGCCAGAATCATGTCGCCAACCCGAATGCCGGCCTCCTCGGCCGCGGTTCCCTCGCGAACCTCGGTCACGAGGATTGCAGGCCGCAATTTGCCCTTCTCACCCTTGACCTGCGCCGCCTGCATTTGAATTCCGAGATAGCCTTGGCCTCCCCACGGTTGCTTCTCGATGACAAGGCGTTTGAGAACCTCCCGCGCCCGCAACCGGATCTCCGGATCCTCGGTGCGCCGAAAGACCTCATGAATCCTTTCAATCCCCGCCTCGAGATCTTCCCGCCCCCACGCGAGGAGCGCTTCCTGCGCTTCGCGCCGTATCTGAAAGTCCTCGTGGCCAAGGCGCAGGAGGGTTTCTTCGAAGGGAAATGCCGTCTCTTCCACGTCCCGCCCCTCCCGTTGCCCTGCCGCCGGCGGCGGATCCGCCTCCGCTCCCTGCCGAAACGGCGGAATCTCTTCACCGGCGCCATCTTCTGCCGGCTCTCCCGCCGCCGCCGACAAAACCCAAGGCGCCATGGCAAGGATGAACAGATTCCGAAGCATGAGCACCTCTAGCCGCTCCGAGCCCGGAACGCAACCACGCAGAACCCCAATTTCGGTCCGTTCCAGCCCCGGAGCCGGCACTCCGCTACTTCCCGATCCAGTTCTTCTGGGGGACGTCAATCGTGTCCTTGGGATAGACCTTCAGCAGCTTGTGCTCCCCTTTCGTCAGGTCGTACGTGTAGACCCGGTCGTTCCGGTAGAGCTTCACCCGGTTGATGGCCCCGAACTCGGTCGGCCCGCCGGCCGCCATGACGGCGTCAAAAAGCGTCATCCCCCGCGTGTAGGGCTTCGGTCCCGGACTCCTCACCTTCCCGCCAACCGTCAAAAGCTGCGTGGTCAGCTTGTCGCTCGAGTCCGCAAGGATCTGAATGGTCGGAGCGGTGTAGATCTGCGCATGCCGGTAGGCCGCCTCGATCCGGCGCGCCAGAACGTCCGTCTCCACTCCCGCCGCCTTCACCGGGCCAATCTGCCACATCGTGATGTAGCCCCCTTCCGAGACCGGATACACCGCATTGATGCGGCTCTGCTCCGCAGGTGGAACGCCTTGAATCGTAACCTGGATCGCGGAACCCGGTTCAATCTGCGCGCGCAAAGCCGCCGGAGCCCCAAAGATCATCAAGCCAAGCAGGAGACGAAAGAATTTCATGTCAGTCAGCGGTTGGTTGGCAAAGGGCGCTAATACAGCGTTTCTTCCTCCGGAGGAGAAGGTTTCTCCGCCGGCTCCGTCGATTGGGCCACCGTTCCGGCGGCCGGCTCGACCACCGCTTCCGGATGGGCTTCGGCCGACGGCGCATAGTAGGTGTAATAGCTCGTGTAATACTGATACTGGCTGTCGCTGCGGACGTCAACGTTGTTGAGAACCACCCCGATGATCTGGCCCCCGACGTTCTCGATCGCCTGCTTCACCCGCAGCAGCATGTTGCGCGGAAGCTTGCGGTGCTGCACCACGATCATCGTCAGATCCACCTCCGAAGCCAGAACCGACGCGTCACTCACCCCCAGAATCGGCGGCGAGTCCACCAGAATCAAGTCGAACCGCTGCTTCACATCCTGAATCAGCTCCGACATCCGGCGCGAGTTCAGAATCCCCGCCGCGTCCGCCGGAAGAATCCCCGACGGAAGAAAATACAGGTTGTCAATCGGCGTCTGCAGAATCACGTCCTCCAGCATCAGGTCCGTCGTCAGGTAGTTCGTCAGACCAACCGAGTTGTTGATGTCAAAGAACGTGTGCAGACGCGGCCGGCGCAGGTCGGCGTCCAACATGAGAGTGGTATACCCTCCCTGCGCGCACACGTAGGCAAGATTGACCAGCGTCGTCGATTTCCCTTCCCCGGCGCCTCCGGAGACCACCGTGATCGAGTTGTCTTCCGGGTTCTTGCGGTTGAACTCGATGTTGGTGCGCAGAATCCGGTAGGCCTCCGCATCGGGGCTCATCCCGCTCTGCTTGTGGAGAATTCCCACGTCCCTCGGAACCACCGCGAGGACGGGCACCTGCAGGTAACGCTCCACGTCCTCGAGGCTCTTCACCGAGGTGTCGAGATACTCGAGGAAGAAGGCGATCGTCACCCCGAACACGAGCCCCACGAGGGCTCCGAGCGAGAGATACAACGTCACCCGCGGGCTGATCGGCTTCTTCCCGATCTTCGGCTCCTGGTGAATGGTAATGGGGTTCTTGGGAAGCTTCAGGGCGATCCGCTTCGCCGAGTGCTGCAGCTTCATCGATTGCAGCATGGCCTGCGCACTCTCATACTCGCGCTTCGCCTCGATGTAATCCTGCGACTCCAAGGCCTGGTCCACCGCCTCGTCACGTGTCCGGTTCACCACCTGCTGCATCTCCTGCAACCTCCGTTCGACCAAATTGAGCTTGGTCTGAAGAATCTCCCGCAAATCGATCACGGACTCCTCGAGATCCTTTTCGAGTTGTTTGATGCGCACCGAAACCATCTCGACCGTCGGGTGGCGCGCCCCCAGCCCGGACGCCTTGAGTTCCTCGATATTCCGCTTGGCCTCCTGATGCTGCGCGTAGAGGTTCGCCACCCCGTTCTGGGGGAGCTGCAGGCCTGCGGCGTATCGCATCAACTCGTCGCTCTTGAGCAACAACAGCGTCTTGATCTGGATATCGAGAGTCTGCTTCTCGCGCTCGGTCTCGTAACGCTGCCGCTGGGCAATGCCGAAGATCTCCGACTCGCTGCGCCCGATGGCGCTGTCCCCGCCGCGCAGGTCCTCGAAGTAGGGGATGCCCACCGCCTGGACGATGGTGTGCAGCACCTTGCGCTTCTCTTCCACCAGATCCTCCTGGTCACGCAGTTCCGAATCAAGGGCGTCGAGCGCCGCCTCGGCGCGCCCGATCTCGACCTCCTTGCGTCGCTCCTGGTAGGCCTCCGCAACCGCCTCCGCGATGTCCCGCGCATCCTGGGCGTTCGAGTGCTTCACCCGAATCTCGATCAGGTCGGTCCCCCGCCTTTGCTGGGTTTCCGTGATCCCGGCGAGGATTCCGACGATCGAATCCTCCTCCATGCTCCAGCGCGAGGTGAGGTCCAGCCGGTCCACCACCCGCCTCAAGGTTTGCTCTGCCACGATGATCTCAAACTCGTTCATCATGAACTGCCGCGTGGGATATGCCCCCGTCAGCGGATAGCCGGTCCGGCCTCCAAACGGATCGATCTCCTGAACCGTGTGGTGGACTTGCACCACCGCCACGCTCTGGTATTTCTTTGGCAGGACATAAGTGATCACCGCCGCCGTCATGAAGATGAGGAGGAAGGTGAGAAGAATGACCCCGTAGCGGTTCTTCAGGACCTGCCAGTAGTCAAAGGCGTGCAGGGAAGCCTCCTTGGCCGGATTCTCGTCGTAGTTTTGTTGCATGTCTCACTCGGTGGAAAATGCGGCCTGTCCGGCACGAGGCAACGGCGCAAGGCGGACATGACCGGACAAACCCGCGGGAAAACAAACCCCCGCAATGGAGCAGACATTGCGGGGGCCGATCTGTTCGGATTTTTCGAAAGGAAATCGGTTCAAAATGTCGCCTGCATCCCGACCTGCACCCGGTGACGGTCAAACTCGTTGACGATCGAATCCGAACCGCCATGATCGAAGTTATATGAGGCCGTGACATAGAGATTCCGGTTGATCTCATAACTCCCGCCGACATTCAGATTGAGGAGCCACTCGGACAGATCGCCCGGAGCTGCCTCCGGCCCGGCCGCTGAAAGCAGGTCGTCATACTTCAGGTGCACGTAGGCGCCGCCCCCGAACAGGGTCAGCTTCGGCGACACCACAAACGAGCCCTGCAGCCCGGTGCGGAAGGTGTGCCGCTCGTCGTACACCGCTCTCGTGGTCAGGACCCCGAACGGCGTCAACATCACGTCCGTCGTCACCCCCGGATTGTTGCCTTCCAGACCATAGCGCAGAAACCCGCGCACGCTGAACCGCTCCGAAAGCTGGGAGCGGATCATCCCCTCGACATAGGGGCTCCACGAATCGCTCCCGTTGTCGGGCTGAAAATACTGCGCCCCCACCCGCGCCACCGCCACCGTGGTGGGGCTGACCTGATGCTCCGCGCCGACGAGGAAAAACCACGAGGAGGCATCCCGGAAACCGTCGTTGTTGACCGCCCCGTAACGGATGCTCGACGTCCAGACCGTGGTGGGCGCCACGCGGTAGCGGAACTGGTTGTAGATCAGGTAACGGATGTAGTCGCTCCGGTCGAAGTCGTCCCAATGGTAGTGAACGCCATTGATCCGGAATCCGGTGTTGGTCCCGAAGCGTGGTGTCCACCGGTACCCGACACTGTTGTCCGTGCTGTAGGCCGTGTAGGGCCCCTGCCGGCGGTCCGTGCCCAACCCGTAGTCGAAGTCCGGTTCGTTCTCGTAGGTGACGTAGTTCATGCTGCGGAAACGCACCCGTTCCGTGAAGCGATGGATGAGGTTGACGCCTCCGCGCAGGCTCGAGAACACTTGGTCATCCACCCGCTGCCGAAGCTCGCCGCCGGGAAGATTGAACGTCTGCTCCGGCTCCTTGAAGTAATAGGTGACCCCCGCCCGGCCCCAGAAGTCCCAAGTCGTTTGTGGCGTCTTCCTCGCATAATTGGCCTGCACAAACCCCGAAATATACCCGGAACTGTCCGTGTCGACTCCCGGCACCTCCGAAAACCGCGGGATCGGATTCGTGTCATAACCGACACTGCCGGCCACCGTCCACTTCAACGGGAGCGTTTCAAGAGGCTCGTCGTCAAAGGGCATGATGTTGTAAAGGCCCTGCGCGGCAAGGAAACCACCTGAAAGGATGATCCACCCGGTGAGAAGAGCAGTCTTTTTCATGTTCTTGATCGGTGTAAGGAACAGCCCCGGCCCGCGTCTGAAATCGACCGGTTCCGAGGCTTCTCAATAAGGGAGCATTTTGTTGTTCTTTGGATGAAGCGAGCAACTGCGATTCTCAGCGATTGAACGAAAGGTCGGGATACTCCAATCCATTCCCGCTCCCGGGGCCTTCTTCCTCGATATCAAGGTCGACGTTTCCGAGATCTCCCGGGTCGCTCACCGACGGCGGCGTGATCGAGGGTGGCAGAATCGGCAGTTCGCCGGGAATCAGGTAGGGACCGTCAAGCGGATTGCGCGGGCCGGGCTCCACGATCGGCTCTTTCGGGCTCTTGGCATAACCGCCTTTCTCGTAGCCGCCCTTCTCGTAACCGCCCTTGGCGCTGCCTCCTTCTCCGCTCTGGGGTTCGAGACGGGCCAGGACGGCCTGCACTTCGGCAAGGGCATCCGGCGCCACCGCGATCGCGCAGTTGGCGATGATGCGCATCCGGTCGGGCGCCGCTTCGATCGCGACCGCCACGATTTGCCCCACCAGACTGCGTTCGGCCTCACTGGCAACGATGGCAGCCTTGACCACTTCGCAGGAGCACCCCGGGTGGCTCGCCACCTCGCGCCCCACCACCTCCAACACCATGTCCGGACGAGCCGTGACCTGCTTCGTCACCAGCTCCGATACTTCATAACAGTCAGTCTCGGCCGCCAGGACCGCCGGCGCAATCGACACGGCCAAGGCAAAAAAGGCAAGCTTCAGAGTCGTTTTCATTTTCAGTCTGCGTGGTTCGAGTCAGCGGAATTCTCTCTCGACTGAGCGGGTAACGGGAATCGAACCCGTATGGCCAGCTTGGAAGGCTGGGGCTTTACCATTAAGCTATACCCGCAAGCCCGAAGGAGTTGTATCCGTTCGATGCAAGTTAAAGCAAGGCATTTTTTCAGGAAATTCAACACTTGGGAATAACTTCGGATTGCCAAAAACCGAGGGGTTTTGGGGGATTCTGCTTGGCAAGCGCCGTCGATTTCCGCTATGAACATCGTCTCTTCCGATGCGGGTGTAGTTCAATGGTAGAATGCGAGCTTCCCAAGCTTGAGGTGAGGGTTCGATTCCCTTCACCCGCACCATTCATCGACGGTCAGGCGGGCGGCTGAGCGACGGGGCCCCGTCTTTGCAGAACCGCCAAGGCAGGTCCGCGCCTTTTGAGATTCCAATCCGTTGACAATCAACGACTTCCGGGGTTTCTTGTCCGCGGCGGATGCCGCCGTCGGGTCCTTCGAGGACGAGCTTGGCATGGTCGAGGCCGTTGATCCCGAGGGCTTGGGTGAGCCGGCCGGGACCGGAGCAGAGTTCCCGGACATTTTTACGCCGTCGGCGTGAGCGCATGGTTTCGAGGCCCGCGAGGGGTTCGAGGGCCCGGAACAGGACGAATCCGTGCCCCGCCGGTCCCTTGACAAGGAGGTTGAAGAGCCAATGAACGCCGTAGTTGAGGTAGACGTAGGAGGTTCCCGGGGCGTGCTGCTCGACGAAGCGGCGGGCGCTGGGCCGGGAGAACGTGTGGCAGGCCGGGTCGCCGTCCGCGGCATAGGCTTCCGCTTCCACGATTTCCCCCACGCATCCGCGCCACTCGAAAACGCAGCCGATCAGCTCCCGGGCGCAGACCCATGGGGCGCGGGTGAAGAAGCGGTGGTCCAGCCATTCGGCGGTCCGGCCGGCGGAGCCGGTCGTCATGGCGTCGGGGCGGGTGAAGGCGTCTTTCACGCTGTGGCTCCTCAAAGTCCGGTGGGGTGATCGATGAAGAAGGACTCCATTCCGAACGATTCCGCGAGGCGCGCCGCGAGAGCCCGCACCCCGAACGTCTCGGTGGCGTAGTGGCCACCGTAGATGACGTTGAGGCCGAGTTCCTCGGCGGCGGTGTAGCTCCAGTGCGGCCCTTCGCCGGTGACGAAGGTGTCGATGCCCTCCTGCGCGACCTTCGGCACTTCCGAGCCCGCTGCGCCGGTGACGACCGCCACCGAGCCCGCCTCGGCGGGACCCGCCGCACAAACGTGCGGGGCGGCGCCGAGCACCCGCGCGGCCCGAGCCACCAGCGCATGGAAGCTTCCGTCGGCCTGCCCCCGCCATCCCGTCAGGATGCCTTTCCACTCGAAACACGGCTCCGGGTCGCGCAATCCCAACTCCCCCGCCAGCAGGCGGTTGTTGCCCAGTTCCGGGTGGACGTCCAACGGGAGGTGGGCGCTGTAGATGGCGAGACCCGCCTCGATCGCGACCTTGAACTTCTCGTAGACCGCCCCCGTGACCGGACGGGTCCCTCCCCAGAACATGCCATGGTGCACGAGCAGAAGGTCGGCCCCGGCCTCCGCGGCCTCCCGCACCACCGGCAGCGAGGCGTCCACCGCCGCCGCCACCCGGCGCACTTCCCCGCGCCCTTCCATCTGAAGACCGTTGAAGGCGCCCGGGTAGTCCGGAATCTCGCTGATCCGCAATTCGCGGTCCATGAACGCCGACACCTCACGAAGCGAAGCCATGACGGAGACTCAAACCTCCCCGGCTTCCGCACAACCATCGATTTCCAGAAAGCGTCTCAACTCCGCCGGCAGCTCCGAGGACCACGACGACCGTTCACCCTGCCACGCAACCGCCATCCCGGAGGCGTGCCGCGCCTGACGGTCGAGCAGGAGGCGCTCCCGAAGCTGCGGCGACCACCCGGACTCGATGGA
>Ga0180436_10005064_pt1 | contig 11740 bp, 16 predicted proteins | sample SS_ome_2_FD_132434 | JGI IMG/M metagenome (GOLD analysis project Ga0180436, IMG submission 132434) | Hypersaline lake sediment archaeal communities from the Salton Sea, California, USA - SS_3_S_2 metaG | ecosystem: Environmental > Aquatic > Non-marine Saline and Alkaline > Hypersaline >...
AGGTGCGGTATGACAGGGCTCGGCTCGGTTCGGCATCTTCCGGACTGTTGAGGTTAGGCACGGCTGGGTCCGGATCGCTACTCCTCCTATAAAGAGCCCTTCGGTAGAGGAGTTGCCCATGTCACTTCGCCGCCGTGTCATCCGTCTGGCCCATCAGAAGCCCGAGCTACGCCCCCATCTGCTGCCCCTGCTGGCAGAATCACGGAAGGCGTACAGTCACCTCGCCAACCCGCTGTACCCGATCTTCGACAAGGGCTGTGACCGCATTCGTGACGCCATCAACAGCATCACGATGAACGACGCGAGCACGGGCTACAACGATCTGGATGACGTGGACCATGCGGTGACTCGCCTGATCGTTGGCCTCAACGATCAGTGGGCCGAGTACGACGGCTTCGAGCCGGCGACGGACATCATGGATGAGATCAAGGACGAACTCCGGCAACTCCAACAGATGGTCGAGGAGTACAAGGGGGAGATCGACGACCAGGCCCTCTACGACGAGGAACCTGACACTCCGGCGGTCATCGAGTTCATGGAGGATACGGTCGTCTACAACCTGGAAGACCGTCTCGACGACATCGAGGGGCAGTTTGGGCGGGATCTCTCGAAGGTGGACCGCGAGTTCAAGAAGAAGCTCAAAGAGCACGGGTACTAGGCCAACGAACTTTTTTCACCCTCGGTGAAGAAAAACGGTAGAGGATCCCCCTCATCCGAGTACAAGTGTGTAGAAACTGGCTGCATCGCCCCTCTCCCCCACCCTCCCCATCCAGTTCGCCTGTTCCCTCGGTAGTGTGTCTCTACAGCCCACCTAGTAGGGAGCACGCATGGCCGGAAAGCTGATCATCGTCGAAGGGCTCATCGGAGCCGGAAAGTCGTCCTTCTGCAAGCAACTCGGGCGCCAGTTGGCACCGGATGCTGAGGTCTTCCTGGAGCCGGATGACCAGCAGGGGGACCGCAACCCCTACCTCAGCGACTACTACGACGACCCCCCTCGCTGGGCTTTCACCATGCAGGTTCACCTGATGCAGGCCCGTTACCGAGCCCACCTCCGGGCCCAGGACGTGGTGTGGGACGACAAGCACGCCATCCTCGACCGCAGCATCTACGCCGATGTCGAGTTCGGGCACCTCCAGCACGACCTGCAGGTGATGCCCGACCGCGAGTTCGAGACCTACTCTGCCCTCTACCACTCGCTGCTGGCCCCCAACATCCGGGAGCCTGACCTCCTGGTGTGGCTGCAGGTGAGTCCGGACGTGGCCCTCGAACGCATCCATCGACGTTCCATCGGTCGCCAGGGCCGCAAGTGCGAGGCTCGCATCAGCCGTGACTACCTCGAAGCCCTGGACGCCCGGCTGCAGGCCATGGTCGAGAGGATGGAAAATAAAGGGGTCGGGGTCTTGACGGTCGATTGGAACGAGGACGCTCCCGCCGTCGAGGACCGCCAGTGGGCCATGGTCGAGGTGATGAAGAGTCTCAACGGCGACGTGTAACACGTTCCGTTCTACAGGTAGGTGGACCGAGATGTCGAAGGACCCGAAGTGGTGGATGAAGCTCGCCGAGGAGATGTCGGAGAACGCCATGATCCGACGGAACCTGGGAGAGCACGGTACGGCTGGCGCTCTCCATCGGTGGGCCCAGAGGCTGCGTCAGGAGGGCCAAAAGAACGACCCTCCAAGAAAGGGTGAAAAACTCCGGCCCAACTGTTCCCAAAACTCATAGTTTCGGAATGCCCTGATTTCGCACACTTACGGAGATTGCCTCCAAACTTTCTCCCTAGTTGGGACCCTAACCATCGACAAAAGTCGTTAGGTGGGTGCCCTGTTTTTGAAGTGCCCGGAAGAAACGCGGTTTTCCTCTACCTCTCACAACCCCCCATAAATCGAGGCTTGGCATTTTCTCTACGTGGGGTCACGATCCTAGGGCGCTGGGGGTCCGGAGGCTTGGGAGAGGGCCCGTTTTTCATGGTTAAAGGGGGGTTGGCCTCTGGAACGTCTAAGTAGCGCGAATTGCTTGGGTTTCCTTGAAGGCTGTCAGATCTAGGTGGTTGCTTCGTCCAGGTGGGGGAGTAGTAGAAGCATGGGCATCTTGACCGAATCTGAAGAACAGACGCTGTTCGTTGACGGCGGCCGTCACCGCATCTCTCGTGTCGAGACCGAGCTAGAGCGATTCGTGAAGCGGCGCTTCTCACATCCGTGCGACCTGGCCCTGTGGATGCACGCCGGGGCTGAGTTCCTCCTCGCCAACCCCATCTACCTCTCGTGGGATAAGGGAGACCTCGACGACGTGGGGAAGTTGCGGGCCGCCGTGGAAGAACAGATCCGCGAGGCGTGGCAGGAGCAAGTGGACTGGCACCGGGAGGACCCCGAGGGCTACAAGAGGTACTTCAAGCAGGATGCTCCCACGAGCCACCCCTGGGGCGTTGAGACCCTGACATCCTTGCGTATCTGGCTCTACGAGACGACCCCCTACACCATCTATCGCATCCACGAGGCCGCGATGCACGCTGCCATGGACGAGGTGACGGATCGAGCCCTGCTGTTCGTCACCGAGCAGGACGACGGGACAGCGGTGAAGAAAGCGGCCTTGGAGCGGTTCGAGCGAGAGATGGATGAGTGGGTCAGGCGGGTAGTAGATCGTCCCGCGTCAGCGTCGGCCTGAGCTTAGGACGAATCCTGGCCTCGTGTTCAGCGAGGGCCTCGACCCCCTCGGAGGTCTCCAACCACCGCAAGAATCTCAGCGCCCCTTGGACGTTCCCCGAGCGTGTCGGCTCGACCATCCCGGCGTCGGGAACCCACCGTCGGTTCGTCTGCGTCCAGAGGTCGTCCTTGGCGATGCGAGAGACGCGGGACTCGAAGCTCGGCACGAGAGGAAGCACGTCCTCGATGTTAGGGACACCCCCGCTGCTTTGAGTGGCGACCTCCGCCTGGAGGCCGAAGGCGCGAAGCAGGTAGTAGGCTCGTGCCGCCTGGTCCCCGACATCCCCCAGGAAGCCTGCGAGGGCTGGGACGCCGGGGTGCCCCAGGACAGCCAGCCAGTCTTCCCGACGCCGGTCCCACTCCACCTCGGGGATGTCCTCGGGGCGGTCGGTCGAGTTCTGGTAGTGGTAGTCCTCGACGAAGGGCTTGTTGAACCACCGCTCCTGGAACTCCGCCCGTTCGGCGAACACGATGCCCAGGATGACGTTCTCCCCTTCCCGTTCGAGGGGGTGGATCGAGAGGTGGCAAGAGAAGTCCACCTCGGGGTCTCGTCGGTCGGTTTCGAGGACATGGGCTTGGCGGTCCAGGAGTTCGAGGGCCGCATGGGTAAACGCGGTCTCGCCCTTCGGGAGGGCGTAGCGACCGAGCGTCCAGTCATCGAAGACCCCGGCGGCTCGTTTGGCGACCCAGGTGCAGTTCAGGGTGCGGATACGACCTGCCAGTTCTTGCCGGAAGGTCATGATCTCGCGGTGAAGCTCAAACAAGCCCCCCAGGCCGACAACCTTGAACCCCCCGTGGATCTTCGTGCTCATGACTTGGGCTCGAAGAAGATGTTGCCCTTCTCGGCGATGGCCTCGAAGAACTGCAACTCGTCGTGAACCTGCTTCCGCGTTCCGTCGAAGTGGCGGTCCACGAGGAAGCTGCAACGCTCGGGGAGGCCGTCCAGTTCCTTCAACCCCTGTTGCAGGTAGTCGCGGTAGTGGGTCAGGGCGGTGGCGACGAGTGTCTGGGCCTTCTGCGGGGAATCTTCCCGTTCGCCCAGGTTGTCCGGAATTTCGATCACGATCTTTGCCATGTGGGGTCCTCCGATCTCTCTACTCGGATTCAGGTCGTTCCGTACCGTAGTCCTCGAACCGGCCGGAAGCCCACCCGGGCTCGGAGGTCGAGGAGTTCGTTGAGCTTGGCGACCATCAGCTTGGGGAACTGCTCGAACTGATCCGACCAGACATGATCGGGGAACAGCCCCTTCATATATACCGCGTGTTCACCGATCCCCGTCCCGATGACGTGGATGCCGGCAGCCTTCGCCAGCCGAAGCTGCCAGTTGATGACGGGCATGTGGCCGAAGTTCGGAGCCCCGTCGGTGACGACCACCAGGATGCGATGGGCCTCCTTGCGGGTGCTCAACGATTCGAGGCCGAACTGCATCCCATCCGAGAGGGGGGTGCCCCCGATGGCTTGGGTGCAGGTGAACCGCCATCGGACGTTGTTGAAGCGCTCGTTCCACTGCTTGAAGATGTCGTGACGGACACCGTCATAGCGGTGGTAGGGGTGCTCCTCCTCGCGGGACTCGGCGTACTCATCGACCGAGATCTCGGCCCTCTTCCCGTCCCGAACACCATGGACCTGGGTCACGCAGCGGGGCAGCCCCTCGAAGGGCTCGGTGAGGGCCACGACGATGCGGGCCGCCGTGATCAACTGTGTGCTCATCGACCAGGACTCGTCGAGGCAGATGTCGAGGGCCATCGACAGATCGACCTTCTTCCCCTTGCTGTAGTAGGCCCGCTGAGGCCGTTGTTTGGCCCGCAGCGACGCCTTCGAGTCCACCAACATCCGCTCGGACATGCCATCCCCACGGGGGAGGCCATGAACGGTCGCGACTCGTTGGGAGGCCCGGATGATGCGTTGGAAGCGCCCGCGGAAGTAGACGACTTCTGCTCGGACCGAGTCGGACAGCGTGACGGCCTGGGCTCGGGCGTCGGCCATGTCTGCAGCTTGGACGAGGTGGATGGTGTCGAGATCGGTGTTGTAGGGGCGCCAGGGGGCTTCGTTGTCTCGAAGCTCGCCGATGAGTGCCAACGTCTCGTCCTTCACCGCCGCCTGCAACGCCGAGCTTCGATCCGGGATCTCTGACCCCAGGTCCGCGTCGTCGAGGATGTTGCTGGCGATGTCCGAGAAGTCGTTGGCCTCGATCTCCGAAGCACCTCCGTCCTCATGACCTCCCCCGAAGGGGCTCGGCTCCGGCGGGGCCTCCTCTCCGTCACCCTCCTCCCCATCTCCCTCATCTTCGCCGTTCCCATGCTCTCGTTCAGGGGCGGCCTCCTCCTGACCGTCGCGACCCGATTCGCCGTCTCCGTCCTCCTCAGCGCTACCACCCCCGTTGCCGTTGTTGTCGCCGTCTTCCCCCAGGTCCCCGTCACCTTCCGGCTCGTTCTCCTCGGAGGTCTCGCCCCCTTCCTTGTCATCGGGGTCACCGAGATCACGGCCAGGTGGAGGTTGTTGTGGGCCGCTCCCCTCTTCTGGGTCCTCCCCACCCTCCTCGGAGCCTTGGGGTTGAGGAGAGGTCTCGTTCTCGACCTCGTTCTCGGTTTCGTTCGCAGGTTGTGGCTCGGGGGGTGACCCGTTCTCCTGGTCGGCGCTTCCATCCCCTTCACCTGGTCCACCCGTCTCGGCTTCGTCCTCGGGAGAGTCCTCCGACTGGTCGAAGTTGAGGAAGCGGGGCCCTTCCTGGGGCTCGTCCCCGTCTTCATCGTCCTCGGGATCTTTCAGGTCCACCTCAGCCTGCCAGCCGCACTGTGTGCAGGTGATGATCCCCTTGCCGTCAACTTGACCGCCGAAGCCATCAGGCTTGGGTCGCACGATCAGATCCTTGGGTGGGGCACCGCAGGTGGGGCACTTCGGGATGTCCGAACCCTCGCCGGTCTGGGGTTCCTCGGGCATCTCGATTTGATGGATGGTGGTGATGCAGTCCATCGCGTGGGCGATGAACGCGATGTCATCGTCCTCGGTGTCGGCGATGTTCTCGCGAAGGATAGGGGTCAGTGGCCCGTCGAGGACGAGGGCCACCGCCTCCTCGTTCGTCTCGCGATACCACTCCAGGGCTTGCCGCTGTGTCGAGGTGTTGTAGCCGAGGCCGGCATCCCGGTAGAGGCGCACGACGACGGTGATGGGAGGCACCGTGTAGTTCGGTGTCTTCCTCAGCACCTCGTAGTAGCTCTCTAACTCCTGGCGAAGGATGAAATCCTGGAGGTCGTGCATCTTCGTCCGGGAGCCGGGGAACGCCTGGCAGCCGAGGCGCTCGATACGAACGTCGTCACCGATGTTGCCCCAATCCTGTAGCAGGACGTGGACACGACCCCAATTCGGGATCTGCGCCCATCGTGGCAACACCATGTCTCGGACCTCATCGAACAGGATGTCCCGCCGACAGGACCAGCGGGTGTGCCACGCCTCGTGGTAGGCGCCCCCGATGAGGGCCATGGCCGTTCGCTGCTTCAGCCGTCGAGGCGTGCGGGCGATCTGGATCTCGGGGTTGGGGACGATGAGGGCGTTGACCTCGTTCAACCATTGCCAGATGACGTCTTCGGTCGGGACGCATCCGGGATTCTCGAAGGCCCACTTGCACATGACGGAGATGAGCATCCGTCCTGTCCAGCGGTCTCGGTTGAAGAAACGGCTCCCTCGACTGACGACCTTGCGGCGAACCCCGGGGGGTAGACACGCGGATACACTGGCTTGGTGCGTAGCCCGCCATTCGGACCCGCGAAGCGTCGGGTTCTCCAGTTCGAGTCTCGCTGCCACGTCCTTACTACTCGCCGTTGCCCCCTTCTAACGAAGGATTGTAGCTAGAAGCCCCCACACGCGAGTAGAGGAAGGTGGAGGGTTCCATGTCTGACATCCCGACCGAGGAGCACCGCTACTGGCTGTTGCTGGCCTTGGACAAGCGGTACAGCACCCGCTATCCCACCCCCCACGTCATGGTCATCGAGGTTGAGAGACGCCCCAACGGCCGCTTCCGCTGGCGCAACCTCTCGGACCCCCTCAACATCTGGAAGGGGGTCAAGGCTCTCCGCGGCTATATCGAGTGGGGCTACAACTTCAAGCCCTTGTTCGACCTGGGCGAGGTCGAGTGGGGGGAGGTGAAAACACTGGAGGACCCCCACTATGCCTGACCTTGATCAGGAGCTTCTCGATCACCTGCGTTCCTTTCACTGGATCCTGGACTCGCAGGAAGACGCCCTCCGGCTCCGGCTGCAGAAAGCAGGCTTCCGCATCCACTCGGTGAAGGTCACCATCGAGACGGAGCCCCGTGGCACGCAGACACCGACCTTCCACAGCTTTGCCATCCGGGGAGAGGTGCAGCCCTCCTCCAGCACCTTGCCGAAGGATGATCGAGACGCCCTGTACCAGGAGATCGCGGAGGCCCTCGGGGTGCCTCCGAAGCGTCGTATGGGCTTTGGCCGGATGCCTGACAAGCCGGGGCTGTGGCAGTTCAACTACACAGGTTTCGACGGTTGGACAGACTGGCACGAGCACGACGAGAACTGAAGCTTCGCGGTATCGTACTGCGAGCGGAGGCAACGTGGCGAAGAAAAAGAAGGGCCAGGGGAAGCGCAGCCAGGCTCGCAAAGAGGAGCTTCGACGAAAGCGCAAGCAGAAGCGGGCCAAGGAGAGGCGGCAAGCCCCGGCACCGAAGGTCCCCAAGGCGATCCTCGACGCCTTCAAGAACAGCCTCGAAGGCTACCCCTGGTGGGTTGTCCACGGGTTGAACTACCTCGCGTCCGACTACGAAGCCGGGACGTGGACCCCGTTGTTCGAGATCTACGAGGGAGAGAAACCCCCCACACGGGATCAGGTGATCGCCCGTATCCTCCGAGACCACAAGCCGGAGGAGGAGCCGGAGCTATCCCCTGCTGGCCTGTTGCTGATGTCCTGGACGCTCTCACCCCCCGCCGCGATCTTCACCTTCGCGGAGGGAGTGAAGGCCCACCTCCAGAGCAAAGGCCGTGACCCCGAGGAGGTTCGCACCCCTCACGATGGAGACGTGTGGCACTACTTCCAGCGGATTCGCGAGGCCCTCGGGAAGAAACACCCCGAGATCAAGTAGCTCGGCGGTAGCGCAGAAACCGACAGAGGACGGAGCCCCCAAAGAACAAGAGGGGGCACAGGATCATGGCCACGATGCCCGGAGACAGTCCCTCCCACCCTTGCAAGTAGCCCATGATGATGGAGCCCACGCCGTAGGTCGCTGTCGTCGTCAGTCCGTAGACCCCTAACGAGACGACCCGGTTGCGAAGGCGTCGGGTAGGGCTCGGCAGCGGCAAGACCGCCATCGCGGCTTCGCGAGTGACGAGAACGAGGCCCCAGGCGAGAACGAAGGGCACCGGGTACAACATCCCCAACACGAAGGCTATCGCAGGGAAGCCCAGACGCAAGGCGGCTCGCCCCCAAGCTGGAATCCACGGCTTCAACGCCATCTGGCCACAGACGATCTCGCCCGAGTGGCTGTCCTCGGCCGGGATGGTGTGGATGTGGACACCCACGGTCTCGGTCACACCGCCAACGTGGATGTCCATGATGAAGGCACCCTCTTGGCGAAGCATTGGCAACGGGTGGGAGATCGCGGCCAGGCGTTTGAGGTGGTCGATGGCCTGGGGGCTTGACCAATCCTCGTTGGCCTGGGGAGTGTCGGGGGTGGCCCACTCGACCTCTCGGCCTCGGCGGTTAAAGAACCGCACGCCGGCCCCCTCATGGATCATGAACCGCGGTGTCCCCAAGGAAACCGCCAGGTGGATCAGGTCATTGAGGTTGCGATGGAGGTGCTCGGGGCGTCCCCGAAGTGGGATGACCTCGGCGGTCATCTAGGCTGCCCCGCTGCGGATATCCTGGGAGCCGTCCCGCTCGGGCGTCCGGTCGAACAGGGACTTGATGAACCCCCACCACTGGCGGTCGCTCTTGCTGTGGCGCTTGTGGTGGATGGCCAGGGCCATGTCCGACCATAGGCTGGGGTCGGGCTCCTCGATACCGAAGGCCGAACGGATGTCGTCATACCGGGCCCACGGGTCGCTCTCGGCGTCCGGGATGGGGAGGATCGCGGTGAGGACGTGATCCTTGACGACAACCCAGGCCCTCTCGGTGGAGGGGCGCTGGTCGATGGTGTCGGGCACGACACGCGCATCATACACATCATCGAGGAGTAGGCCGTGGCCCACCCAATCGAGGTTGATGCGCCAGTCTACGGCGTCACCGACGCGGTAGACGTTGCTACTGTCCCCGCCCCCCAGGAACTCGACACGTTCCCCGGTGTCGGGATGTATCGCTGTGATGTAGGCACCCATAGAGTATCCCTCCGCGAGGGTTCACTCCTACTACTCTATAGGGGGGGAATATCGACCGGATAACGAGGTAGGGAGGGCTAATCGCCCATCAAAGGGGCCTTGTCACGCCAGTGGATCCAGCAGGTTCGCAGAAACGCCACGAACTCGGCATCCGACATCTTCGTGTCGGTGCCCCCCGTCCCGCCGAAGTGGTTGGCCATGGCTGTCCCGGGTGTCATGGGTTCCGGACCCTCGGTCGTCCGGGCGTTGATCGAGATGACCTCCCACAAGCTCGCCGGCACGTAGCCTTCTTCCTCGGCCAGAACGTCTTCGCGGTACAGGATGATCGACACGGCGGCGGCCGGCATCTTGCCTCGGCCATCTGCGGGCGTGCCGACGCGCTTGCGGGGGTCTTCGCCCGTCCTTCGGGCGGTGTACTCGCCGGTCAGCTTGTCCCCCTCCTGGAGGCGCACCACGTTGCTGTAGAAGCGGTCGGGGTCCACGGGCACTTCGATCACACCGTCGCGGTAGCCGGGGGTCTGCCGATCCCAGGCTTGGAGGATGAGGTCGATGAGTTCGGCGTCGGTGCCGTCGAAGTGGCTGAACGTGCTGTCGGCGGTCTGCCGGCTGGCGAAGGTGACGGTGATGTCGGAAGCCTGGGGCATCGTTTCTCTCCTTGCTGTACTGCTGGAGACGATGGTCAACGCGAAATCTGACATAACTCGCGAAACTTTTTTCTCCGGGACCAAACTTTCGCGTCGAGTTTAGTTTCAGTTTCGCGACTTTCGGGCCCGTTTCGGTAAACCGGCTATACACCCTTCTCACTAGATTGGAGGTGAAGCGATGCGTTTCATGCTCGTTATCATCAGTGTTGCGGCGCTTCTGGGTCTCTCCGGGTGCTGCAAGGGTAAGGACAAGATCGACGTTCCCAAGGAGGAACCCACCCCCGAGGCGGCCGACGACGACTCGGCCGACGATGACGATTCGGCTGGAGACGACGACTCGGCCGATGAGGGCAAGGCCACCTAGTTACACCTCGATGATCAGCCTGGGGTCGAAACTCCGGTTCTCCTCACGACGGGCGTAGCCGAACGGGTTGCAGATCAGTTCCGTCTCGCCGAGGAGTAGGTGGTTGGAGTCGTGCGTGTGGCCATAGGCCCAGAACTTGGGTTGCGTCTTTTCGATCGCCGAGGTCATGTCGCAGACGAAGAAGCGGTTGAGGAAGGACCCCACCCATCGTGGGGTGATGCCCCTCACCGTCGGGATGTGGTGGGTCACGACGACATCACCGGCCCGCACCTCGTCGGCGAGGAACGCCATCGAGCGCTGGTTGAGGTTGTAGACCCAATCTCGGAAGTTGAGGATCTGCCAGAAGTCGTTGAGGTGTCCCTCCCACGCTTCGTTCGATCCGTCGTCCGGGAACCACAGCGTCGACCCCACGAACCGCTGGCCGTCGATGACCGCGACCTCGTTCTCCAGCCAATGCAGGTTGGGGCACTCCTTGCGGGTACGGCCCATCACCTTCCGCACCTCGGGGAGGCTCGACCCGTAGTATTCGTGGTTGCCCAACACGTAGATCACATGGGGGTAGCGCTGGCAGAACTGGCGTAGCACCTCGCGAAGGGTCCGCGTCGTGCCAAGGTCTCCGGCGATCACGAGAACATCCGCGTCGGTTGTGACCCACTCGACGAAGGACTTACCCCCATCGGCGTGCATCTCCGTGTGGGCATCGCTGAGGATCTGGAGTTTCACCGGAGCGTCCGTTTCTTGCGGAAGACCCACCGTTGGTACTTCCACCACAAGCGAGAGAAGAAAGGGACCCGTCGAAGGAGCGGCGGTGTCCCCGGGATCTTCATGCGGCCGTGTCGCTGACCTTCCGGCGACGGATCCTCACTCGGGAGTGGACTTTGAGGCGCATCCTCTCGGGCTCGCGAATGACCTCGACGCGAGTTCCTTCCTCGTCGTCGGTTTCCAGCACCAGGTTCTCTCGCATCCACTCCAACGGCACCCCAGCGAGGATCATGCGCTCGATCACTTCCTCTAGTGTCCGAGCTTGGCGTTCGAGGATCGCGTCCACGGTTCCTTCGAGGTCCCGTCGCGCACGGTCATCGGTCGATGTAGGTCGAATGGTCGGCCTCCTTCTTGTCGCTGCGACCTTTTACTCGGATCCCTCGGGTTCCTGGAGTTCGGGAGGCACCTCAGCCAGACCTTCCTCCAGGATCACGTTCACCGAGTCGTCCCCTTCCAAGCTGTTGAGCCTCACCGCCGCCGTCCGCACCACCTGGCGGTACGCATCTGCCGCTATTCGTAGCTCTCGCAACAACGCCGATGCCTGGTCAGGGGTCAGCCCCTCTGCCGAGGACACTGCCTGGATAGCGATCATGTCGGCGTCGTTGAGGTGCTTCATCACCTGCAACTCCCACTCGAACATCACGACCTCCTACCCAAGCAGTCCCATCGACAGATCACCGCGTGATGGGCTGATCTCGTCGTCCTTCTATCATCTATACCCGAAAGATGGGGTATGCTGGAACTTGAACGCTCGTAATTGAGACATGGAGGTCACCATGCTTTGATTGACGATTGCGGCCCTCGAAGCGAATCGACCGGGCGGCCCCTAGGCCCGTCGAGACGTGGATACAGGGCACCAGCCGGAGGTTGGGCCTGGCGCGATGTCGCGTTGAGGGCGTCTCTTTGAGGATAACGACCTGAAGTGGAGGAGGC
>Ga0180436_10005065_pt1 | contig 11739 bp, 7 predicted proteins | sample SS_ome_2_FD_132434 | JGI IMG/M metagenome (GOLD analysis project Ga0180436, IMG submission 132434) | Hypersaline lake sediment archaeal communities from the Salton Sea, California, USA - SS_3_S_2 metaG | ecosystem: Environmental > Aquatic > Non-marine Saline and Alkaline > Hypersaline > Sediment...
ACTCGGCAGCAGGGCGGGGTGGATGTTGATCGCCGGGTAGCGCGGCGGGTTGTGGTACATGCTCAAAAAACCGCCGAAGACGACCAGCTTCGGCTGCCACTCGTCGAGTTGTGCCGTGATCCGCGCTGAGAAGTCTGCAACATCGAAGGGCTTGCCCCGGCGGATGACCGCGCAGGGCGCGCCATGCTCCCGGGCGTAGTCTAGACCGGAGCACTTGCGGCTGGCGACCACCCCGGCGACCCTGGCATTCAGCGTACCGGCGTTGATCAGCTTGCAGATGTTTCCGAGTGTCGAACCGCTGCCACTGATCAGTACGGCGATCGGCAGGGGCGAGTGGTGTCCTGGTGTCTGCACAACTTGATTATACGGCGTGGCCCGGCACATGGCTGGAGAATTTGGTACCATAGTATTAAATAGACTTACCTGTCGTTGGCTGTGACGCACCCTTGTGCGTTCCGCATGATTGCTGTCTGTAGGGAGGACGGTAAGTGGTTGAAACAACACGTTGCTCGAAGTGTGACACCGTAATGGACTACCGCCTTGGCATGTTTGAATGCCCGGCTTGTGGTAACCAGCAGACAAAGGCCGAGGAGACGAAGCAATCCACGAGTGGCCCCGGGTTCAGAAAGGAAGCCTGGAAGCAGCAAAGCACGCCGACTGCCGCCCCGGCCGGCGCACCGAAGCTCTACGCCATTCCAGAAGAGGAGGAGGAGAAACCCAAGGGGCCGCTGACCCAGCTCGACAAGGAGAAAAGGATCTACTTCTGGATCACGGCAGCCCTGACCACCATCGGAATTTTGGCCACGGTCGGCGGGTTGTTCACCGGCAGGTTGTCAGGCGGTTATGTACTCAATGATATTTTCTGGGAACTCGTTTATTTGTTTGCCCTGTCCTTCGTGCTCTTCGGCGGTGAAACCTGGGCCAAGGGTGCCTGCGGCGTCCTACTGATGCTCGACCTGCTGGCAATGATCCTGACACCGGTGATCTTCCTGCCGATGGTGGCCAGCATGACCGGCAGCTCCAGCATTATCCCCTCATGCCTCGGCATTCCCTTCATATTCTCATTACTGATCAGCGCCGGCTGGACCTGCTGGCTACTCTGGATCCTCTGGCGAGACATCCAGAGTGAGGGTTCCAGCTAGCAGACAAACCTACCTTGAATAGCCAATGGATACCGGTTGATCGCGATACCAGTTAAATCCGCCTTAAACTTCAGAGTGACACTTGATATTGACGTATCAGCGATGTTATCATCCAGCCATAACACATAATTGACAATACTTGAGAATATTTTCAATGTTGTATGGAGGCGTTATGGTTACTGTTGCATATTGTTGGGGCCGGTCAGACGAAAGTCTGAACCTGTACGATTACCGAGCTCTGGTTAACTCATTCCAGCTAGACAGCAAACTCGGCTGACTTCATGACGCGAATCCAGGGAGTCCAGAGCAATGCAGAGTTAAACATTGGTTAGATAACCGTAGTAAGGCCCTAAATGGATTAAATGCGGTTGAATCATGTTCAAATCCGTTTTAACACTCCGGGATAACCGGAATCAGGGATTACTCTTCATCCGTCAAATTTGACAGAAATAGATTGAATATTTTTTCAGGTATATGGGAGATAAAGATGTTATCGCAGAACCCAGTAATCAAGATCATTAGTCATTGCCTAGCCGCGATGCTAATGGTGGCCACCATTTGCGTTCTGGCCGGCCCCGGCGCAGCCATGGCATCAAGTTCGAGCCACGGTGATGCTCCTGCCGCCGCAACTGGCAGCCACGGTGATGGTGAGGCGTCGGCGAGCGGGGATCATGCTCCTGCCGGGGTCATGGCCTTCGCGGCCGAGCACTACACTCCAGTGGTTCACTCCAAGGAAGTAGCAACCGTAATGGATACAACGCGGATCCTGGTCATCGCGATCGTCGTCTGTTTGGTCCTGATCGGCTTTTGCCTGTTCCAGGCCCGAAGCGTCGAGGCGAAGCGTACCGTTCTGCGCCTCACAGTGGGGGCCAAGCTGGCAATAGCGTTTTCATTCCTGGTCGCGCTGTTAGCCATCACAGGCCTGTTTTCGCTCAATGCAATCCAGGATTCAGGGCGCGACATGCATGAAGTCGCAATGGAGCTGTCACCCCTGAGCTATCACATGGCTGACATCGAGCTGTTTGTCGTCCAACAGGAACTGATGATGGCCGAAGCTGTGATCGCGGCGCAGGAAGGTGAGACGGCACGCTTTAACGAACTCCTGGCTGAATACACTCACCTTGACACGGAGATCACGCATGAGTTTGATGCGGTGACCGGGAAGCTCATTGAGTTTCCGGCGCATACGAGTGAGTTGGCGGCGCAGGTTGAGGAGGAGCTGAACCACATTGAGAAGATCCGCGGGGAGTACAGTGAGCTCCATGCAATGGCGGCCGGGGTGTTCGGCCTGCTTCAGCAAGGTGATATCCACGGCGCGGAGGAAAATCTGCACTCGCTTGAGGCATTTGCCAAAGAGGTCGATGCTGAGATCCTCGCATTCAGGACAGATGTCAACCACCAGTATGAAGTGCTGGAGCACAAGGCCGAGAACCATGAGCGCAATGTGATCTACCCGATTATCGGGATCATCATCCTGGCGGTGATCATCGGGCTGGTTGTGGCGGTTTTCTCCAGCAACATGATCGTCAAACCGATCGATCGTCTGTCAAAGGCGGCCCACACGATGAGCACCGGTGACTTCTCGATAATCCTTCCTCACATGCAGGCCAAGGATGCAATCGCCCGGATGAATGAGTCGTTCATCGAAATGAAGAACAATACCCGGCAGTTGATCGAGCAGGTTGCGGAAGCATCAAGTACCGTCGCCAGTGCGAGCGAGGAACTGACCGCCAGCGCGGATGAGACAGGGAAGGGGATCCAGCAGATTTCACAGACGGTGGAGGAGGTTGCCCGGGGCAGCCAGGAAACCGCCAGCGGGATGGGCCAATCCCAGGAGAACCTCAGCCAGACCGCCAATGCCATCGAGGGGATCAGCAAGGATATTGAAGAGATCGCCGCCTATGCCACCCAGGCATCGAGCCAGGGCGAGGATGGTCGCAGCGCGGCCAATGAGGCCGTCTCGATCATCAACTCAGCCGCCAAAAGCGTAGAGCAGACGGCGGATGTGGTGACCTCCCTCGGCGACAAGACCCAGCAGATCGCCAGCTTCATCAACATCATCACCGGTATCGCCGACCAGACGAACCTGCTGGCACTGAACGCGGCGATTGAAGCGGCACGGGCGGGAGAAGCCGGCCGTGGTTTCGCGGTGGTGGCGGAGGAGGTTCGCAAGCTTGCCGAAGAGTCCAACGAGGCGGCGGGCAATATCACAACATTGGTCAAGGGCATCGAGGGTGAAATGCAATCCGCACTGGATGCAATGCAAAAGAGCAACAGTGAAGTCCGTAGCGGAGCCGAAACCGTTGGCCAGACCAGCGAGATGCTGGGTGAGATCGTTGGCGGGGTCCAGGCCCTGAGCGACAAGGTGCAAAACATCAGTGCCTCGGCCCAGGAGGTCAATGCCGGTACGGGCGAGGTCGTCGGCGTGATCCAGAACGTCAGTTCCTTCGCGGAGCAGAACTCGGCGGCAACAGAAGAGCTCAGTGCGACGGCGGAAGAGCAGTCCGCGGCGATGGAGCAGATCGCCTCGAGTTCCCACCAACTTGCCGACCTGGCAGCGCAACTGCAGGAACTGGTCAGCAAGTTCAAGGTGTAATGAATTTTCGGGTAGCATGGCTGGGCACCGACTGCTCGGCCATGTTACATTTCACGTGTAAGGAGTGATAATGAGTGCCAGCGAAATGAAACTTACACCACAGCAAGCGCTTGAACAACTCAAGGCAGGTAACAGCCGGTTCAGCGCCGGGCAGATGGAGTACCCGCGCCTGGGCCGGCCTCGCCGCGAGGAAGTCACGCGCGAGGGACAGCATCCTATCGCCACCGTGGTCAGTTGCAGCGATTCCCGGGTTCCCGTCGAGCATATCTTCGACCAGGGGATCGGCGACCTGTTCATCATCCGCGTGGCGGGCAACGTCTGTGCCAACGATGAAACCGGCTCGGTCGAGTACGGCGTGCTCCATGCCGGGACGCCCTTGTGCGTCATCCTGGGGCACACGCACTGCGGGGCAGTGACGGCGGTGGCCTCCGGCGCGGAGGCCGGGGGGTGCATCCCCAAGCTCGTCGAGCCGATCAAGCGACCCGTTGAGAAAGCCAAGGCGGAACTCCCGGGCGCCGGGCTCGATACCGTAGTCGCCCAGGCCGTCCGCCACAACGTCACCCAGGCGATCGACGACCTGCTCACCGGCAGCCCGGACCTGCGCAGCGCGGTTGAGAGCGGTGACCTGCTCGTCAAGGGTGCGGTCTATGACATCCAAAGCGGCGTGGTGGAGTGGATGTAGGCGATCCGCATGGCCTTCCGCCGGGCAGGGGTAAAATAGCGGCGTGCGAGTATTACTAGCAACGATCACATCACTGCTGGCCCTGCTGCTTAGCTCTTGTCCGGTTGAGGGCGATGGCGAACACAACGCCGCCGGGACAGCCGATTCTGGTTCAGCCCATGGCACACAGGCCGCCGGCGATGCGGCAACCGCCGGTGACGGCCTGACCGCCGAGATCTCCGGGCCGGGGGTTGAGGCCGCGCCGGAGCCCTGGGACCCCGAGGTGCCCGGGGCCGGGATCGTCGGGCAGTTCATCATCATCTACAGCGGGGACACGCTGTCGATCCCGCTGCCCCACCAGGACTTCGAGCCGCCCCAGGGTGGGCTTGGTGCCCTGGCCGGCGGGATTACGGACTACGCGGCACAGATCGTCGACTACAACCGGATGCGGATCATAAACGAGGGCGGCGACCCGGCGGGGCTTAAGACCGACCTTGTCAATGGCTTCCTCGGGGAGCATCCCTTTGTCGTTGTCGACTACGGTGGCTGGGAACGCCCCAACGACCCCTTCGGCGACCTGTATGTCGCGCCATACCTGACGATGTTCAAAGCGCTCAAATACACGGCGGTCGGCTGCCGTCTCTACGAGCAGTTATCACCGGAACTCTGGGATAGCTACATCGCATCCGCCACTGACACGCCGGCGCTGCTGGCCTCCGCCGGGACCCCACCGGGAGAGACTCTGGCTGTTACCGACTGCATCGAGCGTGAGGTCCGCGGTGAAACCTGGAAGATCCTGAGCCTGCCCCTGCCGGACCTCGAGTTCGAGGATCAACCCGCACGGCTTTTAAGTGACTGGGATAGCCTGGCGAAGGGCCACGGGCTGGACAAGGCCCCAAGCATCCTGCTGGTTTCCGGCGCACCGGGCCCGTTCTACACGGAGCTCGCCGCTGACCCCCGGGCATCGGTCGTCATCGGCGCGCCCCAGTCCAAGTCGGTCATGGAAGGCTACGGTGAAATCGAGCCCGGCGAGCCCCTGCTGCTGCCGGTGATCGACCCCGGCGGCCGGTCGGTGGGTGTCTGCCACCTTTACTACTACGACGACGGTGACAACCGGCCCGACATGTATTTCCTGACCAAGTGGATCTGTGTGGATGACTTAGCGCGGCCGCTGCCCTTCCGCAACCAGGTTGCAAATGCTGTGCAGCAGCACCGGATCGCGGTGGCGGAATCGATTGATTCAGAGTAAGGCCAAGCACGGCGGACTGCGCTAAAATCCTCGGCAATGGACGACGAACGGACACCGCCCGAAGAGGTTGAACCGCAGTTGCCGGAGGAAGCTCCGGCGCAGGATGAGGCTGCGGACGACGCACAGCAGGAAGAAGGGCAGGCTGCGGAAAGCGCGGAGGAGGCTGGCGAGCAGGCTGCCGAAGACCTGTTTTCCCCCGCTGCGCTTGATGAGAAAGACCGCGCCGCGCTGCTGATCGCGGTGTTGTTCAGTGCCGGTGAGATCGTCAGCACCGAGCGCCTGGCGAACTACTTCGATATCGACTTAGTTGAGCTTGACGTGCTCGCCGCCGAAGCCGCCGGGCAGCTGCGCCCGCTGGGGCTCGACGTGATGGCCGCCGCCGGGGGCTTCAAGCTGGTGACGACGGGCAGCTGGGACAGCTACCTGAAGAACTTCCACAGAAAGGTGCGCAAGACGCGGCTCAGCAAGAGCGCGCTGGAGATCCTCGCGGTGATCTCCTACGAGCAGCCGGTGACGCGCGCGCGCGTGGACGAGCTGCGCCAGGTCAACAGCGAGGGCCCGATCCGCACGCTGCTGGATAAGCGGATCATCACGGTGGCCGGCCGGGCGGACACCCCGGGGCGGCCGTTTTTGTACCGGACGACGGACTACTTCCTGGAGGTCTTTGGGCTGGACAGCCTGGACGACCTGCCGCCGCGCCCGCCGAGCCTGGAAAAGGCCAAGGGCATCGACATGGGCCGCCAGGAGGACGACACCCCGCCGGGCCTGGATGAGCTGCCGAGCTTCGACGCGGAGCTGGCCGAGACGGACGAGCTGGAGGATTAGTAGTAGGGGCGATGCATGCATCACCCTGCCTTGGTCGTACCTCAACCTTCGGGCGCCGCATGCGCCGCCCGTACAGAATCCTCCACGCTATAATTTTCATCCATGCCCCTCCTGCCGCCCGATGTGCACGAGCATTTCCCCGATGACCGGGAGAACCTCACGCCGCTTTTCAAGCAGTACACGGGCATCAAGGACGGCCACCCCGAGGGGCTATTGCTCTACCGCCTCGGCGATTTCTACGAGATGTTCGGCCCCGACGCCGTGCGCGGCAGCGCGATCCTCGGCCTGACCCTGACGAGCCGCGCGTGCTACAAGGGCCACAAGGTCGCGATGTGCGGCATTCCGCACCACGCCTCGGCGCGTTACATCCGGCGCCTCGTGGAGGCCGGCGAGGTCGTGGCGATCTGCGAGCAGACCGAGGACCCGGCCGATGCCAAGGGCCTCGTCGAGCGCGGCGTGACCCGGGTGATCACCGCCGGGACGATCGTCGAGGACGAGTACCTGAGCGAGGACAGCGCGAACTTCCTGGCGGTCATCGCCGGTCGCGGCAAGAAATATGGCGCGGCGCTACTGGACTCCAGCGGGGGCAGTGTCGAGCTGTTCGAGGTCGCCGGCGACTCGGCCCGGGGCATCCTCGCCGCGGTGCTGCGCCACAAACCCGCCGAGGTGCTGACCCCCCGCGCGCTCCGCGACGATCCGGACTTCACCCAGGCGCGGACCGGCCCCGGCCCGGTGGTCCATGAATACGACGAGGTCCCCGGCGACGCCGATGTCGAGTTCTTCCTGACGCGCTACTTCGACGTCAAAACGATGGACGCCTATGGCCTCGGCAAGGCCAAGGCAGCCCAGGCCGCTCTCTTCGCCCTGGTGCGCTACCTGCGCGACACTTTCAAGGTTTCGGACATCAAGCTCTACCCGCGTCTTGTTCCGCTTTCGGGTAGCCTCTACCTCGACGCCCGGGCGGCGGCGCACCTCGAGCTGCTTGGCCCCGCCGACTCCTTAAGCAAGGGCAACGGCCTCTACGACGTGCTCAACCACTGCCGCTCCAGCGCCGGCCGCCGCGAACTCAAGGCCCGGCTGCTCAGGCCACTGGCGGATGACGCCGTCATCAGCCGCAGCCACGACGCCGTGGCACGGTTGATCAGCGACCGCGAGCTTAACGGAGGCGTGACGGACCTGCTCGACCGGATCCAGGACGTGGAGCGCATCGTCCAGCGCGTGACCCTCGGCCGTACCCACCCCAAGGAGGTCCGGGCACTGGCCGACAGCCTTCAGCCGCTCGGAGCGCTGGGGCAACTGCTCCTCGACTGCGGTGACGCGCTGCTGAGTGAACTCGGCGACCGGATCGGCGACTTCAGCGAACTCACCGCGCGGATCAACCTGACCCTCGCCGACGACCCGCCGGTGCGCCTGAGCGACGGCAACGTCATCCGCGGCGGTGCCGATGCGCGCGTTGACGAGCTGCGCGACCTGGTGCACGGCGGCAAGGACTGGATGGAGCGCTTCCAGGACGAGCAGCGCGAGCGCACCGGGATCCGCACGCTGAAGGTCAAGCACACCGACGCCTTCGGGTACTTCATTGAGGTCAGCAAGGCCAACCTCGCACTGGTGCCCGACGACTACGAACGCCGCCAGACATTGGTCAACAACGAGCGTTTTGTCACCGACGAACTCAAACAGCGCGACACGGACATGAAGTCCGCCGAGGGCCGGCTCCTCGCCCTCGAGCGCCAGCTCTTCGAAGAGCTGATCGGCGCGGTCGCCACCGAGGCCGCCAACCTGGCCCGGGCGGCCCGCAGTGCCGCAGCGGCGGACGTACTGCTCAGCTTGGCCGCGGTCGCCCGGGAGGGCAACTGGGTCCGCCCTGAACTGGCCGCGGATGACTCCGTGCGCCTGGAGATCGAAGGCGGCCGCCACCCCGTTGTCGAGCGCGCCGTGGGGGACAGGTACTACACCCCCAACGACTGCTTTTTGGACCAGGAGCAGCAGCAGGTGATGCTCCTCACCGGCCCGAACATGGGTGGTAAAAGCACGTACCTGCGGATGGTCGCAGTGCTGGCGGTCCTCAACCAGCTCGGGGGCTTTGTCCCCGCCGAGCGGGCCGTGCTGCCGGTCTTCAGCCGCGTCTACACCCGCGTCGGCGCCCAGGACCACCTGGCGCTGGGCCAGTCGACCTTCATGGTCGAGATGGTGGAAACCGCCGAGATCCTCAACACCTGCAGCGGCCGCAGCCTGATCCTCCTCGACGAGGTCGGCCGCGGGACGAGTACCTACGACGGGATCAGCATCGCCAAGGCCGTGGTTGAGCACCTGCATAGGCTTGAGGCCAGGCCGCTGACGTTGTTCGCCACACACTTCTTCGAGCTGATCGACCTCGAGCTCGTACTGCCCCGGGTCAAGAACTTCCAGGTCGAGGTGACCAAGGACAACGACCGCTTCCTGTTCCTCTACCGCGTCAGTGCCGGCGCGGCGTCGGAGAGCTTCGGCGTCGAGGTCGCGGCGTTGGCGGGTTTGCCCAGTGAGGTCGTGGACCGCGCACGCCAGATCCTGCGCGAGCTGGAGGACGCCAAAAACGAAGCGCGCCAACGCGCCCGGCGTGCGGTCCAGCTCGACATGTTCGATGCCGGTGGCTAGCCGGGTTGCCAGGATTCCCCGCGCTGTCAATGAAATATAATATATCCATGGACCTACGCACCCAGGCGCTTTACTTGCTGGCTGCCGCGCGCAACTTCCAGCCCCGGCACTACGACGTACTCACCTCCCAGCTGGGGGGTATCGAGGCCTTGGTCGGGATGGCCCCGGAGGACCTCGACAAGCTCGAACTGCAGGTCGGCCACCGCCGCGGCGTCCACCAGGGTGGGCTGAAACAACGGCTCAAGGATGTCCTGCGCAGCTGCGACCCGGCGGCGGAACTTGGCAAACTCGCCGACAGCGGGATCACCGCCATCGGCTGGGAAAGCGAGCTCTATTCCGAGCTGCTCGCCGAGTGCACAGACGCCCCGCTGATGCTCTTTTGCCGGGGTGACAGCGGCATCATGCGCCACCACGGTGTCGCGATCGTCGGCAGCCGCAAGTGCAGCGACGCGGCCAAGGACCACGCCCGGCGCTTCGGCCGACAGCTCGCCGACCTCGGCGTCCCCGTGGTCAGCGGCATGGCGCTCGGGATCGACGGCGCGGCCCACGACGGGGCGCTGGAGATGGAGGGGCCGACGGTGGCGGTACTCGGCTGCGGGGTCGACGTGATCTACCCGCCGCAGCACCATGAGCTCTACGAGCGCTTGATAGACCAGGCGGCGGTGGTCAGCGAATACCTGCCCGGCGTCAGTCCCAACAGCCGCCATTTCCCCCAGCGCAACCGGATCATCTCCGGGCTTTCCAAGGGCACCCTCGTCGTCGAGGCGCCGATGGGCAGCGGCGCGTTGATCACCGCGCGGATCGCCCATGACCAGCGCCGCGAGGTCTTCGCCCTGCCCGGGCCCATCGGCAGCCCCTACACCGGCGGCGTACACCACCTGATCAAGAACGGCCAGGCCAAACTCGTGGAAAATGTCGACGACATTTTAGTGGAATTCGGTACAAACCGTGCCGCCCTGCGCCGGGACCGGGCAGCCACCGCCGAGTTGCCGTTCTCCGAGGACGGTGGGGCTGAAGCGGCGGCCCAATCCTCGGAAAAACGCATGGATTTACAGCTTTCAGAACTTGAATCAAAAATTTTGGAGACGTTATCCTACGAAGGTACCCATATAAATGAGCTTGTGCGCAGGCTGGGACTGGATACGCCGGATTGCATCTCCCTGCTGACGATGCTGGAAATTAAGGGGTTGATATCGGCCTCGGGAAGTGGTTTTTATACCAGGTTATAAAAATCTTGTGTTATAAGCTACCCCAGCAAGCGGGTGTAAAGAACCCGCAGGTGGTCAAACCAAGCACCGGAAAGACGCATGGGTAAGAAAGTACTGGTAGTCGAGTCGCCAACCAAGGCGCGCACCATCAGCCGATATCTCGGCTCTGATTACAAGGTCGTTTCAACAGTCGGCCATATCCGCGACCTGCCCAAGAGCAAGCTCGGGGTTGATGTTGAAAACGGTTTCCTGCCTGAGTACACCACGATCAAGGGCAAGGCCAAGACCGTCAAGTCGATCAAGGACGCGGCCAAGGGCGCGGACGAGATCTATCTCGCGCCTGACCCTGACCGCGAGGGAGAGGCGATCGCCTGGCACGTGGCCGAGCTTTTAAAGCGCCCGGTGAAGCGCGTGGAATTCCACGAGATCACCAAGCGCGCCGTGGAACGGGCGATGCAGACTCCCCACGAGATCAACATCAACCGGGTGGACGCCCAGCAGGCGCGCCGCGTCCTCGACCGTCTCGTCGGCTATCAGATCAGCCCGTTGATGTGGCGCAAGATCAAGCCCGGGCTCAGCGCCGGCCGTGTCCAGAGCGTTGCCGTCCGCCTGATCTGCGAGCGCGAGGAGGAGATCCGCGCTTTCAACGCCCAGGAATACTGGAGCATCGCCGCGGAGTTCAGCGGCCAGGGTGAACAACGGGCCGAAGCCGACCTGTCGCGGATCGACGGCAAGCGCGTGATCCGCCCCGGCGAGGACCACCGTCGCGCCGATGAAACGACAAAGGGCAGCAACGACCTGGCGACCACCACGATCGTGATCGAGGACGAGGCCCAGGCCAAGGAGATCGCCGCGGACTGCCAGCAGCAGTCTTTCAAGATCACCGACATCGCGATCCGCAAGCACGCCCGTAAATCACTCCCGCCCTTCACCACTTCGTTTTTGCAGCAGGATGCGGCGCGTAAGCTGGGCTGGACGGCCCGGCGCACGATGAGCATCGCCCAGCAGCTCTACGAAGGTGTCGAGATCGGCGGGGGCAGCGAAGGTCTGATCACCTACATGCGTACCGACAGCGTCCGGGTCAGCCCGGAGGCGATCGACGAAGTGCGCGCGGTGATCACCAATAAATACGGTGCCAACTACATCCCGGACAAACCGAACTTCTACAAGTCGAAGTCCGGCGCCCAGGAAGCCCACGAAGCCGTGCGGCCGACCCGCGCCGACCGCGACCCCGAGTCGATCCGCCAGTACCTTTCCACTGACCAGTTCAAGCTCTACAAGCTGATCTACAGCCGCTTCGTCGCGAGCCAGATGAAGCCCGCCGAGTTTGAAACCAAGAGCGTCGAGGTCACCGGCGGCCCCTACCTGTTCCGTTGTTCCACGACGGACCTGGTGTTCCACGGCCACCTGGCGGTCTACGGCGA
>Ga0180436_10005066_pt1 | contig 11738 bp, 10 predicted proteins | sample SS_ome_2_FD_132434 | JGI IMG/M metagenome (GOLD analysis project Ga0180436, IMG submission 132434) | Hypersaline lake sediment archaeal communities from the Salton Sea, California, USA - SS_3_S_2 metaG | ecosystem: Environmental > Aquatic > Non-marine Saline and Alkaline > Hypersaline >...
TATGTGTTCACTCACGACTCGATCTTTGTCGGCGAGGACGGCCCCACCCACGAGCCGGTCGAGCAGGCCGCTTCGTTGCGGCTAATCCCCGGTATGACCGTCATGCGTCCGGCCGACGGCGCCGAGGTCGCGGGCTCCTGGGCCTGGGCCCTACGTCATCAGGAAGGCCCGACGGCCATCCTCCTCACCCGCCAGGGCGTTCCCGCCATCGAGCGCGAGGGGGGATTCTCCTTTGAAGCGTTCAACCGAGGCGGCTATGTGGTCAGCGAGACCGCCGGCAAGACAGCGGATGTCGTGCTGGTCGGGACGGGCTCAGAGTTGCAGTACGCTGTGGCCGCCAAGACAGCGCTGGAAAAGGCCGGCATGGCCGCCCGCGTCGTGTCGATGCCCTCGCGCGATCTGTTCATGCGGCAGTCTGCCGACTATATCGCCGAGACCGTCCCCGCGGGCGCCAAAAAGGTGCTCATCGAGGCCGGCACCCGCTTTGGCTGGGGCGACGTGGTCGGCTCGGACGCCCTGTTCATCACCCAGGACGGTTACGGCCATTCTGCGCCCTACAAGGTGCTGATGGACAAGCTGGGGTTCAACGATGCCGCTGTGATTGACAAGGTACTGGCGTTCGCCAAGAGCTAGCATCGAGACTGCAGGTCAGTCACGATAGAAAACGCCGCGCACGTTGTGCGCGGCGTCGTTCTTTGCAGACAAAGCGTCTAGGCCGACTTGCGCCCGCCAATCTTGATGAGTGGAAAGGCCAGACCGCCGGCCGCCCTCAGGGCCACGCCGATGTAAAAGGCGACCTGGATGCTGGCCGCGCCTAGAATGGCCGTGCCGGCAATCGGCGCAACAAAGGCTGCCACATTCGCCAGCAGACTGTTGACCGCTACGAATGCCGGACGGTTATCGGCTGGCGAGACCTCGAACAGCTTGTCGGTCAGGAACACGTTCATCGCTGAACCAAAGATGCCACCTGCGACGGCCGGCATCAGCAGCATGGTCGGCGTCGTCGAGAGAGCATAGGTCAGGGGATATAGCGCCGCCCCCACGCAGGACAGCCACAGCCAGCGATGTACCTTGGGTCTGGACGAGTAGCGGGCCATCAAGGCGTAAGAGGCCACCCCCACCAGACGTTGTACCGTCAGCAGCGTGCCGATCCACGCATCGCTGCATCCCAGAACGCGCACCTGATAGATCGAGTAGAGCGCCATCGGAAGGTGCAGCCCCAGACGAAAGATGAACGCGGCGATGACATAGGAGAGGAATCTCGGCTCGCAGCCAATCAGCGTGGGGATGTCTTTGAGCACCAGCTTGGGCCGCTCCTTGGGCGGGTCGACCGCATCGAGCTTGATCTTGCTCATCACCAGCACGCTGCCCAAGCCCGCTACAAGGCCACTAATGAACAGTACCTGATAGTTGAGCGGATAGGCGGCCCAGTCCAGCCACTGTCCAAAGACATAGCCCAGCCCGGCCGCGAACAGCCCGTTGATCGCCCAACGGGTGCTGAGCATGCGGGGACGCCGTTCGGGCGGAATCGCGCGACCCCAGATCGTGGTGACCGAGACGTTGACCACGCTCGAGGGAACCGAGAGCAGCGTCCGCGCCCCAACCATCAGAAAGGGCGCGATGCTGGCGGGAAGGTATGGCAAGAAGCAAAAGCAGGCGGCAACACAGCGAAAGATCATCCGGCCCCAGTTGGCGAGGGCCACCAGATTGCTGCGCCGCTGCACAAATGTGCCAGCCGGCAAAGCGACAACAATGGCGCTCAGCGCCGGCAGCGAAGCCCACAGGCCCACCAGCCACTCGGGCGCACCCAGACGCACCAGGAAAACGCCCCAGAACGAAAAGATGCCCGCGTCGGCCAGGGCCTGAAAGATCGACTCGATATAGAGCAGCCGTTCATTGCGCGTCGCCTTGCCGGTCGGGCCCGTGACACGTCGACCCCACCAGCGTTTCAGCGCATAGCCCAAGGAGAGTCGACGGCCCATCGAGGGGAATGCAGGTCCGGGCGTTTTTGCCATGGTTTGCTGGTTCCTTGTACCGCATCGAGGTGAACGCTCTAGCCCCTCGCGGCAGAGAAAAAGTGCTCGGATTCTACCCCACCTGTTGGCCGCTGGCAATATCGGCGGCGCCGTGCCCTCTGCTTGACGCTCTGCTGCAAGCAGCCTAGACTGGCGACGAACACACATGTGGAAGGAGACTGCAATGCGTGAGAACCGGCTCAAGCGCCAATTGGCCAACGGCGAGGTCGTGATCGGGCCCTTTATGGTCTGCCCCAGTATCTCACTCGTCGAAATCATCGCCATGGCGGGCTTTGATTTCTTGATCGTCGACATGGAGCACGGACCGTTGAGCACCGAGACGGCCCAGACCTTGTGCGCCATCGCCCAGGGCGAGGGGATCACTCCCATCGTGCGCGTGCGCAAGAACGATGCACCCCAGATCCAGCGGGCGCTGGATATCGCTTCTGGCGGGGTCCAGGTACCACAGATCGAGTGCGCGGCCGATGCCGAGGCGGTCGTCCGCGCGAGCAAGTACCAGCCGCTGGGCATGCGGGGTATCTCGCTCTATACGCGCGCCGGCGACTATACCGTCCACGGCATCAAGGGCTATACCGACCGCCTCAACGAGGAACAGATTACGGTCATCCACGTCGAGGGACGCCCCGGCCTCGAAAACATCGACGAGATCATTGCCGTGCCGCACATCGACGTCGTCTTTTTGGGCCCCTATGACCTCTCGCAGTCGTTCGGCATCCCCGGCCAGATCAACGACCCGCGCGTGGTCAAGGGCATGGAGGACGCGGCCGTCAAGATCAGGGCGGCGGGCAAAGCCGTCGGAACCTTTGCCGACGATGTCACAGCCGCCCAAAAGTGGATTGACGCAGGCGTGCAGTACATCTCGTTGGGCGTCGACGTGGGAATCTTTGCCAAGGCCTGCAACGAACTTGTACAGGGCATCCACGGATAGCGATGTTCTGTTCGAGCCAGAACCAAGCAAGAGCGCGTTGACTGAAGGTCAACGCGCTCTTTGCATTAATCACCCTCACCTACTCGGACCGTTGGGTCCAACGAATCAGCCGCACAAAGGTCGTGTTGTAGAGATGCCTGAGGCGCGTCCTGGCACGTGCCCAGCTGTAGAGCAGGTTGCGCAACCAACGGTGGAGCCACGCCCCGCGGTGCTCCTCAGCCTCCGGCGCCCAACGTAGCGCCGCCGCGGCCCAGGTCAGACCCGCGCCAAAGCCCACCAGCAGCACATTGTCACCGTCCTGGATGCACCCTTGCTCTAGCGCCTCGCACAGCGCTATCGGCACCGAGGCCGCCGACGTGTTGCCAAAGCGTTCAAGGTTCAGGTAGAACCGCTCCGTCGGCATCTTGCAGCGTTTGGCGGCCGTCTCGATGATGCGCATGTTGGCCTGATGTGGGATGACCCAGTCGATTTCGTCCAGTGCCAGACCACTCTTGGCCGCCACCTGCCGGATCGACTCGGGCAGCACGCGCGTAGCAAAACGGTACACCTGTCGGCCGTCCATCCCCAAAAAGTGCTGTCGCTTGGCGACCGTCTCACCGGACGCGGGCAGGGCGCTTCCACCTGCGGGAATACGCAGCAACTCGGCACCGGCCCCATCGGCGCCCAGAATCGTGCCCAGCACACCGCCATCTCCGTGGCTCGGCCTGAGTAGCACGGCCCCGGCACCATCGCCGAACAACACACACGTGCTGCGATCACCCCAGTCCACCACGCGGGACATGGTATCCGCCCCGATGACCAGCACCAGATCATGCTCTCCCGATGCGATGGCTTGATGCCCCATCACCAAGCCGTACACAAATCCCGAGCACCCAGCGTTGAGATCGACAGCCCCGGCATGGATCGCGCCCAATGCGTTTTGCACCAGACAGGCCGTCGAGGGCATAGGATGGTCGGGGGTCGAGGTGGCCACCAAAATCAGGTCCACATCGCGCGGGTCGGCGTCGGCGACTTCTAGTGCATTACGCGCCGCCTGCGTCGCCAGCGTCGCCGTAGTCTCGCCTGCGCCGGCCACCCGTCTGGTGCTGATCCCGGTACGGCTGCGGATCCATTGGTCGCTGGTATCGACCATAGCGGCCAGGTCATCGTTGCTCAGGACCCGTTCGGGTACGCTCATACCCCAGCCGACAACCTCGCCGCATCGCGGCCTAGCCTCCGCCATATGCGCTCAGAATGAGGCAGGCGTTGTGGCCGCCAAAGCCAAAGGAATTGGAGAGCGCCACCTTGACCTCGGCCTGGCGCGCCTTGTTGGGCACATAATCCAGATCGCAGCCGTCAGAGGGGTTCTCCAGGTTCATGGTCGGAGGAATGATCCCCTCCTGCAATACCTTGATGCAGAGCGCTGCCTCCAGTGCTCCCGCTGCCCCCAAGAGATGGCCGGTTACCGATTTGGTCGAGCTGACCGGGACCCCTCGCGCGTGCTCGCCGAACGCGGCCTTGATCGCCTTGGTCTCGGTGATGTCGTTCAACGGCGTGCTGGTGCCATGCGCGTTGATATAGTCCACTCGCTCTGGTGCGACGCCCGCCCGCTCCATGGCCTGCACCATACAGGCCGTGGCGCCAGTGCCGTTCTCCTCCGGCGCTGCGATATGGTAGGCGTCGTCGTTGGCGCCATACCCCAAGAGCTCGGCATGAATCCGTGCGCCACGCGCTTGGGCGTGCTCCCACGACTCGAGAACCAGGATGGCCGCGCCCTCCCCGATCACAAAACCGTCACGGTCGCGATCAAAAGGCCTAGAGGCGTGCTCGGGGTCGTCGTTTCGCTCCGAGATGGCGTGCATCGCTGAGAATCCCGCCACCGCGATGGGAATGACGCCCTTTTCGCTGCCACCGGCCACAGCCACATCGGCCACGCCACGACGGATCATCTCGGCTGCCTCGCCGATGGCGTTCGCACCCGTCGCACAGGCCGAGGTCACGGCCAGATTGGGGCCCTTGAGGCCAAACTCGATGGCCACCATGCTGGCCGAAGTCTCGGGCAGAATCATCGGGATCAAAAAGGGGCTGACGCGGTTCGGACCACGGCTGTTGAGCACCTCGAGTTGGGCACTGGTCGTACTCATGCCACCAATGCCGGAACCAATCACCACAGCCGTACGCTCCCCGATCCCGCGAGCGAAATCGATGCCCGCATCGGCCACGGCCTCTCTTGTGGCCACCAGCGCCAACTGCACGACAGGGTCCATACGCCGAATTTGTTTGGCCGGAAAGTGTTCCTTGGGATTGTATCCCTTGATCTCGGCAGCGATTCGGGTGCGATATGCGCTGGCATCATAATGGGTAATCGGTCCCACACCCGACTGCCCCGCCACACACGCTTTCCAAGTCGAATCAAGATCATGCCCCAGGGGCGAGATCACCCCCATACCCGTCACTACGACGCGTTGAGTCATTGGTTGTCTCCTTTCAACAGACCATCACTAGTAACACAGCGGCCTGCTGATGGTTGCTCTCCACGATACCCAGATCATCGTTTGATGTCAGCATTAGGAAATCATTGCGCTTTCTGCTACAATGGCGGACAGTGTGCACAGGGTATGAGCAGACCCTGATGTGCCTGGAAAGGACGGTACCCTCATCTTGGAGCCAGGACTGGTCCTGCCACACAGGGAACGCGTTCTCGACGCCGGGTATCTACAACTCGAGGACATGATGGGCGGCGATGACGCCGTGATCCGCGGAGCGCGGATCTGCTACCAGTCCACAGCCAAATCGGCGGATGCCAACCTCCGTCTTATTCGTCGACTACTCACCAGCGAGCCCAAGCACAACACGGTGTTTGAGCACGCTGTTTTTCGTTTCGGAGTCAAGTGCCCCCTCTTTGTGGCCCGTCAGTGGCACCGCCACCGCATCGGGAGCTATAACGAAAAGTCGCTACGCTATTGCGCCGCCGAGAGATCCTATTATGTTCCCCAGTGCGAGCCCGCCGAGCGCGAGATGTACGTTTCGCAGCTCGAAGCCGCCTTTGATGCATACGAGTCACTCGTGGCGGCTGGCTGGCGCAAGGAGCGTGCCCGAGGCGTGCTGGGCATGGCAGTCTTTACCGAGTTCATCTGGACCGTAAACGCTTGGTCATTCATGAACTGGCTCCACAAGCGACTCGACAAGGGCGCCCAGTGGGAACACCGTCAGTACGCCGAGGCAGGCCTGTCGATCTTTTGCGCAGCGATGCCGATCACCGGGAACCTTTTCCGGGGGCAGGTGTTGGCAAGGTGAGACCATCGTGGGACGAGTACTTTGTCGAGATCGCGCGCCAGGTGGCCACGCGTTCGACCTGTTTGCGACGCCACGTCGGCGCCGTGCTGGTGTGCAGTCGGCGCATTCTGGCGACCGGCTACAATGGTGCTCCCAAGGGCATGGCCCACTGCGACGAGGCAGGCTGTCTACGCGAGCAGCTGAGTATCCCCTCGGGGCAGCGGCAAGAGATCTGTCGTGGCCTACACGCCGAGCAGAATGCCATCATTCAGGCTGCACTCCACGGCGTGTCGACGATGGGCAGCACGGCCTATGTCACCCATCAGCCCTGCATCACTTGCGCCAAGATGCTGATCAACGCCGGCTGTGTGCGCATCGTATGCGCCAGCGGCTATCCGGACGAAATGGCGCGTGATATGTTGTCAGAAGCGGGTATTCCGCTAGAGATATGGAACCAAGACTAGGACATCCGGACACTTTAGGAGGTAGGATGGCTTTCGACAGCAAAGTGAAGAATCTGCGCGTCCTCCAGCAGGAGGCCCTGCAGGGCGGCGGCACTCAGGCCATTGAGAAACAGCACGCCAAGGGCAAGCAGACTGCCCGCGAGCGCCTCGCGCAGCTACTCGACGAGGACAGCTTTCAAGAGATCGGCGCCCTCGTCAAGAGTGCATCGCCCGAGGTAGCCGCCAAGGCCAAGCTGGGTGACGGCGTGGTCACGGGGTTTGGCACCATCGACGGGCGGCCCGTCTGCGTGTTTGCTCAGGACTTTACCGTCATGGGCGGATCGCTGGGCGCGGCGCACGCGACCAAGATTGCCAAGACCCAGGACATGGCCCTCAAGCTGGGCTGCCCACTGATCGGCATCAACGACTCGGGCGGCGCTCGCATCCAGGAGGGAGTCCAAGCGCTGGCAGGCTATGGCGACATCTTTTTCCGGAACGTCAAGGCTTCGGGAGTCATCCCGCAGATCTCGGTCATTCTCGGCCCCTGCGCCGGTGGCGCCGTCTATTCGCCGGCCATGACCGATTTCACGTTCATGGTTCAGGGCGTCAGCAAGATGTTCATCACCGGGCCCCAAGTGGTCAAGACGGTGATGCACGAGGAGATCACCGCTGACGCGTTGGGCGGCACCGACGTGCATGCCACCACTAGCGGCGTGGCCCACTTTTCCGCCGCCGACGAGGCCGAGTGCCTCGCGCAAGTTCGCAAACTGGTCGGCTATCTTCCCTCGAACAACATGGAAGACGCGCCGGCCCTTCGCCCCACCGACAATCCGGCCCGTGCCGACGAATCGCTCGATGCTGTCATCCCCGATGACCTCAATGCGCCCTATGACATGCAAGCTGTGATCGACGCCGTGATCGACGCCGACAGCTTCTTGGAGGTGCAGGCCGGGTTCGCGCCCAACGTCATCGTCGGCTTTGGCCGACTGGACGGCATGGTCGTGGGCGTGGTCGCCAACCAGCCCAATGAGATGGCAGGTGTGCTCGACATCAACGCCTCTACCAAGGCAGCGCGCTTTGTGCGCACTTGTGACGCGTTCAACATCCCGCTGGTCACCTTTGTCGACGTCCCGGGGTTCATGCCCGGCAAGGCCCAAGAGCACGGCGGCATTATCCGCCACGGCGCCAAGCTGGTTTATGCCTTCTGTGAAGCCTCGGTACCCAAGCTCTCCGTTGTGACGCGCAAGGCCTACGGCGGCGCCTATATCGTGATGAGCAGCAAGACGGTTGGTGGCGACTATAACCTCGCTTGGCCCACCGCCGAAATCGCCGTGATGGGCGCCGAGGGCGCCGTGAACATCCTGCATCGCAAAGAGGTAGCGGCCGCCGCCGATCCCGAGGCCGCGCGTCTGCGCCTGACAGCGGACTATATCGAAAAGTTCGCCAACCCCTATGTCGCCGCTGCCGAGGGCTATATCGATACCGTGATCGAGCCAAGCCAAACGCGGGCCGCGCTCATCAATGGCCTGCAGATGCTGCAAAACAAGCGCCAGACCGGCGCACCCAAAAAGCACGGCAACACGCCACTCTAAAGACAGGAGACAGCATGAGCGCCAATCCGCTTCAGATATGCGATACCATCCTGCGCGATGCGCACCAGTCATTGCTGGCCACGCGCATGTCGACGGGCGCAATGCTCCCCATCGCCGAGAAACTCGATCAGGTCGGATACTGGTCGGTAGAGATGTGGGGCGGCGCAACCTTTGACTCGGCCATGCGCTTTCTCAAAGAGAATCCCTGGGAGCGCATCCGTGTGCTCCGCGAGCGTATGCCCAACACCCGCTTTCAGATGCTGCTGCGCGGCCAGAACATCCTCGGGTACCGGCACTATCCGGATGACCTCGTCGAAAAGTTCGTCGAGCACGCCTGCAAGAACGGCATTGACGTCTTTCGTATCTTTGACGCCCTCAACGATCCGCGCAACATGGCCTGGGCCATCGAGTGCGTGAAAAAGTACGGAGGACACGTCCAGGGCTCGATCTCGTACACCCTGAGCCCGGTCCACGACAACGATGTGTTCGTCAAGCTTGCCCAGGAACTCAAAGGGATGGGCGCCGACTCGATCTGCGTCAAGGACATGGCGGCCCTCTGCACGCCCTATGTAGCCTATGACCTGGTCAGCCGCCTCAAATCCGAGGTCGGGCTGCCCGTTCAGTACCACACGCACAACACGGCGGGCTATGCCATGGCTGCCGTCACCAAGGCCGCCGAGGCCGGCGCCGATGTGGTCGATGCCGCCATCTCGTCCATCTCGGGCGCGACGGCGCAGCCCCCGACCGAGTCGATCGTCGCCACCTTCCAGGGTACCGAGCGCGACACCGGGTTGGACCTGGCCCTTTTGACCGAGATCGCCGCCTATTTCAAGAGCATCCGCTCCGATCACCTGCCAAAGTTCGAGACCGGCCTCAAGACGGCCGACGTACGCGTCCTAATGTACCAGGTGCCCGGCGGCATGCTCTCCAACCTGGTCAATCAGCTTCGCCAGCAGGGCGCTGCCGATCGCTACGAAGAGGTCTTGGCCGAGGTACCGCGCGTGCGCGAGGATCTGGGTTACCCGCCGCTGGTGACCCCCACCAGCCAGATCGTGGGCACGCAGGCCGTCATGAATGTCATCTCCGGCGCCCGCTACCGGCTGATCCCCCAAGAAGTCAAGGACTATTGCAGGGGCTTGTATGGCCGTCCTCCGGCCGAGATCAACCCCGAGGTTATGAAGATGGCCCTCGGCGACCAAGAGCCGATTACCGGCCGTCCGGCCGACCTGCTCGAGCCTGGTTTCGAAAAGGCCAAGGAAGAGATCGGCAGTCTGGCCGAGAACGAAGAGGATGTCCTCTCGTACGCGCTCTTCCCCGGACCCGCCAAAGAGTACCTGCAAATGCGCGCCGATGGGCTGACCACGCCCATCTCCGAGCCGCGCGTCTTTCCGGTCGAGGCGCCCGCAGCGGCGTCCGGCCCCGCCAAGACGGCCGTCGCACCGCAACGTCTTGTCCGTCGCCAGCCGAGCTATTCGCTATGGAAGGCCTCGACCCGCATGCGCGGCGGCCGCTAGCACAGTCCCTGCTCCCGGTCGGCACAGATCGGCCGGGACAGGCACGAGGTGAGGAGACATGAGCATATTCGAAACATTCGTCCTCGGACTCGAGGTCACCGGCATGGGGATGGGGCTGGTCTTTTTGACGCTCATCATCGTGATGGCCTGCATCTGGCTGCTCGACAAGGCCTTTCCCGCCAAGGAAGCGGCCGAAGAGATTGCCACCGAGCAAAAAGCGCCCGCTCCCGCGGCGGCCGTCGCTGACCAAAGCGGAGAGGCCGTCGCCATTGCTGCGGCTATCCTTCTTGAGCGTCAAAAGCTGTCGGTCACATTGGCCGATGCCAGTGGCATCGATCTAGAAAACGACGACGAAATACTCGGAGAAGTGGTCACCGTCGTGACCATGGATCCTGGCCAGGGCACCTGGAAGGGCTATGGCCGCATGCAAGCACTGAGCTGAGGGAGGCTGTGATGTCCAAGTATCAGATTACCGTCGATGGTAAGAGCTACCAGATAGAGGTTGGTGACGTATCGGCCTCCCCCATCCAGGTCGTCGTGGACGGCGTGACCAAGTCGGTCTCGTTCGCCGAGGCCGCGGCAGCCGCTCCGGTCGCCGCCCCAGCCCCGAACGCAGCCGCCCCGGCGCCTGCCCCGGCGGCCGCTCCCGAGCCCGATCCCGCCCCTGCCCCGGCGGTGACGCCGGCATCGGCCGTTGCAGGCGCCAAGGTCACCGCACCGATGCCCGGAAAGATCCTGTCGGTTACGGTCGGCGTCGGCAGCGCGGTCAACGAGGGCGACACGGTCTGCACGCTCGAGGCCATGAAGATGGAGATGCCCGTCAGTTCGACAGGCGCAGGGACCGTCAAGGCCATCCACGTCAACGTAGGCGACAATGTGGCCTTTGACGATGCCTTGGTCACACTGGAATAGCCGGGAGGATCACACACTATGAATATCCTCGCGTTGGAAAACCTACTCCAGGGATTCTACGGGCTCACCATCGGCGCCGTCGTTATGATGGCCGTGGGTGGCCTGTTGATCTGGCTCGCCATCAGGTACGAGTACGAGCCACTGTTGCTGCTGCCGATCGGCTTGGGCTGCATCCTGGCCAACGTCCCCAACACGGGCATGCTGGATCAGGGTGGCTTGCTGAACGTGCTCTACACGGCCGGCATCGAGAACGAGCTGTTCCCAAGCCTGGTGTTCATCGGCATCGGCGCCATGACTGACTTTGGCCCGCTGCTGGAAAACCCCAAGTTTGTGCTGTTCGGCGCCGCGGCCCAGTTTGGCATCTTTGGCACGCTGCTGATCGCCACACTGGCGGGGTTCAACATCAATCAGGCCGCCTCGATCGGCATCATCGGCGCCGCCGACGGCCCCACCTCGATCTTTGTGGCCAGCGAGTTGGCGCCGGACCTGGTGGGCCCCATCACGGTGGCCGCCTACTCTTACATGTCGTTGGTGCCGATCATCCAGCCGCCAGTGATGAAAGCGCTCACGACCAAAAAAGAGCGCAACATCCACATGCCGTACACTTCGCGGCCGGTGAGCAAGGCGACGCGCATCCTCTTCCCGATCATCGTCACGGTCATCTGCGGCCTGATCGCTCCGGCGGCCACCCCGCTGATCGGCATGCTCATGTTCGGCAACCTCGTCCGTGAGGCCGGCGTCGTCGAGCGCATCAGCCAGGCTGCTCAGAACGAGATCGCCAACATTGTTACGACCTTTCTGGGGATCACGATCGGCTCGACCATGGTGGCGGACAAGTTCCTCAAGTGGGAGACCATCCTGATCATCGTCATGGGCCTGGCCGCCTTTGTGCTCGACACTGCCGCTGGCGTACTGTTTGGCAAGCTGATGAACTTTTTGTCTGGCGGCAAGATCAACCCGCTCTTGGGCGGCTGTGGCATCTCGGCCTTTCCCATGTCGGCTCGCGTGGTGCAAAAGATCGGCCACGACGAGGACTATACCAACTTTTTGCTGATGCA